>WNGA01010794.1_pt1 | contig 12041 bp, 10 predicted proteins | sample 5400061 | NCBI WGS metagenome assembly WNGA01 (sample SAMN13153366, study PRJNA577476) | soil metagenome | isolation source: 100 cm soil or saprolite under grassland replicate 2 | place: USA:California | collected 2016-06-15
ACCGCGCCGAACTTCGTCGAGGCCCACGGCCAGTCCGTGCTGCTGCCGACCGGCGGGTACGGCACGCTGCGGCTGGTCGCCGCGTCGCACCACGGGCCGGTCACCACCATCCTGACCGTGCAGTACGCCGACGGCAGTAGCACCGAGATCCCGGTCACGATCGGCGACTGGGCAGGGTCGGCGCCGAAGGACTCCACGGTGGTGCTCGAGATGCCGCACCGGATCAAGGCAGGGCAGGGCATCGACGGGCCACCCGTACGACTGTTCGGCAACTCCCTCGAGCTGAACGGCTCGAAGGTGATCCGTTCGGTGGCACTGACGGACGACCCGAGGGTGCAGATCTACGCCATCACGCTGACCTAAGGACATCGGAGTCATGACTCCCTGGTGGGACGAGATGCGCACGTAACGCTGTCAATATACAAATGGTCAGACCGACAAGCTACGAGTCGCGGCAAGAATCGTTCGGCGGCCACCGGCCGGTGAGGATCAGCCAGGCCAGCCCGAGGGGGCCGAGGATCTTCCCGGCCGGGCCCACCGCCGCCGGTAGCCAGCCGCGTTCCGGGAGCCGGGCAACCTCGAGGTACAAGATTCCGTACAGGCCGAGGACCATGCCGAGCGTCGCGAAGATTTCCGGGGTATTGGACAGCGGCATATCCGCCGGCCGGAACAGCCATTGCGGGTCCCACACCGCGTAGCCGCCCCAGCAGATGTTGTAGAGCCCGGCGGCCATCGCGGTAAGTCCAACGCGCAGCGCCAATGGCGCGGCCGGGGGGTCGAAGAAGAACCCGGTCGGCCGCTGCCACCAGTGCGGAAGCGGATCTCTAGCCGGCGTGCGCGGTGGCGCGGCTCAGCTCCGTCATCTCGATTTCGGTGAGCGCGAACGACAGCGCACCCGCGTTCTCCGCCGCCTGACTGCCGGTCTTCGCTCCCGGAATCGGGAGTACGCCCTCCTGCTGGATCAGCCAGCGCAGCGCGACCTGGCTGGGAGTCTTGTCGTGTGACTTGGCCAGGTCGCGCAGCAGGGCGTTGACCTGCTCCGTCATGGCGAGACCCTTGCCTCGGAACGTCGGCGTGTACCGCCGCCACCCCGCAGGCCGGTTGGCCGCCGAGTACTTGCCGGTCAACGCCCCCGACGCCAACGGCATGTACGCGATCAGCGTGACCCCCAACTCCCGGCATGCGTCCAGTACCCCGTTCCGCTCCGGCGCCCGGTGCAGCAGCGAATACTGCACCTGGTTCGAGGCGAGCGGAATCCCGTGCCTGGCCAACGCCTCGTACGCGGTACGCATCTGGGCGGCGGAGTAGTTGCTGACCCCGACGGCGCGTACCTTGCCGGCCGCCACCGCGTCGGCCATCAGGTCCATCAGCCTCGGGATCGACATCCACCGGGCCGGAAAGTGGATCTGGTACAGATCGATCACCGGCCGGCGCAACCGCTCCAGGCTCGCCTCCAACGTGGCCGGCAAGCTCTCCGTACGAGCCACGAAACCGGCGGGGAACTTGGTCGCGATCAGCACGTCTCTGCCCTCGGTCAGCTCGCCGACCCGGCGTTCGGAGGCTCCGTTGCCGTACATGGCGGCGGTGTCGAGGAGGTTTACTCCGGCGGCGAGACTGACCGCCAGCGCCTCCCGCTGCTCTTCCAGGCTGCTGGTCGGCCCGTACACCTTGCGCGCCGGGTTCCACCACGGCGCCGCCGCCATGTCGCCCCACACCATGACGCCGAGACCCAGCCGCGGCACCCGTACGTCGGTACGGCCCAGGGTCGTCGTGGCGGCTGCCCGCGTTTCGTCGGTCATCACAACCTCGCGCTCCCGCACCGGGCGGTGCGACCGTACTCAGGCTAAGCCCGCCACCGACCCGAGCGGATCAGTCACTCGGCCAGCACAGTGGTCACCGTGGCGCATCGCCCGCGCGCCGCCCGGTACGAACCGCGGCCTCGGCGGCGACCAGTCCGACCACCAACACCACGGCCAGTACGGTCAGCGACGGCGGGTCGCTCGCGCGGCCGCCGAGGTCGGCGTCCATCCAGTGCGACAGCGAATGCACGCTCGCGCCGACCGCGCCGGCCCACAACCCGACCACCAGCCCGGGGCGACCGAGCAGGCCCGCGACCAGCGCCGCGGCGATCCCCAGCTGGAATGCCCCCAGATCGTGGAACAGATGCTCGTTGTACGGCGGATACGTCGCTATGTCGGCGAAGAAGGACCGCGGCGACGCCATCGCCCACACCCCGCCCACCGCGAACAGCACCGCCCCCAAGATCGCACAGCCACGCACCACCGGTTGTGCCCGCACCAGGACCTCCTGCAGCTCGACGTACTCAGTCTTCTGTTCATTGGACGGTAGAGCCGGGAGGTACGTGACGGCGCTAGTGAGTCGACAAGCGCGCGGCCGTCAGATTCGCCGAGAGCTCGACGATCGCCCTGGTCGGAAGCCTGGTCAGGGCTGGGGACAACAGATCCAGGAACCCCAGCGCGGGCTCGTCCCGCGCCTCCAGTACGAGCTCGCGGACGGCACGGATGCGCTCGGCCGGGTCCGGTTCGGAGAGCGGACCGGCGATCCGTACGCCTGCGAACCGGTTGCCACGGAGCGGGTCGTTCTCTCGGCGCAGGCTGACCGGCATGCCGACGGGGATCGTGTCGACCATGACGTCGTGAAGCTGGTGGTAGCGCCGCTACGCATCTCGGCCTGGTGGACTCCGACGAGCCCGAGCTCGGCGGCCGCCGCCGCGGTTTCGCGCGAGAGATCGCCGACATCCGCCGCTGCATCGACGACATCGCGCACCGGCCGACCCGGCTGTCCTGACCGGCCACGGCACCCGTCGCCGGGAAGGACCCGGAGCCCGCCGTTGCCGGCCTGGCGCTGCTGATCCCTGCTAAGCCAAGGATCGGACTGGTAGATGCGCCGGATCGCCTCGGCTCGAGTGTTGCGTTCAGCGGGTCGCTTCGGGTGTCGCCCGACGGCCGCGGTGCCGCACCGCGGTCGCCGTGAACAGGCCCGTCAGAGCGGCGGTGGCGGCCAGGAGCAGGAACCCGAGCATGTAGTTGCCGAGGGTTCCGTACACCGCGCCCATCACCAGCGGCGGGAAGAATCCGCCGAGGCCGCCCGCGGCGCCGACCACCCCGGTGACCGCGCCGACCTTGCTGGGGTCGACCAGGCGCGCGACCAGGGCGAACACGGCTCCGGTGCCGGCGCCGAGCGCGGCGGCCATGCCCAGGAAGCCGATCGTCCCCACGGGCATCAGTGGCGGCTGGAACGCGACCAGGATCGCCAGCACCGCCACCGCGCCATACGCGGCGACGAGTACGTTGGCCGGGTTGAACCGGTCGGAGAGCCACCCGCCGAGGGGCCGCATCGCCACGGCGAGCACCACGAACCCGGCGGTACGCAGCGCAGCGTCGGCGCGGTCGAGCCGGAACGCGGTGACCAGGTACGTGGGCAGGTACACGCTGAACGCCACGAACCCGCCGAACGCCACGGCGTAGAGGAACGACAACTGCAGCGTGACGGGCATCCGCAGCGCCGTGTTGAGGCGCGTCAGCATGCTGCCGGGGGCGATCTGCCGGTCGGGGCGGTCCCGCAGCAGCAGGAAGCCCACGACGGCGTACGTCACCAGGACGGCGGCGACCAGGTCGAACGGGAAGCTGTACCCGACCGACATCGCCAACTGCACCGTGGAGAACGCCGAGATGGCGGTCCCGCCCATGCCGGCGCCGAAGATCCCCAGCGCCAGGCCGCGTCGTTGCGGCGGGTACCAGGAGTTCACGAACGGGATGCCGATCGCGAAGGTGGTGCCGCCGAGACCGAGGAAGAACCCGCCGACCAGATATCCGGTCAGCGACGTGGCGGCGTGACCGAGGTAGAGCACGGGAAGGGCGGTCAGCAGGGCCACCGCGGGGAACATCCGGCGGGCGCCGAGCCGGTCGGTGAGGACGCCGACCGGGATCCGGCCGAGAGAGCCGACGATGACCGGGACCGCCACGAGCAGAGCCTGCTGAAGCGAGTTCAGGTGCAGTTGATCGTGCAGGGTGGCGCCCAGCGGCGCCAGCAACGCCCAGGCCCAGAAGGACACGGCGAACCCGGCGGTGGCCATGGCCAGCATCAATGCGGGGTTGTTGACCGGCCCCGGCATCGGGACCGCTGACTTCCGCTGACTTGCGGCCGATGTGGTCACGGTTGATTCCTCGTTCCATGGACGATCCGGCCAGGTCGTGGCAGGGACGATCTGGCGCGGACACAGACGGAGTTGCCCACCTGGCTGACTCCCAATCGTCGGCGAGCCGGATCCCGGCCGAAATGGTCATTGGGCATCTTGAGAAGGGACTTTCGGCGTAGCTTCGGCAACATCGGGCCTGTCATCGTTTGGAGGCAACCAGGTCGGCGGGGAGGCATACATGACTCGGGGAACACATCGCGATCCACGCCCATCGGGTGGCACCGACGGCCCCGCCGCCGATGCCCTGCTGCGTACCGGCCGGTTCTTCACCAGACGTGAGATGTCGCAGGACCTTCGGGCCGTGTTTCGCACCGGCGGCCGTGACGGCGACGTGTTCTATCGGGACCGGTGGAGCCACGACAAGGTGGTGCGCTCGACGCACGGCGTGAACTGCACCGGGTCGTGCTCCTGGAAGGTGTACGTCAAGGACGGCATCATCACCTGGGAGACCCAGCAGACCGACTACCCGTCGGTGGGTCCCGACTCCCCGGAGTACGAGCCTCGTGGCTGCCCGCGGGGCGCCGCGTTCTCCTGGTACACGTACTCCCCCACCCGGGTGCGGTACCCGTACGCCCGCGGGGTGCTGGTCGAGATGTACCGGGAGGCGAAGGCGCGGCTCGGCGACCCGGTGGCCGCCTGGGCGGAGATCACCAGCGATCCGGAGAAGCGGCGCCGCTACCAGTCCGCGCGGGGCAAAGGCGGGCACGTCCGGGTGAGCTGGGACGAGGCGGTCGAGATTGTGGCCGCGGCGCACGTACACACCATCGCCGAGTACGGGCCGGACCGGATCGCGGGGTTCTCTCCGATCCCGGCGATGTCGATGGTCAGCCACGCCGCCGGTTCGCGGTTCATCGAGCTCATCGGCGGCACCATGACCTCCTTCTACGACTGGTACGCCGACCTGCCCGTCGCCTCCCCCCAGGTGTTCGGCGACCAGACCGACGTGCCGGAGTCCGGCGACTGGTGGAACGCGACGTACCTGCTGATGTGGGGCTCGAACGTGCCGGTGACCCGTACGCCGGACGCGCACTGGATGGCCGAGGCACGGTACAAGGGGCAGAAGGTCGTGGTGGTCTCGCCGGACTACGCCGACAACACGAAGTTCGCCGACACCTGGCTGGCCGCGCAGCCGGGCACCGACGGCGCGCTGGCGATGGCGATGGGCCACGTGATGCTCAAGGAGTTCTTCGTCGACCGGCGTACCCCGTTCTTCGTCGACTACGTACGCCGCTACACCGACCTGCCGTTCCTGGTGACCTTGGACGAGCGGGACGGCGGGCACGTACCCGGGAAGTTCCTCACCGCGGCCGACCTGGGCGACGACGGCGAGGGCGCCGAGTGGAAGACGGTGCTGGTGGACGGGCGTACCGGGGAGCCGGCGGTGCCGAACGGGTCGATCGGGTTCCGGTACACCGACAGCGGCACCGGGAAGTGGAACCTGGAGCTGGGCGAGGTGTCGCCGCAGCTCACCGTGCTGGACCCGGCCGAGGTCGAGGCGGTCGAGGTGCTGCTCCCCCGGTTCGACGCGCTCGACGGCACTGGCGGCGTACTGCGTCGCGGCGTCCCGGTGCGCCGCGTCGCCGGCAAGCTCGTCACCACCGTGTACGACCTGATGCTCGCCCAGTACGGCGTGCACCGCCCCGGCCTGCCCGGCACCTGGCCCACCGGGTACGACGACGCCGCGGAGCCGTACACGCCGGCGTGGCAGGAGTCGATCACCTCCGTACCCGCCGACCAGGTGGTACGGGTGGCCCGCGAGATGGCGGCCAACGCCGAGGAGTCCGAGGGCCGCACCATGATCATCATGGGCGCGGGGATCTGCCAGTGGTTCCACGGCGACGCCACCTACCGGGCTGTCCTCGCCCTGCTGATGCTGACCGGCTCGATGGGGCGCAACGGCGGCGGCTGGGCCCACTACGTCGGCCAGGAGAAGTGCCGCCCGGTGACCGGCTGGGCCACGATGGCGATGGCCACCGACTGGCAGCGGCCGCCCCGCCAGATGATCGGCACCGCGTACTGGTACACCCACACCGACCAGTGGCGGTACGACGGCTACCGTGCCGACGCGCTCGCCTCCCCGCTCGCCGCGGGTCGGCTGGCCGGGATGCACACGATGGACACGATCGCGCTGTCCGCCCGGCTGGGCTGGATGCCGTCGTACCCCCAGTTCGACCGCAACCCGCTCGACGTCGCCGAGGCGGCCGGGGACAGTGACGTGGCCGCCCACGTCGCGAAAAGCCTCGCCGAGGGCAGCCTGCGGTTCGCGATCGAGGACCCGGATGCGCCCGCGAACTGGCCGCGCTGCCTCACGTTGTGGCGGGCCAACCTGCTCGGCTCGTCCGCCAAGGGCGACGAGTACTTCCTGAAACACCTCCTGGGTACGCACCACAACCTCCGCGCCGAGCAGACCCCACCCGACCGGCGGCCCCGCGACGTGACCTGGCGCGAAGACGAGCCGCCGCAGGGCAAGCTCGACCTGCTGCTGTCGCTGGACTTCCGGATGACCAGCTCCACGCTGCTGTCCGACGTGGTGCTGCCCGCCGCGACCTGGTACGAGAAGCACGACCTCAACACCACGGACATGCACCCGTTCGTGCACGCGTTCAACCCGGCGATCGACCCGCCGTTCGAGTCGCGTACCGACTTCGACGCGTTCCACGGGATCGCCCGGCGGTTCTCCGAGCTGGCCCGCGAGCACCTCGGAACGCGGCGGGACGCGGTGATGGTGCCGCTGCAGCACGACACCCCGGGCGAGACCGCGCAGCCGGGCGGCCGGGTGCTCGACTGGCGTACCGGCGAGGTGGATCCCGTGCCCGGCCGGACCATGCCGAACTTCGTGGTGGTCGAGCGGGACTACCCGGCCGTCGCGGACAAGATGGGCGCCATCGGGCCGCTGGTCGACCGGCTGGGCGTCACCACGAAGGCGGTCACGTACCAGGTGGACGAGGAGATCGCGCACCTGTCGTCGAAGAACGGGGTGATGCTCGGCGGCGCGGGCGACGGCCGCCCCGCGATCGACACCGACGCCAAGCTCGCCGAGGCGATCCTCACTCTCTCCGCCACCACCAACGGCCGGCTCGCCGTTCAGGGCTTCAAGGCGCTGGAGCGGCGTACCGGTGTACGGCTGGCCGATCTCGCCGAAGGCAGCGAGGAGAAGCGGATCAGCTTCGCGGACACCCAGGCGCGCCCGGTGCCGGTGATCACCAGCCCCGAGTGGTCCGGCAGCGAGACCGGCGGCCGGCGGTACGCCCCGTTCACCGTCAACGTGGAGCGGCTCAAACCCTGGCACACCCTCACCGGCCGGATGCACTTCCTGCTCGACCACGACTGGATGTACGAGCTCGGCGAGACCCTGCCGATCTTCCGGGTGCCACTCGACATGCACCGGCTGTTCGGCGAGCCACAGGTCGGGCCGGGAGACGACGGCGCGTCGGTGACCGTGCGGTACCTGACGCCGCACTCGAAGTGGTCGATCCACTCGGAGTACCAGGACAACCTGTTCATGCTGTCGCTGTCCCGCGGCGGGCCGGTGGTCTGGATGAGCGAGCCGGACGCCACCGCGATCGGCGTACGGGACAACGACTGGGTGGAGGCGGTCAACCGCAACGGCGTGATGGTGCTGCGGGCGATCGTGACCCACCGGATCCCGGCCGGCACGGTGTTCGTCTACCACGCCCAGGAACGCGTGGTGAACGTACCGAAGACGGAGGCGACCGGCCGGCGCGGCGGCATCCACAACTCGCTGACCCGGATTCTGGTCAAGCCCACCCACCTGATCGGCGGGTACGGGCAGCTGTCCTTCGCGTTCAACTACCTCGGCCCGACCGGCAACCAGCGCGACGAGGTCACTGTCATCCGGCGCCGTCGCAGCCAGAAGGTGGAGTACTGAGATGCGCGTGATGGCCCAGATGGGCATGGTGATGAACCTCGACAAGTGCATCGGCTGCCACACCTGCTCGGTGACCTGCAAGCAGGCGTGGACCAACCGCAGCGGCATGGAGTACGTCTGGTTCAACAACGTCGAGACCCGCCCCGGCCAGGGCTACCCACGCCGCTACCAGGACCAGGAGCGCTGGAAAGGCGGCTGGGTACGCAACCGCCGCGGCCGGCTGCAACTCAAGGCCGGCGGCCGGTTCCGCAAGCTGCTCACCATCTTCGCCAACCCCGTCCTGCCGAACATCCGCGACTACTACGAGCCCTGGACGTACGACTACGAGACCCTGACCGACGCTCCGCTCGGCGACGACTTCCCCGTGGCGCAGCCGAAGTCGCTGCTGTCCGGCGAGCCGATGTCGGTCGAGTGGAGCGCCAACTGGGACGACGACCTGGGCGGCGCTCCCGAGCACGGCCCTTCCGACCCGATCGTGGAGCGGCTGCGCCGGGAATCCGAGGACAAGGTCAAGTTCTCGTACGAGCAGGCGTTCATGTTCTTCCTGCCCCGGATCTGCGAGCACTGCCTCAACCCCTCCTGCGTGGCGTCGTGCCCGTCCGGCGCGATGTACAAGCGGGCCGAGGACGGCATCGTGCTGGTCGACCAGGACCAGTGCCGCGGCTGGCGGATGTGCGTGACCGGGTGCCCGTACAAGAAGGTGTACTTCAACCACCGCACCGGCAAGGCCGAGAAGTGCACGTTCTGCTACCCGCGGGTCGAGGTCGGGCTGCCCACGGTGTGCAGCGAGACCTGCGTCGGGCGACTGCGCTACATCGGCCTTGTCCTGTACGACGTCGACCGGGTCACCGAAGCCGCCTCGGTAGCCGACGAACACGACCTGTACGAAGCCCAGCTTGACCTGCTGCTCGATCCGAACGACCCAGCGGTGATCGCGGCCGCGCGCCGTGACGGCATCAGCGAGGACTGGCTCGACGCCGCCGGCCGCTCCCCGGTTTACAAGCTCGCCAAGGACTACCGCGTGGCGCTGCCGCTGCACCCGGAGTTCCGTACGATGCCGATGGTCTGGTACATCCCGCCGCTGTCCCCGGTGGTCGACCGGCTCACCGAGACCGGCCACGACGGCGAGTCCGCCGGCAACCTGTTCGGCGCGATCGACGCGCTGCGCATCCCGATCTCCTACCTCGCCGAGCTGTTCACCGCCGGTGACCCCGAGCCGGTACGGCGGGTGCTGCAGAAGCTGGCCGCGATGCGTTCGTACCTGCGGGACGTGAGCCTCGACCGGCCGCGGGACGAGTCGATCGCGGCCGCCGTGGGCATGACCGGCGGCGAGCTCGTCGAGATGTACCGGCTGCTCGGCATCGCCAAGTACGACGAGCGCTACGTCATCCCCACCGTGTACGCCGGCCAGGCCCACGAACTCGAGGAGATCGGCTGCAGCCTGGACGTCGAGGGCGGACCCGGCATGGTCGGCAGCGGACCGTTCGGGGAAGGCTCCGGCCGCCCCGTCCCGGTGTCGGTGGAGACCTTCCACGCGCTGCGCGACCGGCAGACCAGCGACCGAGTCACCGACCCGGGCACCCCAGGCGCGCGGATCAACCTGCTCAACTGGGACGGCAAGGGCCGACCGGCCGGCCTGTTCCCGCCGCGCACCAGACCCACCGGGACGCCGCCTGACGGGGGTGGCCGATGACCACGCTCGGCAATGCCCGGGACCAGGCCGTCGTCCTGCAAGCGGCGTCCGTGTGCCTGCAGTACCCCGACGACGACCTGCTGGCGACGCTGCCCACGGTCCGCGCCGCGGTCGACACGCTGCCCGCGGGCCGGCCGCGGGAGCGGCTCCGCCGGTTCCTGGACACGATCGCGGCCACCGCACCCAGACCGGCTGCCGAGCAGTACGTCCAGGTCTTCGACAGCCGCCGCCGGTGCTGCCTCTACCTCACCTGGTGGACCGACGGCGAAACCCGCCGCCGGGGCGCCGCGCTCGCCGCACTCAAGGCCCGCTACCGCGCCGCCGGAGTCGAGTTCGACAGCAGTGAACTGCCCGACTTCCTTCCCGTGGTGCTCGAGTTCGCGGCGACCGCCGACCTGGCGGGCGGCCTCGCGCTGCTGCAGGAGCACCGGGCGGGCATCGAGCTGCTGCGCCTGGCGCTGATCGAGGCGGGCACCCCGTACGCGGCGCCCGTGGAGGCGGTCTGCGCCCTGCTGCCCGGACCGTCCCCGGCCGACGTCGCGGCGGCCAAGGCGCTGGCACGCACCGGCCCGCCGCAGGAGCAGGTCGGCCTGGAACTCGCGCCGTTCGGTGCCGTACCGACCGGAGGACCGAGATGAGCTGGCTGGACACCCTGCTGTGGGGAATCGCGCCGTACCTGACGGTGGCGGTCCTCGTCGGCGGCACCGTCTGGCGCTACCGGTACGACAAGTTCGGCTGGACCACCCGCTCCTCGGAGCTGTACGAATCCCGGCTGTTGCGCATCGGCAGCCCGCTGTTCCACTTCGGACTGCTGGTCGTGATCGTCGGCCACGTCATCGGGCTGGTCATCCCGAAGCGCCTCACCGATGCCGTGGGCGTCAGCCAGCAGGTGTACCACGTCCAGGCGTTGCTGCTGGGCGGCGTCGCCGGGTTCGCCACGCTGATCGGCATCGCGATCCTGATCTACCGGCGCCGTACCACCGGGCCGGTCTTCCGAGCCACCACCGCGAACGACAAGCTGATGTACGTCGTCCTCGTCGCCGCGATCGTCGTGGGCCTGGCGACCACCCTGCTCGGCGCCTCCGGTGGCGAGGAGAACAACTACCGACTCACGGTCGCGCCCTGGTTCCGGTCCCTGTTCGTGCTGCGGCCCGACATCACGGCGATGAGCGACGCCGGCTTCGCGTTCCAGCTCCACACCCTCATCGGCATGGCGCTGTTCGCCATCTGGCCGTTCACCAGGCTGGTCCACGCGTTCACCGTGCCGGTCGGTTACCTGTTCCGCCCGTACGTGGTCTACCGGTCGCGTACGGAGGGACTCGCCACCCGCCCCGCGAGACGCGGCTGGGAGAAGGTCCGCTGACCTGCGGATGCCGGGCCGTCACAGGATCCGCGAGATGACGGGCACACGGCTGATGAGAAGCCACGCGAGCGCGTACGATCCCGCGACACCGCCCTCGCTCACGGTCGCGGTAGCGTCGTGTCGATGACGAGTGCCCAACTGCTGACCGACGCCTTTGGCAGGATCCGCGAGGTGGTCCACCGGGTCGTGGGCGGCCTCACCCCGGAGCAACTGGGGTACCAGGTCGACGCGGCGGCGAACTCGATCGCGTGGCTGGTCTGGCACCTGACCCGCATCCAGGACGACCATGTGGCCGACGTCGCCGGTGTGCCGCAGGTGTGGACCGAACAGGAATGGTTCGGGCGGTTCGGCCTCCCCTTCGACGCATCCGACACGGGTTACGGCCACAACAGAAACGACGTGGCGGCGATACGCATCGACTCAGGTGAACTCCTTACCGGCTACCACGACGCCGTGTACGAGCAGACGATCGGCTACGTCCGCGCGCTGACGGACGCCGACCTCACGCAGATCGTGGACCGCCGGTGGGACCCGCCGGTCACCCTGGGCGTACGGCTGGTCAGTGTCATCGCCGACGACCTGCAACACGCCGGACAGGCGGCCTTCATCCGCGGCCTTCTCGAACGTCGCTGATCTCCCGTCCCTCACAGGCACCTGTTCCCCTCTCGGCCGCAGGGGCGCCGCCTGCCTGACGTGACCATTTTGCGGATCTGGCTCGTTTAGCTGCATTCATGCGGACACGTCCATCGCCGGCAGCACCAAGGGGAAGTTCCAGGGCGAGATCACCCCCACCACGGGGTACGGCCGCAGCACCGTGGTCAGGCGCTTGGCCAGCCCCAGCGGTCCATGTGGCCGGACCCGTCGATCGGCCAGGAAC
>WNGA01010797.1_pt1 | contig 12038 bp, 10 predicted proteins | sample 5400061 | NCBI WGS metagenome assembly WNGA01 (sample SAMN13153366, study PRJNA577476) | soil metagenome | isolation source: 100 cm soil or saprolite under grassland replicate 2 | place: USA:California | collected 2016-06-15
GGCCGCGGCATTGAGCGCGATGAACGGCCCCGCCGGGCTGGGGCTTAGGCGGTGCAGCTCCCGGGCGACGAGCTCCTTTCCCGCCCCGCTCTCACCCACGATCAGGACCGGGCTCGGGATCTTCGCGACGCGCCCGATCGCGTCCTTGAGCTCCTGCATCGCGGGGCTCGCACCCACGAGGCGTGCCTCGGAATCGAGGCGACCCCGCAGCACGGCGACCTGTCTTGCGAGGCGCTCTTGCTCGAGAGCGTGCTCGACCTCCTGCACCACCCGCTCCATCGGCTCGGCTTTGTCGATGAAGCTGCGGGCGCCGAGCCGGATGGCCTCGGCGCAGCGGTCGTAGTTGCCCGTCCCCGTGTACACGAGCACGGGAATCCGGAAGCCCCGCCGCTGCATGGCCCGCAGTACTTCGAACCCGTCCATCCCCGGCATCTCGAGGTCGAGGATGACGCAGTCCACCGCCTCGCGCTCCAGCAGGTCGAGCGCCGCGCGGCCCGAGTCCGCGACGAGCCCTTCGTAGCCGCCTACGCGCTTCAGGTCGTACGCGTACTGCTGCGCCATGGCGGGAATGTCGTCTACGACCAGGATGGCGCTCACGCGCCTTCGCCCGGCAGCTCGACGATGAACTTGCTGCCCGTGCCGGGCTCGGTCTCCACGCGCAACGCGCCATTGGCATCGAGCACGAGGCGTCGCACGATCGACAGGCCGAGACCCGTACCGCCGGGCTTCGTCGTGTAGAAGTCGTCGAAGGCGCGATTCAGCTCCTCTTGGGTCATCCCTTTGCCCGTGTCCGCGACGCTGATACGCACACCTGCCTGTCCGTTTGCCCCGGTGGTGACGGTGACGCGGCCGGCTTGCGTCGCCAGGCTGTCGAGCGCGTTCCCGACGAGGTTTTCCAGAATGCGCCGCAGGACGAGGGGGTCGGTGCGGACGGGGCGCAGGCCATCCGCGAGCTCCAGTCGCAAGTCCGCCTGGCGCGTCTCGCCGACTCGCTTGACCGTCTCGCGCACAACCGCGTTCACATCGCACGACTCGGGGGCCGGCTGCGGGTAGAGCCGGGCGTAGTTGCTCGCGAGGGTCTCGAGATAGGCGATGCTCGACTCCACCGTCGCCTGGCGATCCCGGAATGCGGCGGCGAGCCGGTCCGGGGTCTCGCCCGCGGCCTGACCGAGATGCCGGAATACGTTGCGGATGGGGATCAGGCCGTTCTTGATGTCGTGGTTCACCTGGCGGGCGAGGTCGCCCATCGCCAGGCGGCGCTCGGCCTCGCGCAGGCGCGCGGCACCGGTGCGCAGCCGGTCGGTCATGGCTCCGAGCAGGCGACTGAGCGCACCGATCTCGTCTTGTCGGTCGCTGTCGAACGCGACGTCCAGCCGGTCCATGTCCACGTCGGCGGTCTTCGCCGCGAGCGCGGTTAGGGGCCCGCTGATCCGGGTCGACAGCCACGAGGCCAGGAGCAGCGCGATCAGCCCGGTGACCAGCACCGCCACGAGGAACGACAGCGCGACCCCGCGGCGCAGCGCCACGAGCGAGGCGAGCGAGTGCGAGACCACGATCCGCCCGGGAATGAGCCGCGCCGAGTCGCCCTCGGCCACGAACGGGACGGTGAGGCTGTCGACGACCCGCGTCGTCGGATCCACGACCGACGACGAATCGCCCGGGAAGGCAACCGCGACCATCAGCTCGGGATCGGGCGTGAGGTGTGCGAGGAAGCTCGAGTCCACGGCGATCCCCCCCACGAGCGTGAAGGCGCGGCCGCCGAGCCGCACCGAGTCGACGCGTGCCAGCGCCAAGAAGGGGACCTCCGCCGTGCGTGCCCGGACCAGCGCGGTGCGTCCCGGAGCCGCGGCCAGGAGGCGCGGCAGCGCGGGGTCGGACTGATCGTACTCGTTGCGGAAATGCCCGGAGCTCACGATACGGCCCGTCTCGTCCTGGATTTGCAGCAGCGAGAGCCCGGCGAGCTGCATGGCGTCGCCGGCGTAGTCGAGCAGGTAGGTACGATCGCCCCCCTGCAGCGCTGCGCGGAACCGGTTGTCTCGGGGGATGGCGTCCCGCAGGGCGGCGAGCCGGAGCGCAATCCCCGCGCTCCGCTGATCCAGGTCCGCGCGGATCACCGATACGAGCGCGGCCACCCGCTGCTGGTATTCCGCGGTCAGGCGGTTCGCCATCACGACGCGAATCCGCAACCCGAACACGGTCAGGGGGACGAGTACCACGGCGCCGAATCCGAGGAGGAGACGGGCGCGAAAGGTCATGGCGGGGTGAGGCGGAGCGTGCCGTCCCAGTCGAGGGTCATCCGAGGGAGCCCACGTCGGACAACGGCGTGCGAGCGGACGTCGAGCAGCGGCTCGATGGTGGCGGCGGAGCTCCACGGCGGCAGCTCGAGCGCCGCACGGCACGCATCGTAGACGCGGCGTGGCAGCTCGAGCACGTACGCGGCGTCGGTGCCGCCCCGTAGCGAGGATCCGAAGGCGCTCGCCGGCACGCCTGCGGCGACGGCGCCCCGGCCCAGGGCGCCCAGGCCAACGAGGCGGGCCGCGAGATCGGCGGCGCTGCGATCGCTCTGGTTGTACACGATGCGGCGCCGCCGACCGGCGCCTCCGAGCGTGTCGCGCCCCGCCTGAGCGCCACACGGCTGCAGATCGGTGAACCAGAAGCGGCCCGGACCCGACCATTCCGCCGGGCGAGCGTCTCCGTGTACCGCCTCGCGGAGGCTTTCCAGGCGGAGGTCACCGGCCACCGGCTTGTCCCGCCCCGGGGCGAGCAGCACGTACGTCCGACTCCATTCCAGGGGGACGTCGACGTACCCGGTCAAGGTCCGCGCGTAGTCGAGCGTTGCGGCGTCGTCCGTGATGAGCACGTCGGCTCCGCCGTCGAGCGCATCGCGAGCGGCGCTCGCTGGCCCGGTGGCGATCTTCACCACGGGTTGTCCCGCGCGCGCCATCGGCTGGGCCACGAGGGCGTCCGGCGACGCGGGATCACCGCTCGTCATCCAATAACGGCCCGTGCCGATCGGCCAGCTGCCCCCCGGCGCGGGCTTGGTGATCGCCAAGGCCTGGTCGGCCAGGTGCTGGAACGGGGCGGCGGACGGCGCCACGGTGAAGGTGCGGTCGCCGGTGACGGTGAGGCTCGCCGCGAGCGTCGCGTCGTGTGACCGCCAGGAGGCGAGAACGTCACGCGCCGTCACCGGCGCCCCGTCCCAGAATCGCGCGTTGTCGCGCAGCGTGAACGCCCAGCGATCTCCCGGCGCCTCCTCCCAGGCCGCGGCGAGGCCGGGCAGCGGACGTCCCTGGCAGTCGACCCGGATCAACGATTCATAGAGCTGTCCGAAGACCAGCCGCTCTGCGTCGTTGCGGGGCAGGGGAGCGTGTCCCGGGTCGACGGGGTCGGTGACGGCAAGCCGCACCGTGTCGCGACCGACCGCCCGGCCGGCTGCGATCGTGCAGCTCGTGTCCCCCGGCGCCGGAGCGGGCGGGGGGAGGGGGAGCTCCGCGCGGGGCGCGCCGGCGTGGCAGGCGGCCGCGAGCAGAGCGACGAGGACGATCCGGTGGTGTTTGGGAATCACTGGGCTCGGGCTCCCGGTGGGCGGTGGCTTCCGAACGATACTCAGGGCCGGAAGCCCGAGCCAGGACGGCGGCTAGGCGCGCGATTTCCGAGCCATCAAGGCAAGCACATTCCCTTCGGAGTCGCGGAAATCAGCCAGCCAGAGGTCGTAGTCCGCCGCCCGGTGCACGAGGTGCGGCTCGCTGATGAACTCCACGGCTCGGCTGCGCAACGTCGCGTGCGCGGCGTCGATGTCAGGCACGAGGTAGTAGATGGTGGATGCGGGATGGTCGAACTCCGGCTTCTCCGGTACGCCCACCATGACGGTCGTCGGGCCGCATTGGAAAAAGGCCATCTGCGGCGGCGCTTGGAACAGAAACGGCATGCCGAGGGTGTCGCGGTAGAAACGGACAGCGCGATCGAGATCGCGGGCGCGGACGAAAATCTGGCCGATCGCGGAGAGACCGAATTGCGAGGTGGCAGCGGTCATACTGCTGGCTCCTGTTGAGTGAGACAGTGCAGGGTGCCGAGTCCCCACACCAAGTCCATCGCGTGTATCCCGACCACCGGCCGGTCCTTGATCAACTCGGCGAGCGCGCCGAGCCCCACGCGGTCCCGCGGATCGTTGAAGGTCGGCACCAGGACGGCGCCATTCGCGATGTAGAAGTTCGCGTAACTCGCGGGCAGGCGCTGGCCGTCGAAGTAGAGCGGCGCCGGCATCGGCAGGTCGACCACCTCGATCTTGGACCCGTCCTCGAGTCGCATCCCCTGCAGTCGCTCGCGATTCTCCTCGAGCGCGCGATAGTTGGCGTCGTGCGGGTCCGTCTCCCGGCACAGCACGACCGTGCGGGGATTGACGAAGCGACACAGATCGTCGACATGGCCATGGGTGTCGTCGCCCGCAATTCCAGCCCCGAGCCACAGGACGTTCGTCACGCCGAGCTGGTCGCGCAGCACCGCTTCGATCTCGCCGCGCCCGAGCCCGGGGTTCCGGACCTGCACCACAGGATCGAGCAGACACTCCTCGGTGGTGAGCAGCGTGCCCCGACCATTCACGTCGATGCTGCCACCCTCGAGCACCACGTCACGCACCCCTGCCCCCTCCCCCGTTCGCGCGCGGAACAGTCGGAGCTCGAGCCGCGCGGCCACCCGCTCGGGAATCCGGTCGTCCTTCTTCCAGTCGGGATACTTGGCCCAGGCATTGAAGCGGAACCGCGCGATCGCCACCTCGGGCCGCGGACTCTCGCGCCGCACGAACAGGGGGCCGAAATCGCGGGTCCAGCCGCGATCGGTGGGGAAGCGGAACCACTCGACCCGCCCGAGATCCACGCCCGCGCGCGCGAGCACGCGCCGCGCCTGCCGCTCGTGCCCGGCGGATTTCACGAGGATACGGACGATTTCACCGGGGGCGAGCGCGCGCACGATCTCGCCGTACACCCAGGGAATCAGCGCCAGCTTGCCGGGCCAGTCGCTCGCGTTATGCGGCCATCCGAGCCACGTCGCGTGATGCGGCTCCCACTCGGCGGGCATGCGGAAGCCGAGGGCGGCCGGTGTGTCGGCGCGAGGGGAAGGGGGGGGCACTACGGGTGGTCGTCGAGGAAGCGGCTGCCGATCCCGGCGTAGGCGTCGATCCGGCGGTCCCGCAGAAACGGCCAGCCGCGCCGGACTTCCTCGATGCGCGCGAGGTCGATCTCACCCAGCACGATCGCCTCACGGTCCCTCGGCGCCTCGGCCATGACGGCGCCGAACGGATCGGCGAGAAAGGACGAGCCCCAGAACTCGATGCCGTCGCCGTCGGTGCCGGCCGGACGCTCGTGGCCGACCCGGTTCACCGCGGCGACGTAACAGCCGTTCGCGATCGCGTGGCTGCGCTGGATCGTGCGCCAAGCGTCGAGCTGCTGGGCGCCGTGCGTCGCCTTCTCCTTCGGGTGCCAGCCGATCGCCGTCGGGTAAAACAGCACGTTGGCGCCCTGCAGCGCCGTGAGGCGCGCGCCTTCGGGATACCATTGGTCCCAGCAGACGAGCGTCCCGATCCGTCCCACGCGCGTGTCGAACGCACGGAAGCCCAGGTCGCCGGGAGTGAAATAGAACTTCTCGTAGTAGGCCGGATCGTCGGGGATGTGCATCTTGCGGTAGATCCCCACGACACGCCCGTCGGCGTCGATCACGGCGGCGCTGTTGTGGTAGAGGCCCGCGGCGCGGCGCTCGAACACGGGCGCGATCACCACGACGCCCGCCTGTTTCGCCGCCTTCCCCAGCGCCTCCGTGCTCGGCCCTGGGACGGGCTCGGCCAGATCGAACAGCTCGGCGTCCTCCCGCTGCGCGAAGTACTGCGACCGGAACAGCTCCGGGAGGCAGACCAGCTGCGCGCCGGCGGCGGCGGCCTCGGAGATCTTTACAACCGCCTTCTTGAGGTTGGCGTCGGGATCCGCGGACATCGCCATCTGCACGAGGCCGACCTTGTATCGCGCCGGAGGCCGGGGATCGGTCATGGGGGAGAACACTACTACGTTCCGGTCCTGAACGCACCTTTACAGGACGCTCGGCGCGGCGTCGATTCCATCTCTCCCTACGCATCTCCCGGAGCAACATCATGCCACGCTGGTTCATGATCGTCGCCGTTGCGGTCGTCGCGACCGCCATCGCGCCCGCCCGGCAATCGACCGGCTACCATGTCGTGCGCCGCTATCCGCTCGGCGGGGACGGTGGGTGGGACTACCTGCTGCTCGACCCCGCCACTCGCCGGCTGTACGTCTCCCGCGGCACGCGCGTCGTGGTGATCGACGCGGACTCGGGCGCGGTGCGGGGTGAGCTTCCCAACACCCCGGGAGTACACGGCGTGGCGCTGGCGCCCGATCTGGGTCGCGGGGCGACCAGCAACGGGCGCGACCAGTCGGTGACGATCTTCGACCTGCGGTCGCTCGAGACGCTGGGCCACGTGCGCACCACCGGTGGTAATCCCGACGCCATCGTCTACGAGCCGGCGACGCATCGCGTGTTCACGTTCAACGGGGCGGGGCAGAACGCGACCGCGATCGATCTGATGGCGGGCGCCGTGGCCGGCACCGTCGCGCTCGGCGGCAAGCCCGAGTTCGCGGTCGCGCCGGGCGACGGCCGGATCTATGTGAACATCGAGAACACGGCAGAGCTGGTGGTGCTCGACGCCCGCCGCCTCGCCGTCGCGGCTCGCTGGCCGCTCGCACCCTGCGAGGAACCCACCGGACTCTCGCTCGACGCGGCGCACGCCCGGCTGTTCGTCGGCTGCTCGAACCGGCTGATGGCGGTGGTCGATCCCGGGAGCGGGCGGGTCGTCACGACGCTGCCGATCGGCGGCGGCGTGGACGGTACGGCGTTCGACTCGGCGACCGGACTGGCGTTCAGCTCGAACGGCGAGGGCACGCTCACGGTCGTCCGAGAGGTGACGCCCGACAGCTTCGCCGTCGTCGACACCGTCCCGACGCAGCGTGGCGCGCGCACGCTGGCACTCGATCCGCGGACCCACGCGCTCTTCCTCCCGACGGCGGAGTTCGGTCCCGCGCCCGCGCCGACCTCGGAGCAGCCGCGCCCCCGGCCGGCCATCGTGCCCGGGAGCTTTGTGATCCTTGTCGTAAGCCGCTGAGGCGGGGCCGGGCTATTTCTCGAGTCGGTAGCCGGCCTTGCGCACGGTGAGAATGTGCTGCGGCGCCGCGGGATCGGCTTCGAGCTTGCGGCGCAGCTCGGCCACGTGGGTGTCCACGGTGCGGCTCAGCACCGCGGCGCTATACCCCCACACCTCGGTGAGGAGCTCCATGCGGCTGACCACGGCCCCGCCGCGCCGCAGCAGCGCGAGCAGCAGGTCGAACTCCTTCGGGGTGAGCGCCACCGGCCGGCCGCTTCGCAGCACGGTGCGAGAGGCGGGGATGACTTCCACGGCGCCGAACTCCTCCGGCTCTCCGGCGCCGTCTCCCGGCGGAGCGGTGCGCCGCAACAGCGCCTCTACGCGCGCCAGGAGCTCGAGCACGCCGAACGGCTTCGTGACGTAGTCGTCCGCCCCCAGACGCAACCCGCGCACCTTGTCGGCCTCTTCGCCGCGTGCGGTGAGGATGAGGATGGGCATCCGGCGCCCCTCGTCGCGCAGCGCGCGCAGCACGCGGTAGCCGTCCAGGCCCGGGAGCATCAGATCGAGAATGATCAAGTCGGCTCCGGCGTCACGGGCGCGTGCCAGCCCTTGGGTCCCGTCCTCGACCACCACGACGTCGTAGCCCTCGATCTCGAGGTTGTTGCGCAGGCCGTAGGCGAGATCCGCATTATCCTCGACCACGAGGATCCGCGTCATGCGGTCGCTCCCGCGTCGGCCTGCAGGGGCCCGCCGCCCCGCGCGGCGTGGGCCCGCGGCTCGAGCGGCAGCTCGATCACGAAACGGCCACCCGAGCCGGGCGCGTCTTCGGCCCAGACGCGACCGCCGTGCAGCGCCACGAGCTCGCGGACGACGGATAGGCCGATGCCCGTACCCGCCACGGCCGAGCCGCGGTCGCGCTCGAGCCGCCAGAACTGGTCCCAGATACGCTCGCGGTCGGCCGCTGGAATGCCGGGGCCCTGGTCGTCCACCCAGACGCGCGCCCGGCCGTCGATCACGCCCAGGCCGAGCGTCACGGTCTGGCCGGACGGTCCGTACTTCACCGCGTTGTCGAGCAGGTTGAGGAGCATCTGGTGCAGGGCGTCGGCGTCGACTGGCGCGACCACGCTGTCGGTGAGCTCGGTGCGCAACGTGACGCCACGCGCTGCCGCGAGCGGCGCGAACCCTTCGGCCGCTTCGCTCAAGAGCGGTGCCAACGGCGCCGGCGCCGGCGAGAGCTGCGTGAGCCGCCGCTCGGAACGCGAGAAGTGCAGCAGGTTCTCCACCAGGTGGGTGAGCCGGCGCGCTTCCTGGTCGATGATCTCGAGCGAGCGCTCGCGCTCCTCGTCGGAGCGGACGCGACCCAGCAACAGCGTCTCCGAGAACATGCGGATCTGGGCGAGCGGCGTACGCAGCTCGTGGGACACACCCGAGACGAAGTCGGCGCGCAATCGCGACAGCTCGTACTCACGTCGCAGCTGCAGCAGGGCGGCCACGACCAGGACCGCGGTGAGCGCGAGCAGCGAGAGCAGCATCGGCACGTTTGAACGCGGCATCCCGCCGATCACGAGCTTCGGTGCCATGTCGGGTCGCAGCGCGACCTGCACCCGCATCCCGCCCATCATCGGGTGCTCGAAGGAATCCCGTGCCGCAAACGTGGGCGGATACTGGACCGGCGAGCGGTACAGCTCGACACCGTCCGCTTCGGTGATGATGGCGGAGCCCAGCGAGTCGTAGACCACGCCTCCGGTCAGCGGCCGCGGCAGCAGCGGAAACTTGTCTTCTTCCGCCGTGTACAGCGGCTCGAACCCTCGCGGATCCTCCTCGAGGCCCACTACGGTGCGCGGGTGCCCGGCCTTGTCGCTCACCACGGTGTAGACGATGGCGCGAGGCACGCCCTCCACCGTTCGCACGATCGCGCCGAGCCGCTCCTTCGGATCGTAGACCGTGCGGCTGTGAACGGGCAGCGTATCCCGCAGCCACCTGCGCACGGCGGCAGACGGTGTCCCACCCGCCGTCTCAAGCCGCCCCCTCCGCAGGTCGTACCGGAACGTGTAGCGGGCGAGCTTCCGGAAGTCGGCAGCGTGGGGCTCGGTGCTCGCGGGCAGGCGGCCGGGGGGCGGGAGTGGAGTGTCCGGGAGCCCGGCCTTCACGCGCGACAGCGCGTCCAGCGCCGGCCAGAAGGCGTAGTAGTACAATGCCATCTCGGTTCGGTTCGCAAAGCGCGCGGCCGCGAGACGTGAGTAGTCTCGCAACACGCGCTCGGCGGTCGCCCTGTGGCCGAGGAAGTTGCGGTACGCCTGCAACGCGATCGCGCCCGCCAGGGCGAGCGTGAGCAGTAGGAGGGCGGCGACAAACAGTGCCCGCGGACGCGGTGGACGGGAAGTAGCGCTCATGGACGCTCGGGAGAGATGCACCGGATGTCGGGGAGTTTCAAGGTGAGCTGACGGTTCTCTGACACGCTCCGCACCGCGCCTCCACCCGGGGCTTCGCGCCGCCGCCTATCTTCTCACCGGTCCAGGTCGTGGCCGAAGTGTGGACGGCCCACTTCGCCCGACCGGTCAGCCCGGGGAGCAGTCGCGCCCCGGGTTTGGCTTTTACAGCCCGTCTGACGCTCTTATGTTCCAGACATGGCATTCACACTCTCCAGCACGGCCTTCACCGACGGGGCCGCGATCCCGGTCAAGCACACGTGCGACGGAGCGGACGTGTCTCCCCCGCTCGCCTGGAGCGGCGCGCCGCCGGGGACTCAAGGCTTCGCCCTCATTGCCGATGACCCGGACGCCCCGGCCGGGACGTGGGTCCACTGGGTGCTGTACAATCTGCCGGGTGCAGTCTCCGACCTCCCGGAGAACATCGCCAAGGTCGAAACGCTCGACCTGGGAGGCGCCCGCCAGGGGCGGACCGATTTCCGCCGCCCCGGCTACGGCGGCCCCTGCCCGCCGCCGGGACCGGCCCACCGCTATTTCTTCAAGCTGTACGCGCTCGACGCCCCGCTGAAGCTCAAGGCGGGTGCCCAGAAGAAAGACGTGGAGCCGGCCATGGAAGGCCACGTGCTCGGCACGGCGCAGCTCATGGGGACGTATGCGAGGTCGAAGCGATGAGGGTCCTGGTTGCATTGGCGTTGGTGGGTGCGATTCTTGGGAGCAGGGAGCCGCCGTTTCAAGTCGTCATCCTCCCCGCCCAGACCCGCGGCCTCATGAGCGCTCTCTGGGTCGAGAACAACCGTCATTGGGACGAGCTGGCCGACCAGAACACCCTGACGCAGCTGCTCGGCACCGGCAAGCCGACGCAGCTCGAGTATCTCGGCTGCCTCGTGGGGGACGTCGTCGGTGACACGCTGTTCGTCCGCCGGCTGGTGCACGCCAAGCATTTGAAACAGCTGCAATTCGCCGTTGCCGGAGACTGCGATGGTATGGCGGGCCTGGTGGGCACCTTCCACACCCATCCCTACCGCGCCGATTCGGCCGGGCGCGCCCTCAAAGAGCGCGGCTTGTCCACGATGGACCTCGCGACGTTCGCCGCCGCGCCCGACCTGGTCTCGATGGTGATGTGGGATCTGGACTCGCTCGACGTGGCCACGAAAGCCGTGGACGGCAGCGTGCGCCACCCCGCCGCCGTCCAGGTCCGCTAGTCAGTCCTCAGCGATCGCCCGAGCCTCCCGCGACGAGGCCCTTGCCGCGCCACTTCTCGAAAATCTTCTTGGCCTGCTGGTGCGCCTCGTCCAGGGCTTGCTTCGCGCTCATCCGTCCCGTCGCCGCATTGGCGAACATGGTCGGCAGGACGAAGGTGTCGAAGATCTCGCTCTCCGCCGGGTTGGCGGGTCCGGGGTGTCCGATATTGGTCGCCCATTGCAACGCGGTGCTGATCGGCTTGAGCTTCGAGGGTGGGTTCGAGCCGAACGGGTCGTTCGCCGTGGCCTGCTCGAGCCACTTGTTTCCTGACGCGGGCTTCTGCGCCACCGGCACACCGGCGTCCGCCACCGAGCCGGGGAAGGAAGGGAAGTTGTACAGCTTGCTGCCGAGGACGGCGTCGCGGTAATGGCCGAGCAAGTCGAGCAGGAACTGGTGCGCCAGATCCGGGCTCTGCGCGAACTTCCAGATCACGTAAATCCCCATCACGTGCTCGCTCGCCCAGCGAGTACCGCGCGGGCCCTTGAGCGCCGGGACGAAGAAGATGTCGTCCGCTACTGGGAGCTTGTTGTCCTGCGCCGTGCGGTAGGCCGAGATGGAATTGAGGATATAGCCCGTCTGGCGGGCATTGAGCGCCTGGTTGTTCGACGCGGCGTTCCAGCTCAACACCGACGGGTTCATGCCCGCCGCAAACAGTCGCACGCCGAACTCCAGGGCCGCGAGGCTCTGATCCGACTTGAGGACGACGTTTTCGTTCGCGTCCTGCACCGAGCCGTCGAATGACCACAGCATGGCGCGGGCGGCCATGTTGGAGTCGAGCTCCTGCGACATCCCGATCCCGATCGGAATCTGGATCTCGGGATGCTTGCCCTTGATGAGGGGGGCGGCCTTGACCAGATCTTCCCACATCGCCGGGCCGTCGGGCATGCCGATCTCGGTCCAAACGCTCTTCAGGTAATCGCCGGGGTCCGGAACGTAGTTGTCGCTGAAGCCGAACCATTTGCGCGTCACCGGATTGTACGTGCTGCGCTTGCAGAGATCGATGATCGGCCCGTTCTGCCGCTCTGCTTCCTTGACCACGTCGGCCATGTCGAGCACCTGCGGCTCGAACGCGCCCGGCGGCGACAGGAACTGGAACAGATCGTGTCCTTGCTGGGCGGCGACCTCGGCGTTGGCGCGCGTCCCCAGGTCGGCGAGTGCGATGTGGTCGACGGTGACCTCGACCCCCTTGGCCGTCCCCCAGTCCTTGGCGTATTTGTCGAACCAGA
>WNGA01021908.1_pt1 | contig 12037 bp, 14 predicted proteins | sample 5400061 | NCBI WGS metagenome assembly WNGA01 (sample SAMN13153366, study PRJNA577476) | soil metagenome | isolation source: 100 cm soil or saprolite under grassland replicate 2 | place: USA:California | collected 2016-06-15
CTGACCTTGGGGAGTCCCGTCATTGTGCGGTTCGTGATCCCGGGCAGCCTCGAGTTAGAGCCCGACTGGCAACAGGCCTGAGCAGGTCGTCCCCGAGAACGGTCCAAACGCAGAGTGTCGCTTCGTTACGGAAACGCCTTCGGGCGCATCGGTGCGCCGGACACGGACGGCGGTAAGCTGGCGTTCGTGGACGCGCGGGGGGCACGTTGGAGGAACCGCGCCGGGTGGCTCTGGCTCATCCTCCTTGGCCCAATCGCCGCCGGGATAGTCGCGGCGCTTTCCCCGTTCGGTATCGCGGTCTATTCACCTTGGCCGAGTCGGGTCGGTTACTTCATGGTGCTGGCTGTCGTCTGGCTCGGACCGCTCACCTTGATCTGGCGGCGCGAGGGCGACTGACGTGGGTTCTTGATCCGCGAGACCGGCGGAGGATGTCGGTTTCCATCGGAAACGCATTTCCGGGTACCCGGTAGTGGCGGCTTGACGGCATGCAGGGTCGTGATGTCGACGATCGGATGCCACGTAGAGTCAGCGGGCGCCGAAGGCGGCGAGCCGCGCGGACACGAGCAGCAGGAGTCCGATGACGACTACGTCGAGCCCAGCGAGGGACCCCGGTCGGTCCCAGCCAACCGCCGAGCACGTCAAGGCTGTATTGACATACGCCCGCGGACGGACTCTCGTCGTACATCGGACAAGCTGTTTCCAGGGACGCAGCCAAGGCAGTGGCGACGGTTGGCGCTGCGACGAACACTTTGATCCCGAGTGTTCGCAAGGAGCGGGCATCACCGCGAGGCGTCGCAAGGAGCCCGACGAGACCTGCGAGGCCAAGCCCCCCCGATACGGCCAGCGTGACGGTGACTGGCGCGTCCGGTCCGCCGTGCTTCACCACGACGTAGACCGCCCACCCTCCGACCGAGAGTCCACCCGCACAAGCAGCAGTCACGGCGGGCGCCCAACGCCAGCACACGATATCCCCCACCAGGAACGCGGCAGCGATGAGCACGCCAATCACACTCAGCATGACGACAGGATTTCGGTTCCCGTCCGCGGTTGGAACGACTGCCACGCTATTGGCTCAGGATCTCGACGGCGTGCACTCTTGCTTCGGGCGCCGCCGAAGCTTGGGGTGAGAAGAAGAATGTCGCTATCCGCCGGAACCGACATCCACCCGCCTACCCACACCGTCTCGACGACCTACGGGTGAATCCACCAGCAGGTCGACAGTCGCTTCCGGCGCTACAGCTTGTGGGAGCCAGGATGGAGTACGAGGATGGCAAATCGTGTGGCTCAACGCAGTAGCCGCCCCCTAAGGCCATGAAAGATCTCGATGCCCGAGGTTGACGTGGTGACGGGGGCCTTCGGCTACACGGGCAGGTACATCACCGCACGCCTGCTGGAGTCAGGGAGGAGCGTGAGGACGCTCACCGGCCACCCGAATCGCCCGAACCCGTTCGGGGATCGGGTCGGCGTCGCCGCCTTCGACTTCGATGACCAACGCAAGCTCGCGGGGCATCTGGGTGGGGCAACCACTCTGTACAACACGTACTGGGTCCGGTTCCCGCGTGGGGATGTCACCTTCGAGCGGGCCGTTGCCAACAGCGAGACCCTGATCCACGCGGCCAGGGATGCCGGGGTGCGCCGGATCATCCACGTGAGCATCACGAACCCGTCGGAGGACTCGCCGTTCGCGTACTTCCAGGGCAAGGCCAGGGTGGAGCAGATGATCCGCGACTCGGGTCTCGGCTACGCGATCGTGCGTCCCACGGTGATCTTCGGGCGGGAGGATATCCTTATCAACAACATCGCCTACATCCTGCGCAGGGTCCCGATCTTCGGGATCCCCGGCTCGGGCTCATATCGGCTTCGACCGGTTTCGGTTGAGGACGTCGCCGACATCTGCGTGCGGTCCGGGCCTGCGGAATCGGACGAGGTGATCGATGCTGTCGGCCCCGAGACCTTCACCTTCGAGGAGCTGATCCGGCTGATCGCCCAAACGATCGGTAGCCGCACGCTGTTCGTGCACGTTCCACCCGCCGTGGCTCTGACCGCGGCTGCGGTCATCGGTCGGGTGGTCGGCGATGTGATGGTGACCAGGGACGAGCTGGACGGCCTCATGGCCGAGCTGGTGACGTCGGAAGGTCCAGCAACTGGCATCAGGAGCCTTACCGAGTGGTTGGCGCAGAACGCCGCCGTCATTGGCAAGCGCTACGCCTCGGAGGTCTCACGACATTACCGCTTGCCCCCGTCGATGAGCGAGCACATCACGTGATGTCACCGCGCCGGGCGTGTAGGGCACAAAAACCTCGGATCGGGCCCGTGACCAGGTCTCCCTTCGAGTTCGCTCGACCCTCCTCGGGCCTCGGGGGCGTCGATGGGGGATCCAGACCGTCCACCGGACGAGACACCTGTTTCGTGAACATTGTGGGGCAACACCGAACCCCATGGCCCCCCTCTCCCGAGCGAGCCTTTATGAGGAAACCCGCTGGTGAGACCACCGATCGGAATAAATGCACCCTTCAGGATTCGCTCAGTGCGTACGCCACTACCTCTTCGAACGGCGCCAGTCGGCCAAGATCGAATTTGGCCATGTAAAGCTCGTCCCCAAGAGCACCGCGCGCAGCCGCTAGGAACCTTTCTTCTATGCGAGGAACTACGGCGCTGGGCACCAACTCGTCCTCGACGGCCATCCGCGCGGCCGCCCCGGCGAGCCGGGCGGCTCTGTCCCACGCATGCTGCAAGGCCGCCACGCCAGCCATGCCGATGAGCACCTCCTCGGCGACTCGTCGGTCGCCGATCTCCCGGCAGATCCGAAGGCTCTCGCTGAAGAGCTCCTCGGCGACCGCCGGCTCCCCGGCGAAGAGATACGCGAGTGCGAGGTTGTCCAGAGCGAGGACGACGTGTGGCCGGTCGGTGAGCAGCCGAGCGAGTTCAAGGCTCTCTTTCAGATAGGCCACCGCCTTCGGATAGTTCTCCGCGAGTACTGCCTCCCACCCGAGGTTGTTGAGCGAGTCGGCGATACCAGCGATGTCGCCAATGGAGCGCCGGAGCTGCAGACCCTCCTCCAACAGGCTGACCGAACGCGGAGAATGATCACGGTCCCCGTATGCGCAAGCCAGATCGTTGAGCGTTTCGGCGAGCACCCATGGATCGCCGATTCCGCGAGCAACGCTGAGTCCCTCTTCCCCGAGCGGCACCGCTCGATTGACGTCAAGCCCGTGCATCACCCGGACCCAGGCGAGACGAGCCGAGGCCCGCGCCAGTGTTCGCCTATCGTCTACTTCGCCAGCCAACTCAAGAGCCTGCTCGAGCCGCGCTTGCGAGGTCCCGATCTCCCCCTGGAACCCAGATAGACCTCCGGCCTCGAACAGGGCTCTTGCGCGCTCGGGGATGCGCATCCCCTCGGATCGAGCCAGGACCTCCTCCAACCACGCACGAGCCTCACCCCAATGACCCCGGGGCCCCCAGAACGCTGTCAACGCGGCTACGAGTCGCAGGGCAACATTGATCCGGCCTTGTGTCAGCGAAGAGGAGATGGCCGAGCGGAAGTTGCTCGTCTCGAGCTCCAGCCGGACGAACCACGATCCTCGCTCCGGCCCTCGGAGCTCGATCTGGGCCTGCTCTGCTAGCGCAAGGAAGAAGTCTGCGTGTCTGCTGCGAAGCTCCGGCGCGTCGCCCTGCTCATCCAGACGATCGACCGCGTACTCCCGGATCGTTTCCAGCATCGTGAAGCGCGTCTCCGTACTCCCGTCCTCCTCTCCACGAAGCAAGCTCTTGTCGATGAGAGACGCGAGCGTGTCGAGATCCGCTTCGCTGACCTCCTCGGCCGCCTCGAGCGTGAACCCGTCGCTGAAGAGGGCGAGCCGCGCGAACAGAACTCGTTCCTCGTCCGTCAGTAGGTCGTGGCTCCATGCGATGGCAGCCCGCAGCGTGCGTTGACGCTCGGGGGCGTCGCGGGGCCCGCCGACGAGAACCGGCAGCCGCTGTTCCAGCCTTGAAAGCAGCTTGTCTGGTGGCAGGAGTCTTACGCGAGCGGTCGCGAGCTCGATGGCGAGCGGAAGGCGATCGAGGCGCATGCAGATCGCTTCGACGGCCGACCGGTTCTCGTCTCGAAGCTCGAAGCCCGGGCGTGCAGCCTGGGCCCGCCCGGCGAACAGTCGCAGTGCCTCGTCGTTCGACAGGCCGGACGGGGTACTCTCGCTCGGCCGCGAGGTGCAGCGGCTCGCGGCTCGTGACAACGAGCTCGAGATCAGGGCATGCGGCGCAGAGCTTGCCGAGCGGAGGAGCGGCCGCGGGAAGCAACTGCTCCACATTGTCCAGCAGGAGGACCATTCGCTTCGATTGCAGATGCCGTCCGAGTGCGTGCTCGATAGTCTCTCCGGCCGCCTCTCGAACCTCGAGCGTCTGTGCGATGGTTGGCAGGAGCAGTCCCGGATCCATCACAGCGGCAAGGCCGACGAACCACACGCCGTCTGGATACGCATCGACGAGCTCGGCCACAGCCTGCAGAGCCAGACGCGTCTTCCCGGTGCCGCCCGCACCCGTGAGTGTCAGCAGGCGCACGTCCTCTCGCCGGAGCAGGTTGAGCACCTCGGCGAGTTCGCGCTCGCGGCCGAGGAACGGTGTCGGCTGCACGGGCAGGTTGGTCTGGTTGAGGCTCTTGAGTGGCGGGAACTCGCCCTCCCCGAGCTGGAAGATTCGCTCGGGCTCTTGCAGGTCCTTGAGCCGGTGGAGTCCAAGGTCGCGGACCTCTGCGTCGATGAGTCGACGAGTCGCCTCCGAAAGCAGCACCTGGCCACCGTGGCTGCAGGCGGCGATGCGCGCGCCCTTGTGCACGTCGAGGCCGACATAGCCCTCCTCGGTCAGGATGGGCTCGCCCGTGTGCAGGCCCATGCGAACCCGGATCGGGCCCGAGGCGAGCATGTCCTGGGCCGACCGTGCAGCGGTGACCCCGTCGCTCGCCCTGGCGAAGGCGACGAAGAAGGCGTCGCCCTGCGTGTCCACCTCGACGCCCCTGTGGGCGACGAAGGACCTGCGCAAGACGCGCCGATGTTCCGCGAGGGCATCGGCATAACGGTCGCCCAGCTCCTGCAGCAACCGCGTCGATCCCTCGATGTCGGTGAAGAGGAAGGTCACGGTGCCTGATGGGAGCTCACGCACGCCAGTGATGATGCGATACATGGAGTCCTCGGCGCCAGTCCGAGAGCGATGGCTGGCTCGTCAACGAGTCGCTGGCCGGGTGGTTAGAGGGACCGTCGCTCTCCTTGGTTTCCCTCCCGAACCGGAAGGGGATCATGACCTCCGCCGCCACGGGGTTCACGTTGACGACAAGTTGACGGAACTGCGGGAACGCCTGCTCCTTCAGAGACAAGAAGCAACTCAGTAGACAGGGGCTGACCAGCGCTCTTGGCCAAGCGTGCCTGTGACCAGACCTTCTATGTTGTCAAGCCGCCAGCTCCGCCTTCTTCGCGTCGGCGACGAGGTGACGGTAGACCACGTTCGACATCGCCGACCCGCTTATGCGATCGGCGGCTCGAAGCAGATGGTGGTGGTTGTTCCAGTAGATGGCGACGAAGACGAAGCTGAGCATGTAGACGAGCAGGCCCGGCAGCACCGCGCGGACGGCGGTCCAGGTGACACCGTGCGGCGGACGCAGGCTAAACGCCATGATCGTGATGATCACGGCCATCACGGCATCGCTGAAGGCCTCGACGCGCTCGGTCCCCAGCTCGAGCGTGCCGATCGAAGGACTGCGCTGACTCACCGTCGAACGATCATAAGTCAGCCCCGGCCGGGCTGAGCCAGAAGGAATGATCGAAGGAGCGTCAGTAAGGCGCCCGAGTGACTCGAAACTAGTGAGCACCCTGGAAGGGACATCGAGCGCGGGCCATACGCCTGGCAGAAGAGTTTGGTGCCCCGGGGAATCGGCCCGGACCTGCGCAGGATCGTGCGCCTGAGGGTGAAGGGCACAGAAACTCGGATCCGGCCCGTGACAAGGTCTTTCTTCGAGTTCGCTCGACGTGAGGATCGACGTCGATCCCGGTCACCTCGGCGCCGAGATCCTGAGCGAGGAGCACCGAGATCCCGCCCGAGCCGCAGGCAACGTCGAGCACCGACGTCACGCCCGGTCCGAGCCAGGACGCGAACTCGTGGGCCTCGGCAGCCTGCATCCATCCCGCTTGGCCGAGGTCCTCGCGTACGTCACGCTCCGAACTCGTGTCTGGACGTCGGATCGGGCGGTGGAGTACGTCTTCTCGTAGAAATCGGAGTCCTCTGCCACGGACCGGACTCTATCCTCGAGGGGCATCACTCACCGAATCGAGAGCGTCACACGGTGATGAGGACCTTGCCGCGCGACGTGCGAGGCCGTACGGAAGGAGTTCGGTCTCGCATCGAAGCCTCAGAAAAATGACGTACCCGGTTCCCTGCGATCCACGCTCCCGTTACGGGTAGCGCTCCAGCACCTCGAGCTCGGGTACTGTCTGCCTGACCCCGCCGAGCACGTCAGCAACCTGGCGAGCGATGTCGACGCGCTTCTGGGTCTGCTCCCCTCGAGCGTCCGGCGAACCCTCCTCCCACACAGACAGCCACGTGAGGTGGGCCTCGGACCGGTCTCTGAGCAGGTAGGAGGCTACGCAGCCGACCTTCTCCAGCTCGTCGACCCTGGATCGGTACACCGCCAACGCCTCATCGAGCTTCTCCGGGTCGTTCTCCACGACGACCTCTCGTGCGACGTACATTTCCGACTCCCCTCGCACACGATCCCAGTGCATTGTTGCAAATGGGCGCGAAAACCGTTTCGGCTCTAGGGATTCCTGCCATTTCGCGCCCGATAAGAAGAGTCGGAAGGCCGTAGACACGTGATAGTTCCGGGCGACCGTGGGTAGTCTACGAAGGGGGCGAGGCGCAGCCGAGGCGCGCGGCAGCCCGTGCCGAGCAGGCTGGCGAAGCACAGGGGATCTTGGACCTGCACATCGCGCCGTCGCTCGCACACCCGCAGTTCAGAGGCCATCCATTGCCCTGAGCAGCACCCCCTCGACCGGACTCCTAATCCGCGGGTTCGGGGTTCGAGTCCCCCGAGGCCCACGTTCCGGCGATGGTGTTAACCGACGAGGGACGTGGGGCCCACCGCAGGCGCCGCGGCCTTGTGCAGTATCTAGGGCCGCCGGCTCCACGGCACCTGAACCACCAGCTCAAGGGGCGCTCTCACAGATGAGGATTCTGTCAGCGTCCGGCCCCGGGCACGTACAGAATCCACACGCCCTTCGGCCGGCTCATCCTCGGCTTCCGGCCGCACGAGCCGAAGCTCCAGGCGCTCCTCCTCGGGGAGCCACGTCACCGAGCGACCCAGAAGTTACTTCTTGGTCCAGTTTGCCGACGATGAGGAACCCGAGCCGGCGGCCTTGGCCTTCTTCGCCTCCCGCTTCTCCTTCAGCGACTTGCTCGCCGCGGTCTTCGAGCTCTTCGAACCACCCTTGTCCTTGTTGGCCATGGCCCATTCACGAATCGATCCTCGTTCGGACCACGCACGGCCGCAGGGGGCTCGAGCATGCCCGAGACCCCCAACGTCCGGTTCTTGAGTCTCAGGCACTCAAGACTTGGATGGCGAGCCTCGCCGCAGACCCGATGTGGAACCAGTCAGATCGTGTGTCCAGGGGTGCCTGTCCATGACGGCAGAAGGAACGAATCCGAGGTCAGCGGCATGATCTTGGTAAATGCACCCTTCACCTTCCGAACTCTCTCTGTCGGCCAGGCCGAACGAGCGTCAACGAAACGCCGCTGCTCAGGCGCCGGATCGGGATAAGCGCACGCTTCACGCCCGGGCCCGACGAGCCGGTTGACCAAGTCCTCGCGAAGTCGGTTGCAGAAGCAAGCCCCAGCTCGCTCAGCCGAACGAGCAGTCGATGATCACCTTGCCTAACGCGCGCTCGAGGATCGCGAGCTCTTGATCATCGAGCCGCGCGACGAACAGCTTCGAGATACCGCGCGCGTGGGCCGGCGCCGTCTCTGCTAAGCGGGCGACGCCCGCGTCAGTGAGCGCGACCACGACGCCACGGCCGTCCGCGTCGGCGTCAGCTCTCCGGACGAGACCTTCGTCGACCAGCCGAGCGACCCGCCGGGTCATACCCGATCGCGAGATCAGCGCCCGAGCCGCGAGCTCGGTCATCCGGAGCTCACCACCGGCCCTCGCCAGCTGAGCGAGCACGTCGAAGTCGGCGAGGGCCAGACCCGTCTCTCGCTCGAGGTCGGACTCGAGCCGCCGTATGAGCGTGGCGTGCGCCTGCAGCAGCGAGACCCAGGCGTCCAATCCGCGCCGTTCGGGCAGCTCAGCCGTCACGAGCCGCTCGAGCAGCCCTGCCACGTCGGTTTCCGGACCATTATCTATTTGCATATGCAATAAAACGACCCTTACGGTATGTTTGCAGATGCAAGTATAGCTTCCGCGTCGGCGGGATCAGGCACGAGGAGGCATGGGATGACGGAGACGAAAGAGACGGCGGTCCAGGGCCGGGAGTACCAAGGGGTATCGATCCCGCCCGCCGGCACGTACGAGCTCGACCCGGTTCACACGGTCGTCGGGTTCGTGGCACGACACATGCTGTCGAAGGTCCGGGGGCAGTTCACGGACTTCAGCGGCAGGATCGAGGTGGGCGAGTCGCCGGAGGACTCGCACGTCGAGGTCGAGGTCAAGACCAAGAGCATCACGACGCACACGGAGAAGCGCGATCAGCACCTGATGAGCGGTGACTTCCTCGAGATCGAGAAGTACCCCGTGCTGACCTTCACGAGCACCGCGGTCAGGCCGACGAGGAGTTCCTCGTTCGAGCTCGATGGCGACCTCACGATCAAGGACATCACGAGGCCGGCCACCCTCTCGGGGGACTTCCTCGGGTGGGGGCCGGATATGGAGGGGGAGCCGATGTTCGCCGCGTCGGCGAAGACGACGATCGATCGCGAGGACTGGGACATGACCTGGAACATTGCGGTCGAGACGGGCGGCTTCCTGGTGGGCAAGAAGGTCGACCTCGAGATCGAGATCGAGGCCCATCGCGTGAGCGGAGCCTTGGGAGTTCAAGGAGGAAGCAAATGACCACCGCGGTCATCGGTGTTGGCAACATCGGCAAGTCGGTCGCGCGGCATCTCGTGGACGGCGGGGAACGCGTCGTCCTGGCCGCACATAACGAATCTAACGCGACAGCGCTGGCGAACGAACTGGGCGAATTAGCGAGTGCCACCTCGGTCGAGAAGGCGATCACAGACGCCGATGTCGTGGTGTTCGCGGTCTGGTTCGACACACTCAAGGATCTGATCGCACAGAACGCAGACCTGCTCAGGGGCAAGGTCGTCGTCGATCCCTCGAACCCGGCCGCCCACGACAGCAACGGCGGGGTCGTTCGGACGCTTCCCGACGGTCAGTCCTCGGGCTCTGTCGTCGCCGGGCTGCTCCCGGCCGAAGCTCACTTCGTGAAGGCGTTCGGCACCCTCGGCGCCGAGTCACTGGCCTCGGAGGCCAACCGGACCCCGCGCGCGGTGCTCTTCTACGCGACCGATGACGACCAGGCTGCCGCCGCGATCGAGCGGCTCATCTCGGCAGCCGGGTTCGACCCGGTGAAAGCGGGCGGAGTGGACGCCGCCCTGCGCATCGAGACGTCCGGCTCCCTGCACCAGTTCGGAGGACTGAACGGGAAGGTGGTTGACGCCAGCGAGGCGCGCAGCGCCGTCGCGGCAGCCGCATGAAGGTCCGGCCGCACCCGCAAGATCGGAGGAGCACATGGCACAGAAACAGATGGCGGATCAACGGGCGGATGACCGCCAACCGGACACGATCGCCAAGCACCGGACGACGGCGGCTGGCGAGACTCCCCCAAACACGCGACACCGTCGACCTCCGACTGGAGAGATCATCGGTCGGTACGCCGTTGGTGGACGTGAAGAGGCGAGCGAGGATCGGACAACGGCTGACGATCGTCCGAAGGAGCCTTCGGGCGGGATCGCCGGCGACGCTTATGGCGCCCTGATCGCCGACCAAGATGTCTGAATCGACGCTGGGTGTCTGGATCATCGGGGTCAGCCCCGTCCGAGGCTGGGCCGCCACCGCCCATATCCCGGCACTGCGCGCGCTGCTGAACTACGAGATCCGGGCACTGAGCACGCACAGCGCCGAGTCCGCGCGCGCCGCAGGGGAAGTGTTCGGGGTCAGCGCGGCCTTCTCAGACCACGAGCAGCTGGTGGCCCGACCAGACATCGACGTGGTCGCCGTTACGGTCAAGGTCCCGCACCATCGAGAGCTCGTCACCGCCGCACTGGCCGCCGGCAAGGCCGTCTACTGCGAGTGGCCACTTGGCCGCGACCTCGACGACGCGCGAGCGATGGCCGGGCTTGCCGCCGAGCTGGGGGTGCGCACGGTCGTCGGGTTGCAGGCGCGCCAGGCTCCGGCGATCGAGTTCGTGCAAGAGCTGCTCAGCGACGGATACGTCGGCGAGGCCCTGTCAACGACCATGGTGGGGCTGTCGGTTCCGGGCGACGTCGTGGTCCAGCCCAACGCCTACATGCTCGACGAGACCAACGGGGCTAACCTGCTTACGATCGCCCTCGGTCACAGCCTGGACCTCCTCAACCACGTGCTGGGCGAGTTCGCCGACCTGTCGGCCGTGACGGATCTTCGTAGGCCGCTCATCACGATCGAAGGGACCGGGGAGCGGATCGTGAAGACGGCGCCCGACCAGGTCGCGGTCATCGGCACCCTCACGTCCGGGGCGACCGCCAGCGTCCACATCCGGGAGGCAGTGGCCGGTGGGACCGGGTTCCGGTGGGAGATCAACGGCACGGACGGAACGCTCCGGATCACCGCCGACGAGGCACAGCCACAGATCTTTCCGTTGGCCGTGGCGGGAGCAAAGGGAGGGAAGGAGCCCGCCGAGCTTGCTGTCCCCGCGGCGCTGATCCAGAGATGGCCCGCGCTCACCAGCCTGGAAGGAGCGCCCGCATACAACGTCGGGCGTGCCTACGCCGCGTTCGCGGCAGACATCGACAACGGGACTCACACCGTGCCGGACTTCGCCGGCGCCGTCCGGCGCCACGAGGTCATCGCCGCCATCGAGAGGTCCGCGGCATCGGGGGAACGTGTGAAGGTGTAGCCCACTGCGCCGAGCCGAGTGTGAGAGCCGCGAGCAGTGCGGCCAGGTTCCGGAATGCCGCTCCGGCCGTGTTGGGCAGAGCCTGAACATTTTCGCCGGGTGAGAGATCACCCGGAAGAGGCCTGTAGGGCACAAAGACCTTAGATCGGGCCCGTGACCAGGTCTTTCTTCGACTTCGCTCGACCTGCTCACCCTGCGGCCACGATAGGGGATCCAGACCGTCCACCGGAGCGAGACACCTGTTTCGTGAACATTGTGGGGGCCACACCGGACCCCATGGTTCATCAGTCCGGATGGCGGCGGGCGAATCCGCCACAGATCGTGGGGGTGTTCCGCAGGGGAGTGGGCTTGTCAACAATTGCCCGGTTGGGGCGAGGTGTCGCCACTCTCCCCGGGCGTCGGGACGTTTCCTGAGCTCTTCCTCGGGTTCGGGGAGGCGAACGGCCCTAAGGAAATCTGCTGGTCATGGCGCGGATCGGAATAAATGCACCCTTCAGGCGGCTTCGCGGAGTTCCGCGGGTGAGGCGCCGCGGTGCTGCGGCTTGGGTCCCCGATAGCCGGCGAGGTCCTCAACCGAGAAGGAGCCGAGCCCCAAGGAAGCACCCGTGGACCTCGATCTCCGCAAGCGCCGCCTGCAAGCGTGCAAGGTAGAACGGCGACAGCTCGAAGCCCTCGATCAGGAAGCACGCCGCCTCTTCGGCATACACCTCGGCCGCCTGCTCGACATGGGGGTACATGAACTCGGCAAGCAGCGAATCGTCGACCGGATCTTGGTCGATGGCGTCAAGCTGTGGAAGGACCCGACGCAGCACGGTCCTGAGTACATCGGTTGGCAGCCAAGGGGATCCCGTCGATCTCCAGCAGCCGCTTCGCCAGTGACGACTTTCCGACCCGCGGCGCGCCAC
>WNGA01018878.1_pt1 | contig 12034 bp, 16 predicted proteins | sample 5400061 | NCBI WGS metagenome assembly WNGA01 (sample SAMN13153366, study PRJNA577476) | soil metagenome | isolation source: 100 cm soil or saprolite under grassland replicate 2 | place: USA:California | collected 2016-06-15
GCCGCCGCACGAGCGCCGGTTCACGTGCGCGGCTCTGATCGACGGCGAGCAGCTCGGCGTCGGCAGCGGCGCGTCCAAGAAGGCGGCCGAGCAGGAGGCCGCGCAGCAGGCGCTTGCGGCGCTCGGTCTCGAGCCGCAGTCTTCGACGTAGGCGGGAGAGGGCTCTCAGCGCTCGTCTTCGACGAGCAGCGCGCGTGCTGCTTCGAGATCCTTCTCATGCACGAGGATCTCACGTGGGCCGGCAGCAGTGAAGTCCTCGAGCGGTGACTCGATTGCCTCCGTGTCGCGATAGGCACACTCGATCCCGGCCGAGCGCAAGAGGTCGCAAACGAGCTCGGCCTCGGGCCCGTCGGAAACGATCTTCAGCACGACCGTGTCGTCCACGGCCGCAGGGTACACCCCGCGTCACCCGACCTCAGCTCCCGTCCGCTGAAGGGCGTTCCTCCTTGAGTTCGACGAAGAGGACGTGCGTCGGGGTTTGCCCGATGTTCTCGCCGCTGTGCGTCTGGGCATCAAGCCATCGCACATCGCCTGCGTCGAGGCTGACGTCGCGACTCTCGCCGCTTTCGGCGACGAGGCGACGGTCGAACGAGGAAAGTGTGTACATAAGGCTGTCCGGATGCCGGTGCGGGCTCGTCACCTGCCCCGGCTCGTCGCGGTACTCGAGAACGCGGACGCGCTCGTTCTCGAAAATGACCTTGTACTTATCAGGGTCGGTTCTCGTCGGATCTGCCACCCGCGTCTCCCTTCGTCGTTCCTCTCGTCGTCGGCCGCTGCGGTAGTCGAAGGCGATCGTAGGGTTTCAGATGCCGACCGGCCACCACCGCCGGCGATTCGCCTGCGCGGGCGTTGACGAAGACAGCCAGCACGAGGCCAGAGCGGTCTCACTGCGTCCGGATGCTTGCTCTCGTGGCTCGCACATGAAACAACTTGCTGCGCGAGACGGCAAAGAGGCCGTCTTGGACGAGAGAGGGGGGCTCATGAAGGGATTCATCAACCGGTTCAGCCGGCGTTTCGTGCTTCTCGGGGCCGCAGCACTGGCGCTGGCCGGCAGCTTCGCGTACGCGTCCATTCCAGACAGCGATGGCACGATCCATGCATGCCTGCTGAAAAGCCTGGAGCAGGTGCGGATCATCGGCCCGTCGGAGCAGCAGTGCCGGCCCGACGAAACGCCCATCTCATGAAGCCAGACGGGGCCGACGGGCGCCACCGGGCCGCAGGGCGCGACGGGCGCTACCGGACCGCAGGGCGCGACGGGCGCTACCGGACCGCAGGGCGCGACGGGCGCCACCGGACCGCAGGGTGCGACGGGCGCCACCGGACCACAGGGGCCGCCCGGCGGGCTGAACAACGTCCAAGTGGTGACCGCGACCGCCACGCCGTCGTCGAGCGGCTTCGCCACCGTCTTCATCAACTGCCCCGCGGGGACGAGGCTGACAGGCGGCGGCGCCGACATCCTCGGGCTGGTCGGCGACGCCGAGGGATTCGGCCCGCGCATCACGGCGAGCAGGCCGTTCAACCCGAACCAGTGGCTTGCGCAGGCGGTCTCGCCGCAGCAGTGGCTGTCGAACGGGAACAACGCGCTGTGGCAGGTCGACGGCTTCGCGCTCTGCGCGACGGGGAGCTGAGCCGACGACCCACCGTGCTCCGGGACCCTTCCGGGTCCCGGAGCCCTGCCTTCACGATCACCTTCGCTGCGACGAGAATCAGTCTGCGATGACGACCGCGACCGCATACACACGCGACGTGAGACGGCATCGTGGGCTGCGCGAGCGTCCGGGAATGTCCCCTGGAGCTCGACTTACACTGAGCATGTCGTGGAACCGGTAGTCAGGAAGGAGTACCACGAAGACCTCGGCACGAAGGATGAGGAGGGGTACTACGACTTTGCGTACCGCTACTGGATCTACTGGTTCGACGGCTTCGAGCCGACGATAACGTCCGAATAGCTCGACCTTCGTCTGCGCCAGTGCGGGAATGTCACTCGACGAATGCGACCGGCAACCGCTCGAGCGCAGGTTCGGCCTCAACGCCGATGGCGAAGAGGTAGAGGCGATCGATGACTGGGACAAGGTGTTGATTGCCCGCGAACGAGACGGACGCCTTTGCCGCGCGCTCGGGAGCCAGGCCCGTGGCGATGATTGTCCAGTGGTCGGCGCGGTGCTCGCTCGGGCGGAAACTCTGAAAGGCGTCGCGCTCATTGGGCCCCAACACCGTTGAGTCCAGCGCGTCCCAGTCGTCGGGGGCGCGTTCGAGGCCGACGATCATTCGCCTGCTGCCGTCCACGACGAACGAGGCAACCGCAGCGTCTCCAGCGACGGCGATGCGCTCAAAGGCCACCGCGAGACGCTCGCGCACTGCGACCCATTCGGCGGCGTCGGTTGCGGCCGCAATCGCCGTCTGCTGCTCCGGATCGTGCACCGCGCTCCAAGGTAACGCCGTTTCGATCCTGGCGGCAGGGTCACTCTCGTGCGCCAGCGTGCCGCAATGTTCCCTGAACGGCCTGAACGCTCTTGTCGTGCCTAAGGTGCCAAGCTTCGCCAATGAGTAAAGGGCGTGGCTCCCCACCCGTTCGTCGAATTGAGGTGAGCGGGAAACTCCGGAATGGTTTGTTCCTCAAAGGAATCGGTGTCTACGAAGACCGCGTCGCATTCGAGGTCTTCGCCTCACGACCGTTTGAGATAACCGAGTTGGCGACCCTATCGCTGACCGACGACACCGGGACGCGTTACACGATGATCGAACCCGATCCACCCGTGCTCGACGGCCATGGGCGTGTTGAGTTTCGGCCCGCTCTCCCTGACGGCGCGTTGTTCACTCTGGGCCAGCCGGGCTGGGCCGCCCTGGGCCTCGTACGCCTTCCCTGGAGTTCCGCCGACCGCAACGATCGTCGTCCCCGGCTCCTCACCGAACGCTGTCCGCTTCACGTCGGGGCGAACGAAGACGAGTGTGCCCGCGGGTGCGTCCAGCCGCTCGCCGTCGAGCTCGAACGTCGCGTGCCCGCGCTGGACGAGATACAGCTCCTCCTGCAGGTCATGCTCCTGTGACTCGTCGTGCTCGTTGATGAGCCGATCGCCCACCTGATGAGCTGTAAATGCATTGACGCCGAATGACGTGATGCCGAAGTGGAACCGGACGGGCCGCGAATCGCCGCGGCGACACCGTAGATGGTCGCCTGCGCCAGTGTGCAGAATGCACCCTGACGGCGACGCGTCCCAGAAGCGCCTAATGCCTGTGTCGCCGGTTGATCCTCGTCACGCTAGCGGCCGACTACGACTTTCATCGGAAGACCGCCTGGAACACGATCACCGTGCTGAAGTTCGTCCCGTCGACCTGCCACGCGTAGCAGCCGGGCGTACGGAGATACGTTCCACCGGGCCACTGGCGCCAGCCGTCCCGGCCGTTGATCGTGTCGCCGGGACCGAGCTGCGGGTCGACGATCGACTCCATGACGATCTTGTGCGGCCCGTCGAGCTGCCGCCCGCGGATGAGGACGGGCCCTCGGTACTCCGGCCACCCGATCCACTTTGTTGCCGCGGTGTACCAGCCGCGGCTGCCCACGGCGTTGAAGAAGATCGTTCCCTGTCGCAGCAGCGGCTGCTGGCCGAATATCAGCGGCTGCACCGGCGGCTTTCCGAGTGCGAATCCCGTGACCTGGCCGTTGGCGATCTCGTTTCCGGCCATCGTCACCGGACATTCGTCGCCCGGGCGAATCGTCGGCAATGAGAGCGGCCGGCGCAGCTCGTCAGGAACCCCGCCCAGCGTCGGCTCGATCTGGCACCACGTGTTGACGAGCCGGCACGTGTCGGCGTACGTCTGCGGCGCCGGGACGCTCGGTTCCGTGTTCGGCGCCATCGCCAACGACGCGAGCCGGCAGCGCGCGGCGCAGATCAGCTTTGCGGTGCCTCGGTAGAGCGTCGGCACGGGGATGTCGTCTGCGCTGCGGACGGCGTCGACGCGGAACGACGCAATGCCGCGCGCGGAGCGCGTGAACGAGAACCACGTGAGCTGGAGGTGCTCGGTCTGCAGGCTCCGGTCGGAGAGATACGTGAGCAGCGTTGCGCGGTCGCGCGCGTCGATGCCCGCGGGCCCGCCAACGGTGTAGCGCTCAAACTGCCGCGCGGGCGCAAGGAACCGCGACGCCGCGCCGTTGTCCAATGCCGCGACGAAGTGGCAGAGTGCCGCGCGCGTCGCGCGTACGTCGCAATGCGCCGCCTGCGTCCTTGCCGCCGGGCACGCACCTGCGGCAACCATGGAAAGGGCCGCCAGAGCAACAATCGCCGCGGCGGAACGGCTCACGAAAGTGAGGCTAGCGCGCTGGAGCTTCCGCGTCCATGCGCCCTCGTCGCTCGTGTCACTGGCGGTGGTGCAGTTGCCTGGGCCAGCGTTCGCCAGTGTTCCCCGAGCTGCCGACGAGGGTTGTATTGCAACGGGCGACGTTCGTGCAACATGTGAGGGTGTCTCTGAGAACGTTGAGCTTCGCGCGGCTGTCGCTCAGCGTTGGCGCTCTGCTTCTTCCCGCGGCGCTCGCACTTGGCACGTCAGCTTCAGCGGCAACAGGTAAGAATCGCGCGTTGACTACGGCGGTGAAGCGTTGGCACACAAAGGGATGTGCGCCGCCCGATACGTCGATGTGGGTTCACGGTTCCCGCTTCAACTCGCTGTACGGCAACTGCCTTGCCGGAGATGGGCACGATCAGCATGTGTGGTTTTTCGACCATGGCCGTTTCGTCGGGACGGACGGGCTGGGGACGTCGAGCGAGGTGATCGGACTTTGGCGCGACGGCACCACCTTCGCGTTCCTCTACGTGCTCTATCGGCGGCAGGACGCGCTCTGCTGCCCGACGGGAGGTGGCAAGGTCGTCCGCTTTCGCTGGAACGGGAAGCGTTTTCGCGCGCTCGACCGGCCTCCGCCACGACAAAACGGCCGCATTCCAGTAGGGCGTTAATACCCAAGTCAGCAGGACCGTCCGATGGGCCAGCGTCCGTAAATGCCCCCTGAGCTACGCCGAGGCTCGAGGCCGATGAAGCGGCCGGAAGGTTAGGGACTTCATCGAGTTTGGCGGACGTACTCTCTTTGGTGGTGCGTGTTCGTCTAGCCGCGATAATCGTTGTGGTCGCTGCGGGCATCGTGGCTGCCGTATCCGGTGGGGCGACGGTGCAACGACCGACGACGCAGGTCCAGATCGCAAGCCTGCGCGTAAATCTGCCTGCGGGCTGGACGTGGGCGGAGGAGCTCGGCGGGTACCGAAACTGCGTGCATCCGGGCAGTCGGGCTCTGGGCGGCGTCGTACCGTCTGCCGAAGGGATTCGGGAAGCACGAGGGGCCCATGGTGGTGCCGCCGGGGCAGGTCCTCCTCGTACTCACAGCACTGCCCGTTCGGAGCACGAGCATGCTCTGGAAGCATTGGCGCGTCTCCAATGCGAAGCTTCGTGGCGCTGTTGCCGTCGACGGGAGCAGGTACAAGGCGCAGCTGATCTTCCCTGCTACGCGTGCCGTCGGCGGGTACTTGTGGGCCGGAGATCGCCGGCTGCGCGCCCCAGTACTTCGGGCGACGAATCGTCTGCTCGCCAGCCTGTCCGTCAATCGTCGCTACGGATGCCAATTGAAACGCCGCTAGCGCGCCTGGTCGGGAGGGGTCTCACGCTACTCCTGCGGTAGCAGCCTCGGCTGCGCGAGTGTTCCCCGCAGACGCCTGAGTGGCGTCTATGCGCGCGCCGCGTACTCGACGCTACCGAACGGCCAGTCGGAGGCCAGCCACTCGCTCACGGCGCGCCAGAGCGGTGCGTCGAGGTGCGCGTGGCTCGCCCGTACCCAGGAGTGCGCACGGGCGTCGTAGTCGCTGTCGCGCTGCGGGTAGATGTAGACGCAACCAATCACGTCGCGGCTCGCCGGATCGAGCACCGTGTACGTGAATCCCGTGCGGTTGCGGAAGTCGTCGGCATGGCGCTGCAGGTCTGCGCGGTTCTCGTCCGGTGTCATCTCCCGCGGCCAGTTGCTGTCCTGCCACCCGGGCGTCGCGTGGATGTGCTCCATGGACGACGTCCACGCGTCGTAGTCCTGATCGTTGTGCTCGGGACCCAGCGGCTCGAGCACGAACAGCGGCGTCTCGAGGCGCCGAGGGACGTCGAAGTTGCGCGGGACGAACTCGTCCACGCGACCGATCGTAGACCGTTCGCTGCACCACCCAGGTGAGACGAGGCCCGGCTGCGCGAGCGTTCACGAATGCACCCTGAGCCGGGTAAGCGAAGAGGCCGCTCGCGCGGCCTCTTCGGCTCTGGCGATGGTCGATACGGCCGAGCGATTACTCGATCGGGATCTCGAAGCGAGCGATTATGCCGGGGTCGCCGCCTCTCGCGAGTAGCTCGGGATCGGGATCGCGAGTCGCTACCCATGCGTATCCGTGTTCGGGGTAGGCGACGACGTCCGGGAAGCTCCCGGCGCTGATCGCGAGGATCTGAGCGGGTTCTTCGGTGGGGTTGCTGAACGTGTGTAGTCCGGCACGTCCCTCGGGGCAGAAGATGAAGTCGCCCGGAGCTAACTCCTCTTCGCCGTGTTGGTTCCGGAAGACGGGCCGACCGCTCAGGACGAAGAACATCTCTTCGGCTCCGAAGTGCATATGTATCCGCATCTCAGGCGCGTCGGGGGCCAGTTCGTACAGCGTTGCTCCCATCCTGGCGTCGTCCGGCCGCCAGAAGATTCGATGCCGAGTCCCGGCTTCTTCGTTCTCTCCGTCCCATGCGTCGGAGAAGAGGTTCTGACGATTCATTCGTGGTACCTCCGAGTCGTAGCGGTGGGCGCGCAGCCGCCCGAGCCCCGCGGTACGGGCCTCGGCAACACTGCGCCGGAAACGCGCGGCTGCTCGCCGCGCCAAGTCGCTACCTCGCGGCCGGATCCACGGCAGGATCATGCCTGCTCGTGAGCGCTGACGACGGCACAGCATTGGCGAAGGATTACTCCGACCAGGTCGCCGTGCCGCTGTCTGCGATCAGGGCCTCAGCCTGGGCCAGCGTGTCGTCACAGACGCCCGAGTTTTCCCCGCGTACTCGCACGCTGTGGTGTGATTCTCGCGCGAAGTGAGCGGATCGACACCTGATCCCGCGAAGTGGTGGCAACAGGAGATTCCGGACGATCTCAGGATCGCTCGCGATCTCGCTGCGGTCGGCGATGCTGATCTTGCTGCCACATACGCGCGGACGGCGTTGAGCCATCTCGTGGATCTGCACGGTGACCTCGGCGAACTAGGCGTACGAGCGATGCTGGAGACCCTTGAGCGCGAATGATCGAAGATGCTGCTCGCGGGGTGGACAAGTCCCGCCAGGCACGCGAGCCAGCGACCGGCTTCATGTTCGTTCTTGACAGCGAAGGCACCGATCCGCCATTCGGTGATCCGTCAGCCTCGCCGCGGCTTCAGTAGTTCTCTCGGAGGAAGGGACGACGCTCTGCGCGAGTGCGCGGGATGACGCCCGATGGGAAGGCGCGGTGCTTCAGCTTCACGGCACCGGACTAACGAAAGATCTGACGCCACCGGCGCGCGAAGCGCTGCCAAGAGTGCGCCTGGGCCTGACGGTGCGCGGTCGACCTGCGATCTGGGCTGCCTTTCGATCGAGAGCGCGGGCGAGGCCGCGCAGATCCCGGGAAAACCACTGGTCGTATCTGTCGCCGGCGTCAAGCCGTATCGCGACAGATTCGATGAGTCGAAGCGCATGAGCTAGCTCAGGCGGGTAGAACGCGCGCTCTTTCCCGCTTCGTCTCCTCCGAAGGTGACATGGAGAGAGCTCTAGGGCCACCGGACGCCGTTCAGCACGGCTCCGGGCTCGTGACGGTCGGCTGCGCGAGTGTTGCTCAATGCACTCCGACGTACGCTGCGCGGGTGAAAGAGATCCTCATGCGGGCGGTGGTCGAGGCCGCCGCATTCCTGGAACTGGCCACGGACGACGTCCTTGATCATGACATCGCTGTGAAGGAGCTCGAATCCATGGCGTATCTGCTGGGTCAGCTCAACGAGAGCGAGAAGCGAGAACTCGTTGCCTTCACCGAAGCCGAGGCCGATCGCACCGTATCGGCCGACTACGGGGAGTTCCTTCGGCAGTTTCCAGAGGCGATGGGCCTCTGAGGCCGAAAGCGTCGCCTGCGCCAGTGCTCCGGAATGACTCCTGAGCCGTGTGACGCAATCGTGATGTAGATGCCTACACTCGAACCGGCTGTGACTGGAGACCATCCCCACGCCATCGCCTACAGACGAACCGCCGACGCCTTCCGCGCCGGTGACGTCGACGTCGTCGAGTCACTGGTCGCGCCCGAGGTCGTGTGGCACGTTCCGGGCGACCACCCCATGGCGGGGACGATCGAGGGACGCGAAGCGCTACTCGCCTGGCTCGCTCGCCTGACGGGCATCGGCTTCTGGATCGTCGAATGCGACGTCTTCGCAAGCGACCAGCACGTCTGCGCCGTCAGCACGATGGGCGCGAGACGTGACGACGTGGACGTGCAGACGCGGGTCATCAGCATCTTCCGATACCAGGACGGGCGACAGGTCGAACGCTGGCTCTACCCCGACGACACAGCTGCGTGGAACGCGATCTTTGCCGGTCTGAACCGCGACGCGCCCGCCGGACTCGGTTCGTCACCGTAGATCGCCAACCCCCCGTCGCCTGCGCCAGGTTCGGCAATGACCGGCGAACGACGCTGGGGTCAGCGGGCCGGGGGTGATGGGCGTCACGGCCCCTGGTACGTGCGTCCGCTCTTCGGAGCTAGCCGTGGCGGTTCAGTGGCGGCGCTTTCCCTTGCTGACGACGCGAGCGACGTGTGTTCTTGGCCCTGTCTGGTGATTGCGCCTGGTTCTTGGGAGATGACTCCGCCCTTGTCGACGTGGGTGGAGAAGACGTGCGTGACGTTGCCGACGGCGCGCTGCGCTTTCGCGATCATCTTGCGCGCAGGGTAGAGACCGTTTGAAGGCGGTGGGGTCGACGCAGTCCTTGCCGACGTAGCGGGCAAGCGCGATGTTGTCGTTCGGTGACGCCCCCCCCGCGCGCGCCAAGCCGGGGGACACGGGCCGTTCCAGGGCAAATCGCGATTCTCTCGTCTGAGGACGTGGACATCACCTGGGCCAGCGCTCCGGAATGCACTCCGAGCGCAGTCTGGTTAGCTCCCGGCGGTGCTTCGAATCAGTCGGCCCTCACCGTCGGCTCTTCAACGGCTGCTTACGAGCGCGACGAAAACCAGGCCGTCCTACCCCGAGGTCGGCGCGACACGCGACGCGCGGATGCCCGTCGGCTACCGTCACGACAGAGACACGACTCGCCTTGGTCGCGGCGAAGATGTTTTCGAGCGTGCCGTGTCGGCACTTCGCGAGTGGCGGGTTCAAGCCGGTGTAGGTATCGAGGTCGTACCGAGTGACGCACGGGTCGATGAGCGCGAAACCGTCGTGCTTCTCATTCGCTTCGCCGGCTTGTGGGCCCTTGCGCCCTGTCGCGTCGTCTACGTCGAGCAGAAGCCAACTAGCTTCGCGTTCGCGTATGGAACGCTCCCCGGTCATCCGGAGAGGGGCGAGGTTGCATTCAAGGTCGAGCGCGACGACGCCGAGGTCATGTTCTCGGTGAGGTCGTTCTCGCGACCGGCGGACGTTCTCGCGCGCGCCGCGTCTCCCGTCACGCGCCGGTTGCAACGACGAGTGACGCTTCGTTATCTCGAAGCGCTTCGGGCGGCTGCGCGCTGAAGCGAAGACATGCCGTAGCGGACGATGACTGTCGGCTGGGCCATAGTTCGCGATGACGCCCGAGCGTCTTGCGACCGAGACTCAGGCCTGAGATCCGTCTCGAGCGAGGGGATCGCCCGATGAGGCAGTCGAGGTCGCGCGTCCGGCTGCCACGGCGAGGGCGGTCCCGTACTCGTTGGCGGTGATCCGAACGACGCCGGCTTCGAACTCGGCCCTGGCATTCTCTGACGGGTCGAGTTGCGACAGCACGGCACTCATCGGTACGGGCGGGTCCCACTCCTCGACCTGAGCGAGCAACACTCCGCCAGGGGAATCGCCCGGGTACGCCTCTGCCTCGGGCGGTGTCCAATCATGGGCCGCAGAGGCGAGCTCGGCGCGGCCGATGAACTCCCGCTCGGGTGTGCCTAGATAGATGAGGATGACGTCGCCGGGGGCAAGCGCGTTGCGGTGCCGCTCGCCGGCGTCGATGCCCCACATCCTGAGCCGCATGAACCCAGCCGCTTGTTCACGTAGCGGTGACCCTTTCGCTGCGTCGCCCTTCACGAAGTTGAAAAGGTAGTGCGCCACGTACGGAGCGTACCCGTCACCTTGCAGAATCTCGCTTGCGCATCCGGGGAACAGCACCGCGAGTGTTGCTAAACGGCGCCCGGGCTAGATCTGTTGCCTACACACCTGCGAGACGGCTGATTGCGTCCGGGCCTCCGGCGAGGCTGGTGGTTGTCGATACCCCAGCTCGCTGAGGAGGCCCGGGATGTCGATCCGCTGGCCGTGCCGAGCGAGCTTGGGGACCTCGCGGCCGGCCGCGAGACGGCGATCGTGCTCACCGCGCCGTGGCATGAGCGGGACGCCCAGACGCTGGTCGAGCGGCTCGGCGTGCCGGTCTACACCCCGCTGCCCGACACCGCGCAGTACCTCATGGACACGTACGGCCTCACCGCCGAGCAGGCTGGCGACGGCAGTCCCGACCTCGTCTGGCTGCTCCGCGAGAAGAAAGGCGAGGCACGCCCATACTCGTCCGGCGACCAGCTGCCGTTCGGTGCCGACGTGTTCCCCGGGCATAAGGCGAACGACACTGTGCTCTGGGTCGACAGCCAGCGTGCGGTGATCTCCGGCGACACGCTCGTCGACTTCGGCCGGGGCCTCGAGATCAACGAGAGGTGGCTCCGCCCCGGCGTGACGCGCGAGGAGATCGCCGAGGGGCTGCGCCCGCTCCTCGCACTGCCGGTCGAGCACGTGCTTGCGACGCACGGCGGGCCGACCGACCGGGCCGCCCTCGAGCGCGCGTTGTCCTCCTCCTAGATGTGGGACCCACAGACCTGTGAGACGCGGCTGATCGGCGGTCGGCCGCCGAGCGAGCTGTGTGGTCGGTGTTGGTTGTACCAGCGGCGGTAGCCGGGCAGCGCTCGTGCTCGGTGCGCGCTCGAGGGGTAGGCGAAGCGTGGTCGGTGTTGGTTGTACCAGCGGCGGTAGCCGGGCAGCGCTCGTGCTCGGTGCGCGCTCGAGGGGTAGGCGAAGCGGTAGGCCCATTCGCGCAGCAGCGTCTTGACGAGCGCTTCGGCCTTTCCGTTGGTTTGTGGCCGACGTGAGCGTGTGTAGCGTCGCTGGATGTTGAGTTCGGTGCAGGCGTCGCGCCAAGCGAACGAGCGGTAGCCGTTGCCGTTGTCTGTGAGCACTCGCTCAATCGTGATCCCGCGTTCGGCGTACCAGGCGACGGCGCGCCGGAGGAAGGCGACACATTCGGCGGGACGCTCGCTTGCGAGCAGTTCGGCGTAGGCGAGACGCGAGTGGGTCGTCGATCGCGAGGTGGAGGTACTGCCAGCCGGCGCGGCGGCTGCGGTTGCCGACCTCGCTGCCCAGCACGCGCTTGCCGAGCATCCAGAAGCGGCCGAGCTTCTTGATGTCGACGTGGAGCAACTCGCCCGGCCGGGCGCGCTCGTAGCGACGGACCGGCTCGCGAGCCGGCAGCTGCAGCCGCGAGACGCCATGTCGGCGGAGCACCTTCCAGACCGTCGAGGCCGGCAAGCCGAGCTGAGCGGCGACGATCAGCGGTCCCGCCTTGGCGAGCTCGCGTGCCGCCAGGATCCGCTGTTCGAGCTCCCGCGAAAGCCGCCGCGGCTGCCGCTTCGGCACCGGCCGACGCTCGGCCAGCGCCGACCAGCCACCCTCTGGTAGCGACGCCACAAGCGGTAGCCGGTCGCGCGACTCGCGCCGCAGGCGGCCGCGGCCGCCTGCGGGCTCTGACCGGCAAGAACAAGCGAGACGAGACGACAACGCGACTCGAACGAGAAGCGCATCCGTCGCGGCGGCTGCGTAGC
>WNGA01010800.1_pt1 | contig 12033 bp, 8 predicted proteins | sample 5400061 | NCBI WGS metagenome assembly WNGA01 (sample SAMN13153366, study PRJNA577476) | soil metagenome | isolation source: 100 cm soil or saprolite under grassland replicate 2 | place: USA:California | collected 2016-06-15
GCCACAGGAGGTACGTCTCGATGAAGGAGTCGAGCTCGCCGTCGAGCACCGCCTGCACGTTGCCGGTCTCGTGGCGTGTCCGCTCGTCCTTCACGAGCTGGTACGGCGCCAGCGTGTACGTCCGGATCTGACTGCCGAACGCGACGTCCTTCTTCTCCCCCGACAACGACTCGAGCTCTTGCAGCCGTTCGAGCCGCTGCCGTTCGGCGAGGCGCGCCGCGAGGATCTGCATCGCCTTCGCCCGGTTCTGGATCTGCGAGCGCTCGTTCTGGCAGGACACGACGATCCCGGTCGGAACGTGGGTGATGCGTACGGCAGAGTCCGTGACGTTGACGTGCTGACCCCCCGCACCCGACGACCGGTACGTGTCGATGCGCAGGTCGTTCGTGTCGATCTCAGGCTCCTCCGAGTGCTCGAGCGCGGGCACCGTGTCGAACGACGCGAACGCGGTCTGGCGCCGCGCGTTGGCGTCGAAGGGCGAGATGCGAATCAGCCGGTGCACGCCCTTCTCGCCATGCAGCAGCCCGTAGGCGTAGCGACCTTTGACGATGAAGGTCGCCGACGTGATGCCCGCCTCGGTCCCGGCCTGCGCCTCGTCGAGCTCCACGTCGAAGCCGCGGCGCTCGGCCCAGCGCAGGTACATCCGCAGCAGCATCTCGGTCCAGTCCTGCGCGTCGGTGCCGCCGGCACCGGAGTGGACCTCACAGATGGCATCGCGCTCGTCGTGCTCCCCGGCGAACAAGGCGCGCAGCTCCAGCGTGTGGAGGTCGGCAGCCAACGAAGTGATGCCTACGTCCAGCTCGGGCTCGACCGAGTCGTCAGCTTCCTGACGTCCCAGCTCGAACAAGGTGTCGAGCTCGGAGAGCTGCTCGTCGAGGCCGTCGATCAGCTCGAGGTCGTCGCGAACCGCGGCGAGCTCGGTCGTGACCTTGCGGGCGCGCTCCTGGTCCTCCCACAGGTCACCCTTGCTCGCTTCCTCCTCGAGCTCCGAGAGCCGTGAACGGAGGGTGTCGATCTGGAGATAGGCGCGCGCGTCGTCGACACGGCGGCGGAGGTCGTCCAGGGGTTCCGTGAAGTCGCGCATCGCGAAGGGTGCGGTCGATGCCGCGGTTCAGCGACCGTGGCAGTGCTTGAACTTCTTGCCGCTCCCGCAGTAGCAGGGCTCGTTGCGACCCGGCGTCTTCTCGACGTGCACCGGCTGCTGCACGACATCTTCGGGTCGCTCCGCGACGGCGGTCGCGGTGGCGGCGCCCATGCCATCCCCCATCCCGTCGCCGACCGGCTCCTCGATTGGCTGGCCGGCGGCCGCAGCTTGCAGCGCCTCTGATCCCTGCACCGGGCCGTCGGCGGACGAATACCGGACGTTGCTCGCCTGCTGGCGCGGCGCGTCCTCGGCGACGACCTGAAGGTGGGAAACGTACCGGACGAAGTTGTCCTGGATGCTCGCCATCATCGCCGAGAACATGTCGAAGCCCTCGCGCTGCCACTCGGCGAGCGGGTCCTTCTGTCCCATCGCGCGCAGGTTGATGCCCTCGCGCAGGTAGTCCATCTCGTAGAGGTGCTCGCGCCAGTGCTGGTCGATCACCGACAGCATCACGCGCCGTTCGATCTCGCGGAGCGCGTCGCCCCCGATCGTCTGCTCCTTCTGCTCGTAGAGCTCGATCGCGTCGTCGGTGAGCACCTGCACGAGCTGCTCGCGGTCAGGAAGATCGAGCTGCTCGCGCGTGATTCTCGTCGGGAACGTGCTCTGGATCTGCGTGTGCAGCTCGTCGAGGTCCCACTCCTCGGGGTACTCGGTCGGGCACCACGTCTCGACCGAGTGTCGGACGGCGCCTTCGATCGCCTCGAACGCCTCGTCGCGCAGGTCGCCGCCGTCGAGGATCTGCTGGCGGCGCTTGTAGATGACCTTGCGCTGCTCGTTCATCACCTCGTCGTACTTGAGGACGTCCTTGCGGATCTCGAAGTTGCGGTCCTCGACGGTGTGCTGCGCGCGCTCGATGGCCTTGGTCACCATGCGCGCCTCGAGCGGCACGTCGTCGGGGAACGCCTTCCCCATGACCCAGTTCATGGCTCCGGTCGCGAACAGCCGCATGAGCTCGTCCTCGAGCGAGAGGTAGAAGCGGCTCTCGCCCGGGTCGCCCTGCCGGCCGGATCGGCCGCGGAGCTGGTTGTCGATGCGCCGGCTCTCGTGACGCTCCGTCCCGAGGACGTAGAGGCCGCCGACCTCGCGCACGCGGTCGCCGTCCGGCCGGCACTCGTCCCGGAACTTCGCCACCAGCTCCTGGAGGCGCTCGGGGGACTCGGCGGGCGTGAAGCCCTCGGCGAGGAGCTCCTGGCGCGCGAGGCCCTCGGGGTTGCCGCCCAGGAGGATGTCGACCCCACGGCCGGCCATGTTCGTCGCGACGGTCACCGAGTGCGGCCGCCCCGCCTGGGTGACGATGACGGCCTCCCTCTCGTGCTGCTTCGCGTTCAGCACCGAGTGTGGGATGCCGCGCTTCTCGAGTAGCCGCGACAGCTTCTCGGATTTCTCGACGGAAATCGTCCCGACCAGCACCGGCTGGCCGGTCTCGTGCCGCTCTTCGATGTCGTCGGCGACGGCGTTGAACTTCGCGTCCTCGGTCTTGTAGATGAGGTCGGCGTTGTCGTCGCGAACCATCGGCTCGTTGGTCGGGATCCCCACGACGTCGAGCGCGTACGTATGCGCGAACTCGCCCGCCTCGGTCAACGCCGTTCCCGTCATGCCCGAGAGCTTTTCGTACATGCGGAAATAGTTCTGGAGCGTGACCGTCGCGAGCGTCTGGTTCTCGGCCTTGACCCGAACGCCTTCCTTCGCCTCCACGGCCTGGTGCAAGCCTTCGCTCCAGCGCCGGCCCTCGAGAATGCGGCCGGTGAACTCGTCGACGATCTTCGCCTCGCCGTTCTGGATGACGTAGTCGACGTCCCGCTTGAAGAGCTCCTTTGCTCGCAGCGCGGCTTGGAGCTGGTGGACGAAGTTCTGGTTGACGTGCTCGTAGAGGTTGTCGACGTCGAGCGCCTGCTCGACTCGGCCGATGCCGTCCTCTGTCGGCACGACGGTGCGCTTCGCCTCGTCGACCTCGTAGTCGCGGTCACGCTGGAGGCCCTTCACGACCCGGGCGAACCGGTAGTAGAGCTCCTGGGCGTCGTCGGCGCGACCGGAGATGATCAGCGGGGTCCTCGCCTCGTCCACGAGGATCGAGTCGACCTCGTCGACGATCGCGAAGAAGTGGCCCCGCTGGCTCTGCTCGTCCTTCGACAGGGCCATGTTGTCGCGCAGGTAGTCGAACCCGAACTCGTTGTTGGTGCCGTACGTGATGTCGGCCTGGTAGGCGGCCCGCTTCGCCTCGGGGTCGTCGACCTGGGGCACGACCACGCCGACCTCCATCCCGAGGAATCGGTAGATCTGCCCCATCCACTCGGCGTCCCGGCGGGCGAGGTAGTCGTTGACCGTCACGAGGTGACACCCGTAGCCGGCCAGCGCGTTCAGGTAGAGCGGCAGCGTGGCGACGAGCGTCTTGCCCTCGCCGGTCTTCATCTCGGCGACCCAGCCGAAGTGGAGCGCGGCCCCGCCCATGATCTGCACGTCGAAGTGGCGCTGCCCGAGTGTCCGCTTGGCGGCTTCGCGCACGGCCGCATACGCCTCGGGGAGCATGTCGTCGAGCATCTCGACGCGTTCTTCCTTGCTGGCGGCCTCGTCGAGGCGCGACCGGAACTCCGCGGTCATCGCCCGCAACTCCTCGTCGGAGCGCTGCGCCATCTCGGGCTCGAAAGCGTTGACCTCGGGGACGATCGACTCGACGAGCTTGAGCTTCCGCCCTTCGCCCGCGTGAAGAATCTTGTTGAAGAGGCCCATGTGGACTCCGAGTCTACCGACGACCGTCGTCACGGCTCTGCGCGCTGACGCCAGCGATTCACGGGCGGCGACGGGCGGGATCGTCGCCGCCTCCTCAGCGGTTGCGCAAAATCGTCGGCGGCGAGACCGCCCGCCGCCGCCCTTCCCAGAGGAAATGTCAGCATTCCGCCGTGACGACGGCGGTGGAGGACCCGGAGCTCCAGATCCTCGCGAAACGACGGAAGCAATGGTGGGAGCGCATCTCTCCCACGGTCGTCGGGTGTGTCGTCGCCGTGGTGGTGGCGCTGTGGTCCACGCGGGGGGCGTGGGGCGGGCGGCCGCCGCACGGCGAGGATGTCATGGCATACCTCGTCCGGGCGGACTTCGGGCTTCCCCAGCTCGTCGCCCACGGGCGGCTCGACGGCTGGTTCCCGCGGTTCTACCTCGGGTACCAGGAGTTCCTGTTCAACGGGCCCGGCGTGGCCTGGTCGATGGCGGCCGTGCGGGGTGTGACCCTCGGCGCGCTGTCCAACGGCGGCGCGCTCAAGGTCGTCGGCGTGGTGTCGTTCGCGGCGCTGCCGGTTGCGATGGCGTTCCTCGCCCGGTCGCTCGGGCTCGGACGGGTGGCGGCCGGGATCGCGGCGGTGCTCTCGCTGCTCGTCTCGAGCGAGTTCGGGCCCGGCCTCCAGGGCCTGTATCTCATCGGCCTCGTCTCGCACCAGCTCGGCGCTCCGCTGTTCTGTCTCGCGCTCGGCGCGCTGCTGCGTGTCCCGAGGGATGCGCGACGGCGCTGGGTTCTGCTCGGCGCCGTGTCGCTGGCCGCGCTCGCGATCACGCATCTCATCTCGGTGATGATCCTGGCGGTCGTCTTCCCGCTGCTCGCGCTCGGGCTGCGGCGCGAGCACCTCGGCCGCGCCGCAATCGCCCGGCTCGCCGTGACCGGTGGGCTGGCTGCCGCGCTGTCGGCGTGGTGGCTGGTACCCGCGCTCGCTCACCGCGACCTCCGAGGCGTCGTCGCAACCTGGGAGACGCCGCCCTTCGGGGACCGCGTCGACGCGATCGTGAACGGGCGGCTCCTGTTCCGGCCGTACACGGTGTGGATCGTCGTGGCGGGCTGGGTGTACGGGCTGGTGCGCGTGCGCCGTCGCCCGTTCGCGCTCGTCCTCGTCGCGACGCCGCTCGCCTTTCTCGTCTTCGCGCACTGGGCCGCGTCACGCTGGCCCGACAACGAGATCGCCATGCAGCTCGCCAATCGAGGGCTCGGCTACGCCGGGCTCCTCGCGATCCTCCCGGTGTCTGCGGGGATCGCCGCCGGCGCGCGGCTCGCGAGCCGGCGGCTGTCGAGATGGCCGTGGGCGGGCGCGGCTGCGGTGGCGGCCGCGCTCGCGCTCTCGGTCGTCGTCGTCTTGTCGCCGCTCGGCCCCGACCGCCGATCGGCCGGCGAGCTCGAGTCGCCCGTCCCGCAACTGCGGCACGCGGCCACCGAGCTCCGGCGGGACGTTCCCGACGGTGCCCGGTTCGCCACCCAGCGGGACTACCCGGGGGAGGTCTTCCGGACCGGTGTGCTCCTCCCGCCGACGTGGCTCGCCTGGGCCTCGGGCCGAGACTCGCTCAACGGCTGGAACCTCGAGTCGTCGAGCACACCCGAGCCGGACCTCGAGCCCGATCTGTACCTCGGGCGCCGCCCCGCCGACGCGCAGGCGGACATCCTGAGCCGGCTGGGCATCTCGCACGTAGTCGCGACAGCCGACCCGTTCGCCGACGCGCTGGCGGCGTCGGACCGGTTCGAGCTCGTCTGGCGCGAGTCACCGGTCGCGATCTTCGCCCTGCGTCCCCGATCGGGGCAGCCCGACCCGGCCTCCCTCGTCGCCACCCGCGCGCCGGCGACGGCCGGCGTCACCCGCGCCGACCCCGAACGGCTGCGTATCCGCGTCGACGCGTCGGCGGCGACGCCCGCCACCGTGGCCGTCGCGTGGTCACCGAAGTGGCACGGTCGGATCGACGGGCGGCCGGTGCACCTGGATCACACGTCGGACGGGCTCATCGCGCTCCGGTTCCCGGCCGGCACGAGCACCTTGGAGCTCACGTACGGGCCCGACGGTTGGGACCACGCCGGCATCGCGATCAGCGCGCTGACGCTCCTGCTCCTCGCCGCGCTCGGCGGGAACGAGCTCCGCCGGCGACGCCGAGCCCGCCCTTAGTCGACGTCCAACAGGTTCTCGCGCATGGCGTAGACCACCGCTTCCATGCGCGAGTGCAGATGGAGCTTCTCCAGGATGTTCCGGACGTGGTTCTTGACCGTGTTCTCCGAGATGTAGAGCTCCTCGGAGATCTCGCGGTTGCTCAGGCCCTTCGCGACGAGCTTCAACACGTCGAGCTCGCGATCGGTGAGGCTCGGAAGCAACGACCGGTGCCGTTCCTCGGCCTGTTGCGCGAGGGCGTTGAATTCGCTGAGGAGCTTGGACGCCATCGACGGTGAGATCAGGCTGTGCCCGCGCGCGACAGCTCGGACTGCGTCGGCGAGCTCCTCGATGGAGATCTCCTTGAGGAGATACCCGCTCGCCCCTGCCTTCACCGCCGCGTAGAGGTCCTCCTCGCTGTCGGACACCGTCAGCATGATGACCTTGGTGTCGGGGAGCCGCTCACGGATCCGCCGGGCCGCCTCGATGCCGGTCGAGCGAGGCATGCGCACGTCCATGAGCACGACGTCGGGCGTCATCTCCTCGGCGCGGTGCACGGCCTCGATGCCGTCGCCGGCTTCGCCCACGACCTTGATGTCGGGTTCCTCGGACAGCACGAGATCCAGGCCGCGCCGAAACAGCGCGTGGTCGTCGACGATGACGACCCGGATGGTCTCGCCTTCGCTCATGCCGTGCCTGCTTCGAAGATCGGCGATCGATTCCGGATCCCGGCTCCCTGCGAGCTCAACCAGTGGTCTCGATCAGGCCGAGGTTCCCGTCGCGACGACGGTAGAGCACGGCGGCGTGACCGTTCTCGGCGTTCGTGAACAAGTAGAAGTCGTGGCCGAGCAGCTCCATCTGGAGCGCGGCTTCCTCCGGCCCCATGGGCTTCGCTGTCAGCCGCTTCGTTCTCACGATGCGGTTGACGAGTCCAGGCTCCTCGTCGTCGTCACCGTCGTCGACGACGGCGGCGGGGCCGGCGACGGCATCGGGCGAGAGCTCGACCGCATCCGGCGCGATTCGGTTCCGCCGGCGCGCGTGCGAGCGCGTCACACGCTTCTCCTTGATCCTCGCCACTTGGTGCTCGACCTTGTCGATGACGAGGTCGAGCGCGGCGGCGGGCTCGGTGGCGGCCGCGTGTGCCTTCACGAAGTTGCGCTTCAGGTGGACGATGACGTCGCACACCTGGTTGTCGGCGACGCGGCGGTTGCGGAGCTCGGAGAAGTCGACTTCGACGCGGCCGGCGTCGTGCGTGAACTTGGAGATCTTGTGGAGCTTCTCGCGTGCGAGCTTGCGCAGCCCGGGAGGCACGTCGACGTTCTTGCCTCGCACGACGATGTCCATCAGTGCCCCATCGGGTTCCCGATCCCAGCGGCGTCGCGCTGCGACCCGGCGGCCATCGACTGAGTATATGCGGAGCGCCTCGAGCGTCCCTGGGAAAGGGTGCCGGGTCGAGGCGTGCGCGCCGCCGTCAGCACGATCACCGACGCCGCCCCGCCGCGCCGCAGCGCGTCCGCAGCCGCGGCAACCGTCGCACCCGTGGTCGCGACGTCGTCGACGAGCAGCACACTTCTCGGCAATACGGTGCGCCGGACGTCGAAGCGCGGGCCGGCGCGCCGGATCGCCGCCGGCTGCCCCGTCTGCGGCGGGCCCGGCCGCCGTCGCAGGGTGGAGCGCACTGGGCGGCGCAGCTCTCGAGCGACGGCACGTGCCAAGAGCTCGGCGTGGTCGAAGCCGCGCGTGGCGCGGCGGGACCCCGTTGTCGGCGCCCAAGTGACGAGCCCGACGCCGGCTTCAGCCCCTGCTGCGGCGAGCAACGACGCCATGCGCGCCGCGAGCCAGGGCACGGTCGCGCGCGTGCGCCGGTACTTGACCCGCGCCACCAGCTCACGCGCGATGCCTTCGTACGCGAACGGCGCGAGCCACCGGTCGACCCCGGCCGGCGGCGGGAGCGCCGGCGGCGCGCGGAGCGTGTTCGCGCACGCGTCGCACACGGGCTCCGCGTGACGGCCGCACCCCGGGCACCACGCCGGGAACACCGCTTCCACCAGCGCGCGCCACAAGTTCACGCGCGTGACGGTACCGACCGGGTGTGACGCCTACCTGCGTTGGGTCACTCACTGTCCCTATAGGTAGGGCAAGTGACCCAACGCGGGAAAGGGGGCGTCTCAGTACCGATAGTGGTCGGGCTTGAACGGCCCCTCGACGGGAATGCCGAGGTACGCCGCCTGCTCCTCGGTGAGCCGGCTCAACTTGGCCCCGAGCTTGTCGAGGTGCAGGCGCGCCACCTCCTCGTCGAGGTGCTTCGGCAGCGTGTACACCCGCCGCTCGTAGAAGTCGGTGTGGCCGTACAGCTCCATCTGCGCGATCACCTGGTTCGTGAAGCTGTTCGACATCACGAAGCTCGGATGCCCGGTCGCGTTGCCCAGGTTCAGCAGCCGCCCCTCGGACAGCACGATGATCGAGTGCCCGTCGGGGAACACCCACTCGTCGACCTGCGGCTTGATGTTGACGCGCTTGATCCCGGGCAGGGCGGTGAGCCCGGCCATGTCGATCTCGTCGTCGAAGTGGCCGATGTTGCCGACGATCGCGTCGTGCTTCATCCGGGACATGTGGTCGACAGTGAGGATGTTCGTGTTGCCGGTCGCGGTGACGAAAAGGTCGGCGGTCTCGACGACGTCCTCGACCGTCACCACCTGGTAGCCCTCCATCGCGGCCTGCAGCGCGCAGATCGGGTCGATCTCGGTGATCACCACGCGGGCGCCCTGACCTCGAAGCGCTTGCGCGCAGCCCTTGCCGACGTCGCCGTACCCGCACACGACGGCGACCTTGCCGGCCAGCATCACGTCTGTCGCGCGGCAGATCCCGTCGACCAGCGAGTGGCGAACGCCATAGAGGTTGTCGAACTTCGACTTCGTCACGGAGTCGTTCACGTTGATCGCCGGGAAGAGCAGCGTGCCCGCCTCCATCATCTGGTAGAGCCGGTGCACGCCGGTCGTGGTCTCCTCGGTCACGCCCTTGACCGCGTCGGCGGTGCGGTGCCAGCGACGGTTGTCCTCGCCCTGGATGCGCGTCAGCAGCGTGAGGACGACCTTCCACTCCTGCGAGTCGCCGTCGCCGGGCGCGGGTACGGCGCCCGCCCGCTCGAACTCGACGCCCTTGTGAATGAGCAACGTGGCGTCGCCGCCGTCGTCGAGGATCATGTTGGGGCCGGCGCCGTCGTGCCAGCCGAGCGCCTGGTCGGTGCACCACCAGTACTCCTCGAGCGACTCGCCCTTCCAGGCGAACACCGGGACCCCGCGGGCGGCGATGGCAGCCGCGGCGTGGTCCTGGGTCGAGAAGATGTTGCACGACGCCCAACGCACCTCGGCGCCCAGCTCGAGCAGCGTCTCGATGAGCACCGCGGTCTGGATCGTCATGTGCAACGAGCCGGTGATCCTGGCGCCCCGCAACGGCTTCTCCGCGCCGTACCGCTCGCGCAACGCCATGAGTCCGGGCATCTCGTGCTCGGCGAGCTCGATCTCCTTGCGGCCGAAGTCGGCCAGGCTCAGATCGGCGACCTTGAAGTCGGGGGCGCCGGAGCCGGCCGCCGCCGACGTGTCCGTGGTCGTGGTCATCGGGACTCCTCGTCTTCGTCGGGCGCGCACGGGCGCGCACGGGATTTCAGGGAGTCGGCCCAGATCACTGGATGACAGCCGCAGGCGGCCCGACCGCCACGCAGTGTATCGCCCCGGCTCCGGGCCGACGCCGAGATCACGGGCCGCGGTCAGCTCTCGCCGAGGGCGTCTTTCAGCCGGAAGATGGCGTCGATGGGGCCGGGGTCGACGTCGTGGTCCAGCGCCAGGTAGCAGCTCGCCCAGTCGCCCACGTACATCAGATCGAGGAGCTGGGCGAGCCGCCCGTCCCCTTCCGCCCGCACCTCGAGCACTTGCACCAGCGTCTCCTCGATGATCTCCCGGGTCAGCGCGAAACGCCGGTCCAGCTGCTCGTGCTCGAAGCCGTGCCGCAGCTCGACGAGGGTGAACACCTGGCGCGTCACGTCGCCGTGCTGACCCCAGCCGCAGATCTCGTTGTGGTCGAGCTCGGGGTACGCGTTCCAGAATGCGGGCGCTTTGGCGTTCTCGTTGACGTCGCATTTCCAACGCTGTGCGGCGGCCGCGCCCAGCGCGCCACCGCCGTAGAAGATCGGAATGGTGGTGCCGATCTTGCGCGCGACCTCACGCGCGGGGTTGGCCGGCGCTCCGACCGAGGGCATGCACTTGTCGCGACGCGCCGCGAGCTGCCGGCGTGCTTCGTCGAGCCACTCCCCCGCGTCGGGAAGGTGCCCGACCAGCTCGAGTGTGACGAACAGCGGCGCGAGCAGGGCGCCGAGGGCTGCGCGCGGGAGGTAGCCGTCCGGGCACGGGACGTGGACCGCGCCGCGCTCCTTGGCGAGCGCGGCGAGCGCACCGCCGCGGCTCACTGCGACCACGGTCGCGCCGGCGTCGTGCGCGCCCGTGGCCATCTGGACGGTCTCCTCGGTGTCACCCGAGTACGAGACGGCGAAGGCGAGCGTGCGCGGCCCGACGAACCGCGGGATGCGGATCTGCTTGAGCACGACGATCGGCACTCGGAGCGTCGCGTTGGCGGCGGCGGCGAGCACGTCGCCCGCGATCCCCGAGCCACCCATCCCGAGCACGGCCACGTTGTCGACCTCGTCCGCGTTCGGGAGCGCCGCCGCCACGAGCGTCTCTCGCGCGCTGCGATCGGCCTCGGTGAGCTGTTCGGGGAGTCCGGCGACGGCGTCGACGAACCCCAGCGAGTCCGTCACCGGCTACGCCTCGAAGGTCGGCTTGATCCCCTCCGCCTCCGCCTTCTTCATCAGCCGGTCGTGCTCGGCGTCGTCGACGCTCTCCGCCTCGTCGATGAGCATGATCGGGATGTCGTCGCGCACGGCGTACCGCCGCTTGAGGCGGGGGTTGTACAGCGAGCTCTCGTCCTCGAAGTACAGCAACGGGCCCTTGTCCTCGGGACAGGCGAGGATGTCGAGCAGCTTGGCGTCCAGGGCCACGACGATCTCCTTTTGGTTTGCTCGGTTGCCGACCGTGCCGGGGGCCGGCGGTCGACGCTATTCCCCGCGCACGAGCGCGAGCACCTCGGCGGTGTGCTTTTCGCAGCCGGCGGCGTCGCGCGCCTCGAGGTTCAGGCGCAGCAACGGCTCGGTGTTGCTCGGCCGCAGGTTGAACCACCAGTCGCCGAGATCGACGGTCAGGCCGTCGAGCCGGTCCTGGTCGGCGTCGCCGTACGCGGCGGCGACCCGCTCGATGACCGCGGCGGGATCGGGGACTCGGGTGTTGATCTCGCCCGAGTCGGCGTAGCGGTCGAACGGGCGTCGCAGCTCGGACAGCGGCTCGCCCGCCTTCGAGAGCTGCTCGAGCACCATCATCGACGCGATCAGGCCGGAGTCAGCCCGGAAGTTGTCACGAAAGTAGTAGTGCGCCGAGTGCTCGCCGCCGAAGACGGCGCCGGTCTCGGCCATCACCTGCTTGATGAACGAGTGCCCGACTCGGGTGCGAACGGGGGTGCCGCCCATCTCGCGCACGACCTCGGGCACCACCTTGCTGCAGATGAGGTTGTGCACGATCGTCTCGCCCGGGTGCCGCTCGAGGATCGCCTTCGCCAGGATCGCCGTGGTGATCGAGCCCGACACCGGTTGGGCCTGGTCGTCGACGAGGAACACACGGTCGGCGTCGCCGTCGAACGCCAGCCCCACGTCGGCGCCGGCGTCGAGGACGGCCCGCTGGAGGTCCTTCAGGTTCTCGAGCTGGATGGGGTCGGCGGGATGGTTCGGGAACGTCCCGTCGAGCTCCGGGAACAGCACCGACAGCTCGAACGGCAGGTCGGCGAACACCGCCGGGACGACGAGCCCGCCCATGCCGTTGGCGGTGTCGGCGACGACGCGCAGGGGCCGGAGCGCGTCGAGGTCGACGAACGAGTGGACGTGCTGCACGTAGTCGGGCAGCA
>WNGA01010801.1_pt1 | contig 12033 bp, 10 predicted proteins | sample 5400061 | NCBI WGS metagenome assembly WNGA01 (sample SAMN13153366, study PRJNA577476) | soil metagenome | isolation source: 100 cm soil or saprolite under grassland replicate 2 | place: USA:California | collected 2016-06-15
ATTGTCTGTCCTTGCTGCACCATCGCTGAGGTCAACTCCTTTCACGAGTCGACCCCCTCCCATCCAGATCCTTCCTCACCGACGCGTCATCGGCCTTAGCCGGCTTTACCGACCTGCGATAAAGCTGCGGTGTCGCCCGGGCCCGCCATAGCGATCGAGTTTCTGCAACCCACGGGTGCCGTTGGCGTCCCAGGCGCGGGCCGCGGACCACGAACCGCGCGAGCACGTGTCCAAAGAGCGCGACCGGCAACGCCAACGCGGCGCGTGTGGCGCTCATGCGCAGGACGTCTTCGCGATCCCTGACGACGCCCGCCCGGTGCAGGCGCGACCAGGCCCAGAGCGAGTACGGGACGATCACGGTCGGTACCGTTGCCACGCCGGGCGTGTAGCCGCGAAACAGGGCCGACGCGCCGACGTGGCTGAGCGAATGCGCCGAGATTGCGGCGAGAGCGGCCTGAAAGAGGCGCAAGTCGCCGTCGAGGTTCCGCAACGACGCGACCGTCACACCGCCGACCGCGACAGCGACCACCCCGACCGCCAGCCCCATCTCCGTCTTCGAGACCGGCAGCAGGCGGGCGAGCGATCGCCCGAGCGGCGGATGGCGCTGCGTCAGCCGCGCTGCGGCAGTCTGGCTCCAGCGCGGCGCGGCGAACACCTCCTCTAGGTCATGGACGGCGAAGGCGAGCGGGAACGCAAGCACGACCGCGCGCCGCTGCTTCTGTGACGTTGGGCCCGTCAAGGCACGCGCACCTCACCTCACCTTGGCCGCGATCGTCTCGATCACCTTGTCCCAGGAGTCGACGCCCTCCTCGTTGCGGCCGAAGCGCACGATGACCAACCGGTCGTTCGGGAAGACGACGATCCGCTGGCCGAGATGGCCGCTGGCGTTGTAGTAGTAGCCGCCGCCGGCCGTACGCATCCCCCACCACATGTACTTGTAGTAACCACCAGCTACCCTCCAGTCGGAGTACGAGAGGAAGGGTCGGCGGTCGCGCGGATCCGGCGACGTCGACTCCGTCACCCACTGCTTCGAGATCACCTGCTTGCCGTTCCAGCGGCCGTCATCGAGGAACAGCTGACCGAGCTTGGCGAAGTCAATCGCGCGGGCGTTGAGCCCGCTCTCCATCTTCTCGAAGCCGTCGCTCTTGCTGTCCAGGCTCCACGACGCCGGGTACTCCATCCCGAGCGGCTGCCAGAGCTTCTCCTGCAGGTACTTGGCGACCGGGCGGTGCGTCGTCCGCTCGAGGATCATGCCGAGCAGGATCGGGTGGTACGGGTTGTAGTTAAAGGCCGCCCCGACGGGCTCCTTGCTCGACGGCAGGTGCAGCACCAGGCGCCGCAGGTTGGGATAGGAGTAGGCAAGCGCCACGTCGCTGGCGAACGGCCAGAGGTCCTGGAGGCCGCTGAGATCCTCGTCTTGGACGAACTTGATGCCCGTCGACATCAGCAGCAGGTCGCGGATGGTGATGTCCTCGTAGCCGCGGCCACGTAGTTCGGGCAGGTAGTCGATGACCGGGTCGTTGACGCTACCGATGTACCCGTCATCTATGGCGATGCCGACCAGCGCCGAGGTCACCGACTTGGCCATCGAGAACGAGGTCACGATCGAGTCGCGCTTGTAGCCGTTGAGGTAGCGCTCGTAGACGACGGCGCCGTCCTTGACGACGATGAACGAGGTCGTGTTGGTCGACCTGAGAAAGTCGCCGAAAGCCGCTTCCTTGGCCTCGCCGTCAACCGTGTACTTGATCGTCTGGAATCGCTCGGGCGTCGGGTCCGACTTGAACCTGAAGACCTGCGCCCCGTTGTGCACCGGGCGCGACGGGAACTTCTGGTAGTCGAGCACGTCGGACTCGCCCCAAGCCATGTCGCGGGCGACGAAGAGCGCGTCGTCGCGGTGGCTCGCGGCCCAGACGGCGCCGGCGAGCAGCAACGCCGTCACGGCGACCGTGACCACCCTGCCGACGATTCGCCTTGTCGTCACGTACCTGCCGAGCAGCCAGAACATCGCCGCTGCGATCGCGAGGACGACGACGAGGCTGAGGATCGCCTTGCCCTGCGGCGCACTCTCGAGCAGGACGACGGCGAGTGCGACCCAGAACGTCGCCGCGGTCGCGAGCAGAACGGCGAGCATCAAGAGCGCCCAGGAGACGCCGCCGAGGCCGACTCGCGCGGCAACACGTAGCCGCCGCCGACGCCTTGGTGCGGGCTGAGGCGACGTCGCCGGGGGCGCAGGTCGCGGAGCGCCCGTCTTCGTGGAGCTGCCGCGGTGAACAAGGGTTGAAGACCTAAATAGGGTGCCGGCGCGGACCATGACCACTCCTTTCGTACAGCGGGATCACTCCGGTGAATCCATTGGCGTTCCGTTCTTGGCCCCGTGCGCTCGAGCGCCGGGGCAGCGACGCGAGGAGGCATGCGAGCGTCATGTCGTCCCCTCCGTTCGCGCGCGAGCTGCGCCTGGGGCGGTGCGCGCCGCGACGGGAGCGAGCGCGTCAGCGATGAAGCGGCAGACGGTGCGGCGGGCGGTAGCGTCGGAGATACCGCCGGCATGCGGGTCGTTCGGGCGGCGGCGCGCGGCCCACGAGCACAGCTCGACGAACAGGTGGGCGACCGCTTCCGGGTCGATGGCGGCGAGCGTGCCGGCCTTGGCCCGCTTGGCGACGTAACGCTGGTAGCGGGCAAACAGCTCCTGGCGCACGGCGCCGAAGACCTGCGCGAGCTCGGGCAGGTCGTCGAGCGAGCGCTCGATCATGTCGACGGCCAGCCGCATCCGCGAGAGGACATCGAACAGCTCGCCGGCGATCGCCTCGACCTCGGCGTCGTGGTCGCCCACCCGACGCCGCCCGAGCGCCCGCTCGAGCTCCGGGAAGTCGCTGACGAAGTCGAGGCGCCGCGCGACCCACTCTGCCGTCACGGTGACGCGGGCGTCGCTGACCGGGAACTCGAGCGGCCGCTCGTCAGGCCGCTCCCCCAGCATCCGCCGCAGAACGAGGTAGAAGAGCGCATCCTTGCTGTCGACGTAGTTGTAGAGGTTCCCCGGCGACACCCCCATGGCGGCGGCGACGTCAGCCATCTGCGTACGGCGGTAGCCGCGACGCGCGAACACCTCCGCTCCGGCCTGGACGACGTCCTCGAGCCGGTCCCCGAGACTGGGCCGCCTTGTCGTTGTCTTCGCAGCTTTCATACCGCGACTATGACTGAATGATTTATTCAGTCATCCGGTCGGACTACGCGCCCTCAATCCGTAAGGAATACGGATTGTCGTTGACACGGCCCCGAGCAGCCGCTTGGGCACCTCGCGGCCGGGGCGTCGTTCTGCCGAGTCCGCCGGGCTAGATAGAGGCGATCCGCAGCCCTAGGCGTGCGCAGGACAAACGTCTTCTCGCGTTATTCCGCGGACTGATCGTTGAGGTTGTCGCGCGCGGCGATCAGGTCCTAGCGACCGCCTCGCCGCGACCTCCGAACTGTCCCGCCATCTCCTTGCATTGCGCGGCCATCTGTTTGCAGTGCTCGCGCATCTTGTGACCGATGCGCGTGGCGATGCGCGTTCCGATGATCGCGCCGAGCCCGACGATGATCGCGCGCTTGATCAGTGTTATCTCCTTCCTGCTACTTGAGGGGCTGTTCGCCGCTCGTCCTTCCGAGCGCCATTCGACTCCGCAGTCCGGCCGAGAAGAACCTCCCGGCGCGTTCGGTACTCCTCTTCGGTAATCGCGCCCTCCGCGAAGCGACGCTCAAGGATGTCCACCGGGCTTTCTCTGCTGACAAACGGTTCTCCCGGAGTCGAACTGTCCCGCGTAGCGCCACGGATCAGCCAGAAGATGCCGAAGATGACCGCTCCCCAGAACAACACCATCACGATCATCATCAACGACATCCAGCCCCAGCCCCAGCCGCCGTGCATCCAGGTGTCGGCCAGCGGAATGGTTTGTGCGATGTTCACGATCACACCTCCTAAGCGTCCGGCGATAGATGGTTGCCGTGTCGTCTCCTTAGTCGTCGCCGTTGTGCGGTCACGTCCTGACCGCCGCGGCGTCCGCGACGCCGCCCAGCTCATCAAGCGTGTGCGTCGCCTTCTCTGCCGTCATCTCGCCCGCGCGCCGCTGGACGTGCTCGGCCATCCTGGCCGCTGCTGCGATCTCTGCGGGCCTGAGTCCGAGCTCAAGGGCAGCAACGATGTGGCGTTCAAGCAACGTATGTGAGTTCGCGCCGACGCTCGCGCCGAGGGCAATCAGCGTCTGCGCCCGCAAGGCCTTGACGAGTGCCGACGGCTCGGAGGGAACGCCAACGCTGCCGCGCCCGAGGAGCGCGTCGATCCGCGGAGCGAGCAGCTCGATCGCCTGATCGCGCACGGCTCGGGCGGTTGCGACCGCGTCCGCGAGGTCCACTTCCGAGAGCCCGGCCTCGCGGCCCGCCGCGATGTGATGCTCGACGCAAGGACGGCAATTGCAGCCGATGCTCGCACCGATCGCGCCGAGCTCCTTGTCCCGCTGCTCAAGCTGCATCACGCACTCCCAGGGGAGAACGACGCGCAGCTCGGTCGACTACGCGTGACCATGGCGCAGGCCATGGCCGACGCGATGCAGCCCGCGCGGGCGGGTTGAGATCCCGACGACTGTGTAGGTCGGGCAGAACGCCGTCACGGCTGTGGCCAGCATGATCCCGGCAACAACGAGCAGGATCACGCCAGCGACCGTGCCCGCACCAAGAAGGAACGCAACCACGATGGCGACCGGTGCGACGACGAACGCCCGAAGTCCGCGATCAAGTATCCCCATGTTTGGGGTCATGACGACCACGCTCCCTCGGTTTGTAACGTTCGGTGCGCAGCCTCCCACGGCGCTTCCACCCCGACATCAGGGGCGATACTGACTATTCCTCAGTAGTTCTCCCGATGCAGGCGGCGCGACCGAAGCGCAATTTTGGGATTCGACGAAGGCGGTGCGTTGTGGAGAAGCCGGGTAGCTACCCTGGGCGAATCGGCACCACCGAGCGGCTCGCTCGCTGGTGTAGCGCTCATCCACGCCGCACGCTCGCCGGCTGGAGCCTCGCGATCGTGGTGGCGCTCGCGGCCGTGGTGCTCGTGATGGGCAAGCTCTCGAGCGAAGGCCACGTCACCGGCAATCCCGAATCGGCGCAGGCAAAGAGCCTGATCGATCGCGCCTTCCCGCCCGACCCACGGCGGCTCGTCAGCGACATCATCGTCGTCCGCTCCGCGCGCTACCGCGTCCAGGACCGGGCCTTCCACGACTTCATCCACCGCTACCACCAGGAAGCGAAGCGGACCGGCGTGGTCCTCAACGCGAGCAGCTACTACGACACAAACGACCCGTCACTCGTCTCCCGCGACGGACACGCGACGATCATCCCGCTCTATGTGAAGAACGACGATCAGATCAAGCCGATCGTCCGGATCATCGCGCGCGCCGACGCCAACCCGAACTTCGCCGTGTCGATGACCGGCGAGCATACGCTCAATTACGACTTCAACAAGCTCTCGCAGCACGACCTGAAGAGCGGCGAGCTCCGCGTCGGCGTCCCGGCGGCTCTCGTCGTGCTGCTGCTCGTCTTCGGCACCGTCGTCGCCGGCTTGGTACCGCTGCTGATGGCGATCGTCTCCATCATCGTTGCGCTCGGCCTCGTCGCGGTGCTGTCGCAACCGTTCGATCTCTCCGTCTTCATCGTGAACATGCTGACGGGAATGGGGCTCGCGCTCGGGATCGACTACTCCCTCTTCGTGATCTCGCGCTACCGCGAGGAGCGCGGCGCCGGACGGGAGCCGCAGGACGCGATCGCCGCCGCGGGCGCCACGGCGAGCCGCGCGGTCATGTTCAGCGGCAGCGCGTTCGTGATCGCGATGTTCGGGATGCTGCTGATCCACAGCAGCGTCATGCAGAGCCTCGCGCTGGGCGCGATCCTCGTCGGAGTGGTCTCTGTCGCCGCTGCATTGACGCTCCTCCCTGCGCTTCTCGGTTTGCTGCACGACCGTGTCGACGCATTGCGGCTGCCGTTCGTCGGCAGAGCGTCGGTCGACCGCACCGATCCGGAAGGCCGTTTCTGGCGTGCCGTGATCGACCGCGTGCTCCGGCGGCCCGCGCTGAGCCTCGCGCTCGCCGTCACGTTCCTGCTTGCAGCAGCATCGCCCGTTCTTGCGCTGCATGTCGGCACCGATAGCGTCAGCACGCTTCCCAACACGCTCGTGGCGAAGCGCGGCTTCCTCGCGCTGCAGCGCGACTTCCCGCAGGCGACCACCGCGCCAGTACGTATCGTCGTCGACGGCGTCACCGGTGCGAAGGAGCGCGCGGGCGTTCGGCGCGTCGAGAAAGCACTGGCGGCGGACCGACGTTTTGGAAAGCCGCAGGTTCAGCGGTCGAACGATGTCGTGCTGCTGACGGCGCCCGTTCGCGGCGACGCCGACGGCAACGCGGCAGTCACGGCCGTTCGCGATCTCAAGTCGAACGTGGTGCGGCCGGCGTTCGCCGGAACCGACGCCGCCGCAGATGTCGCCGGAAAGTCGGCGGAGGACGGCGAGTACTTCGATGCCGTCACGAAGCCGGCCCCATGGGTGTTCATCTTCGTCCTCGGCTTGACGCTCGTTCTGCTGACGATCGCCTTCCGCTCCGTCGTCGTGGCCGGCACGGCGGTCTTGCTCAACCTGCTTTCCGTCGGCGCTGCGTACGGGCTGCTCGTCCTCGTCTTCGAGAAGGGCTTTGCCGCGGGAGCGCTCGGCTTCCAGCAGGTCGACAGCATCGACGCATGGGTGCCGCTGTTCTTGTTCTCGGTCCTCTTCGGGCTCTCGATGGACTACCAGGTCTTCCTGCTCAGCCGGATCAAGGAGCATCACGACAGCACCGGCGACACAGCCGCCGCCGTCGCATTCGGCGTCGCCACCACCGCGCGCATCATCACCGGCGCCGCACTGATCATCGTCGCCGTGTTCGCCGGCTTCGCGATGGGCGACCTCGTCATGTTCCAGCAGATGGGATTCGGCGTCGCGATCGCGCTTCTCGTCGACGCGACAATCATCCGCTCCGTGATCCTGCCCAGCGCAATGCGGCTGCTCGGCAACTGGAACTGGTACTTCCCATGGTGGCTCGACTGGCTACCGCGGCTCGACGTCGAGGGGCAACGCGCCCAAGCGCCGCCGCGCGTCGTCCTCCACGGCTAACAAATTGAACTCGACGACAACACGCGGCGCGCACGGACAAGCGAAATCCGTTGCCGTCGGTTGCCACCGGCTGCCCACTTGCTCGGCATCCCTCGTCGTCTCGTCCCTCGTCCACGCGCGCGTGTACATCAGATCATCGGAGCGTTCTCGCAGAACAGCCATCGCGGAGACCGCGGTAGCGCTGGCGCCATGAGCATCCCAGGCGTGCGAGGTAAACGGCGCGATCCGCGCTCGGTCATCCGCCAGGTGGAGGCGGCCAAATGGCTTCCCGACACCGAGCTTGAGCGCTTCCACGGCTGGGGGGTGATGGGGCTCCCGTTCGCCTCCGGGCATCTGTTGGGGCTGCGCCGCTGGCCCGCCTCCTCGATCGGCCCGCCGTATACATCGCTGTGGCATCGCGCACCCGATGGCCTGTGGACCTTCTGGTCGACGGCGGAGGCACGCGTGAGCTGCAACCGATACGCCGGCGAGCTGATCACACACACGGCGCAGTCGCCGATCGCGGTCTCCTGGCCGGGCGACTGGACGCTCAGCGTTGAGGTCGAGGAGCCGAGCCTTTATTGGGAGCTCGTCCTGGCCGAGCCACCGATGGCGAGAGTTTTGAACGCCGTCGCCGCCAGTCTCCCCGATCGGTTGCGCCGAGCCGGCGGCCTGCTTCGCGTCCTCGGCCCGGTCGCGGGGCGGCTGCTCGGTTCCGGCCCGCTGGGGCTCACGGGTTCGATGCCAAACGGGCAGATCTTCTCTATGACGCCGTACCACGTCTGGGTCGCGAGAGCGAGTAGAGCGACGCTCGCGGGTCGCGACCTCGGCGCTCCGGCCCCGCTGCCAGAGCAAGCGAGGGTCGGCGACTTCCGCATCCCGCAGCGCGGGCTTGTCGCGGTTGGGTCCGCCTACTTCAGCCCGCTCGATCCGGCGCGCCACTCAAACCGGCTTGCCATCAGCGTCGGCTGAGAGAGCGGCCACACTGCGCACGGGGCCGTAGATCCCGTGGCAACCCGCACGCGGCAGCGGGCTCGAGGTCCAGCGCGGGACCGGCTCGACCTCCGGGCCCACTACGGTGCGGGCGGCTGTGGCGGCGCAGCCCCCCGGAGCCGTGCGAGCGGGATCAGCAGGTTCCCGCGCCACGCCCGCACGGCGAGGAACAAGGCGAGGCCCAAGATGAGAAATGCGTTGACCGCGTGGAAAGCGCCGGCGACCGGCGCGCTGTCGCCAGTGCCGCCAAGGATCCCTTGGACGACCGTCAGCACCGCGAGCGCAAAGGTCGCGCCGATCGAGCGCCGCCCGGTCCAGGCGACGAGGATCACGATCAAGAGCAGAAGCGAGCCGCCACCGAGGAAATCTCCGAGTGCGGCATGCGCGTCGAACTTGTCCTCGATCGTCTCGTGCGAGACAGACTCGTCCTCACCCGGCATCGCACGGAAGATGCCCAGCCCCGCGAGGAAGATCTCCACGGCGACGGCCGCCGCAAACAGCGTGATCAGAATCCGGTAGATCCAGACAGCTCCCTGCCTCACTCGACTCATCAGCTCCTCCTCCTCCTATGCCTGAGCGACGCTCGCCTCGATCCAGTGGTCAAGCGGGAGAGCTCGGCCCCGTTCGCGAATCTCGTCGAAGGTCGCCGTGCCCAGGACGCCGCGCAGCTCGTCGACGAACGATGCGTGACGCGTCGCGATCGGCCCCCAGAGCGGAACGTGCATCGTCTCTCGTAAGACGTCAGCGCTTCCGACGAGCTCCGCTGCACGCGCATCGTCGCCGGCGGCGGCTTCGATACGGGCGAGCGTTTCGAGCAGATCGGGAGCCGCGAAGCGGACGCCGGTCGCATGCAGAAGCGCGAGCGCGCGGTCGATGTACCGGCGCGACGCGTCCGGCTCGCCGTGCGCGAACGAGTAGTCGGCAAGGTTGGTCAGAGCGAGCGCGGTCAGGAGGTCGTCACCGGCGCGCTCGGCCGCCACGAGGCCGCGCTCGAATACCTCGTCGGCGCCCTCGAAGTCACCGAAGATCGACCGGATGCGGCAGATCGCGCTCAGCGCGCCCGCCGTGCCCCAGGCATCGCCGAGCTGCTCGACCTCGCCGAGTGCCTGGTCGAGGCCCTCGAGAGCGGCGCTCTTGCCGAGAAGCGAGCCCGAGGCGAAGGCCGCAATCGCGACGATGGTCGCGAGTCCGAGCCGCTCGCCCGTCTCGACGAACAGCGAGCGCGCCTGTGCGAGTCGCTCGCTCGCAGCCTCGAGCTCCGCCTGGAAGAACGCGAAGGCTCCGTCGAGGAAGAAAATCCATGCACGTTGCTCAACGCTGAGCCGGTCCGCATACGGGAGCGCGCGCTTGACCCACGCACGCCCCTCCTCGAGCCGGCCGCTCAGCCAGTACCAAAGCCAGAGGCCGCGCAGCAGGCTTACGAGCTCGTCGTCGCGGCGGTGCTCGGCGAGCCAGCCGAGCTCGACGCGCAGCGTGTCGGCCTCGAGATCGATCAACCGCTTCCACGCCCGCTGCTCGGTGGAGCGAATTCCCTGCTCCATCCGTGCGGCGTACTCTAGGTAGAAGCCGGTCAGCGCCTCGAACGCGGCATCCCGTTCGCCCGCCGCATCGAGCCGCTCCTGCGCGAACTCGCGGATCATCGAGAGCATCGCAAAGCGGCTCCCGCGCTCCTCCGGCATGCGGTAGACGATGCTCTTGTCGAGCAGCGACCCGAGCAACTCGACGGCGTCGCCTTCGCACTCGCCGCACATGGCCGCTGCCGCGTCGAGCGGGAAGCTGCCGCGGAAGACCGAGAGCCGTTGGAACAGGCGACGCTCGTCGTCTTCGAGCAGCTCGTAGCTCCAGGCGATCGCCGCCCGTAGCGTTCGCTGACGCGCGGGGGCGTCGCGCGGCCCGGTGAACGCGAACCGCCCGCGCAGCGCCTCGAGCAGCTGCTCCGGCGTCAACAGGCGCAGCCGTGGCGCCGCCAGCTCGATCGCGAGCGGAACACCGTCGAGCCGCCGACAGATCTCCGTTACGAGCGGGAGGTCGGCCGCACCCAGCTCGAACGCATGCACGACGGCCTCTGCACGCTCGGCGAAGAGGATCGCCGCCTCCGCCTCCGGCGCCAGCGGAGGCACGGGCAGCTCGTACTCGCCGCGGAGCCGGAGCAATTCCCGGCTCGTCACGAGCACGGTCAGCTCGGGCGCGCCCTCAAGCAGCGCTGAGACGACGGGCGCCGCTGCGATCACGTGCTCGAAGTTGTCGAGCAACAGCAGCAGCGACCGACTCCCCAGATGCGCCATGACGCTCCCGAGCGGATCCAGGCCGACGTCGCGAACTCCGAGCGCGGACGAGATCGCCGCGGTCACCAGCTCGGCCGACTCGATCCCGTCGAGCGGGACGAAGACAACGCCGTCGCGGTTGCGGCCGCGAAGCCGCTCCGCCGCCTCCACCGCGACCCTCGTCTTGCCGATCCCAGCCGGGCCCGTCAGCGTGAGCAGCCGCACGCCGCCACCGAGCAGCCGCTCGATCTCGCTTAGTTCATGCGTGCGGCCGACGAAGCTCGTCGACTGCGCGGGCAGGCCTCGCGTCCGCGGCGCTGCGACGCCCGCCCGCTCGTCGACCCGGAAGCGCTCGCTGACCAGCACCGCCAGATCCTGCGCGAGCAGCTCACCGAGCTCCTCCGCCGTCTGGAACTTCTTGTAGGAGACGCCTCCGTCCTGGCGGAGTCGAGCGAGGAACTCATTCAGGCGCGGTTCGCGCTTCGCCGCTGGCTCCTTGACGTACACCAGACGCGGCTTGTCGGCCGAGTGCAGATATTCGTCCTCGAGCCCCGAGACTTCCGCCCCCGGAGCAAGCCAGCCGTAGCTCTGCCAGTAGACCGCGACGAAGACGTGGCTCTGCTCGAGATAGCTGCGGTAGAGGGCCTGCGGCGGATGCGGGCGCGCTCCCAGCTCGAACAGCACCGGCGTCAATCGCAACCCAGCGATCGCCTCACGCACAGCCGCGCGCTCCGGCGCGAGCTCCTCCAACGTCGACGACACGAAGACACGCAGCCGCTGGTCCGGCGTCAGGATCCGCCAACCCTCACGATCCGGAACGACGGGCACGGACGCGACTCGCTCAGCGCGCACTGACCACCTCCTGCGGAGTCGACACAGGCTTGCGCGCCCGCCGCCGCCGGCCATCCGCGAGAACGCGCAAACCAACCTGCGGCGATCTACGGATCTGCGGCACCGGTCGAGAGATCGAGGACGGAGCCTTTCGTTCGCGCGCCGAAAGCTTCACGCATACTTGTCCGTGACGCACCTGGGCCGACGTTCCGGCCGCGCGTACGCCGTCGGCTTGGACAGCGCGCATCGGCTTACGGCATGAGCACGAGCTTGCCGTTCGCCGCCGAGCTCTCGAGCAGCTCGTGCGCGCGGCGCGCGTCGGACAGCGGTAGGCGCTCGGCGACGACCGGGTGGATCTGGCCGTTACGCAACAGCTCGAGCAACGCGCGGAAGTCCTCCCGGAACCAGTCCGGGTTGCGGGGGCCGCCACCCACAGGGAGCGGTCGCCGAGTACCCATGGGAAGCACTTGATGACCTTCGCGCAGTTTCTGGATCCGGTAGGCAAACACCCGCCGGCGGGGCGAGAGCAGGCCCCAGAGCGCGACGCTCGCCGTCGCCGCATACCACTCGATCCACCCTCGCCAACTCTTGTGTCCGTGCACAAGCGTGGCGGAATGGCCGAACACGACAAGGCGTCCGCCCGGCCGCAGCGCGCGGAAGGAGCGAAGCGAGAGCGCGCCGCCGAGCCCATCGAGCACGACATCCACGCCTTTTCCGGGCAGCTCGCGCACCCGCGCCAGGAAGTCCTCGCTCTGATAGTCGATCGCGACCGCGCCGAGCCGCTCGACCGCAGCGCGGTCG
>WNGA01013807.1_pt1 | contig 12032 bp, 8 predicted proteins | sample 5400061 | NCBI WGS metagenome assembly WNGA01 (sample SAMN13153366, study PRJNA577476) | soil metagenome | isolation source: 100 cm soil or saprolite under grassland replicate 2 | place: USA:California | collected 2016-06-15
GCAAGGTCAACACCGTCGTCTACGCCGACAGCGTGAACGGCACGCGCCCCGCAGGAGCTGCACCGCGGCCGATCGGCTGCACGCAGACCAACGTGTTCAAGCGCGGCGAGCAGTTCGTGCTCCGCACGTGGGGCTTCGACCTGACCACCGGCGCGGTGCTCTCGATCGACAACGTCACCGAGGCGCACTACACCGTGCCCGGCCAGCCGAACGTGACCCTGAACTGGGGCTCGCACGGCACGGCCAAGGTGTTCTTCTGGACGAACGCCTGGAACATCCCGGCGACCTATCCGCTCGGCGACGCGGTCGTGAAGATCAGCTTCACGCTGACCAGCGGCAAGGTCGCTGCGCTCGATTACCCGATCACGATCATCCCGTAGCTCGCACTCACCCCCAAAGACGAAAGCGAGACAACCGAATGAGCACCCGGATCACACAGAAGCTCACGATCGTCGGCGCGGTGCTGGCAGGGGCGCTGCTCCTGTCGGCGCCGGCCGTCGCAACTCCCGGCCCGCTCCCGGCCCCGGCGATCCCCGGCGTCGCACCGCTGCCCGGCCCGATCGCCGCACCGTTCACGACGGCCGCCACGCTGGGCATCCTCAAGACGACACCCGACATCGGCAAAGCCGGCACCACGTTCACCGTCGCGGGCTCGGGCCTCGCGGCGAACAAGGACGTCAGCCTCGTCTGGAACACCGCGAACGTGACGTGGACGGTCGACGCCCGGCCCGACAGCGTGGACTACCTGGGCCGCAAGGTCGACAAGGTCAACGTCGTCCTCGCGCAGACGAAGACGAACGCGCAAGGCTCGTTCTCGCTCACGCTGAAGGCGCCGAGGGATTTCGGCGGCATTCACGACGTCTACGCGGTGATCGACGCCGTGCAGGTCGCGAAGGGCGGCTTCCTGATCGCCCGCACCGCGACGATGACGCCGAGGAAGGGGCCGATCGGCACGATGATCACCCTCAAGTACTCGGGGCTCGGAGCGTCGCTGTACGAAGGCGGCGCGTCACTGGCCTACGACAACCATTACGTCGGCGCCGTTATGGCCAACTGGACGCGCGGCGTGGCCACGGTCAGGTTCCGCGCCTCGGGCCCCGTCGGCCGCCACTCGATCGAGATCGCCGACGCGATCAGCTTCAACTATCTGAACCTTCCGCAGTCCCCGATCCCGTGGGCGACCGGCAAGGTGTTCACGTTCAAGGTCACGAAGGACGCGGGGCTGCCGAAGCAGCGCCTCGATTGGCCGGTCTCGGTCGCTCCCACCGTCGACGCGCGGACGACGCTGTCCGCCGCCGGCCTCGCGTCCGCGAAGGGCTCCGCCTCCCTCAGTTCGACGTCCGGGCCTGTGCTCTCGAAGGTCGACGTCTCGGCGACGGGGCTGACGGCAGGCGCTCCGGTCGGCGTCGTGTGGTCCACCGTCGTCGGTAACCGCGTCAACTGCAGCGGCACCTGCTGGAGCTTCGTCTCGGTGCCGCTCGCCAACGGGACGGCAGCCGCGGACGGCTCGCTGAAGAGCACGGTCGAGATTCCTGACGGGCTCGGAGGCTGGCACGTCGTCCAGCTCATGCAGGGCGGCGACGTCAAGGCACAGGTGCCGTACTTCGTCAAGCGAAGCGTCGCCGGCATCTCGTCCCTCAAGCTGAAGGCCGGCCAGAAGTTCACCGTGCACCTCAAAGGCGTCGGCTGGACGCAGCTGGACAACACGATCGCAGTCGATTACGACAACAGCTACATCGGCTACGGCTGCGGGTTCAACTCGAACGGCGACGTCGTGCTGAACCTCGTCGCGACCGGCGCGCCGGGAACCCATTTGATCGACATGTACCCCCTGCTGTACACGCAGCAGCCGTCGTACGCGAACACGCCGTACGGCATGGTGCCCGTCCTCACGTACGCGCAGGACGTTCCGGGTCTCGCGCTCGGGTACCAGCTGCCGGCCATCCGGCTGGCGATCGAGGTAACCAAGTGCGGGCCTGGGGGTGCCGCGGCCCGCTCATCCTCGCCGCTGCTCGGGCGGTGGACGCTGCTCGTCTTGCGCTTCCGCTGGCCCGTCCTCGCCGCCTGGGTTGCGGTGCTCGCCGGCGGCGTCTACGCGTCGGCTCTGCTGCCCGCGCACCTCGCGAACTCCTTCGCGGTGCCGGGCAGCGAGTCGGAACGGGCGGAGGCTGTGCTGGCGCGCGACTTCGGCCAGCGGCCGGAGGGCACGTTCACGGTCGTCTTCCCCGTGCGTCACTCCTCCGATCAGCGACTACAGAAGCGGCTGCGCGAACGGCTCGAAGGCGCGGCGCACGTCCTTCCCGGCGGACATCTGGGCACGTTCCGCGCAGGCGGCGGCGTCGTCTACGGCGAGCTCGAGACGAGCCTGAGCCTGCAGCGCGCGAAGGCGTACACCGAGCCGCTGCGGCGCGCGGTCGGTGCGGATGCCCTTGTCAGCGGCCAGCCCGCGATTCAGCACGACCTCGAGCCGCAGCTCGCCTCGGACCTGCGCCGCGGCCAAGCCCTGGCACTGCCGCTCGCGCTGCTCGTGCTCGCCTTCGTCCTCGGGCTCTCGCTTGCGTTGGCGATTCCCTTCCTCTTCGCGGCGTGCACGATCGCCGGCACGCTCGCCGTTCTCTACGGCGCGGCGCACCTCTTCTCCATCACCTCCTACGCGACCAACCTCGTCGAGCTGATCGGCCTCGGCCTCGCCGTCGACTACTCGCTCCTGATCGTCTGCCGCTACCGCGAGGAGCTTCGAGACGACTCGTCGCGCGAGGACGCAATTGTGCGCACGATGGCGAGCGCGGGCCGGGCCGTCGTCTTCTCCGGCGTCGCGGTCGCGATCGGGCTGGCCCTCCTCCTGTTCGTGCCGGTCCCATTCATCCGGACGATGGGCCTGGCCGGCCTGCTGATCCCGCTCGTGTCGATCGTCGCGGCGTTGACGCTGCAGCCGGCGCTGCTCTCGCTCTACGGCCGCCGCGCGCTCGTCGGCCTGCGCGTGCCGCGCCTCGGCCGGAGGCGCCGCGAACCGTGGGCGGCACTCGCCCGGGCGATCATGCGCCGACCGCTCTGGGTACTGGTGCCGACCGCTGCCGTGCTGCTCGCCGCGGCGGCGCCGACGCTCTACCTTCGGCTCAGTCCCGGCTCGCTCGCGAGCCTGCCCCGTTCCACGGAGGCGGCACAAGGGCTTGCGACGCTGACCAACGCCTTCGGGCCGGGCGCGCTCACACCGACCGAGATCGTCGTCGACGCGGGTAGGTCAGGCGAAGCGCAGCGGCCGGCAGTGCGCGCCGCCGTCAAGAGGCTCGCCGACGGCCTGTTCCACGATGCGGAGGTGTACGTCGTCGCCAGCGGCCGGAAGCAGCCGTACGTCTCGCGCGGCGGACGTTACGCCCGCGTCCTCGTGATCGGCAGGCACGAGTACGGAGCAGCTGCCTCGCAGCGTCTGCTCGAGCGCGTGCGAGACGAGCTCGTGCCCGCCGCGCGCTTCCCGGCTGGGACGCACGTGCTCGCCGGCGGCGCTCCGGCGAAGGGCGTGGACTTCCTGGCGCGTGCGTACGGCTTCTTCCCGTGGCTCGTGTTCCTCGCGCTCGTCGTGACGTACCTGGTGCTGGCCCGCGCGTTCCGCTCGCTGCTGCTGCCGCTGAAAGCCGTGCTCCTGAACCTGCTCTCGGTCGCCGCGAGCTACGGATTGCTGGTCGTCGTTTTCCGCTTCGGTGTCGGCGCCGGCCTGCTCGGCGTCCATCGCTCGGCACAGGTCGAGGGCTGGATCCCGGTCTTCCTCTTCGCCACGCTCTTCGGCCTGTCGATGGACTACGAGGTGTTCCTCGTCTCGAGGATGCGCGAAGCCTGGGACGCCCGGCGCGACAACGTCGAGGCGGTCGCCTTCGGGCTCGAGCGCACCGGGCGCCTGATCACGGCGGCGGCGCTGGTGATGGCGATCTCGTTTGCCGGCTTCGTGGTCGGCAGCGTGCCGGGACTGCAGCAGTTCGGGCTGGGGCTGGCCCTGGCGGTCCTGATCGACGCTACGCTCGTGCGGGCCTTGCTCGTACCCTCGCTGATGGCCGTCCTGGGCCGCTGGAACTGGTGGCTGCCGAGTCGCTTGCGGCCCGTTCGCCCCTTCATCCGGCTCGAGGAGGCTCTCGATGAGACGTAAGCCGCTCCTGATCGCGCTTGCGGCGACTGTCCTGTCCCTCGCCGCGCCTGCGGGCGGCGCCGTTGCGTCTCCGACGGTTCGCCTGGCGATCGCGCACGTCGTCTCGCATTGCCACGTCTGGAAGACGTCGACGAAGCTGCTCGGCCCCTCGACGAGGATCACCGTCGCGCGGGGCACGCGCGTCGTGATCCGCTCCGACTGTCCGATGGACTTCGACTTCGCGCAGACGAAAGGACCGCGCCTCGCGCTCGGGGACCCGCGCACGTACGCGGGCAGCGCACGCACGCTCACGTTCCGCAAGGTCGGGATCTACCGCTTGACCGCGACGAACGTGCAGACACCGGAGGAGCGCGGGCTAGTAACGCTCGGAGAGACGAACACGCTCACGCTGACCGTCATCGTCAAGTAGATCCCCCGGCATCGCGAAGGCCCGCTGGAAGAGCGGGCCTTCGCAGAATGTGTGCCTATGTGACGTGGTAGAGCGCCAGCATGCCGGCCTTGATGTGATCATTCACGACTCGCCGAACTCGTCGATCCGAGCCCGAGCCGAGCAGAGCGGCAGCGTGGTCGGTACCGCGGACGACCGGCGCGATCGCTTCGTCGTAGAACGCGCGGGCGAGCTCGAGACCGGGAACGAAAGGCGCTACGCCGCGCGCTCCTCGAACCGCCGCACGACGAGGTCGCCGGCGTGCAGCACGTGGTCGACCATCCGCCGCCGCGCGGCGTCCGCGTCGCGCCCTTCGATCGCCTCGAGCACGGCCGCGTGCTGAGCGACGTTCTCCTCGAGCAGGTGCGAGCTCTCTCCGAGCACGATCCAGGTCAGGTCGCGCGGGAAGCTCTGGTGGAGATCGGAGAGGGTCGCGGCAAGGCGCTGGTTACCGGCCGCCTCCTGGATCACGAGGTGGAACAGGTCGTTGCCGCGGATCCATTCCGCATGGGCCTGCTGCGGAGGCGCCCCCTGACCCTGCTCCTTCCACGCGTGCAGGCGCTTGGACGACTTCTCGAACATGGCCTGCGCGTCGCGCAGGCGCCGAAGCTCGTCGTCGCGGATGCGCGTCGCGGCGAGCGCCGCCGCGAGCCCCTCGAGCTCTGCGCGCACCTCGTACGCCTCCCGCACCTCGCGCGCGCTCGGGCCTCGCACGCGTGCGCCGCGGCGGGGCTCGAGCTGGACGATGCCGGCCGCCTGAAGCTTTCGGAGCGCCTCGCGGACAGGCGTGCGCGAGACGCCGAACTCCGTGGCGAGCGATTCCTGGCGCAGGCGTGACCCCGACTCGAACTCCCCCGACAGCACCCGGGCCTGGATCGTCGCCGCCAGGCGGTCGACGAGGGCGGCATCCTCCTCGGTCTTTGCCATCGCCGCACGACGATACCACGTCCGTGTATCCAATCGGCGCTCAGTTGGATCCATTTTGATAATCTGCGCAGCCTTCGCCATGGCCCGGAAAAACCGAGCCGCAGCGCAGGGAGAAGAAACGGACGCAGACCGATTTCAGCAGCAGGGAGGAGCCAATGACCGCTGTCCGCGCGCGTAGCGCGCTTCTCGTTCTGGCGATCGGCGCAGTGTCGCTCACGGCCGTCGCTGCCGCCACCTCAGCCAGCCCGCCTGCGTTGAAGAGCGGCGGGACCCTCACGATCGGCCTCGCCAGCGACCCGGACGCACTCGACCCGACGCTCGCACGCACATTCGTCGGGCGCATCGTCTTCATGCACATGTGCCAGAAGCTCTATGACATCGATGCCAAGTTGAACATCATTCCGCAGCTCGCGGCGGCGATGCCGAACTTCTCGGCGAACAAGAAAACCATCACGATCAAGCTGCGCACCGGCGTCAAGTTCAACGACGGTACGCCGTTCAACGCGGCGGCCGTGAAGCAGTCGCTCGACCGGCACAAGACGCTGCCTCGCTCGACGCGCGCCAGCGAGCTCGCGCCCGTCGCGTCGATCGACACGCAGGGCAACAACACGGTGATCCTCCACCTCAACAACCGCTACGCGCCGATCACCGCGCAGCTCGCGGATCGCGCGGGGATGATCATGTCGCCGAAGGCGATGAACGAGCTTGGGGACAAGTTTGCGACTGCGCCGGTCTGCGTCGGCCCCTTCATGTACAAGGAGCGCGTCGCGGGCGACCACATCACACTCGTGAAGTCCCCGTATTTCTACGACAAGAAGAAGGTCCACTTCGACACGATCATCTTCCGGATCATCGTCGACTCATCGGCGCGCTCGCAGAACCTGCGCTCGCACGACATCGATGTCGAGGACACGATCCCGTCGACGGAGCTGCAGGGAATCATGCACGACTCCACGCTGCGCGTGATCAAGTCCACCTCGATCGGCTACCAGGGAATCACGATCAACATCGGAAACAAGAACGGGCTCAACAAGGGCTACGAGAACCTCGGCACCCCGTTCGCGAAGTCAGCCGACCTGCGGCGCGCATTCGAGCTCGCGCTCGACCGGAACATGATCAACAAGCTCGTCTTCGGCGGAACGCAGAAACCCAGCTGCTTCCCGTTCCCGGCCGCGAGCCCCTATGCCGCCGCGACCAAGGGCATCCCGTGCCACCTGACAGCACAACTGAATGCAGCGAAGGCTGCGTTCAAGAAGTCGGGGACCGCGGGGACCGTCGACCTGCACCTGATGATCGGAACGGACGCGGTTCAGCAGCGTCTCGGGCAGGTGATCCAGTCGCAGGAGAAGGCCGTCGGCTTCAACATGATCCTCGACCCGACCGAGTTCACGACCTCGCTCAACCGCGAGGACGCGGGGAAGTACGAGACGTTCGCGATCGGGTGGTCCGGCCGCGTCGACCCGGATGGAAACTTCTACCAGTTCGTGAACTCGAAGGGCTCGCAAAACGACAGCGGTTACGTCAACGCCGCCGTCGATCGCGCGACGAACCAGGCACGCGCGATCCTCAAGCAGGACAGGCGGATCAGCCACTACCACGCCGCGCTCGTGCAGGTGCTGAAGGACCTGCCGCTGATCTACCTGTACAACCCGATCAACCGCTTCGGCGTCTCGAAGAAGGTCGGCGGGGTCCAGATCTTCGGCGACGGCCTGATCCGCGCCCAATTCGCGGGATTCAGAAAGTAGGAACGGACTGAGGCGATGGGCGGCTTCCTGCTTCGCAGGCTCGGAGCCGCCCTCGTCGTTCTGCTGCTCGCCAGCATGCTCGTCTTCCTTGGCATCCGTGCGCTGCCGGGCGACCCGGCGACGGCGCTCGGAGCCGAGAACAAGGATCCGGCCGTGATGACGGCCGTCCGGCATCACTACGGGCTCGACCGGCCGCTCCCCGTGCAATACGTCAAGTGGCTCGGGCTGGCCGTGCGGGGCGATCTCGGACGCGATCAGCGCGAGCTCTCCGTGTCGCGCACGATCGTCGACCGGCTGCCGACGACGCTCGAGCTGGCGGGGCTCTCGATCCTCGTCGGGATCCTGATCGGAATTCCGGCCGGAATCATCGCCGCCGTCAGGCAGCGCAAGCCTGCCGACTACGTCGCCACGACATCCGCGCTCGTGGGGCTGAGCGTGCCGCACTTCTGGCTGGGCTTGATGATGATCAGCCTGTTCGCCGTGGATCTCCACTGGCTGCCGGCGAGTGGGTACGTCCCGTTCTCGGAGCATCCGATCGCGAACCTCCGGCACATGGTGATGCCCGCAATCGTTCTCGGGACAGGCCTCTCGGCCGTGCTGATGCGGCAGATGCGCTCCTCGATGCTGAACTCGCTGGGCGCCGATTACGTCCGCACCGCGCGCGCGAAGGGGATGCCCGAGCGGTCTGTCATCCTGAAGCACGCGCTGCGTAATTCGCTGATCACCGTCACGACGATCGTCGGCGTGCAGCTCGGCGTACTCATCTCCGGTGTCGTGATCACGGAGTCGATCTTCGTGATCCCCGGCTTCGGACGGCTGACGCTCGACGCGATCAACCAGCGCGATTACACGCTCTTGCAGGGCGTCGTTCTGGTCGCCGCGACAGGCTATGTGGTCGTGAACTTGACAGTTGATCTGCTCTACTCCGTGCTCAATCCGCGGATCCGCGTTGCAGGAGCGCGCACGTGAGCTACGTCGAGCCCTCTGTCGCGATCGAGCTGACGGGACGTGCGCGCCGAAGGCGGTTGCTGCGCAAGCGCTTCCTGCGGAGACCGTTCGCCGTGCTCGGCCTGCTCGTTGCGTTAGCGTTCATCAGCGGTGCGATCCTTGCCCCCTGGGTCACTCCCTACCACGCAGACACCCTCAGCACCGACGTTCTCGCGCACAGCTCGGGCAAGCACCTGCTCGGGACGGACGAACTCGGACGTGACGTCTTCTCACGCATCATCTGGGGATCGCGCGCGTCGATCGAGGCGGGCGTGCTCGCCACGCTGCTGGCGATGGTCGTCGCAGTACCGATCGGGCTCGTGGCCGGCTACTACCGCGGCTGGATCGACCCTGTGATCGCGCGGCTAACCGACGTGCTCCTGGCGTTTCCGTTCTTGATCCTCGCCGTCGGGCTCGCGGCAATCTTCGGGCCTTCGCTGCGCAATGCAACGATCGCGCTCGGCGTCGGCTCCATACCACTGCTGATCCGCGTCTCACGCGGTGAAGCGCTGTCACTCTCCGAAGAGGACTATGTACCGGCTGCGATCGCAAACGGCGCCAGCGATGCGAGGATTCTCGCCAAGCACATCTTCCCGAACATGCTCTCGACGCTGATCGTGCAGGCGACGGTGACGATTCCCACCGCGATCATCGGCGAGGCGGTGCTCTCCTTTCTGGGACTGGGCGTGCAGTCGCCGGTGACGTCCTGGGGCGTGATGCTGTCCGATGCGAAGGACTACCTCACCACGGCACCGAGGCTCGCGCTGTATCCAGGGCTCGCGATCTTCTTCTGCTCGCTCTCGTTCAACCTGCTCGGCGACGGGCTGCGCGACATCCTCGATCCGCGCACGACGAGGTAGTGGCCTCCCTCCTCGACGTCGACGCGCTGAGCGTGCGCTTCGAGACCGACGACGGCGTCGTCCAGGCCGTCGACGAGCTCTCGTTCGACCTCGGAGAGCGGGAGGTGCTCGGCATCGTCGGCGAGTCGGGCTGCGGGAAGAGTGTCAGCCTCATGAGCCTCCTCGGCCTCTTGCCGCCGAGCGCGAAGATCGACGGAACCGCGCGCTTCGACGGCGTCGACCTGCTGAACACGTCGTCGCGGCAGATCCGCAGGATCCGCGGCCGAGAGATCGCGTTCGTGTTCCAGGAGCCGATGACGTCGCTGAACCCGTCGTTTCGCGTGGGCCGGCAGATTGCCGAGGTGCTGCAGCGCCATCTCGACCTGACGCGGCGCGCCGCCGACCGGCGCGCCGTCGAGCTGCTCGATCTCGTCCGCATTCCCGCGCCGGACCGGCGCGTGCGCGAGTATCCGCACCAGCTCTCCGGCGGGATGCGCCAGCGCGTGATGATCGCCATGGCGCTCGCGTGCGACCCGAAGGTTCTCGTCGCCGACGAGCCGACGACCGCACTCGACGTGACGATCCAGGCAGGGATCCTCGACCTCATGCGCGACATCCGCGAACGACTCGGCACGGCGATCGTCCTGATCACGCACAACCTCGGCGTGGTCGCGGACATCGCCGACCGCGTGCTCGTGATGTACGCGGGCCGCAAGGTGGAGGAGGCACCCGTCGACGACCTCTTCGCACGCCCGCAGCATCCGTACACGATCGGTCTGCTCGGCGCGATTCCGCGACCCGGCGGCGGGGACCACACCGGCCGGCTGCGCGAAATCCCGGGCCGCGTTCCTTCACTCGACGGCCCCTGGACCGCGTGCGCGTTCGCAGACCGCTGCCCCCGCGCGGACGAGCGCACGCGCTCGGAGGTCCCGCCGCTCCACGAGGTCGAGCGGCGCCACCTCGTCGCGTGCTTCCATCCGGGTCCCGAGTGACGAACCCCGCCACCCCCACCATCGAGGTCGAGAACCTCGTCAAGCACTTCCACGTCGGAGCGCAGCTCCTCGGCGCCGGCGCCGTCGTCCATGCAGTCGACGGCGTCTCGTTCACGATCGCGCCCGGCGAGATGCTCGGGCTCGTCGGCGAGTCGGGCAGCGGCAAGTCGACGGTCGGGAACTGCGTCGTACGGCTGCTCGAGCCGACGGCCGGAACGATCCGCCTGAAGGGACGCGACATCACACACGCCTCCCGTCGAGAGCTGCGCCCGCTGCGACGCGAGATGCACATCGTCTTCCAGGATCCGTACTCCTCGCTCAACCCGCGGATGACGTGCGGAGAGATCGTCGGGGAGCCGCTGCGCATCCAACGGCTGGCCGGCGGCCGCACGTTCGACAATCGCGTCAAGGAGCTGTTCGACAAGGTCGGGCTGCGACCGGAGCTGCGTCACCGTTATCCCCACGAGCTCTCGGGCGGGCAGCGGCAGCGTGTCGGCCTGGCGCGCGCGCTGTCGGTGTCCCCGTCGCTGCTGATCGCCGACGAGCCCGTGTCGGCGCTCGACGTCTCCGTGCAAGCGGCGATTCTCAACCTGCTGCGCGAGCTGCAGCACGACATGGGCTTCTCGTGCCTGTTCATCACCCACGACCTTGCGACGGTCGAGTACCTCTGCGATCGCGTCGCGGTCATGTACCTCGGGCAGATCGTCGAAACGGCGCGAACGGCCGACTTGTTTGCGGCGCCGAAGCACCCGTACACGCAGGCGCTCCTGTCGGCGGCCGTCGTGCCGGATCCCGTCATCCAGCGAACGCGAACGCGCCTCGTGTTGGAAGGCGACATCCCGTCGCCGCTCGCACCACCGTCGGGCTGCCGTTTCCGCACGCGCTGCCCGCTCGAGCCGGAGTCGGCGCCGCGCTCGCACGACGAGGAGCCGACCCTGCTCGACGTCGGCGGCGGACACTTCGTCGCGTGTCATCTGGTCACTCGCGCGCGCGACGACGCACACTTGATCGACGCGGCGGAGCTCACGTCGTGATGCCGTTCACGACGCGGCCGGAGCTGCGCGGCAGCTTCGGCGCCGTGTCGACCACGCACTGGCTTGCGTCCGGAGTCGGAATGGCGGTGCTCGAGCGCGGCGGCAACGCCTTCGACGCGGCGGTTGCAGCGGGATTCACGCTGCAGGTCGTCGAGCCGCACCTGAACGGGCCGGGCGGCGATCTTCCCGCCGTCTTCTGGCCGGCGGCCCGAGGCGAGCCGCTCGTGCTCTGCGCCCAGGGCGTCGCTCCCGCCGCAGCGACGATCGAGCGCGTTCGCGGCCTGGGCCACGACTTGATGCCGGGCACCGGACCGCTCGCGGCGTGCGTGCCCGGCGCGTTCGGCGGCTGGCTGCTGCTGCTGCAGGAGTTCGGCACGTGGCGGCTCGAGGACGTGCTCGCGTTCGCGATCGGCTACGCGGAGCGCGGCTATCCCGTCGTCGCCGGGATCACGCTGACGATCGAGCGCGTCGAGCCGCTGCTCCGCGAGTGGCCGGCGTCGGCAGCCCTCTACCTTCCCGCGCCGCGACCGGGGACGACGTTCCGCAATCCGCAGCTCGCGGCTACGTGGATGCGGCTGCTCGATGCGGCGCGCGGCGGCTCGCGCGACGACGAGATCGAGCGTGCGCGGCGCGTCTTCTACGACGGCTTCGTGGCCGAGGAGATCGACCGGTTCTCGCGCGAGAACGGCGGGCTCCTCACGGGGGACGACCTGCGCGCGTGGCGCGCGACGCTCGAGCAGCCTGCCACGTTCGACTACCGCGGCCTGACCGTCTGCAAGACGGGGCCGTGGGGCCAGGGGCCGGCGGGGCTGCAGCAACTGGCGCTGCTCTCGGGATTCGACGTCGGCGACCTGAGCGAGGAGCAGTTCGTCCACGTCGTCACCGAGTGCGCGAAGCTCGCCTTCGCCGACCGCGACGCGGCCTACGGCGACGCCCTCCCGGT
>WNGA01011326.1_pt1 | contig 12031 bp, 10 predicted proteins | sample 5400061 | NCBI WGS metagenome assembly WNGA01 (sample SAMN13153366, study PRJNA577476) | soil metagenome | isolation source: 100 cm soil or saprolite under grassland replicate 2 | place: USA:California | collected 2016-06-15
AACTGACGGTGGGCGGGGAGAGTGCGGGTGCATCCCACCGAACGGAGGAAGGGACACATGACCAGCAAGAGAACGCTCCGAATCGCCCTTGCCGCGCTGGCGCTCGCCCTCCTGGTCGCGGGGGCCGCGCAAGGCGGCGGCATCCGCGCTCACTACATCTTCCGCGGCCATCTCCTCGCGACACCGCCTGCGAACGCGACCTCAGTCGCGGTCTCGGTCGAAGGCGGCAACCGCATCGCACTGCAGAAGATGCTCGGCGCGAGCGTCAACCAGAGCTTCACGGTCGGCACAGGGACCGAGTTCCTGAGGTGGTCGCAGGGCATTCCGACCGTCGTTCATGCGAACGATCTCACCGCCGGCGACTGGGTCGTCGTGCACGTTCGCGCGCCCTGGGACGCATCGCTGTCGCAGATCGAGTCCCGGCCCGCCGGCATCGTCGCCGATCGCGGACCGAACCCGCACCCGCCCAACCAGCCGCTCTACCTCTTCCGCGGCAGGCTCGCGGCGGCGGCCGGCACGAGACGGTCGACGTTCGCGGCGGTAACCGCCGAGCGCTCCGGCTCCTGATCGGCCAGCCGCTGCAACAGTCCTTCACGTACGGCCCCGAGACGATCTTCCTGCTGTGGCAGGGGAAGGTGCCGAGCGTGATCTCCGCGTCACAGCTGACAGTCGGCGATCACATCACCGTCCGGATTCGCGCGGCGAAGGGGTCGACGCTCAGCCAGGTCGAGTCGACGCCCGCGAGGCACATCGGCGAGCACGAGCCGCCCAGCACCGCCGTCACGAGCTAGGCGCGCTCGAACAAAGCGTGGAGGCCGGCGCCGCAGCGGCCTCCGCGCTTTACGCGTTCCTTACACGCGCAGCCTCCGGACTTCATCTTTCGCACCGAGAATTCCCTCCATGAGAAGGCTGCTCGGGATCGCGGCCGCAGCAACTGCTGTCGCCGCGTTCGCACTCGTCCAGAGCGGCGCCGCCGGACCGAGCTCGCTGGGGAACTTCTTCTTCGGCCCGAAGCTCGTCCGCGCCGAGGTGATCACGAACGAGGGCGGGACGATCCACGACTACCGCGTCGACCGTGGGCGGATCCGCGCCGTCGCGCCGGGCAGCCTGACCTTGTTCGAGAAAGATGGAACGCTCGTGTCCGTACCGGTCGCCGGAACCGCAGACGTGCGCCTCGACGGCGTCACCGTCCCTCTGACCCGGCTCCGTCGGGGATTCGTCGCGACGACGGTGCGCGACGGCTCGGCGGCCGCGTCGATCGTCATCGCCACGCGTCGCTGATGCGCGAAGGAACCGCGCTCGTCGTCGAAGACGAAGAGAGCATCGCCTCACTCGTCCGCTCGTACCTCGAGCGTGACGGGTTCACCGTGGTAGGCGTGCAGCGCGGCGAGGATGCGCTCGGCGAGCTCGAGCGTCGTCCGGTCCGCGTCGTCGTGCTCGACATCGGGTTGCCGGACATGGACGGCTTCGATGTCTGCAGGCGCATCCGCGCGAGCTCGCGCGTTCCGATCCTCATGCTGACGGCGCGCGACGAGGAGCCCGACCGGGTCAGCGGCCTCGAGCTGGGCGCGGACGACTACCTGACAAAGCCGTTCTCGCCCCGCGAGCTACTCGCCCGCGTGAAGGCGGTCCTCCGGCGCGCGGAGCCGTGGCTGGACGAACAGGAGCTCGTGCTCGAAGACGTCGTCGTCCGGCCCGAGCCGAGGGAGGTGCAGGTCGGCGACACGGCGGTCGAGCTGACGAGCAAGGAGTTCGACCTGCTCGCGATCCTCCTCGGCAACCCGAACCGCGTCCTCACGCGCGAGCTGCTGCTCGACCGCGTCTGGGGGCTCGCGTTTCCCAACGGCACGCGAACGGTCGACATGCACATCGCCTCCCTGCGACGGAAGCTCGGCCGCCCGCACCTGGTCCGGACGGTGCGCGGCGTCGGTTACAAGGCGGCGCGCGAATGAGGCTGCGCGCGCGCAGCCTCCGCACGCAGCTGCTCGCGGCAATCGGCGTGGTCGTGCTCCTCGCCGCTGCGATGTCGCTGGCCGTCGGCGCCGTCCTGACACGCCGCGCGGTCGACCGCTCGATCCTGCAGGACGTCTCGCAGCAAGCGGACCTCCTTGCGCAGCGCGAGCGCGTCGCCCTCCTACCGCTTGGACATCTGGAATCGCTGCGCCCGTTCCTTGCACGCCAGGACGAGCGCGTCGTGGTCGCGCCGCTCGGCCGGCCTTCGAAGTACCTCCCGTCCCCCACCTCGCGCAGCAGCAACGGAACGCTTTCGGCCGACGGGAAGGAATGGTTCTACGCCGCGCGGCCGGTTGCCGGAAAGGCGCTCGTCCTGCTGCGCCCGCGCGTCGTCGGTGCCGCGACCTGGCGGCCCTACCTGCAAGGGTTGCTGATCGCGGCCGGCGTCGGCGTGGCGCTGGCAGCCGCCGTCTCCCTCCTGCTCGCACGCCGGATCGTCCGCCCCCTCCGCCGCGTCGCCGAAGCAAGCGAGAGGCTCGCGGCCGGCGTAGCTCCGGGCGCCGTGCCCGCCGAGGGCGCGGCCGAGCTCGCGTCGCTGGCCGAGTCGTTCAACCACATGGCGAGCGAGCTCGAACACGCACGCGACGCGGAGCGCGCGTTTCTCCTCTCCGTCAGTCACGAGCTGAAGACGCCGCTGACCGCCGTGATCGGCTACGCGGAGGGGCTCACGGACGGCACGGTCGACGTCGACGTCGCCGCCGCGACGATCGGCAAGGAGGCGGCACGCCTCGACCGTCTCGTCCGCGATCTCCTCGACCTCGCGCGAATGAACCGAAGCGAATTCGGTGTGCGCAGCGAGTCTGTCGACCTCGGCGAGATCGCAGCGGAGTGCCGTAGCCGACACGAGACGCAGGCGGCGGCGTATGGGATCGACCTCGCGCTCGACGCGGACGACGAATGTGGCGCCCGCGGCGACAGCGACCGTTTGCTGCAGGCGCTCTCGAACCTCGTCGAGAACGCGCTTCGCGTCTCACCGGCAGGCGCGACGGTCCGCATCGTCGCGCGTCCGGGCCTGCTCGCCGTCGAGGACGAGGGGCCGGGTCTCCAGCCGGACGAGATCCCACGGGCGTTCGAGCGCTTCTTCCTCTACTCGCGCTACGCCGGCAGCCGCCCCGTGGGAACTGGGCTCGGGCTCGCGATCGTGGATGAGCTCGCGCGTGCGATGGGCGGCGTCGTCGACGTCCGGAGCCGCCCCGGAAGCACGCGCTTCTCGATCCGGCTGCCGGGGATCTCGTCGTCGCGACAGCTCGCAAAGCGCCTCGCCGCGAGCTGACCGATTTTACGAATCTCTGACCGCGCATTTACGATCCGCCAAGAAGCCGCGGCCTATGATCCCGCGCGAATCCGAGCCAGGGGGTCTCAATGAGCTCCAAGACTCTCCGCTGGACGCTTGCGGCAATCACGGCAATCGGGCTCGTGCTGACGGCCGGCTTTTCGAGCGCGAGCGGCAGGACTCGCCCGAACACGAGACCGAACATCGTCTTCGTGCTCACGGACGACCTTGCCTGGAATCTCGTCCAGTACATGCCGCACGTACAGCAGATGCAGCAGCAGGGCGTCACGTTCTCGAACTACTTCGTCACCGACTCGCTGTGCTGTCCTTCGCGCGCCTCGATCTTCACCGGCAAGTACCCGCACGACACGGGGATCTTCACGAACGGCGGCAAGGACGGCGGCTTCCAGCTCTTCCACGATCTCGGCGAGGAAAGGGACACGTTCGCAACGCGTCTGCAGAGACGCGGCTATGTGACGGGAATGATGGGCAAGTACCTCAACGGCTACACGCCGGCCGGCCTTGTGGACGGCAAGCGCGCCTACATTCCGCCGGGGTGGAACGAATGGGACGTTGCAGGCAACGGTTATGCGAACTTCAACTACAACCTGAACGAGAACGGCAAGATCGTTCACTACGGGACTGCGCCGCAGAACTACCTGACGGACGTCGTGGCGAACAAGGGCGCCGCGTTCATCGACCGTGCCGCCGCCGCGCACAAGCCCTTCCTGCTCGAGATCGCGACGTTCGCGCCGCACTCGCCGTACACACCCGCGCCGCGCGATGCGAATGACTTCCCGGGCTTGCAAGCTCCGCGCACGCCGGCGTTCGACGAGGCTGACGTATCGGACAAGCCGACGTGGCTCAGCGGTCATCCTCCGCTGACCCCGACGCAGATTGCGCAGATCGATACGGCGTTTCGCAAGCGCGCTCAGTCCGTGGAAGCGATCGACGACCTGATCGCGCAGCTGCAGGCGACGCTCGTGAAGAACGGGATCGCGGAGAACACGTACATCTTCTTCAGCTCCGACAACGGCTACCACATGGGAGACCATCGGCTGGTGTCCGGCAAGATGACCGCGTTCGAGACGGACATCCGCGTGCCGCTGGTCGTCACTGGGCCGGGCGTGACACCAGGAAAGACGGTTGCCCGCGTCGCGCAGAACATCGATCTCTATCCGACGTTCGTCCGCCTCGGTCGCGCGTCCGTTCCGCCGTCCGTCGACGGCCAGACCCTCGTGCCGCTTTTCGGCGAGCAGGTCGTGCCGATCTGGCGCGACGCGGCGCTGATCGAGCACCACGGGCCTGATTTCGATCCGAGCGACCCGGACGCGCCGCCGCCCGGCAGCGGCAATCCGACGACGTACGAGGCCCTGCGCCTTCCGGAGAGCACGTACGTCGAATATGCCAACGGCGAGCGCGAGTACTACGACTTGCGAACCGACCCGTATGAGCTGACGAACACCGCCTCGCAGCTCACGCCCGACGAGCTTGCGTCGTTGCACTCGACGCTGACCGCACTCGAGAACTGCCACAGCCGCGCCTCCTGCCGCCAGGCGGCCCAGCATCGAAGTTAGAAGCCGAGCGGGAGCCGCGCGTCCGCCTGATCGATCAGGGCGGGATCGTGTGTCGCGCACACGATCGCGGTTCCCGTCTCCGCGGCGAGTTGCGCGAACAGTGCGCCGATCGCGCGCGCGTTCGCCTCATCGAGCCGCGCCGTCGGCTCGTCGGCGAGCAGGAGCTTCGGACGCGCGGCGAGCGAACGTGCGAGTGCGACGCGCTGACGCTCGCCCGTCGACAGCCGCGACACGCGCTCGCCGGCGAGCTCGCCGAGCCCGACGGCGTGGAGCGCGTCGACCGCGGCCGCGCGCGCGGCGTGCCGCAGCTCGAGGACGAGCTCGACGTTCTCGCGCGCGCTCAGGAACGGGATCAAGTTTGCGTCCTGCGCGACAAGCGCGGTCTCGGTGCGGCGGAGCTGTTCGTCCGGGACGCGACCGAGGACGGTGACGTCGCCGGCGTCGGGAGTCGCAAGACCGGCGAGCAGGTGCAAGAGCGTCGTCTTACCCGAGCCGGAGGGGCCTGTCACCGCGGTCAGACAGCCGCCACGAAACGCTGCCGTCACGCCGCCGAGCACGCGGCGGCTGCCGTAACTCTTCGTCACCGCGGTCAGCTCGGCGACGACGGAGCCGGGCCTGGCCTCGATGCGAGGTGCCGCAGCCTCCGGAGCGCTCGTAGGTCCGGCGGTCGGCGAGATGACGATGCCGCCGTCCTCGACCCTCGCGCTCGCGCGACCCGCGATTCCGCTCACGCGCAGGAGCTCCTCCGGCAGCCGCAGCCAGCCGCCGCGCGCGAGCACGATCTCTTCGGCGTGGCCCCGCTCCGGCGCCGACTCGGCGCTGACGCGCCCATCGCGGATGTGGAGCACACGGTCCGCGATCGCAGCCGACTCGGGATCGTGGCTGACGACGATCGCCGTCAGCCGCTCCTCCCGCGCGAGCTCGCCGATCAGCGCGTACGCGTTGCGCGCATTCCCCGCATCCAGCTCGCCCGTCGGCTCGTCGGCGATCAGCAGCCTCGGCTTGTGTGCGATCGCGGCCGCGAGCGCGACGCGCTGCTGCTCCCCGCCGGAGAGCTCGCGCGGATGCGCTTGCTGCCGCTCCGCGAGGCCGACGCGGTCGAGCAACTCGTCGGCGCGGCGTAGCCGTTCCTCGCGCCGCATCCCGAGCAGCGCCGGCTGCAGCGCCACCAGCTCGCGCACCGTGAGCTCGGGCGCGAGCGCGCGCGAGTAATGCTGGTCGAGGTAGCCGAGGACGTGCGCGCGGTACCCGCGCAACGACGAGCCGCGCAGCTCGCGCAGATCGTCGCCGAACACCGTCACGGTTCCGGCGGAGGGCATGTCGAGACGCGCGAGGATCCGGAGCAGCGTCGACTTGCCAGAACCGCTCGGGCCGAAGACGACGACGACTTCCCCCGCCTGCACGCTCATCGTCAGCCCTTGCAACGCGACCGCGCGGCCGTCGCCGTAGATGCGAAAGACATCGTGCGTCTCGACGGCGGTCATGCGAGCCTCCGTGCGCTCGCGGCGTTCACCAGCAGGACGGCCGCGAGCGTGAACGCGACGCCGCCGACCACGAGCACCGGCCAGTCGAGCGCGACGACGAGCGGCGGCAGCGGAGTCGTCGCACCCGCGGTGACCGCGACGACGGACGAGACGAGCGCGACGAGAATCGCCCCGGTCGCGACGCCTCCTGCGATGCCGACGCCCGCGATGAGCGCCGCGCGCACGCGCAGGTAACGCCGCAGCTCGCGCGCCGTTACGCCCTGCGCCCGCAGGTCGAACAGCTCGCCACTCTCGTCGCGCACGTCCGTCGCCACGGTCAACAGCAACCCGACGAGCGCGAGCACTAGGGCGGCGAGCGCCGTCGCGGTCAGGATCGCGAGCGTGCCGCGCGCGAGCGGATCGCTGCGCAGCTCGTGCAGGCGTTCGGTGTGCGACACGACGTCGAGCCGATCGAGCGGCTCGCGCCGCAGCAGCGACGCGGCTCCCGCACTCGCGCGCACGACCCAGACTTCGCTCGGCACGAGCGCGCCCGGGCGAGCGGCGTTCACCGCCGTCGCGACGCGCCCGCGGTCGGCGACGATCGCTTCTCCGGTGACGGACGGCACATACCGCGTCGTGCCGACGACACGAACCGTCAGCGGCGCGTCGTTGACCCTCAGCGAGATCACGTCGCCAAGTGCGGCGACCGCCGGCGTCGCGAGCACCGGGACGGGGACGCCGTCCGTCGGCTGCCGCGGCCGCAGCAGCGAGACCGCGGCGCGGTTCACGAGATAGTGCACTTCTCCGTCGAGCACCCGCACCCCGCCGCTCCCGATCCACCGCGAGAACGGCGCTCCCAGCTTCAGCACACCGCGCGATGCGTTCGGGACGGAGAACGTCGTGCCGCTCTCCCGATGTCCCGCGAGAAACGCGGCGATGACGGGCAGCGACAGGCGCAGCGCGACGACGCGCCCCGGAGGCACGGCCGCGTGCAGCACGTGCGATCCATCCTTGGCGGTGCCGAGCGGAACGGCGGCGAAGTCGCCGTCCGGCTTCAGGACGTCGAGCGTCAGCGCAACCGGCGAGCCGAGCAACGTCAGCGGCAGCGTGAAGGTCCGCGCGTGCAAGTCGAGCCCGCGCAGCCGCGCGCTCGGCCCGAGCGAGCCGAGCACGGCCCCGCTCGGCCGGTCGCGCCAGCCGCGAGTCCGCGCGAGCGCCTGCGCCGGCAACCCGAGCAGCGTCACGTCGCGGCCGCGGAGATCGCCCGAGGCACGCACGACACTCACCGACTCCCCGAGCCGCGCAAACGTGGTCGCGGGGAACCGCTGCACGGGCACCAGCCGCTCGAGGTCCTCCGACAGCACGTAGTCGGCCGGCACGGCGAACGCGGCCTGGTCGCGCTGGCCGCGCTCGAGCGTCGCGCGGTAGGAGACGGCAAAGAGCGCGACGCCGACGCTGACGACGAGGAACGCCGCGGCGACGACCGCGGTGCCGCCTCGACGCGCGAGCGACAAAGCGGCCAACCGCAACGGCAACGGGCCGTGGGCGCGCCCGAGCGCTCGGAATCCGGGCGCAAGCAGCCGCGCGGCGAGGACGGACGCAGCGAAGACGACGAGCGCGGGGAGCAACAACAGGAAGGCGCCCGTGCCGCCGCCCACCGACTCGGCGCTCGCATCGCCGCGCGCGAGCGCGAGCAGCACCGCGGCGACCGCGCCGATCGCGGCGACGTCCGCGGTCGTCAGCGCCCAGGTTCCGAACGAGGCGAGCTGCGCGCGAAGCGATGCGACGACAACCGCTGCGGCGCCCACGCCGAGCCCGACCGCGAGAAGGATTCCCTTGCCCGACACGACCGAGTGCGCGAGAACCGGGCCCGCATCGGTGTCGAGCGAGCGCGCGAGCAGCGCCGCGAACGCGCTTCCCGCCGCCCAGCCGACGAGCACCGCGGCGAGGGCGACGAGCGCCGGCTCGACCGACGTGAACGTCGCAAGCTGCATCCAGCGCGCGCCGGCCCACGTCAACCGGCGGCGTGCATCGTCGGTGTCGCGGCGTCGCCGGGCGGCCGCGAGCACGGCGAAGGCGAGCAGCAGCACGGCGACGTCGCCGCCGATCAGCATCAGGCGCTGTCCCGCGACGCGCGCCTTCGCGTGCACCGACGCGAGCGCGTCGAGCGGCGCGGCGAGGCTGAAGACGGGATCGACGGTGCCGAGCTGCACGTCCGCCGTCGCGACGCGCTGCGCGAGCGCTGGAATCTCCCAGTCGTGCAGCGAACCGGGCGCGACCGGCAGCACCCAGCCGTACGTGCGCGGGATCAACCCGGCGTCGGGAAGCGGCAACGCGGCAACGGCGAGCGCGCCCTCCGCGAGCAGCAGCGGCGGCCGACCAGCGCCGCCGGCGCCGAAGTACGCCTGCAACGGCGCGTCGCGCGCGAGCGTGCCGCGACCGACGACGCGCAGGAACGGCAGCCGCGGCAGGGCACCCCGGCCGCTCACGAGCACGAGCTCGCAGAGCTGCGGCGTGCACGCCTTCGGCAGCCGTCCGCTCCGCAGCCGCAGCCAGCGCGACAAGTCGTCGACCCCGCCGAGGTTGACGAACGCGCCGCCGATGCGCGCCTGACGGAAGAGCGACACGCCGAACGGTCGCCCCGCCACGACGGAGCGCAAAGCTGCGCGCGCGTCCGCGTCCAGCTCGGCCACGGGAACCGAAGCCTGCGCCGGCACGCCGCTCCAGACGACCTGCAACGACGAGGCGGAGGGGCCGATCCGCGCCAGCTCCTCGGCGACCGCGCGGTCGCGAACGGCGGCGCTGCCGCCCACCGCGAGCGCGAGCATTGCCGCGCCCGCCGCAATCCCAAGCGCGACCAGCGCCGCGCGACCCGGTGCTGCGCGCAGGCGAACGAGTGCGAACCTGACCGGATACGCCGCACTCCGGAGGCGCGTGCCGTCCACAAGCCGATCGTAGACCGGGCTGGTCGCCGCGCGACTTCGGTGGCATACTCGGATGGAGACAGCGCACGAACTGGATCCGGGGAGCGGCCCTCCGGGCAGGAGGCACAAAGTTGGACTCTGAGGGCATCGCGAACCGCCGTCCGTACCATCCAGGGGTGCGCAAATGGCGTGGACGGCCGACCTCGCATCGCTGGTCGCCGCTCGCGATGAAGCCGGACACCACGCGCGCACTGCCGGTCGTCGTGCCGGTCGGGATCATCGGGGCGCTGGGCACTCTCGCGGCCATCGCCGAGCTGGTCGGCGATCCGCCCGGCTGGACGGCGCTCGCCGGCATCCTCGGTCTCCTCGCCGCCGCGACCGCCGCCGAGGCGTTCCCGCTCCCGATCGAGGGCGTGAACGTCGGCACGACGTCGCTCGCGATCGTCTCGATCGTCGCAACCGCGGTCATCTACGGCTGGTCCGAAGCGGCAATCGTCGGCTTCCTGACGATGGCGCTGGTCGAGGTCGGCCGGAAGCGACCGCTCGACCGCGTCATCTTCAACACGGGTCTCTACGTGTGCGCCGCGATCCTCGCCGGGCTTGCGGCTGCCCCGGTGCGCGGCGACTCCCTCGCCTCGATCCTCGCCGCTTCGGCCTTCGGCGCGGCCGCGTTCTATCTCGTCGACATGGTCTTCCTCTCGGCTGTCGTCGCGCGGACGCGAAGGACGAGCTTCCTGAGCGCGCTCGGCCGCTACCTCTACTCGACGATGTTGCCCTTCCTCGTGATGGCGTCGCTGATCGTGACCCTGATCGTCCTCTGGGACCGCTCGCCGTGGATCTCCGTCGTCGTCGTGGGGCCGCTGATCACGGTCGCCCTGCACGAGCGGTGGCTCCATCGCGCGCTGGAGCGGCTGCGCGAGTTCGACCGGCTCAAGGACGAGTTCATCGCCGTCATCTCGCATGAGCTGCGGACGCCGCTCACCTCCGTCTACGGCGCCGCGCTCACCCTTCAGAAGCGCGACGTCAGCGACGAGATGCAGGAAGCGCTGCTCGACATCGTCTCCGACGAAGCCGGCCGCCTGGCGCGCCTGCTCGACGACGCACTCTCCGCCAGCCGCCTCCACGCCGACCGCGAGACGTTCGAGATCACGCCGATCGACGGCGCCGGCATCGCGCGCTCGGTCGTCGACGCTACCCGCCCGCGGGTGCCGGAAGGACTGGAGCTCGAGTTGATCGCGTCAACCGGCGTGCCCCTGGTCGCCGCCGACCCCGACAAGCTGCGGCAGGTCCTGGTCAACCTGACGGAGAACGCGATCAAGTACTCGCCCAACGGGGGACGGATCGAGGTGCGCGTCGACCGGATCGGCCCCGCGGTGCGCTTCAGCGTGCGCGACGAGGGAATCGGCATCGCGCCGGAAGAGCAGACGCGCGTCTTCGAACGTTTCCACCGACTCGACCCGAACATGACCCGCGGCGTCGGCGGCACCGGGCTCGGCCTCTACATCTGCCGGGAGCTCGTCCAGCACATGGGGGGGCGGATCTGGGTCACCTCGCGCGAGGGGCGCGGCTCCACCTTCTCGTTCGACCTGCCGCCGTCGTAGTCATTTCGAGGGGCAACTGCCCCAGGAGGGGGATCAGCCACCACTCCGGAGCGCCGATGACAAGGCGGTCCTTCCCCCCGCAAAAGGAGCCTCGCAATGCGGCCGTACGCTTTCATCTTCCGATTGCTCGTCCTCGCCGGCCTCTTCGCCGCCTCGATGTTCATGGGCGGCTGGAAGTGGGATCTGCTCGGCCACTAACGCCTCGCAAGGGCACCCTTTTGGGTGATTCGACTTGCACTTTCCTCGGCGATACTGCGCGCCAACGAGCAACGGGTGCGGCCCCGTCCAACGCCCAGGTAGGGGGAATTCCATGAAGCGCGCCAAGACTCCGTTCCTTCTTATTCTCCTCGTTCTCGCGCTCGCAGCGCTCCCGCTCACCGGTACCGGGTCGATCGAGTGGTCGTCGGAGACGACTGGCTGGACCTGGGACGGCGCCAACAACGACGATCCGCCGGTCGACGGCTGGACGTGGGACGACGGCGCCGTCACGCAAGAGCCGTAGCTACTCGTAAAACGTCAGCACGGCCAGGATCACGTAGAGCGCGATCAGCGCGACGCCTTCGAACCGCGTCGCCTCGCCGTCGCCCGTGATCTGCCAAAGCGAGATCGCTGTCAGCGCCAGTGCGCCGATGTAGACGGGCGCCATCGCAAACGTGAGCTGCGTCTCGAACAGCAGCGAGACGAGCACGAGCGCCGGAAACAGGAACGCCGTGATCTGCGCGACCGAGTTCTCGACGACGGAGACCGCGAGATCGGGTTGCCCCTTCAGCGCGAGCACGATCCCGGTCGTGTTCTCGACGGCGTTGCCGGCGATCGCCACGATCACGAGCCCGGCGAACGCCTTCGGGACGCCGATCTGCTTCATCGCCGGCGACAGGGCATCGATGAACCAGTCCGATACGAACGCAGCGCCGACCCCCGCCACCGCGAGCAGGCCTAGCGCGACGGCCATCGAGATCCGCGGGTCCGCGTGCACGACGTCCGGCTTCACGTCCGCGCGGATGTAGTCGACGAGCCAGACGCAGTAGGTCACGAGCAGCGCCACCGCGCCGACGATCGAGATCGCCTTCACGTGATGCGACGCCTTGTCGCCGGTGGCGGCCGAGAGGCCGAGGATGACGATCAGGAAGCTCGCGAGCATCATCAGCGTCGCGTTGTCCTTCGCCAGGCGCGGGTGGAA
>WNGA01045252.1_pt1 | contig 12030 bp, 9 predicted proteins | sample 5400061 | NCBI WGS metagenome assembly WNGA01 (sample SAMN13153366, study PRJNA577476) | soil metagenome | isolation source: 100 cm soil or saprolite under grassland replicate 2 | place: USA:California | collected 2016-06-15
GGGCGGGCCCTCGAGAACCCCCTCGGAAATCTTCAGCGCACGGGAGGCGAGATCTGGCGCGCCAGGAGCGGTATTCCCGCGCGTTCCGTCATCTCGCAGGTCATCTGACGGTGAACCGTGTCAAGCGCTCGATGCGCGCTCATGCGGGAAATTGGGGCGCCCGTCGTCGAACGAGAAACTCGTGGGTGGCCGCAAGCCGATCTCTTCACGGGCGCTTCCTCTTCGCGGACGCGCCTCGGCCGCCGCACTCCTCGTTGCCCATCCCGTTCACCCTCGGGCGCGTCCCCCTCGCGCACAGGCGCCCTTCGTACGGCCCCACTCCGCCAAGATGTGACAAATCACGAGGGGTTGGGGTGAGGGGGCTCTCTCCGCAGGCGCTCGGGCGCACGTGAGACATCCGTCGCTCTGCCCTTCGACTTCGCGCCGCCTGCGGCGGCGCTACGCTCAGGGCGAACGGGGGGGACAGATCCAGGTCCAGTCCAGGTCCAGGTCCACGTCCAGGTCCAGGTCAGGTCCAGGTCAGGTCCAGGTCAGATCCAGGTCCAGGTCCAGGTCCAGGTCTAGGTCCAGGTCCAGGCCCACGAGCACGTCCGCGTTCCTGTACTGTACTGGGCGTGACAGCGACCTACGGTCGTGCTCTCCTCGTCGTCTCGGAGGAGACATGGTCTTCGTCGGCTTCTCGACCCCCCGCCAGTGGAACCCGCTCTCGGCGCTCATCCGCGCCATGACCCACTCGCAGACGAGCCACGCCTGGCTGCTCGTGGAGGATCCCGCCTTCGACCTGCGGCTCGTGCTCGAGGCCCACACGTCCGGGTTCCGCCTCGTCTCCTTCACGCGGTTCGTGAAGGACAACATCGTCGTGGCGCTCGTCGAGCCGTCGCATCCGGTGGACCCGGGGCTTCCCGCCGCGGGCGAGTGGCTCGGGGAGAGCTTCGACGTGCTGGGGCTCTTCGGGATCTTCCTCACGCTCGTCGGGCGCTGGTTCCGGCAGCGGCCCTGGCGGAATCCGTTCCCGACCCCGAGCGCCCTGTTCTGCTCCGAGTCCGTGATCCGCACGCTCCAGGCGGCCCGCTATCCCGCGAGCGGCACGCTCGAGCCCGAGGGGACGACGCCCGCGGAGCTGCTCGCGTTCTTCCAGCAGGACCCCGCGTGTGTCGTGCACGACCGCGACGCGTTGCGGCTCTGGCGCCACCTCCGGGGCATTCGCCAGCCCGCGCCGCCGCCGGCGCCCGCTTCGCCTCCCTCGGCCGCGCCGCCCGCCGCCGCCTAGGCACGGTCGGACGGGAGCGCAAACCCCCGCCCGCGGGCGTCATGCGAACACGGGAGGCGTGTGGGCACGCTCCCATGACGAACCCGTGGCGCAGACCGCCTATCGTCTCGTCTGACGATGCTCGAGAGACCTTCGATGGACGGGTCCGGCACCCCGAACGAATTCGCCGGCGGGGTCGTGAGGTCGCGCGCCGGGGCGACGAAGCTCCGGAGGAGGCCCCGCCTCCGCGGCGTCTCGCATCAGATCGCGGCGTTCGCCTCGTTGCCCGCCGCGGGGGCGCTCCTCCTGCGAGCGAAGAGCGCCACGGGGACGACCGGCGCCGCCGTCTACGGCGCGACGCTCGTCCTCCTCTTCTCCGTCAGCGCCGTCTACCACCGGATGTACTGGCCGCTCTCGATCCGGCGGGTCATCGGCCGTATCGACCACGCCGCGATCTTCCTCCTCATCGCCGGGACCTACACGCCGTTCGGGCTGCTGCTCGGGCCCGGCCTCGGGCACCGGCTGCTCGCGATGGTCTGGATCGGCGCCATCGCGGGGATCCTCGTCGTCGTGTGGCTGACCGGGACCCCGAAGCCGGTGCGAGCGTCGCTATACGTCCTACTCGGGTGGTTCGTCGTGCCGGTCATCCCGGCGATCCGGACGGGGATCGGGGATCATGCGCTCGCGCTCCTCATGATCGGCGGCGCGTTCTACACCGTGGGAGCGGCCATCTACGCGGTGCGTCGTCCGGATCCGATCCCGGAAGTGTTCGGTTTCCACGAGGTCTTCCACCTCCTCGTGATCGCTGCGGCGATCTGTCACTTCCTCGTCGTGGACGCCGCGATCCAGGCGATGCGCTGAGTCGCGCACCCTGGGCGCGCCTGCCCGAACGCGACGTTCCGACCGCCCCGAGCGACCTGCTACGATAGGCGTGGACTCGCCGGTCCAGGGGGGGCGGCGGGCCCCGCCATGCCACTCTCGATCACGCCGCTCCTCGCCCTCGAGGCCCCGGCCCGCCTGCGCCAGACCGCGCTCGTCGCGGTCGCATCCGGCGTGTCGTTCTGGACCCTCGACGCGGGGATCGATGCGCTCCTCACCCCGGAAGCGGACTTCTGGGGACAGCTCCTGCGGCTGAAGCCGGCCGAGATCTGGGTCCGCGTCCTCGTCACGGCGCTCGTCGTGCTGCTCTGGCGCGCCCGCCTCGCCCGCCGCCGCTTCCACCTCCTCTGGTCCGCGCTCGCCGCTGCGCCCGACGGCATCCAGATCACGAACCTCGACGGGACGATCGCCTACTCGAACCGCGCGGTGGAGGACATCTACGGATTCACGCCGGCCGAGTTCCAGGGGCGCCACGTGAACGAGCTGAACGCGGATCCCACCATCGCGAGCCGCGTCATCTTCCCCGCGATCCAGCGGGACGGGCACTGGCAAGGCGAGCTCGACGTGAAGCACAAGGACGGCCACGTCTTCCCGATCTGGCTCACGACCTCGCTCGTCACCGGGCCGGGAGGCCGGCCGACCGCCGCGATCGGCGTCATCCGCGACATCTCGGAGCGCAAGCGCGTCGAGCGCGACCTCCGCGAGTACGCCCACCGGCTCGAGGACGCGACCGCGCTCAAGGAGCTGTTCTCGGACATCCTGCGCCACGACCTCCTCGGCCCGGCGTCGACCGTCCAGCTCTCGATCGAGTCCCTCCTGAGGCGCGAGCCGGATCCGGTCGCCGCGAAGCGCATCCTCGACGCCGCGCGCCGGAGCTCCGCGAAGCTCATCGACATCATCGAAGGGGCCGCGAAGTACGCGAAGCTCGCGACCGCGCAGGGGATCGAGTTCGGGCGGGTGGACCTCGCGGCGGTGCTGCGCGACGTCGTCGCCGAGTTCGACCCGCGGCGGAAGGAGCGGGACACGAAGGTGGCGCTCGACGCGCCCCTCACCTGCCCCGTCCGCGCGAATCCGATGATCTCGGACGTGTTCGAGAACCTGCTCTCGAACGCCTCGAAGTACGGACCCGAGGGCGGCACCGTCGAGATCGCGGTGGAGGACGAAGACGAGCGCTGGAGGGTCTGCGTCACCGACTCCGGCGAGGGGATCCCCGACGCCGACAAGGAGAAGGTCTTCATGCGGTTCGAGCGCCTCCGCAAGGAGGGCGTGAAGGGGACCGGGCTCGGCCTCGCGATCGCGCGCCGGATCGTGGAGTTGCACGGCGGCCGGATCTGGGTCGAGGACGCCCGCGGCGGTGGCGCCCGGTTCTGCGTCGCGCTCGACAAGCTGCGCTAGCGATGCCGCGCTCACCCGACAGGAAGCGCGCGGAGCGCCTCGCGGAGGCGTGCGGGGAGGCCCTCGGAGGCCCGCTCGCGCGGGCGAAGCGAGGCACGCCAGCGGAGGAGCCACGCGTACGTCTCGGCGACGTGATCGAGGGGCGTAGAGCGCCGCCTCGCGCTCCTCGCGCGCGAGCGCCGTCCGGTAGGAGAGCCGCTCGACGTGGGCGGGCGTCCAGGCCCCCTCCGGGCAGACGATCCCCTCGCGGACGCCGACGCCGCGCCCGGAGCGCACCGCGGGAAAGCGCCCGCACGCGCGCGGCCGGAACGCGTACGCGCCGCAGCGTCCTCGCCCGACCTCGTCGCGGAGGAACGCGCACGCTCGCATGGGATGGCCGGCCTGCGCGGCGAGGACGAGCTCGTGCGCGGGGCCGTCGAGCGAGAGCAGGAAGCCGGTCGGCGTCCTGGCCGGTTGCGGGGCGCAGGCGACGAGCCGGTGGAGCGGGACGCCGCTCCCGGCGGAGAGCCGGACGAGGTCCTCGCCCGTCACCGGCACGACGTACCGGCGGCAGCAGCGCGCGTCGCACGTGTCGCATGGGCTCGTCCTCGGGGGCGACGCCATCCTCCGCCTCCTCCGCCGCGCCGCGGCGGCGCGCCCATTCTCGCCCGACGCAGCCGTCGCCGGAAGGCCGGCCGGTGCGACGCCTCGGATGAGGCGCGCGGCTCCCCGGCGGCGCGGCCGTGCACACGCTCGAGAGTCCCGTGATCGCGGTCCTCCTGCTCTTCTTTCCGCTCGGGGCGGCGGCGGTCGCCCTCGCGCTCGCGCGCCGGCTCGCCGCCCCGGACCGGGCGCTGCTCGCGGTCGCCGCGCTCCTCCTCGTCGCCTCGGCGATCGCCTCGCCGATCGCGCCCGTGCACGACCCGTGGACGCACTACCTCCACCTGCGCGCGGCGCTGTCCGACCCCGCGCGGCTGCTCGACCCGTGGGACCGGCCCGGGTTCACGCTCCTCGCGGCGGGCCCGGCGGCGCTCGGGATTCGCGCGGCGCGCCTCGCGGCCATCGCGACGGCGCTCGTCGCCCTCGCAGCGACCGCCCGTGCTGCGGGCGCGCTCGGGATACGCCGTCCGTGGCTCGCCGCGGCGCTCCTCCTCGCGCAGTACGACTTCTTCGGCGAGGCGACCTCGACCATGACCGAGCTGCCGTTCGCCGCCGCCCTGGCGATCGCGGTCCTCGGCTGGGCCGAGGACCGGCCTTGGGTCGTCGCCGCGGGGCTCGGGTGGCTCGCGATCACCCGCCCCGAGGGGCCGGCGTTCGCCGCGCTCGGGGCGCTCGGTATCGCGCTGCGCTGGCGGCGCGCCGGGCCCGCGCTCGCGGTGGGCCTCCCGTTCGCGCTCTGGTTCGCGGCGGGCGCGGCGCTGTTCGGAGACGCGCGCTGGCTCGCGACGCGCAATCCGTACCGCACGCTCGTCGCCGTCCGGATCGGGGCGGCGGAGCTCGGCCGGAGCTATTTCTTCGAGGCGCTGTGGCTCTCGCAGGGACCCGTGCTCGCGCTCCTGGAGCTCGCGGGCGCGCTCCTCGCGGCAGCGGGCCCCGCGCGGCGGCTGCGCTTCCTGCTCGCCCCGGCCCTCGCGAGCTTCCTCCTCCTCACCTTCCTGCGCATCGGCGCGACCGACGCGTGGCGCGAGAGCCGGTACCTCGTCACGATCGGCCCCGCGCTCGCGCTCCTCGCCGCGACGGCGATCGAGCGCGCGCTCGCGGCGCATCCCCGGCTGGCGCCGCCGCTCCTCCTCGCGGCGTCTGCGCTCGCGGCCGCGTGGACCACCTGCTGGCACTGGGGCCAGATCGGCGCGTGGCACGGCGGGCTCCTCGAGACGCTCGCGTCCGTCGGGCTCGCCCTCGCCGCGCTCCTCTGGCTCGCGCGACGCCGCGTGTCGCCCGCGGTCGCGACCTGCGTCTTGTTGCTGCTGCCGCTCGTGACCGTTCCGCCGGGAATCCTGAGCCGGCACCGGGCCGACGTCCCGCCCGGCGCGCCGCCGCCGCAGGACGTCTCGCCCACCACCTCGACGGACGGCCCGGAGTCTGACGCGGAAGGGGAGCCCGCCTCAGCGCGCCACGATCCGCGCGACGACGTCCTTCTCGGGCGGGCAGGTCCCGCGACCGTCGCAGTTGCTCGTCGTGACCCAGAGCGCGCCGTCCGGTCCCTCCACCACCTCGCGGATCCGCCCGAGCCCACCGGGCGGGTCGCCCTCGAGGTAGACCTCGTGCGCCGTGACCCGGCCGTCGGCCCCGAGCACGACGCGGTGCAGGTGACGCGAGCGGAGCGTGCCGACGAGGAAGGACCCCTTCCACGCCGGCACGGCGTCGCCCCGGTAGACGCTGCCGCCGCCTGGGGGCATCGCCTCGACGAACGCGAGCGCGGGCGAGATCGTCCCCGCGCGCGCCTCGCACCGCCAGACGTCGGGCCAGCCGAGGTTCTCGCCCGGGCGCGCGACGGTCACCTCGTCGCCGCCCTGGCGCCCGAGCTCGCCGGACGGACCGTGGTCGGCGACGACGAGGGTTCGCGGATCGAGCCAGTCGAACGCCTCGACGTTGCGCACCCCGCGCAGGAACACGAGCGGGTCCGAAGCGGATCCGCCCGCCGTCGTGAAACCGCTCCGCCGCGATCCCATCGAGGAGCACCTTCTCCTCGCGCGCGGAACGCGCGTCCGGCGCGAGCACCCAGCGCGTCAGCCGGTTCACCGCGCGCCCGCCCTGCTCGACGGTCGCGTACAGGTAGAACCGCCGGTTCTGCGCGAAGCGCGGATCCGCCGCCACGCCGAGGAGCCCTCCCTCCCCCTTCTCGGCGACCTTCAGCGTCGCGACCGGCTCGGCCATGAGCTTCCCGCCCTGCAGGAGCCGCACCCGTCCCGGCCGCTCGGTGACGAGGGCGTCGCCGCCCGGCAGGAAGGCGATGCCCCACGGCACCTCGAGCCCGGTGACGACCCGCTCGACGCGGATCGCGACGGTGCCCCTCGGCCCAAAGCCACTCTCGACGAGCGTGCAGCCCGGCGCGGCCGGACTCTCGGCGCCCGCGTGGCCGCAGGCGGCGAGGAGCGCGGCGACCGCGGCCCACGCTCGCGTCACGCGCGCGCTCCGGGCCCCTCCCCCGCCGCGCGCGGCGGGGGCGCGAGCCGCTCCTCGAGCCGGCGCTGCCCGGCGGTCTCGGTGATGAGCCGCGCGCCGCGCTTGAAGGTCGCGTAGGACCAGGCCCAGTCGAGCAGGACCGCGACGCGATTGCGGAACCCGATGAGATAGGCGATGTGCACGCCGAGCCAGGCGAGCCACGCGGGCCACCCCGTCAGCTCGATCCCGCCCACCTTCCCCACCGCCGCGGCGCGGCCGATCGTGGCGAGGGTGCCCTTGTCGCGGTAGCGGAACGGCCTCGTCGGCAGCCCGCGCACCCGGAGGAGCGCGTTCCGCGCGGCGCGGCGCCCCGCCTGGATCGCCGCGGGAGCGAGGCCCGGAACCGGCGCGCCGTCCTGGACGATGCGGGCGAGGTCCCCCGCGACGAAGACCTCCGGGTGGCCGGGAACGGAGAGGTCCGGGCGCACCTCGACGCGTCCGCTCCGGTCGAGCGGGACGCCGAGGCCGCTCGCGAGCGGCGACGCGGCGACGCCCGCCGCCCACAGGACGGTCCGGCTCGCGATCCGCTCGCCCGCGATCTCGACGCCGTCGCCGTCGATCGCGGTCACCCGCGCGCCGGTCCGGACCTCGACGCCGATCCGCTCGAGCTGCCGGCGCGCCGCCTCCGAGAGGCGCTCCGGGTAGGTCGGCAGCACCCGCGCGGCGAGCTCGACGAGGACCACCCGCGCGCTCTCCGGCGCGATGTGCCGGAAGTCCGCGGCGAGCGTGTGCCGCGCGATCTCCGCGAGCGCCCCGGCGAGCTCCACCCCGGTCGGCCCGCCCCCCACGACGACGAAGGTGAGGAGCGCCGTCCGCGTGGCCGGATCGTCCTCGCGCTCCGCCAGCTCGTACGCGGAGAGGACTCGGCGGCGGATCTCGAGCGCGTCCTCGAGCGTCTTGAGCCCCGGCGCGGCCGGCGCCCAGTCGTCGTGCCCGAAGTAGGAGTGGGTCGCGCCGGTGGCGAGGACGACTGCGTCGTACGGCACCCGCGTGCCGTCATCGAGGACGACGTCGCGCGCGGCGACGTCCACGCGCGTGACGTCGCCGAGGAGCACCTCGGCGTTCCGCTGGTCGCGCAGCACGTGGCGGATCGGCGCGGCGATGTCGCCGGGGGAGAGCGCCGCCGTCGCGACCTGGTACAGGAGCGGCTGGAAGAGGTGGTGGTTCCGCCGGTCGAGGAGCGTGACCCGGACCGGGCGCCCGGCGAGCGCGCGCGCGGCGTTCAGCCCCGCGAAGCCCCCCCCGACGATGACGATCTGCGGCGCCCCGGCAGGGGGCGCGGTGCGGCGCGCGGTCCGCCGCACCGCGGCGATCGCCGCCGCGGCCGCTCCCGCGGCGCCCGCCGCCGCAAGCCATCCCCACCCCTTCCGCACCGCTCCCCCTTCGCGCCGCGGAAAACCTACGCACCGCGTCCGCCCGTGCCCGCGGCCTGCTCCGGATGGGCGGCCGCCCGCGCGGTCGATGCGGCGGGCAGCACGTCGTCGCTCGCCTCCTTGGGGGTCATCGCTTCGGTCCAGGCGGTCGCCTCTCCCGCCGCGCGCAGCGTGAAGCGGAAGGTCGCGCCGGGGCTCGAACGTCCGGCGACCCAGAGCCGGCCGCCATGCGCCTCGACGATGGACTTCGCGATGGAGAGGCCGAGCCCGGTGCCGCGGTACCCGACGCCGCCGCGCCAGTAGCGGTCGAACAGCCGTCCCCGGTGCTCGTGCGCGATGCCGGGCCCCGCGTCGCGCACCGAGAACACGACTGCGCCGCGCCGCGCCTCGTACGCGACCCGCACCGTGCCGCCGCGCGGCGTCATCTTGATCGCGTTCGACAGGAGGTTCACGAGCACCTGCTGGATCCGCTCCCGATCGGCGTCCACCCGGGGCGCGGCGCGACCCGCCACGGCGACGCGCACCCCCGCTTCGTCCGCGAGCGCCTGCACCGCCTCCGCCGCCTCCCGCGCGAGGTCCTCGGGCGCGAGGTGCCCGGGCGCCATCGAGAGCCGACCCGCGTCGATGGACGCGAGGTCGAGCAGGTCGCCTACGAGCCGGGACATCTGGCCGCTCACGCGCGCGATGGTCGCGGCGGCGCGACGCGCCGGCTCGCCGTGCTCGTCCGGCGGCGCGCTCCGCCGCACGACCTCCGCGGCGGCGCGGATCGTGCCGAGCGGCGTCCGGAGGTCGTGCGAGACGATCGCGAGCGTGTCCTCGCGCGCGCGCACCGCCTCGCGCACCTTCCGGTGCAGCCGGGCGTTGTCGAGCGCGAGCGCGCAGCGGTCGGCGAGCTCCTCCGCGACCGCGAGCTCCTCCGCACCGAACCTCCGCTGCGCGCCGGCGATCCCGAAATCGAGGACGCCGAGCAGCCGCCCGCGCGCCCGCAGCGGCACGGCGAGGAACGACCGGAGCCCGATCCTGCGCAGGAGGGCGGCCCGCGTCTGCGAGGTGGTCCCGCTCCGGCCGGCGAAGTCGTCGACTGCGGGGATCAGCTCGGGCGCGCCGGTCCGGAGCACGCGCCCGACCCCGTGCTCCGCCTCGAGGTCGATGGGGTACCGCTCGAGCATCGCGCGGGCGCTCGACGCGAGCCCCGGGTCGTGCGCCTCGACCGCCACCCGGCGCGGGACGCCGTCCTCGCCGACGAGGACCACCATGCACCAGTCGCCGAGGAACGGGAGCGCCAGCCGCGTCACGCTGGAGAGCGTCTCGTCGAAGTCGATCGACCCCGCGAGCTGCTCGGAGGCGGCCGCGAGGAACCGCGCGCGCTCGGTGATGCGCCGCTCGACCGTGACGTCCTGGAACGCCACCACCGCGCCGACCGTCCGGCCGCCGCGGCGGATCGGGGCGGAGCTGTACCTGACGGGGACCCGCGTGCCGTCCTTGCGCGTGAGGAGGTCGTCGGCGGCGCGGAACGGCTCGCCCGTCCGCATGACGGCGAGGACGCGGCACGTGTCCGGGCCGGCGCAGGTCGCGTCGGCCCGCGAGCACCGCAGGGCCTTCTGCATGGGCTTGCCCACGAGCTCGCGCGAGCGGAATCCGAGCATCCGCTCCGCCGCCGCGTTCACGAACGTGATCCGGCCCGCGGCGTCGAGCGCGTAGATCCCCTCGTCCACCGCCTTGGCGACCGCGCGCTGGAACTCGAGGCGCGCGCGCAGGCGCCGGGCCGCCTCTCTGCGAACGCTGGCGAGCATGCGCAGCCCCTGGCGCGACCAGCGGGAGGTCCGCGCCACGAGGAGCGCGACGACTGCGAAGATCGCGACCCGGCCCGCGTTCGCGCCGTCGAGCGGCCCGCCCGCGGCCGCGCCCGCCGCGACGATCGCCGTGGTGACGAGCGCCGGGGCGCCCCCCCCGAGGTCGGCCGCCACCGCGACCGCGCCGACGCCGACGAGGAGCAGGCTCGTGTGCAGGACGGGTCCGAGCGCGGTGGAGATCGCGACGGAGGCCGCCCCGACGAGGCACGCGACCACGTACCGGGCCCATGGCGAGCGCGGCGGGACGAGCGGCTGGAGGATCGAGGGAAGGCGCAAGGGGTCGGGCGCGCGGGGGTCAGCCGCGAGCGGGTGCGCATCCTGCCTGCACGGTATATCCTGCCTGCATGATCCATCGGAGTCGAGCGCCGGCGGGACGGGGGCATGTGCTCCGAGCACGCGGGCGACCGCCGCATCATCCGGCGGCAGGCACCTTTCCCGGGCACCGCACGAGCGGGCGATCGGTGGGCGGCTTTCCCGAGCCTCACGCGCGCGCCGTCACGCCGCGGTTGATCGCGTGGCCGGCACGGGGCGACACTCGCGCCGTGCCGACGCTCAGGGACTGGCTGCGCGAGGGGCCGTTCACGCTCGGCCTCTCCTCCGGGTTCTTCGGGTTCTTCGCCCACGCGGGCGTGGTGACGGTCCTCGAGGAGGAGGGGCTCCGGCCCGCGCAAATCGTGGGCTCGTCCGCGGGCGCGCTCGTCGGCGGGCTCTGGGGCGCCGGGCTGCCTGCCGCACGGCTGCGCGAGGAGCTGCTGGCGCTGCGCCGGGAGCACTTCTGGGACCCCTTCCCCGGGCTGGGGCTCCTGCGCGGGCGGATGTTCCGCCTGCGCCTCGACGCGATGCTGCCGGTCCGGACGTTCGAGGAGTGCCCGACCCCGATCGCGCTCTCCGCCTTCGACGTCCTCGGGTGGCGGACGGCGGTGCTCTCGGCGGGCCCGCTCGCCCCGGCGATCCACGCGTCGTGCGCGGCGCCGTTCCTGTTCCAGCCGGTCCGGATCGGGGCGCGGCTCTACTCGGACGGCGGCGTGCGCGACCGGCACGGCCTTGCGGGCGCGGGGACCGGCGCGCGGGTCCTCTACCACCACCTCACGTCGCGCTCGCCCTGGCGGCGCGCCTCGAGCCCGGCGCTCCGCGTCCCTCGGCGATCGGGGCTTCGCGCCGTCGCGCTCGAGGGCATGCCGCGGCTCGGCCCGTTCCGGCTCGAGCGCGCGTCGGAGGCGATGGAGCGCGCGGCGGACGGGATGCGGGCAGCGCTCTCCGGACCGGCATAGCGTTCGCGGGCGCGATGGCTCGCCCGCGGGCACGAGGTGCGCAGCCGCCGCGAGCGACGCTCAGCTCTCCGTGCGGATCGCCTCGAGCTCCTGCCAACGCGCGTACAGCCGCTCCACCTTCGTGGTCGCCGTCTCGAGATCGCTCCGCATGCCCGCCACCGCGGCCCCGTCCTTCTGGTAGGTCGCGGGATCGGAGAGCGCCGCCTCGAGCGCCGCCTTGCGCGCCTCGGCCTCGAGGATCGCGGCCTCCATCCCCTCGAGCTCGCGCTGCTCCTTGAACCCGAGCTTCCCGGGGCGGCGCGGCCTCGCGGCCGACGCCGGCGTCGCGGCTGCGGAGGGGCGCGCGGCGGGCGCGGGGGCGCGCTCGGCTGCGGCGGCGCGCTCGGCCTGATCCTTCAGCCTCCGGTACAGGTCGTAGTTCCCCTCCCACCGCGTGATCCGCCCCCCGCCGTCGAACGCCAGGATGGCGGTCGCCACCTTGTCGAGGAAGTACCGGTCGTGCGTGACGAGCAGCACGCTCCCGTCGAAGTCGAGCAGCAGCCGCTCGAGCACGTTGAGGGTGACGAGGTCGAGGTCGTTGGTCGGCTCGTCCAGCACGAGCACGTTCGCCCCCTGCAGGAAGAGGCGCGCGAGGAGGAGCCGATTCCGCTCGCCTCCGGAGAGCGCCTTCACCTGCATCTTCTGGATGCTGGGCGGGAACAGGAGGTCGTCGAGGTAATCGCGGAGCACGACCCGCCTGCCCGAGAGCTCGATGAAGTCCTCGCCCACCCTTCCGGGCGGCCTTCCGCCGGCGGCCTCGTAGACGGTCTGCTCCCCGTCGAGCGTCGTTCGCTGCTGGTCGTAGTAGGCGACCTGGGTCCGCTTGC
>WNGA01012951.1_pt1 | contig 12029 bp, 14 predicted proteins | sample 5400061 | NCBI WGS metagenome assembly WNGA01 (sample SAMN13153366, study PRJNA577476) | soil metagenome | isolation source: 100 cm soil or saprolite under grassland replicate 2 | place: USA:California | collected 2016-06-15
AAGCTCGAGCCGGGGAGGGCGAGCGCCCACTACAACATCGCCCGCATCGCCGCGCGGATGGGCGACAAGTCCAAGGCGATCGAGCACTTCGCCCGGGCCGTGGAGCTGCAGGCGGACTACCAGGACCGGCTCGACGAGGACCCCGACCTCCGGCCCTTCAAGGACGATCCGGAGATGCTCGGCCGGCTGCCCGGCGCCGCGGCGAGCGAGGACCCCTACGCCGAATACTACGCGACGAGGTCGTGACCGATGCCCGCGATGACGATGGTCCAGGCGATCAACAACGCGCTGCGCGAGGAGATGCGACGCGACGATCGGGTCGTGGTGCTCGGCGAGGACGTGGGCCGCAACGGCGGCGTGTTCCGGTGCACGGAGGGCCTCGTCGACGAATTCCCGGAGCGGGTGTTCGACACGCCGCTCTCGGAGGGAGGCATCATCGGCACCTCGATCGGCATGGCCCTCTATGGCCTGAGACCGGTGCCCGAGATCCAGTTCTTGGACTTCATCTACTCCGGATTCGACCAGATCGTCTCCGAGGCCGCGAAGATGCGGTACCGGTCCGGCGGCCAGTTCACCGTGCCGATGACGATCCGCACGCCGTACGGCGGCGGCATCCGCGGCGGGCACTACCACAGCCAGTCGAGCGAGGCGTACTTCTGCCACACGGCCGGGCTGAAGGTCGTCACCCCGTCGACGCCGCTCGAGGCGAAAGGCCTCCTGACGTCGTCGATCCGGGATCCGGACCCCGTGATGTTCCTCGAGCCGAAGAAGCTCTACCGGGCATTCCGCGAGGAGGTCCCGGAGGGCGAGGTCACGGTCCCGATCGGCCAGGCCGCGGTGCGCCGCGCGGGCAAGGACGTGACGCTCATCGCGTACGGCTCCATGGCGCAGGTCTGCATCGAGGCCGCGACGAAGGCGGCCGAGAAAGGCGTCGAGGCGGAGGTGATCGACGTCCGGACGCTCGTGCCCCTCGACGAGCCGGCGCTCCTGGCGAGCGTCAAGAAGACGGGACGCGCGGTGATCGTGAACGAGGCGCCGCGGACGGGCAACTACGGCGGCGAGATCAGCGCGATCCTCGCCGAGAAGGCGATCGAGTACCTGCGCGGACCGATCGTCCGCGTGAGCGGGTTCGACACGCCGTTCCCGTACACCCTCGAGGACGTCTACATGCCGAACGCGGACCGCGTGCTCGCGGCGATCGACAAGGTCATGGCCTTCTAGCTGGCGGACTCACTATGGTCGGTGCTGCCAGGACCGCGAAAGCCCGAAATATGCCAATCGTACCCGCGAGAGCAAGGCCGCCGACGACCGTTGTGTACCAAACTCCCGCTGCGGGCCACCCTCCATAATCTCGGGACAGCCCAAAAGGCGGTGATTGAGAGAGATGATACACTCCGTGAGCGACGGCAGCGAGGGATGTCAGAAAAGCGGTCCACCACCCCCACTCGCGCAGCAGCGAAATACCAACCGCTCCCATCATCCAGAACACAGCGAAACCGAGAAACGCGATGCCATAACCGAGGAGCTCGGCTCCATCGACCTCTTGTTGCGGAACCATTCTGTGGCGACACCCAGCAGGTAAACGAAGACCGCCCCGACGATCACGAGCGTGACGATGGCCGTCAGTGTGATGTCTTTGCCGGCATTCGAATCCTGCCATACGTTGTAGCCAAGGTAGACGAGCGTCACGAGCGTGGCGAGGACGGCGAGTCCCCAGGCCCACGGGCGGAGGCGCATGAGTCCGAACCCCGCGACCCCTAACACGATCCCGATAATCACGTACAAGAGACCGTTCAGGAGCAAGCTGGTCCCAGGGATCGGCGATCCGGGAATCAGGCCAGCGAGTCCCACGATGAAGCCGGCGATGCCGATCAGGAACATGACGAATGCGGCTAGCACGACGAGAGCGCCCAAGATCGTAATCCCCAGGGGACGGGCCAAGATCGGTCACCTCACGGAAAGGAGGAGCAGGACGGGAACGCTTCCGGCGCGGAGCGCCGGGCACAAATCACGCCCACCGGTCTGTGCCACTCCTCCACGGCCCACTCCTCCCCGAGGCGACATCGAATGGCGGCCATAAAACGATTCGCATTCCGACGACGTCGCATCGCCGCGGCGCAGGGGCAAAGCGTTAAGTCGCCTTCGGGTCTTGGCGACGGAGATGGCCCGGGAGTTCAAGCTCCCCGACATCGGGGAGGGCGTCCACGAGGGCGAGGTCGTCAAGTGGTTCGTGAAGGAAGGGGACGCCATCAAGGAGAACGATCCCGTCGTCGAAGTGATGACGGACAAGGTGACGGTGCAGATCCCCTCGCCGGTCACGGGCAAGATCCTGCAGCTACGGGCGAAGGAAGGCGAGGTGGTCAAAGTCGGCTCGACGCTCGTCGTATTCGGCGAAGCGGGTGAGGCCGTGCCGGTGCCCGCTCCCGCCGCCGTGCGGACGGCCCCGGCGACGCCCGCGGCCCCGAGCCGGATGGCCACACCGCCGCCCCCGCCGTCCGTTCCGGGGGAGGTCCTCGCGGCCCCCGCGGTCCGTCGACTCGCGCGGGAGCTGAACGTCGACCTCGCCGCGGTCCGAGGAAGCGGGCCGCAGGGACGGATCACGGAGGACGACGTGCGCCGGGGGACGAAGGGGCCCGTCGCGCCCACGAGACCCGCGGTCCCGGCCGCCACGCCAACCGGCGCGGAGGAGCGCATCCCGATCCACGGCCTGCGGAAGCGGATCTTCGAGAAGATGGCGAAGTCGAACGCGACCGCCGCCCCGTTCACGTACGTCGAAGAGGTCGACATGTCGCAGCTCGTCCCGTTGCGCGACCACCTCAAGGAGACCGCGGACCGCAAGGGGATCAAGCTCACGTTCCTCCCGTTCTTCATCAAGGCCGCCGTCGCCGCACTGGCGGAGTTCCCGACCCTGAACGCGTCCGTCGACGACGAGCGGGGGGAGCTCGTCGTCAAGCGGTACTATCACATCGGGATCGCCACCGCGACGGACGAGGGCCTGACCGTCACCGTGGTCCACGACGCGGACAAGCGGGACCTCTGGGACCTCGCCAAGGAAGTCGACCGCCTCGCGGTGGCGGCGCGGGACAAGAAGCTCTCCCTCCCCGACGTCCAAGGCTCGACGTTCACGATCACCTCGCTCGGCAAGGAGGGCGGCATCCTCGCGACGCCGATCATCAACTGGCCCGAGGTCGCGATCCTCGGCATCCACAAGATCGAGAAGCGGCCCGTCGTGCGGGACGACCACGTCGTCATCCGGGACATGATGTACCTGTCCTGTTCCTTCGACCACCGCGTGGTCGACGGCCACGTCGGCGCCGCGTTCGTGCAGTCGGTGCGGAACCACCTCGAGCACCCCGCGACGATTTTCGTCGGCGTGGGCTGATTGCGCCGTCCGGGGCTACTTGTGTAGAATCTGGAATCCACGACGCAACATTCCCAGCATGACCGTCGCGACGAGGTACCAACAAGCCGAATCGACCGCTAGAAAGACGCCACCGAATTGCGGTTCCCCCTTTTCCTGGCCGTCTCCCGGGATCAGAGCACCGTAACAACGAATGTAAAACGCCACGGGGAATCCGAGGTATTCGCCACCTTCCGGGCAGACAGGATGACTCAGCGGCGGAAGCGCGAACGAGGTGGTCCCAAGCAGCGCGCCCGCGAGAAGCGCGGTGAGTAGCCACAAGATGATTTCCGACCGTCCGACTCGCGAGGTGACAGCCATCGCGCTCCCCGTAGTTCGGACATCGAAGCAGGGAGACGTATCCCTTTGCATTCTGTTCGGAGTTCCCGGACCGCCCACGAGACCAGCGCAAAGGGATTAAGACCGCGGAGATGTTCGGTCGGAGCGTGGCCCGGCAGATCGACGTCGTCGTCATCGGAGCGGGACCCGGTGGCTATCCCGCGGCGATCCGCGCGGCCCAGCTCGGCAAGCGCGTCCTCCTCGTCGAGCGGGACAAGCTCGGCGGCGAATGCCTGAACTACGGCTGCATCCCGAGCAAGGCGCTCATCCACACGGGGAACCTCGTCCAAGCGATCGAGCGCGCCGCGGAGCGAGGCGTCGAGACCGGACCGGTCAAGGTCGACATGGCCCGACTGCAGGCGTGGAAGTCGTCCATCGTGCAGCGGCTCGTGAACGGGATCGGCCAGCTGTGCAAGGGGAACGGCGTGGAGGTCGTCGCGGGACAGGCGTCCTTCACCGGACCCGGGAGCTTGCACATCCGCGGCGCGAGCGTCTCCGAGGACGTCACGTTCACGGACGCGGTCATCGCCACGGGCGGCCGACCGTCCGACCTGCCTGCGTTCCGCTTCGACGGCAAGAAGGTGCTGACCACGAAGGAGGCGCTCGAGCTCCCCCGCGTCCCGCCGAACCTCGCGATCATCGGCGGCGGCATCTCCGGGCTCGAGATCGGCACGTTCTACGCGAAGCTCGGCAGCCGCGTCGTCGTGATCGAGATCATGGAGCAACTACTGCCCGGGACGGACCTCGACGCGGTGCGCGTCGTCGCGCGGGGCCTGCAGAAGCTCGGCGTCGAGGTCCACGTGAAGTCGCAGGCCCGCGGCTGGCGGGTGGACAAGGACCAGACGGTCGTCGACGTCGTCACTCCTGATGGCCTGATTGCCCGCCGCGCGGACCTGATCCTCGTGACCGTCGGACGTCGCCCGAACACGGACGAGCTGGCGGCCGACAAGGCCAGGGTCGAGATCGGCCCGAGGGGATACATCAAGGTGGACCGACAACTGCGAACGACGAATCCGCACGTCTTCGCAATCGGCGACGTGATCGGCCCGCCGTTCCTCGCGCACAAGGCGACGAAGGAAGGCCTCATCGCGGCGGAGGTGATTGCCGGCCATCCCGTCGAGGTCGACTACCGCGCAATGCCCGCCGCCATCTTCACGGATCCCGAAATCGCCACCGTCGGAATGCAGGAGGCAGAGGCGGCCTCCAAGGGGCGAAAGGTGCGAATCGGCAAGGTCCCCTTCGCGGCGATCGGCCGCGCCCTCACGACGGGCGAGTACGACGGCTTCGTGAAGCTCCTCGCCGACGCTGATTCCAAGGTGTTCCTCGGCGCGACACTCGTCGGGCCGGACGCGAGCGACCTGATCAGCGAACTCGCCCTCGCGATCGAGATGGGCGCGACGATCACGGACATCGCGCTCACTGTGCATCCGCATCCCACCCTGCCGGAGGGGATCATGGAGAGCGCGGAGGCCGCCCTCGGGCAGGCGATTCACGTGCTGAACCGCTGAGACCATGCTCACGACGGACGAAAGCGAAAGGGCGATCCTCATCGTGCGGGACGCCTGGCTCCTCGACCTCGGGCGACGGCCGTACCGGGAGGTGTGGGACCTTCAGAAGGCGCTCGTGGACCGCCGCGCGCAGGACAAAATCCCCGATGGACTCATCCTCGTCGAGCACGATCCGGTCGCAACCCTCGGCCGGCGTGGGACGCGCGAGGACGTCCTCGACCCGGGCCTCGAGGTCGTCGAGGTCGAGCGGGGCGGCGAGGCGACGTACCATGGTCCCGGCCAGCTCGTCGGCTATCCGATCCTCAAGTTGTCGGACCGGCTCGAGGTGAAGCGCCTCGTGACGGACCTCGAGGAGGTCCTGCTGCGCACGTGCGCGGACTTCGGCATCGAGGCGACGCGGGACGGACCCGAGCGCGGCGTCTGGATCGGCGGCAAGAAGATCGCATCGATCGGGCTCGCGGTCCAGCGGAACGTGAGCTTCCACGGCTTCGCCCACAACGTCACGACGGACCTCCGGGAGTTCTTGAAGATCCGGCCGTGCGGACACGACGGCGGCATCATGACCTCGATGGAGCGAGTCCTCGGACATCCGGTCGACCTCGAGGACGTCAAGGCGTCCGTGATCGCGCACTTCCAGGCGGTCTTCGGCGTCACGCTTCGACGCGTGAACGTCAGCGAGTTGCTGCCGGGATCGCCGCCGGGGCCACGGCGGCGGCCTTGAGCGCGCGGAGCTGTCGGATCATCTCCGGCACGATCTCGAACAGATCGCCGACGATCCCGTAGTCCGCGATCTCGAAGAGCGGCGCCTTCGGGTCGAGGTTGATCGCGAGGATCTTCTCCGATTCCTGCATGCCCGCGAGATGCTGGACGGCCCCGCTGATCCCGACCGCGATGTAGAGCTTCGGTCGGACCGTCATCCCGGTCTGCCCGACCTGCAGCATCTTCGGGACCCAGCCGCTGTCGACCGCCTTTCGGGACGCGGCGACCGCCCCGCCGAGGAGGTCCGCGAGTTCCTGGAGCATCGCGAAGTTCTTCGGATCGCCGAGGCCGTAGCCTCCGCTCACGACGATGTCCGAGTCCTCCGGCCGAAGGCCGCCTTCCTTCGTGAACTCCGTGAACTCGAGGAGCGTCACGTCCGCGTCCACCTCCGAGAGCTCGGCCGCCTCGCGGACGACCTCGCCGCGACGCGACGAATCGTGCGACGGCGCGATGAACACGTTCCTACGCACGGACGCCATCTGCGGCCGGTGCTTCTTGCACAGGATGTGCGCGAGCGATTTCCCCCCGAAGCTCGGGCGGATCATGTCGAGGTTTCCCTCGGCGTCGATGTCGAACTTCACGCAGTCCGCCGCGAGGCCCGTCTCGAGGATCGCGTGCAACCGGCCGCCGAGGTCTCGGCCGTTCTTCGAGGCCCCGTAGAGGACGATCTCCGGCTTGTGCCGCCGAATCAGCTGGGCCATGGCCTGCGCGTACGGCCGCGATCGGTAGATCTCGAGGAGCGGGTGCTCCACGACGACCACGCGGTCGAGGCCGTAGCCGATCGCGTGCCTCGCGAGCGCCTCCACGTCGCGTCCGAGGAGGATGCCCGTCAGGCTCGTGCCGCGGAGGTCCGCGAGCCGACGGCCCTCGCCGATCAGCTGCACGGAGACGTCGCGCAGCCCGTGCTTCCGGTGCTCGAGGAACACCCAGACGCCACGGAAGTGGGACTTGTCCTCCGGGAGGTGGCCGTCCGTCACGTGGCGATCACCCGGTCTTCCAGGAGGGCCTCGATCAGCCGCCGCACGGCGTCCCTCGGGTCCCCCGTGAAGACCTTCCCCGCCCGGGGAGGCAGCTTCACCGTGTCGACCTTCGCGACGATCGTCGGCGAGTTGAACAGGCCGACCTTCTTCGGATCGATCCCGACGTCCGCGCACGACCAGTGCACGATCACGCCGCCGCGCTTCACGCGGATCTTCCCGGTGAGGGAGGGCTCTCGAGGCCGGTTGCAACCGAAGTTCACCGTGGCGAGGCACGGCATGGACGTCTCCCACCACTCGGTGCCGTCCTCCGCGGTGCGCCGCGCGCGCACCTTCCCGTCGACGACCTGGACCTCGGAGACGTACGTGAGCTGCGGCAGGTCGAGATGGCCCGCGATCCCCGGTCCGACGTGGCCCGTCGAGGCGTCGGTGGTCTCCTCGCCGCAGAGGATAAGGTCGTACCCGCCGATCTTCTGGATCGTCTCGCTCAGGGCGTACGCGGTCGGGACCGTGTCCGAGCCGCCGAGGATGCGGTCCGTGAGCAGCACGGATCGGTCGGCGCCCATCGCGACCGCCCGCTCGAGGCTCTCGTCGAACGACGTCGGGCCCATCGAGACGACGACGACCTCGGCGCCGTGGCGGTCCTTCAGCTGCAGCGCCATCTCGAGCGCGTTCCCGTCCGGGGGGTTGATCTCGCTCGGCACCCCGACCCGTTTGAGCGTCTGGGTCACGGGATCCACCTGGAGCTCCTGCGCCTTGGGGACCTGCTTGATGCAGACGACGATCCGGTACCGGTCCTTCGCGGCGGCAATCACATGGATCGGGCCCCCTGGAGCAGGTCCAGCAGAAGCTTGAGCTTCGGGACGTGGGAGGCCGAGGCCTCCTCGAGGACGATGTCCATGAGGCGGTCCTTGCCGCTCCCGTCCACCGTGTAGAGGCGTTGCGCGATCTCGAGGAGCATCCGAGGATAGAGATCGAATAGACGTTCGTTCTTCATGTAGAGCGGAGCGCGCCGGAACCGCTCGAGATCGGTGAGGACGTTCCGCGACCGGAGGAACGACTCGTAGACCGCGAGGTTCTCCGCGGTCATGCCGCCCGCGGCCCGCGCGGACTCCGCCGCGTCGCCGACCGCCATCCCGGAGGCGATCGCGAGGTCCACCCCGCGGAACGTGTATCCGTTGTTGATCAGGAAGCCCGCGGCGTCGCCCGCCACGAGGACGCCGTCCGCCGCGAGGCGAGGCATCATCCCCGCGCCGAGCTCCGGCACGAGGTGCGCGCTGTACTCCGCCACCTTGCCGCCTTTGATGAGCCGCTGGACCGCCGGATGCATGCGGAACTTCGTCTGGAGATCCTGGATCTCGACCTTCTTCCGAGAGAGATCCTCGGACGACACGACGAGCCCGAGGGAGACGGACGACTTGTTCGTGTACAGGAAGCCGCCGCCGCGGAGGCCCATCGACGCCTCGCCCGCGTAGACGTACGCGGCGCCTTCCGACTCCCCGAGGCCGAACCGTTCCTGGATCGTCTCCGCCGGCAGCTCGACGGTCTCCTTGACGCCGACGGAGACCTCGCGCGGTTCGAGGTCGGCCTTCAGGCCCGCCTTCCGCACCAGCACCGACGTCGCGCCTTCCGCGATGACGATGAGGTCCGCGCCGACGCGGTCGTTCGGCGCGACCGAGACGCCTTTGACGTGACCGCCCTCGCGCCACAAGTCGTCGACGAGGATGCCCGTGACCAGCGTCGCGCCGGCCTCCTCGGCTTTCTTGGCGAGCCAGGCATCGAACTTCGCGCGCAGTGCCGTGAAGCTCGCCCCGCGGCCGTGGGCCAGCCTCGGCGCGTCGAGGGTGACCGTGAGCGACGCGTCCCCGGAGAGGAAGGCCATGTTCTCCTTCACGACGCGTCGCTCGACGGGGCAGTCTCTCTCCCACCCCGGCACGAGGTCCTGGAGCGCCCACGCGTACACGCGCCCGCCGAACATCCCCTTGACGCCGGGCGAGCGGCCCCGCTCCACGAGGAGCGTCGAGAATCCCTTCCGGGCGAGGGTCAACGCGGCCGAGGAGCCCGCGGGCCCGGCCCCCACGACGATGGCGTCAAAATGCTCCACGAGTTCCCGCTTCCCGCTTCGGAAAAGCGGAGCGGGTAAAAGCCTTTGCCCGGTAAAGGAGAGACTGCCCTGCCGCCTGGGTGCGTGTCCACGTCATGCCGGGCCCAACCCGACGCACACATTCCTTAGTTTTAGGAGCGATAAGCCCCAACTCAGGTAGGTCCGTTTTTTCTGTCTTTCAATGGAAGTGTCGTGACGAGTCATCCAGAAAGGCGTACACTTCAATGATCCCGCCGACCAAGAGGATGACGGCAATCAGCGGCACAACCAAGCCAAGGAGATTGGACGCTGCGCCAGGTCCTGTTGCATTCTGGGCAGACGTTACCGCTTGCGACATGGTGGGACTGAGAGCGTTCCAGACCGCATCGCCTAGGACCCAGCCAACAATGAGCACGATGGCGGCGATGAAAATTGCAGTTGCCGCATCTATGCCCTCTTCCAACTTCCCCATCGACCCCATTCTACACACCGCATGCTTAAGAAGTCTGTGACGGAAATCCATGCCGACGCACTGGGTGCAGTATAGGCGGTGTGGTGCGAAGCTAGGGTTCTCTCTTTGGTCCGATTCTGACAAAGAGGCACGTGACCTGTTTTACAGAAGTCGCAATCTCGAAGGTGAATAGCCAGAACTGCACGGACAGGGCTGACGCGAACAGCCATCTTGAAGGCCCCATTAATGAAGCATCGCCCTGGAGGAGTGCCACCGTCCCAGTCGCGATCATGAACGCGGAAAGGATTCCCGCCATAATGTAAACAGAGAACACAACCGCATTCTGTAAGAGTCCCCCACGCATCTCCTTTCTGTCTTCTTCCTTGATGGGGATGCTTTGTTCCCGCCGGTCAGCCATTCGTTTCGCATCTTCGAGATGATGCTCAGCAAAGTACTGGTAGATGAACTGGTAGACAGCAACGCCAATGGCCCAAACCGTGGCAAGGATGCCCATCATCGTGACTAGCAGTTGCTCCTCGGCAGGTTCGAGCACTGTTGACCTTTCCATTCAGCACGGAGGATTTGGGCAGGCTTCGAGCGTCTGCGTGATGCGCCATACACGAACCATGACGTCCGGACACTGTGTCACCTGGATGTTCTGGTCCATGCCTGGACCCCAGGTGACGTTCACATGCTTCGTGCCGTTCGCGGCGAGGTTCTGGTCCGTGTCCCCAGTCCAGTCACCGACGTAGGCAACTTCCGCAAGGATCGGAGTCCAAAACGAGCTTGTGAGATTGAACTGGAGTACGCCCTGAAGATAGGGAGGCTGTGCGGAGGGCGCACATGAGAAGCCGAACCCAGATAACACGACTTGCTCGTTCACGATATGGATCAACGTCACGGTTGCAGGGTGCAAGAAGTATCCAGCGACAAGTCCCACGACCACTGCCACGACAATTCCAAGGATGGTGACAAGCTTCATTCGTCGTCCCCCACGGATTGCTTCCGCGAAGAATTGCCCATGGCTTAAGGTCGTTGGTTTGCATCGACGGACCCTCAGGGTGAGTGTTCCGTAACCGCCCAAAATCATGGGCGAGTAAAGCCTTTCCGTGGCGGTTCATCGAGGCGTCGGCCGGAGGTCGAACTCGCAGCGATCCGGTCCCTGCGACGCGCATGTCGTCTCCTCGCACAGCAGCTCCTTCGAGAGCAGGATGTGGCCCAGCCCGGAGAGCCAGCCCGCGAGGAAATGGCACACGGGCTTCTTCGACGGGCCGTACGAACGGGAGAGCGGGCTGTTCTTGATGGAGATGACGAAGCGAGCGGCGTCCGGGTCGAACAGGCGGATCTCCGCCCGGCCCCAGCCGAGGAAGGCGGACGTGTCGATGATCCGCCGCGCGCGGTCCACGGTAAACGGCCCTTTCTTGTCCGATTGGATCGACGAGAGCGGGTTCAGCCCTGCGCCCGCGCTCCTCTCACCCGAGAGGTACATGATCCCCTTCGAGGAGCTGCCCATGGTCTCCTCGAGTTGTTTCTGGATGTTTACGATCACGTCGGGCCGCACGATGAAACAGGGCTCGCCGGAGAGGAGGAGGATCCCCGACTCCGGATCCGGGGTCATGGCGAGCCCGAGGATCTCGCGCGCGAGGGCCGTGCCGATCGCGGACAGGTCTCGGGTCGGATCGATCGTGGACGTTTTCTGATCGCGCGGCATGAGGGCAGATCCTACGCGGGGGACGGCAGGTCGCGAGGCGCGCGATTCCGGGGGAATCCTATAGAATGTTTCTCCCCAAGTGCCTTCACTGATAATGTGTCGACGCGCGCCAACCCTTATTACCCGTGCCCCGCTTCTCGACGACGGAACGCATGCCCGAGCCCCCGAAGCCGGAGGCCTCGAAGCTCCTGACCGTGGACGAACGGGTCGGACTGGACCGATTCGAGTTCGACGAAGAGCCTTTCATCACGGTCGACACGGACGTCTGTCGGACGTGCGATACGAAGCCTTGCCTGTACGTGTGCCCTTCGAAGGTCTACCGCCTCGACGAAGGCGAGCTGGTGTACAACACGGAGGGGTGCATCGAGCTTGGCGCGTGCGCAATCGTCTGCAAGCACCTCGGGAAGGACGCGATCCACTGGAACTATCCACGTGGGTCCTACGGCGTAGAGTTCCGGTTCGGCTGACGACCGCCGCCCGCACGCGACACAGGTTAGCTACATAAACGCGGCCGTCGTTAGCAGCGCATCATGCTCGCCGAACACAAGCCCGCGTGGCTTCGGGTCCGCCCGCCCGCCGGCGAGAACTACGTCCATCTGAAGACCCTCTTCCGGTCGCTCGACTTGCACACGGTGTGCGAGGAGGCCCACTGCCCGAACGTCGGGGAGTGCTGGGGCGGGGGCACCGCGACGATCATGCTCATGGGCGACACGTGCACGCGCGGCTGCCGCTTCTGCGCCGTCAAGAGCGGGAACCCGCACGGGGTCCTCGACCTCGGGGAACCGGAGAAAGTCGCGATGG
>WNGA01040818.1_pt1 | contig 12029 bp, 9 predicted proteins | sample 5400061 | NCBI WGS metagenome assembly WNGA01 (sample SAMN13153366, study PRJNA577476) | soil metagenome | isolation source: 100 cm soil or saprolite under grassland replicate 2 | place: USA:California | collected 2016-06-15
GCTGCCCGGCTTCAGTACCCGATCGCGGTGCTCTGCCTGTCCGTGGACGATCCACCGGCCACGGCCGAGCAGGGCCTGCGCGAAAGCGTCGGCCTTCTCGCCATCCGCGAGCTGCGCACCACCGATGTGGCGGTAAACCTGCGCACCGTCGTCGCGGCCGTCCTATTGGTAGGCGCGGAGACATTGAATTTGCCTGGGATCCTAGCGCGGCTTCGCACGGCAATCGAATCGGCGGTGGGAAGCCAAGACTCAAGTCACATCACCCTGAGCGCCGGCGGAGGCTGCTATCCCCATACGGCCACCAATGCGAAGGAACTGTACGAGCAGGCGATGAATCTCATGACCCGCGCCCAAGCCGACGGGGGCGATCGCGCCTATCTGCCCACCTGATCGACCGTAACGCGTCGCGCTGTGACGTCGGCCGGCCGCAGCGGATGTCGTTTTCCAAGCATTTTCTGATAGTTACCCCCTGAGTATTTCGCGAATTGCATAGTTGACAAGTCGGCGCCCGGATGCGAAGTTGGATGCCTACTCCCCGCGACTACGGGGCCACGCCCGCTGGTGAGAGCAGGATACTCGCTCACCGCCGGGATCGCATCGACTGACAACAGGGACCATGAGGCGCGAGCGCGTCCCGCGACGCTCGCTCGAGCGCGTGGAGCCTGGATAGGCGAACCAGACGGTCGTGACCACGGATACGGGTGTCCTGATCGTCGGCGAAGACTCCGGAATCAGCAAATCCGTCCGGGCGCTCGGTCGCCGGCCGATCATTGTCGGCGGTCTCGACGAAGCTCTCGCCAGGATCAAGCGTGAGTGCCCGCCGGTGATCGTCATCAATCTCCCCGGCCAGGCGACGGACGTCACCGCGCTTTACAAGCTTTCACGCGATGCCGGCTGTGTCCTGGTGATGGCCGATCCAGTCCTTGCCTCGGCGGCTCTCGCCGGCGCCAGCGAAAACGTCCACGTCCTGCATCGCCCCGTGAATGCCGCCACGCTGCACGAGGCGATCCGCTCCGCGCTCGGCGTTCGCGTGAACGGCCGCCGCCCGAAACCGGACCCCTCGGCAGCCGCGCTCGGGGAGCCGTACTTGACGCAATATGCCCCGCTTCTGGTCCAGAGCCCGCAGATGCGGGCTATCAAGGACATCATCGAGCAGGTGGCCAACACCAGCGCCACCGTGCTCATCCGCGGCGAGAGCGGGGTGGGCAAGGACCTCGTGGCCCGGGCCATTCATCATGCCTCGCCACGCCGGGAGCAGCCGTACGTGAAGATCAACTGCGCGGCGCTGCCGGGCGAGCTGCTCGAGTCCGAGCTGTTCGGCCACGAGAAAGGGGCCTTTACCGGCGCCTACCGGAAGAAGCTCGGCAAGTTCGAGTTCGCCAACACCGGCACGCTCTTCCTCGACGAGATCGGCGAGCTGCCGTTGGGGCTGCAGGCCAAGATGCTCCACGTTCTCCAGGACCACGAATTCTCCCGTGTGGGCGGGCGCGAGAACATCCACGTGGACGCCCGCATCATCGCCTCCACGAACCGGGACCTCGAGGCGGCGATGAGCAAGGGCCAGTTCAGGGAAGACCTCTTCTATCGCCTGAACGTCGTCGAGATCTGCGTCCCGTCGCTTCGAGAGCGGAAGGAAGAGATCCCCTTCCTGCTCGATTACTACCTGGAGAAGTTCCAGAAGCAGTATCGCCGCGAAGCCATGCTGTCTCCGGACATCATCGAGCTGCTCACCGAATACGAATGGCCCGGGAACATCCGGGAGCTGGAGAACGCGATCCGGCGGCTCGTGGTGCTCGGCGGTGTCCCGAACGCCCAGAAGGAGATCCTGGACCGGCTGCGGGCGACCCACTCCAGGCAGGTGGAGCTCGCTACACCGGCCCCGGCGGCGGAGCCCGCGCCCCGGGAAGAGGGCATCCTGAGGCTGCGCGATGTCGCCCGGCGGGCTGCCCGCGAGGCGGAACGGAAAGCTTTGAGTGAGGTGCTCGAGCGAGTACATTGGAATCGAGCCGAGGCGGCGAGGCTGCTCAAGGTGAGCTACAAGACTCTACTTTCAAAGATCACCGAATGCGGACTGGCTCCCAAACCGCGGCATCCCCGCTCCTGAGCGCTCACAGCCACACGCCGCTCGCCCCCTGAGCCGTGGCCCCTTGGCGGAGATACCCTAAAGTCGGGCCGCGCGCCCTGGGGGCTCTGCTTCTTGGGGGCCTGCTTGGCTGGGGGGGAAGCAGTCCCGCCGGGGCCCAGAGCATCTGGATCACCCCGTCATTCAGGCTCTCAGAAGACTTCGACAGCAATATCAACCTCACCACCAAGGCCACGAGTGACTTCGTCACTTCGGCCACGCCCGGGCTGGCCATCGAGTTCAGGGATTATCCGTTCACGCTGTCTCTCTACGGCCACCTCATCAGCCAGTTCTACGCAAGCCACAGCGAGCTCAATACGTATACCGATAACATCGACCTGGGCGGTAATCTCGTTTACCAGCCGATACCGACGCTGACACTCTCGCTCAGCGATGGATATGTTCGGAACGTCAACCCCTCGGTCGTCGCGCCCGAGTCCGGTGTCACGACCGGCCGCGCCGCCTCAACCGGCAATACCGTCTCTGCGGCTCTCAGCTATCAGTTCGAAAGGCTGACGACGGCCCAGCTCTCCTATTCCTTGACCACACTGCGCTCCGAGGCGGCGGCGGCCCAGGACAGCGACAGTCAGTCGGTGAGCGCGGGCATCCTGCGCGAGCTGACGCCCACGGTGTCCAGCGGCCTCAAGTACATCTATAACCACTTCCACGTCTCCGATCAGCCTGATCTGGATTCCCACTCACCGCGGGTCAGCCTCGTGGTGCGCTATACGCCAACCATCACGCTCAGCTCCAACACGGGACCGATCTGGCTCCAGCAAACCGACGGCTCCTACGAGCTGACCTACGCAAGCAGCACGAGATACGACCAAAAATTCTCTCGGGGAAGTATCTCGCTGGCTTATAGCCGCGACGCTGGGACGGGAGGGTTTACCGGCGTCCCCAGTGTGAATAATAGCGTGACGGGTACAGCAGGCTATGAGCTCACTCGCTACCTCACGGCGAGCGCCAATGCCTCCTGGTGGGGCTCACCTACCGGCTGCTCAAGTGGCTCACGCTGAATGCGTCGTATACGTTTTACAGGCAAATTGGCAGCGGCACTGGCGTGACTGACGTCGACCGGCACGTGTTTTCCTTGGGCCTGACAGCCTCCGATCAGTTCCGCGTGTACTAAATTGCCAACAGATTTGGATAAATGATCAGTTAAGGTTCCAAGCCCGTGTAGTGCTCTGCAGTCCCTGCCGAGCTTGATGGCTTACCGATTCATCTATTGTGGAAATTCTTTCCTACTTTATTACCAATCTTACCCACAAGAGGGAAGAATTTGCCCTAGTCTTGGCCCAGAGCCTGGTCAGCGGGGCCCCGGGAATGTGGCAATCCCACAGAATTCGATTGTCGCCTACCACATCTAGGGTCGCCACCACATTGGCACTTGGTTTGCGCATAGGAGGGTCTGCCCAAGCATCGGCCCAATCAAACTGTGAACTCCAGATCCGTGCTCGTGGTCGAGGCAGATCCAACCCTTAGGAGCCATCTGTCCCAGCTCCTCAAGGGATGGGGTTACGAGCCTGTCGCCACCGGTTCTCCCCACGAAGCATTGAGCCTCCTTCTCGGCAGCAGACACTTCTTGCTGAGCCTGGTCGCCATCGAGCTGGACGGCGCGGACGGTGTGGAGCTCCTGCGTCAGCTCAAGCTACAGGCTCTGGAAGCGGGGCCGGTCATCATGCTCTTCGATTCCGCCCACAGCCAGAAGATCGGGGAAGCCGCCGCCCTCGGAGCCGAGGACTTCATCGTCAAGCCCGTGAAGCCCGAGGAGCTCGAGAATGCCATCAACGGGCTGCGCGTCGGCACGCCGCGGCTCAACGGCCGGACGCAGAGCGAGGAGGTGGCGCGGCGGCTGGGTCAGGAAATCGGCCTCTGGCGCAGTCCCAGGATGAAGGAGGTCTGGAACGTCATCGAGCAGGCCGCCCAGGTGGATATCACCGTGCTCATTTGCGGTGAGACCGGGACGGGGAAAGACCTGGTGGCGCGCGCCGTCCATCATCACTCCTTCCGCCAGCGCCGGCCGTTCGTCAAGGTCAACTGCGCGGCCGTTCCGCGGGAGCTCCTCGACGAGATCGGCGACCTGCACCCGGCGCTGCAGGCCAAGCTGCTCCACGTGCTCCAGGACGGGGAATTCTCCCGGGTCGGCGGCCGCTCGACGATCAAGGTGGACGTCCGGATCATCGCCGCCACCAACCAGGACCTGGAGAAGGCCGTCGCGGCCGGGCGATTCCGTGAGGATCTCTACTACCGGCTCAACGTCATCCAGATCGTGGTGCCGCCGCTCCGAGAGCGGCCCACCGAGATCCCCCCGCTGGTCAACTACTTCGCCGAGCGGTACGCGAAGCTCTTCAACCGCGAGGGCTTCACCGTCCCGGCTCACGTGATGGAGGACCTGACCCAGCATTCTTTCCCGGGCAATGTCCGGGAGCTCGAGAACCTGATCAAGCGGATGATCGTCCTCAACGATCCGCTCCTCGGCCAGCTGAGCCTGCCCAGGGTCAAGGCCGGGGACGACGGCAATGGCGCCGCGAGCCGGGCCCAGGTGCAGACGCTCTCCCTCAAGCAAATCGCTCGCGATGCCGCCCAGGCCGCGGAGCGCGAGGTCATGGCCCGGGTGCTGGAGCAAACGCGCTGGAACCGGGTGAAGGCCGCCAAGCTGCTCAGGATCAGCTACCGGGCGCTGCTCTACAAGATCAAGCAGATGGGGCTCGAGTCCGAAGCGCGCTCCGTGCGGGCCAGAACATGATTGGGAGGAAGACAGCCATGAATTCGCGGAGATTGTGCACAGCAGTCCTGGCGCTCTTCATTGTGGGCGCGCCATTGGCCACGGCCACGGCGGACGAGGCGAGCCAGCCGGTGATCACGAGTCCGGCCGCTGCTCAGCCGCCCTCGGCCGACAGTAGCCAGAGCCAGTACCGCATTGGGCCCGAGGACCTTCTCATCATCTCGGTGTGGAAGAACGACTCCATGACCAAGACCGTCCCCGTGCGCCCCGACGGCAAGATCTCGCTTCCGCTCCTCAATGACGTGCAGGCGGCCGGGCTCACGCCGCTGGAGCTGAGGGAGATCCTGACGAAGCAAATGGGCGAGTACATCCCGAACCCCGAGGTATCGGTGATCGTGAGCGATGTCCGAAGCTTCAAGGTCTCGGTGATCGGCGAAGTGGCGCGGCCAGCGCGCTATGAGCTGAGAAGCTGGACCACCGTGCTCGACGCCCTGGCGCTGGCGGGCGGCTTCACGCCCTTCGCCGCCAAGAGCCGCGTCGTGATCCTGCGCCCCAACGGCAATGGGATGGAGCGCATTCCCTTCGATTACCCGAAGATCGTGAAGAACCAAAGCCTCCTGGACCGAATCACGGGCGGCGCGGGAGGCGAGCAGGAGAACTTCTACCTGAAGAACGGCGACATCATCTTCGTTCCGTAACTGGACTCGAGAGGAGAGCGCACACTCATGGCGGAAGAGACGAAGAAGGGATCGGGAGGCCTCGATCTGGCGCTGGCCGTCTGGCACCGCCGGAAGTGGCTGGCCATCCTGATCTTCCTGGTGCCGTTCACGGCCGCCGTCAGCCTCGCGCTCTTCCTGCCCGATCTCTACCAGGCCACGGCCACGGTGCTGGTGGAGCGCCAGCTGGTGCCGGAGAACTTCGTTCAGCCCACGGTGACGAGCGCGCTGGAGACTCGCCTGCACACCATCAGCCAGGAGATCTTGAGCCGCTCGAGGCTCGAAGCGCTGGTCAACCGGTTCGGCCTCTACCCCGAGCTCCGCAAGAAGCTCTCCACCGACGAAGTGATCGAGAGCATGCGCCGCGACATCAAGCTCGAGCTCAAATCCGCGGACGTGAAGGGGCAGGAGCGCCAGGCCACCGTGGCCTTCGCGATCAGCTACCGGGGCGTCGACCCCAATACGGTGGCCCTGGTGACCAATACGCTGGCTTCCTTCTACATCGAGGAGAACCTCAAGGTCCGCCAGCGTCAGGCCGTCGGCACCACGGAGTTCCTCCAGGTCCAGCTGGACGAGACCAAGAAAAAGGTGGACGAGCAGGAGAAGCAGGTCAGTGAGTTCAAGCGTCGGTATCTGGGCGAGCTGCCCCAGCAGATGGACGCGAATATGGCCACGCTGGAGCGGCTCAACATGCAGCTCCGCATGAACGTCGACGGCCAGACCCGGGCCAATGAGCGACGGCAGCTCCTCGCCAGCCAGCTGGCCGAGGCGGAGACGGTGGGCGTGACCGGGCCCGGGGGCACCATGGCCGAGCCCGAGAGCCCTTCGGGGCGGCTGGCCCGGCTCAAGCGGGAGCTGCCGACGCTGCTCACCCGCTTCAGCGAGAAATACCCCGACGTGATCCAGACGAAGGCCGAGATCGCCGCCCTCGAGAAGCAGCTCGCCGAGACCAAGAGCGACGAGAAGGGAGAGCCCAAGCCGGTCGTTCCCTCGTCGCCCTATGTGATGCGCCTCCGGGAGGCGAAGTCCGAGGCCGATTCCGACGCCAAAGTCCTCAAGAGCGAGGAGAAGCGGCTTCGCGATGGCATCGCCGTCTACCAGTCGCGGCTGGACAACGTGCCGCGCCGGGAGCAGGAGTTCAGGGAGTTCTCACGCGACTACGAGAGCACGAGGAATCTGTACCAGACCCTGCTCAAGCGCTACGAAGAGGCGCAGCTTGCCGAGAGCATGGAGCAGCGCCAGAAGGGCGAGCAGTTCCGCATCCTGGATCCCGCCGTGCCGGCGCGGGAGCCTCTGGCCCGGCGGACCCGCCTCATCCTCACCTCGCTGATGATCTCCCTGGGGCTGGCCGCCGTGAGCGTGATCCTGGCCGAGCAGGCGGACACCTCCTTCCACAGCATGGACGATCTGCGCCGATTCAGCATCGTGCCGGTGCTGGCCAGCATCCCGCGAATCCTCTGTGAATCCGATGTGACGCGCCAGAAGCGCCGGTTCCGGATCGCCGCCGCCGCGACGGCGCTGGGGCTGCTGATGCTGGTCGTGATCACCTATTTCGTTGCAACCGGCAACGAGCAGCTCGGCTCGCTTCTCAGCCAGGGCCGGATGTGAGGGCCTGAGCGCCATGTACCTGGAGTTCTACGGGCTGAAGGAGAAGCCGTTCAATGCGACGCCCGATCCCAAGTTCCTCTTCCTCTCGCCGGGGCATCGCGAGGCCTTGGCCCAGCTCCAATACGGCGTTCGGGAAGGCAAGGGCTTCATGGTCCTGACCGGCGACATCGGGACCGGCAAGACGACCCTGCTCCACACGCTGTCCCAGCGGCTCGACGGTGGCTCGGCCGTCTCCTACGTGTTCAACTCGACACTGCCCTTCGACGAGATCCTCGAGTACATCGTCGAGGATTTCGGGATCGCCAAGCCGGGACGGTCGCGCGCTCAACGGCTCGCGGCCCTCTACAATTTTCTCATCGAGCGCCGGCGCGCCGGCCAGACCAGCGTCCTGATCCTCGACGAGGCCCAGAACCTGGAACCGGCCACGCTGGAGCAGATCCGGCTTCTCTCAAACTTCGAGACGCCCACGGAAAAGCTGCTCCAGATCCTGCTGGCCGGGCAGCTCGAGCTTCGGACCAAGCTCCAGCTGCCCGAGCTGCGGCAGCTCAAGCAGCGGGTGGGGCTGTCGTGCACCATTCCCCCGCTCACGCTCGAGCAGACCCGGGACTATATCCGCGCCCGGCTGCGCGTCGCCGGTGCGCGCGATTTCGGCCTGTTCACCGAGCGCGCGGTGGCGCGCATCGCAGAGTTCTCGGAAGGAGTGCCGCGGGTGATGAACATCCTCTGCGACCATTGCCTGCTCTTCGCCTACGCCGACCGCAAGCGGCGCATCGACCGCGACACCGTGGAGGAGGCCATCGTGTACATGGAGGACGGGCTGCGGAAGCCCGCGCCCACGCGCGGCCTCAAGGCCTGGCCGATCATGTCCTGGCTGCGCTGGGCGGTGGCGGTAGTCGTGGGCGTCGTGCTCTCGGGCGGCGCCTTCCTCGCCCTTCGCGCCCATCTCGGCTCTCTCCTTGACGTCGCCCGCGCCGCGGGGCGCAGCCTCCTCGACCGATGAGCAAATTCTTCAAGGCACTGCAGCAGGCGGAGCGCGAGCGCGTCCTCCGGGGAGGGGAGGAGCAGCCCCCGACCCTGCCGGGCGACCTGCAGCCGGAGGCGGTCGAGCCCGCGACGCCCTCCACCGAGGTGATCCCGGATCGGCCGCCGGATTTCATCGGGGAGCCGGCCGGTGAGGTCGAGCCGCACCTGGTGAGCCTGCTCACCCCGGCGTCCTTCGCCGCCGAGCAGTACCGCTCGCTCCGCTATTTGATCGAGCAGGCCCGGCGGTCCGCCGGGCTCCAGGTGATGGCCGTGACGAGCCCCACGGTGGGCGACGGGAAAACCACTACGGTCATCAACCTGGCCGGCGCTCTCGCCCAGTCTCCTGAGACGCGCGTCCTGATCCTGGACGCCGACCTCCGCCGATCTTCTGTCGCCAGGCATCTGGGGCTGGAGGACCCCGACCATCTCGGGCTCGTTGATGCCATTCTCAATCCCGGCATCGAGTTCGATCAGCTCGTGCGCCCATGCCCGCCGTTCAATGTCTCGGTCCTGCCGGCTGGACGGGTTCTCCCGGTGCCGGACTGCCGCGTGATCACCAAATGGGTGGACGGCTATATCCTGGTCGTGAAGGCTCATAAGACCCCGCGCAAGCTTCTCGAGGAGACGCTCAACCTGATGGACGCCGAGAAGATCGTGGGCCTCCTGTTCAATAGCGACGATCGCCCGTTCTCCGGCCACTACCGCTACGGCGCCTATGGATACGGACACCCCTATGGGGCCGAGGCCGACGGCAAGCGGAAGCGCTGGCTGCGTCGCGCGATGAATCGGTTCGGCAACGGCCACGGGCCGCGCCAGGGTGGGAGGTGACGGAAGATCGTGAGCCTCCCACGCAAGACGGCTGAGCCCGGCCGCGACGCTGGAGCCTCACAGCAGTCCGTCGTCTCTCAGCCGGCCGCCGCGCGCTCCCGATCAATAGCTCGCTGGCCCCCGCGCGTGGTGGCCATAGGCGGGGGAACAGGACTGCCGATCCTGCTCCGCGGCCTCAAGGCGTCGCTCTTTCCGCGAGGCCATACCTGGATGCCCGCCCGCGACCGCGAGTGCCTCAAGGCCATCGTCACGGTGGCCGATGACGGGGGCAGCTCCGGCCGGCTTCGGGAGAGTTACCGGCTGCCGTCGCCGGGAGACATTCGGAACTGCCTGCTGGCACTGGCCGAGGACGACTCCGCGCTGGCGGCGATCTTCGGCTTCCGCTTCAACGGCAAGAGCGACGTCGGCGGCCACAGCCTCGGCAACCTCATCCTCACCGCGCTGCACCAGCTCGAGCGGGACTTCTCCGCGGCCGTGGAGCGGGGCGGAGAGATGCTGGGAATCAGGGGATACGTCCTGCCATCGACTGACGAAAGCGTCACCCTCAGGGCCGAGTATGAAGACGGCAGCCGCATGGAAGGCGAAACGCGCATCGCCTCCGTGCGCCGCCCCATTCGCCGGCTGAGCATCGAGCCCGAGCGGGCCCGCGCCCTGCCCCAGGCCCGCGAGGCCGTCGGCGCCGCTGATCTCATCGTGATCGGCCCGGGCAGCCTATACACGAGCCTCATTGCCCCGCTGCTTCTCCGGGACCTTGGCGATGACATCGCGCAGTCGGCCGCCCGCGTGGTTTTCGTCATGAATCTCATGACACAGCCCGGCGAAACCGACGGCTATACGGCGGCCGACCATCTGGTGGCCCTGCGCCGGCACGTGCCCGGTATTCCCATTCACTCGGTGATCCTCAATACCGCGCCGGTGCCGCCGGAAGCAGCCGCGTATTACGGCGCCCAGGGCTCCACCGCCGTCGCCACGGATGCCGAGCTGCTCCGCACCATGGGCTGCCAGACGGTGGAGGAAGACCTGCTCGGGGAAGGGATTCAGGTCCGCCACGATCCCGGCAAGCTGGCCGACGCCGTCCTGGCCCTCGCCGTGGAGAACCGCTGATGGCCCTCGGGCTGGCGCTGCTCGAGGGCAGTTGCCTCTTCGTCGCCGTCTGCGCGATGACCTTCCTCTGGCTTCATCCGCTGCTGCTCGACTGGCTGGACGTCGCTGTGGCGCTGGGACAGGCCTCGATACTGTCGCTGGCCTGCATCGTCGCCTTTTATTACAACGACCTCTACGACCTGCGTGTCGTCCGGAGCTTCGGCGCCTTCGCCTCGCGCCTGCTTCAGGCCTTCGGCGTCGCCTTCATTCTGCTCGGCGTCTTCTACGCGCTCTTCCCTGAGACCCGCGTGGCCGAAGGTCCCCTGGTCTCCAGCCTCCTGATCATCGCGGGCCTGCTCCTGCCGCTTCGCGCGCTGATCTACACCCTGATGCGCCGAAGCCCCTTCGTCGACCGGGTGCTGGTGCTGGGAACGGGATCGCTGGCCCGGCGCCTCATCGAGTTGATGGAGTCCCAGCCCCAATTCCGCTACGCCGTCGTGGGGGTCGCGGACGACGCCCAGCCGGGCGAGGCGTTGTCGCTGACTTGCCCGCTCCTGGGGCCGCTCGAACGGCTGGGCAAGATCGTCGAGGAGGCGGCGCCTCACCGGATCCTGGTGGCGCTCACCGAGCGGCGCGGGAACATGCCCATGCGCGACCTGCTCGAGGCGCGCGTCCAGGGCATCCACGTCGAGGACGGCGTGGACGTCTACGAGCGCCTCACGGGGAAGCTGCCGCTCGAATCCCTCGTGCCGAGCCACCTGATCTTCTCCGAAGCCTTCAGGAAGTCGCCGCTGGACCTGGCATTCGGCCGGGTCCTGAGTCTCGCGGCATCGGGGGTCGGCCTGCTCCTGTCCGCGCCCCTCTTCGCGCTCATCGCGCTCGCGATCAAGCTCGATTCCCGGGGCCCCGTGTTCTTTCGCCAGATCCGGGTGGGAATGCGCGGCCGGCCCTTCATCTGCATCAAGTTCCGGACCATGCACCCGGTCCAGAACGAGACGACGCAGTGGGTGAAGGACAATAGCGATCGGATCACGCGGGTGGGGCGCTGGCTGCGGCTGTTCCGGCTCGACGAGCTGCCCCAGTTCGCGAACATCCTGCGCGGGGACATGAACCTGGTGGGCCCACGCCCCCAGCCCATCTCGAATCACGAGCTCCTCACCGAGCGCGCTCCCTACTATGCGCTGCGGCTCATCGTCCGTCCCGGCGTCACCGGGTGGGCCCAGGTGCGATACGGCTATACCAATACGCTCGAGGAAGAGGTCGAGAAGGTCAGATACGACCTCTTCTACATCAAGCACATGTCCGCGTGGCTCGATCTGCGGATCATCTTCGACACCGTGAAGATCGTGCTGTTCGGTCGCGGGGCGGCAGTCCCCAACGCGCGTCCCTTCGATGCGGGGGAGCCGGCTCGGCATCCGACGGAGACCGGAGTCCGGCCTTGAAATCGCGGGCGCTCGACTTTCTGGTCTGCCCCCGCTGCCAAGAGGCGCTGGAGCTGAAGTCCCGCTCGACCCAGGCCGCCGGGGTCAAGATCCGCGGCGTGAAGACCTCCTGACCGATGAGCGCCGCGCTCGTCTTCTGGGGAGCCCTCTTGCTCGTTGCCTATGCGTATGTCGGCTACCCGCTCCTGGTCTGGATGCTCGGCCGGCTCTTTCCCCGTCCGGTGCGTAAGGGCGCGCTCACGCCGACGATGACCGTGGTGATCGCCGCCCGAAATGAGGAAGGCCGCATCGGCGACAGGATCGAGAACTGCGTCGGCCTGGACTACCCGCCCGAGCGCTTGAACGTGGTGGTAGTCTCCGACGGCTCCACCGACAAGACGGCGGCCATCGTGGCCGGATACGCGGAGCGCTACCCGGGCCGCGTGGCGCTGGTGGCGCTGCCGGAGCGGGCAGGCAAGGCCACCGGCCTCAATGCCGGC
>WNGA01027783.1_pt1 | contig 12028 bp, 17 predicted proteins | sample 5400061 | NCBI WGS metagenome assembly WNGA01 (sample SAMN13153366, study PRJNA577476) | soil metagenome | isolation source: 100 cm soil or saprolite under grassland replicate 2 | place: USA:California | collected 2016-06-15
ACCTGCCACGCGAGTCGTCGCGAACAGACCGTAAAGACGCGTCCCGCCAGTTCGGAACAACAAGGAGCGGCGGAACCCGAGGTAAAAACAGACTAACAGAAGTAAACGAAGCGAACGAAGAGCTTTTCGAATCAACCTTCGTTTTCTTTGCTGCCTTCTGTAAACGTTCTTAGCCGTCACGGCCGATAGACGGCGCTCGCCGCGGCGAGCGCCTCTACACCTGCGCGGGTCCGCCAGAGGACGGATTCGTCCTGCGGCGAACTTGAGCGATCTGGGCTGAGCGATGATGGTCTCGTGTGAGGCCAGCTTCCTATTTCGACCGAATCGCTTCTAACATTGCGATTTGGCACGGTTATGATAGGGGTGTTAAAGCGGAATGTTATTCGACTAGTCTCACGACTTCCGAAGGAATGTATCTTATCGATCCAATTCCTCTTGAGAAAGAAGCTCTTGACGAGCTTGTCGGTTACAGCCGTGTCCCGGGAATCGTTGTCACGAATTCCAATCATCACCGCGCCTCTGCTCAGTTTGCCGCGCAGTTCTCGGCTCCGATCTTCGCGCGGTGTGAGGCATTTCCGGATAAGGCCTCGCAACAATTTAGAAGGGTTGCCGATGGCGATGAGATTTGTAATGGACTAAGCGTGATTGGTATCGAAGGCGCGGCAGCCGGGGAAATGATTCTCCATTACGCACCGAGCAGCGGGACGCTGATCGTCGGCGACGCGCTGATCAATTTCGAGCCGTACGGCTTCACACTTCTCCCTGCAAAATATTGCTCGAACGAAAAAGAAATGCGGCGGTCATTGCAAAAGCTTTTGGATTACCAAGCGGAGCGAATCCTTTTCGCGCACGGCACGCCGATTTTGTCTGGAGCGAGCGATCGCCTGCTGGGATTGCTGGGTAGCGATCGCTGACTGCCCGGCAAGACAGACTAACAGAAGGAAACGAAGACAACAAAGGGTCCGAAGCCAAATTGAATCTTCGTTTTCTCCGCTGCCTTCTGTAAAACGCTGCTGCGATGCACCCATTGTACGAGAAGGCGGACGGGCTTAGCGGCAAAGTCATTGGAGCGACAATCGAAGTCCATCGGCACAAGGGATCAGGGTTGATCGAATCAATTTATGAGCGATGCCTGCTGCGCGAGCTGGAGTTGCGTTCGATTCCAGCTACGACGCAGAAAATAGTCCGTGTGGAATACAAAGGTCTTGTTTTTGATGAGCCGTTACGCTTCGACCTGCTTGTGGACAACTGTTTGCTGGTCGAGTTAAAGGCTGTCGAACTTTTGCATCCTTCGAGCAAAGCGCAGCTTTTTAGCTACATGAAGTTGTTGGATATTCCGATCGGATTGCTAATTAACTTTCATGAGCCGGTTCTCAAGAACGGCATTTTTCGAATGATTCTGCCCGGAGCGAATCAAACAGAAGGGAGCATCGATAGCCAAGCTTCGCTCTAGCATCGGTATCCACAAAAACTTCGTTTTCTTCGTTACCTTCTGTAAAGGCTCTCTGCAGATTATTTATGAGGCGGCTTGGAGAAGGATCAATCGCTCGATTTCTGCGGCTGATCCGTTTTTCGCACACAATTTTTGCGCTTCCATTTGCTCTCGGCGCGTTGGTCGTGGCCGCGAATGGTCTCCCGTCTTTGCGCACGTTTTTGTTGGTTGTTGTCTGCATGATTTTCGCACGGACGGCGGCGATGCTTTTCAATCGCCTGGTGGATTGGTCGCTGGATCAGCGCAATCCGCGCACGGCTTCGCGTCACTTGCTCGTTTCCAAGCCAGCGGCGCTCGTTTTGCTCGCGGTGAGTTCTGCCGGTTTTGTTTTAGCGGCGGGGGCGATCAATCGACTGACTTTCCTGCTCGCGCCGGTTGCTCTCGCTCTGATTTTTTTCTACTCGGTCACGAAGCGGTTCACGAGCGCAACGCACTTCTTTCTCGGAATGGCGCTCGCCATCGCCCCGGTGGGCGCCTGGATCGCGCAAACGGGACGCATCGATCTTGCGCCGCTTGTGCTTGGGTCGGGCGTAATCTGCTGGGCCGCGGGATTCGATCTGATTTACGCCACGCAGGATTACGATTTTGATCGGCGGGAAGGCATTCGATCGCTGGTCGTCAAACTTGGGATTACACGCAGTCTTCGTCTGGCGCAGCTACTGCACCTCGCAATGTTTGGCGCGTTGATCGCGTTCGGTTTAAGCGCGAATCTTGGCTTCTTTTATTATTGTGGGATGCCTCTTGTTGCCGCTGCTCTGTTTTACGAACACAAAACCGAGAAGCTCGATCTGGCTGGGATCAATCGTGCGTTTTTCCAAAGCAACGCGTTTGTGAGCGCCGTTTTTCTGATTGCAGTGTGTGTCGATCGATTGGTTTGACCGATCACATCGCGTTCAATTGGGCTACGCGTCTCTCATGCCGGCCGCCTTCGAAAGCGGTTTCGAGCCAGATCTGCACAATCTTGAGCGCCAGATCTTCGGCGATCAGGCGTTCGCCGATGGAAAGGACGTTGGCGTCATTATGTTGCCGAGAAAGGCGGGCCGATTCTTCATTCCAGCAAAGCGCGCAGCGTACGCCATGCACTTTGTTCGCTACCATCGCTTCGCCATTGCCCGATCCGCCAAACACGATCCCGCGCTCGCACTCACCGCGCGCTACCGCTTCCGCCGCGGGCCGGATGAAAAGCGGATAATCCACCGGTTCCTCGTTAAAGGTACCAAAGTCTCTGACCTCGTGTCCGAGACTGCCGAGCAATTCTTTTACCTTTTCCTTGCACCGAAAACCGGCGTGATCTGTGCCGAGCGAAATTTTCATTTGTTCACTTAGAAGAATCGTCGGCGGTTTGTCGAGAACGTAGCAAATCAAGGAGCGGCGGCTTTCCAGCCGCCGTATTCCTCGGCGCTTAGGAAAGCGCCGCTCCTTGTGTTAGCCGCCATGCACCTTGGCCAGCTCGCGCCAGATCTCTCGCTCACGTTCCGTTAGTTTCTTCGGCACGTTGATTTGAACATCAACGAAGAGATCGCCACGGTTTCCCGAGACTCCCGGCAGACCGCGTTCCCGGAGCCGAAACCGCTGACCACCCTGGGTACCCGGCGGAATTTTAAGGCGCACATTTCCTTCGAGAGTTGGGACAAGCAGCTCGCTGCCCAGCACGGCGCGCCACGGCTCAATCTTCACTTCGTGAATCAGATCGCTTCCCTCGACTGAAAAATCTGGGTGGCGCGCCAGCCGCACGCGTAGAAAGAGATCGCCGCTTTTTCCTCCGCGGACGCCCGCTTCGCCCTGGCCGGCCAGCCGGATACGCTGCCCTTCGTGAACGCCACGCGGAATTTTCAGCTGATATGTTTCCACCTTGTTCGAACCGGCGCGGCGCAGCGACACGGTCCTCGTTGATCCGTGCAGGGCTTCCTCCAGCGTGACCATGATATCGGCTTCCACATCGGCGCCGCGCTCCGCTGTTGCCTGCCGTCCGCCAAATCCGCCGAAAGCGGATCTCCCGCGACCGCCGCCGAAAAACGCTTCGAAGAAATCGCTGAAGCCGGTTCCGCCAAATTCGAACTGGACCCCACCGCCATCGCCACCCCATTGATAAAATCCGCCTTCCGACGGCTGTGCGCCCCATTGCGGGGGCGGTTGAAATCCGCCCGGCCTGTTCCAATCCGCCCCGAGCTGATCGTACTGCTTCCGTTTTTCCGGATCACCTAGCACCTCGTAGGCTTCGTTGATTTCCTTGAATTTCTCTTCGGCGGCCTTTTTGTCCTTAGCCACGTCAGGATGGTGTTTTCGCGCCAGCTTGCGAAACGCGCTGCGAATTTCGTCACTGCTAGCCGTTTTCGGCACACCGAGTGTCTCGTAATAATCTCTAAACTGCACTGCCATCGGGTCTCAACCTTGTGCCTCCGCGCAATTCGCGCAACCTTCACTCGATGCGTGAGCTCGGAAAATTCGTGGTCATCATTGGCGTCATCATGACGCTCGTGGGACTTGTTCTCTGGAGCGGCTTCGCACCAAAATGGCTGGGACGCTTGCCGGGCGATATCCGGATCGAACGCGAACATTCCGCATTTTATTTTCCCATTGTGACCTGCATCATCCTCAGCATTGTCCTGAGCTTGTTCTTGTCGATCTTCTCAATTTTCCGGCGCTGATGCCAGCGTCGCGCAAACGATTCGACCTGAATCGGCATGTTGCCAAGTTGCTGCAATGCCGGCGGTGCCCGCGCATGCAATCAACGCCCGTCTCCGGCGGAGCGATTGTAAGTGACGTGATGCTAACTGGTCAGGCGCCTGGGCCGAGAGAACCGGTGCTGAGACGACCCTTCGCGCACACTGCCGGCAAAACTCTCTTCCGCTGGTTCGAAGAATTCTGCGGAATGAATGAAGCCGCCGTCAGATCCACAATCTATTTTGCGGCGGTTTGCCGCTGTTTCCCCGGCAAAAATTCCAGCGGCGGCGATCGCATTCCCGCGCCGGACGAAATCCGTAACTGCTCATCGTGGATGGGTGAGGAGATCGCAATTTTACGGCCGCATCTCATAATTCCCGTCGGCCGATTAGCCATCTTGCAATTCGTCGACTGCGGGAAATTAGAGAAAGTGATCGGCCGCAAGTTTCGAGTCGAACGCGCAGGGCACCACTTCGACGTGATACCATTGCCGCATCCCTCCGGCGCATCGCCCTGGCACAAGATTGCGCCCGGAAAACGATTGCTCGAACGCGCGCTCAAATTGATCGCGCGCCATCCGGCGATGAAGGATCTGGCCGGTAGATAAGCGCTGATTATCTGGGTAGCGCACGCGTCTGGGACAGTCTCATGACATGGGTGACACTCTCCAAAGGTACGTGCCCTCTGTTTTTCGCTCTAGAGGGAGGCAGTTTTGATTTAGCCAGACCCCTAATTTCAGAGGAAAGAAGGGGGTCTGGCTAAGCAAAAATGCCGGGGAGTACACGGCCGAACAGCGGCGCTTCTGAGAGGGGAAAGTGTTACCCATGTCATGAGATCATGCCTCTCGCGTGTTGGCGAGCGCGTCCTCGCGATCGCGACCTTTTCTTCCCTTTCTTCCTATAGGGCAGCCCGACTGTCCCAATGGAAAAGTTCGTTTCGGCGCGACACCGAAACCAGCACGCGAGATGCGTGCTACCCCAGAGGTTTCATCGACGCTGAACGCTGAAACGCCCAATTTGGAAAGGTCGCGCAGAAAGTGGTCTGGATTTCGATATTGGACGTTGGGCGTTGGGCGTTGGACGTTTCCGAATGTCATTGAGCATTCCAACGCGCTCTGAAATTAATGAGTCCGACAAGTGGGACCTCACGCATCTCTTTGCCGAGGTGAGCAAATGGCAGGAGGATTTTGCCTGGCTCAAGCGGACCTACCGGAAGCTTCAGGAGTGGAAGGGCAAAGCAGGGGAATCGTCGCAAACGCTAGCTACGGTGCTTGAGTTTGAGAAATCGCTCGAGCTCAAGATGGAGCGTGTTTATCATTACACGTCGCTGCAACTCGCGGAGGACAGCACAAACAACGAATACCTCGCGCGGATTGGGCAGGTTCAGAATCTGCTCACGAAAATCGGTGAAACGGCGGCGTTCGTTGTTCCGGAAATCCTGGCGATCGACGATGAAACGTTTGAAAAATTCATAGCCGATCCTGCGCTGGCCGACTGGCGGGTCAAATTGCACAAAATTCGGCGGATGAAGCGGTATGTGCTCTCGGTGCCTGAGGAACGCATTCTCGCACTGGGGAGCGTTGCACTCAGCGGTTACGACGACACGTTCTCACAGTTGACGGATGTGGACATGAAGTTCGGCGTCGTGATCGATGAGACCGGCCGCGAAAAACCGCTTACGCAAAGTTCGTTCAGCTCATTCCTGGTGAAACGCGATCATGAACTGCGCAAGCGCGCCTTTCATCAATTCTACGCGGAATTTCAGGACCATCAGTATACGCTTGCCGCGTCGCTTGCCTATTCGGTCAAGGCGGATGTCTTTCACGCATGCGCCCGGCATTACCCATCAGCGCTGGAGGCTGCGCTCTTTCCGGATGATGTGCCGGTTGCGGTTTACGACGGCTTGATCAGATCGGTCCGCGCGAATTTGAAGCCGCTCTTTCGCTATTTCGACTTGCGCCGGCGCGCTCTGGGTCTGCGCGAGCTGCATCACTACGACACTTACGTTCCGCTAGTTCCGGAAATTGAAACGCGCACCAGCTTCGATCAGGCCGTTGAGATGGTTTTCGCCGCGCTCGCTCCGCTAGGGAAAAAATATGTCGATATCCTGCGAGAAGGTTTGCGCGGGCGCTGGGTCGATCGTTACGAGAGCAAAGGCAAACGAGAAAACGAGCGATCCGAAGATGCGCGCTTATATCACCAATCGGCAGATCGATGATCTGCGCGGCACGCTTTTCCGGCAGACGATGTTCGCTGAATTTGAGAAAGTTATCCATGCCATCGAGGAAACCGGCGACGCGCTTACGCTGGATGTTTTCAGATCGGAGTATCACAAACTTCTTGAGACCTATTTTGGCGAAAATTTCGTGCTGGATGCCGAGCTCGATCTGGAATGCCTGCGCATCCCGCATTTCTATCACGCGTTCTATGTCTATAAATATGCGACTGGGATTTCTGCCGCCGTTGCGCTTTCGCAGCGCGTGCTTTCCGGTGAACCGGGAGCCGTGGAAGCCTATCTTAATTTCCTGCGTTCTGGTGGCTCGAAATTTCCGCTCGAAACTCTCAGAGCCGCAGGCGTTGACATGACGACCCCTGCGCCCATTGAAAGCACACTTCGATTGTTTGAGCGACGCCTCGACGAATTGGAAGCGCTGTTGCTATAACCAAGGAGCGGCGGCTTTCCAGCCGCCGAGAATACCAAAAGGCGGCGCTTTGGAAAGACGCCGCTCGTTGCTTACCGTCTCTCGATGGAACAAATGCCAGACGACCTTCGCGAGCGCTTGATCCCGTTGTTCCAACAAAATTTCGAGAAGTTTGGCGAGCTTGGAGCGGCTGTTTCAGTTTGGCAAAATGGAAAACCGATTATCGATCTCCATGGCGGATTCTGCGATGCTCGTCGCGAGAAACCGTGGACAGATGAGACCCTTGTCCTCATCTGGTCTGCCACGAAGGGGATCGGCAGCGCCTGCGTTCTGCACGCGTTGCAAGAACATAACATCGACATTAACCAGCGGGTCGCAGAGTTCTGGCCCGCGTTTGCTCAGTCTGGCAAAGAAAGAATCACGCTGTCGCAGTTGCTTTCACATCAAGCTGGGCTTTGCGCTTTGGGTCGCCGAGTTGACGTGCTCGATTACGGCGCAGTCGTTCAAGCGATCGAAGCGCAAAAGCCATTGTGGCCGCCTGGAACTGCTCATGGTTATCACGCCCGCACCTTCGGCTTTCTTCTCGACGAGCTTGTGCGTCGCATCGCTGGAAAAACTTTATCGGATTATTGGCAGGAAACTTTTGCCGAGCCGCTCAATCTCGATCTTTGGATTGGCTTGTCCGGAAAGGAAAATCCGCGGGTAGCGACGATTTACGCTGCGAAAAGTGGCAAGCCGCCGGAGCCAAAACAATTCTATCTGGATCTCGCGACGCCCGGCACTTTGGCGCGCAAGGCGTTCACTTCGCCTCACGGATTACAGGCGATCAGTAAGATGAATGATCCTGCGATTCGCGCGAAACCGATTGTTTCCTTTGGCGGGATTGGCAGCGCCTCAGCGCTGGCAAAATTCTATTCCATGCTTGCGAACCGCGGAGAATTCGATGGTCAGACTTTTTTCTCAGAAAAAACAATCGGATGGATGACAAGGACTCTGGCGGACGGCATGGACCGCGTTTTTCAAATACCGACGGCGTTTTCCGCCGGATTTATGAAAGACCCACCGAATACAACGCGAAGAATGTTCGGCACATCCCCTAATGCCTTTGGACATCCCGGCGCGGGCGGCAGCCACGCCTTTTCCGATCCTCAAAACAAAATTGCGTTCGCTTACATCATGAATCAGATGGAACAATCGCTCCTGCCTAACGAAAAATCGCTCCGGCTCGTGGACGTGATTTATAGTTAGGGCGCACCGCCGGGCGTCCGTCTCACGCTTCGGCGCGCCCGGCGGTCGCGCCCCACCAAGTCAGTCGCCAGTAATGGTAATGAGGATGTTTCGCCGATGTGGGGCGCGCCGATGCTCGAACAGGAATATGCCTTGCCAGGTTCCAAGTTGCATCTTGCCGTCGATAATCGGGATTGTCTCGCTGGTGCGCGTCAATACCATGCGGATGTGCGACGGCATGTCATCGCTGCCTTCCGAACCGTGAGTAAAGTAATCAGCATCTTCCGGCACCAAACGATTGAAAAATTCCTCTAGGTCATGTCGCGCCGTCGGATCGGCATTTTCCATGATGATGACGCTGCAACTGGTGTGCTGAACAAACACCGTGACCGTCCCATTGCGTAAACCGCGCTTGTCGATCTTTGCCTGGACAGCGTCGGTGATTTCGTAGGTTCCTTTGCCAGTGGTGCGAACCTCGAGTTGATCATGGTGGATGCGCATTGGATCAAGGAGCGGCGGTTTCCTAACCGCGGAAAATAAAAACAAAAGTGGCGCTTTGGAAAGCCGCCACTCCTTGATGCAAAAGTAGCGCGTTGATCTTTGTTTCCGGTAGTGGCCTAATAACGTGCCGATGCGAGGGGATCTCGAGCGCGTGCTGTTTGATGAGCCGGCAATTAACCGCCGTCTGGATGAGCTCGCTGAGCAGATTTCAAATGATTATCGCGATCGAGACTTGACCGTGATCGCGGTCTTAAACGGAAGCGTGATGTTCATGGCGGATTTGCTCAGGCGGATTCCACTGCCCTTGAAGCTGGGTTGCCTGAGCGTGGCAAGCTACCACGGAAAAACGCAAGGGAGCGGCGAGGTCATTTTTAAGCAGGTCGCGCTTCCCGATGTGATCGATCGGGACATTTTGATTCTGGATGACATTCTGGATAGCGGCCACACGCTCGCAGCCATTCGCGAGAAATTGGAAACGGCCAAACCGCGAAGCATTCGGGTGTGCGTCTTTCTGAGCAAAAAGAAAAAGCGTGCCCGGCAGATCGTTGCAGACTATTTGGGTTTCGAAATCGAAGACGAATTCGTGGTGGGTTTCGGGCTCGATTTCATGGAAGGTTATCGCAACCTTCCCTGTATCGGTGTGCTACGGAAGGAATTGATGGCGCGAGCGAGCAGATGAAGGTGCGAGTGCATTTTTACGCGCAACTGCGCGATCTGGTTGGAATTCGTGAGCAAGACGTTGAACTGCTGGAGGGAGCGGCCATTCGCGATTTGTTGGAGGAAATTTACGCGCAACTGCCTGCGCTGCGCGCACATGACAAGAGCATTTTGATTGGCGCAGGCGTGGAATTTGTCGATCGCAATTATAAACTCAGGCCGGGCGAAGAGATTTCGATCATGCCGCCAGTGCAGGGGGGGTGAATTAGAGGTCAGAAGTCAGAAGTCAGAGGTCAGCGAATCAGATGGATCTTTGTTTGCTTTTTTCTGCGACTCACCTGCTTATTCGCGTCGATTCGTGTTCATTCGTGGTTTTCAATCAGTCTCGGAAATTTTTGAAGTTGGTGGTGACACCGAAGTCGCGGCTGCGCACAAACTGAATCACAGCTTGCAGGTCGTCTCTCTTTTTTCCCGTGACGCGAATTTGTCGATCCTGTAACTGGCTTTGCACTTTGAACCCTTGCGACTTGATCGCCTGAATGATCTCTTTGGCTTTGTCACCTTCGAGGCCCTGTCGAATTTTCAATTCCTGACGAGCATGCCCGACCGATGAGACGGCAGGCTCCTCCTGTTCGACATTGCGCAAATCCACACCGCGTTTTGAAAGTTTGCCGACCAGAATTTCGCGCAATCCCCGAAGGTGCGCGGCGTCCTGAGCGGTGAGAGTGATCTTGTCTTTCTCGGCGAGAATCTCAGTTGTTATGCCTTTGAAATCGAAACGGGTCGCAAGCTCCTTGCGCGCCTGATTGATCGCATTGTCGACTTCCTGTCTGTCAACTTCGGAGACAATGTCGAACGAAGGCATCTGCGATTGCGGATTCTAGATTGTGGATTGCGGATTAATCAAACGAAATTCGCTACGGATAGGTTTTCGAGACTCTGATGTTTCCGTGCGCCGCGCGGACGCTGATGTCAGCAGCAGGCGCCGGTGCCGGACCAATCGCGGTGTCGATTTTGCGGATTACGTCGCCGTCAGGCCGGCCCTCTGCGGTGAAGTCATTGATGATCTTCCCGTGAGGCGTTTCGGCAATCAGATGGAAGGCAGCAGCGCCCGGGAGAAAGGCCAGCGCATTTCCATTTGCGACATTTGCCTGAATGGAAAATTTGCCCGGCTCCCACCATTCGTAAGCCAGCGTGAACGTCCCGCGCCCCAGCGAAAAGACGGAATTGCTGAAACAGCTGCCGGCAAGCATCCGTCCGCGCTCCGATTGGGCATGTAAGTTTTGGCCGCGCATTCCCTCTACCAGAACTTCGCCGGCGCCTAGCTCCAATCGCGATATATTGGCGGTTTCTGGAACAACGATGGTGTATTCGACTGTGCCGGAGCGATCAAACAACCCCCCAGGTTGGGTTCGGTGGAAACTGGGTTTCGATCGAGACGGCGCCCGGGCGCACAGAGACATCGACCACAATCTGTTTCAACCGCCTCTGGGTATAGGCTCTCTTTGTTGCCTGTACCCGCATGTCGTTCGTATCCGAGCCGTAAATGCGAACTACGCCGTCCCTATTCTTGATTGAAATATCTGCAGTCGGTTCGATCGCATAGAATTGCTCGAACGTCTCCTCCAACGTGCGGCTCGTCCCGAAGCCGCAGCTGGTAAACGACAATAACGATGCCGCAAGTATCAGACGAAGGTTCTGCCCATTAGTAGTTGGCAATCGCACGAACAAATCCCATCAACGCATGTGCGTTGCTGATCAAGGGAAGAAATGCCGTGACGACAATGACCGCAAAGAGCGCGGCTTCGCCGAGAAAATCGTGGCGTGCTTCGTTTTTGAGATAGTCGCCGGTAATATTCCAAAACGAGCGCACCGAGGTCCGCTCACAATTTGCGCGGAAGCTTTCGAATGTCGCAGAATGATAGTTGTAATTGGCAATCAGCGATGTGTGACGGCTGCGCATTGCGGGATTAAGCGCGTCGCGGCGGCGGCTGGCGTTACAGGCTGTTAATATTGTTGGTTTCATGGTTTCCGATGTTTGTTGTTTCCTGTGAGATGCGCCTCGCAGTCCGATTGGATTCAAAATTTGTTAGAACGCGAAATTTGTTCGCTAATGCGCATCCGGCGATCGTGCAGCGGTCGATGCGGCGCCTCGCCAATTCAAACACGAATCCGAAAGATCAATTGGGCGTGACGATCGTACTGGGCGCGCGGATCATCCAGCCATTTCTTCCACCATGCCGGACCTTCCTCATTGAACGCACGGGCTGCCGGGCGGGGCAGCGCGCCCTCTCGGCAAATTCAGTCTTGCCGGGACCTTATTGGTTCGCCCTCCTGATAATGAGTATCGGGCTAGCGGTGGTCGGAATCGCACTGAGCCTATCGCAAGGCACAGGAATACCGGAAGTTGACGTGAGCGCGTAGCACACTTTCTTTGCGGTCTTAAGCGACTGCTGTGTTGTTGCCGGCACCACTACGTTTTTGCTCGGATCAGCAGCAAATGCCGATGCGCAAAACGCGAGTGCAAGCACGACACTTATACATCGAACCGACCAGCCGCATAAGCGACTGAGTCTGCTTCCTCTTTTCACGCCACGATTGTGATCCCGTTCCGAATTTAGTGCAAGTTTATCCGAAGCGGCTTTAGCACAAAAACACCACACTTTTAGTCATCGCAGGTCAGTCCGATCTCAAGGCCCGGCTGAGATTGCTCGGAGAATGTTGCGCTGAGCGCCACAGGAAACGTACTGGTAGTCCGCTGCGTGTAATGTCGTTTACAAGGGAGACGCGCGGAGGGTTGCGATGCAGGCCACCGTAACCCCGGGCGCGTCGCGATCTCCTCGTCG
>WNGA01010810.1_pt1 | contig 12027 bp, 11 predicted proteins | sample 5400061 | NCBI WGS metagenome assembly WNGA01 (sample SAMN13153366, study PRJNA577476) | soil metagenome | isolation source: 100 cm soil or saprolite under grassland replicate 2 | place: USA:California | collected 2016-06-15
CGGACTGCTGGGCGACATGGGCGAGCTCGTGGCCGAGCAGCAGGCGACCCTCGCCCGTCGTCGGCGCGTAGCCGCTCTCGCCGAAGACGATGTGCCGGCCGACGGTGTAGGCGCGCGCGTCCACCGCCCGCGCCGATTCCGCCGCCGAGGCGCCCGCGTGCACCTGCACCTGCGAGAAGTCGTGTCCGAGCCTCGCCTCCATGTCGGCTCGCACGACAGGCTCGAGCGGGCGACCCGGCGAGCGAAGCACGTCGTGCACGATCGGCGGCGCCGCTGCGGGCCCGGCCGCAGACGCCTGCCGCTGCAACCGCCTCGCTCGGCACACGGCGCACTCCCCGCCTGCGCCGACGATCCCTCCGCATGCACAGCGCCGTGCGGCACGGCGGACGGCCACGGCGGTGCGCGAGGCCGCCGGTTGCCTACCCATCGGTGTGCCCCGCACACGACTGGGGTGCAGCCAACCCCGCGATGCGCCGCGCAAATGACTCGAAGCAGAGGGCGTCCGCGCGCCTGAGGGCGTTCGGCGCGTGCCGCAGCATGCTGAAGAGGACGTGGAACGGCTCGTGCATGATCGTCGAGCCGCGGAAGTCCGGCAGGTCCCAGAAGGCCTGGCAGAGGACGATGAGCCGGTTGGCCGGACACGAGAACGCGCGGTTGCCCGTGCACGAACCGGGCGGCGAGCAGCCCACGAGGGAGACGTTGGTCCCGCGGCACATGTAGCGGAGGAAGCCGCTCTCGAGCAGCTCTCGAACCCGAGTGAACCGGTTGCGCTGCTGTTCGATCAGCCGGAAGTGAGCGGGGTTCGTCAGCGTGAGCCCGAGCTCCTCCTGCAGGATCGTGTCGAACTCCGCATCGACGGGCTGTCCTGCCCGCACGAGAGCGAGGTGGCCGTCGAGCAGGACCTCGGCTGTGAACGCGAGCTCGATCGCCTCGGCGTCCGCGGTGGCGATCGCGTCGACTGCCTCCTGCCCCGTGAGATCGGGGTTCGTCAACCCGGTGGCGTGGCAGGACACGTTCTCGGGGCGGACGAGGCGCTGCACCGAGCGTGTCGCAGCGGCGCGCCCTGTCTCGCCCGCGGACCCGGTGGTCGCAGCCGCGCGCTCTGCGGCGCGCTCGGTCGGATCCGCCGGCGAAAGAACCGGAATCGAGCGGCCGGTCTGCCGCGAGTCGGTGCCGTCCTGCTGCACGACGTGCGCGAGCTCGTGCGTGAGGAGGCGCTTTCCCTCGGTCGTGTCGGCGGAGTATCTGCCGTCGTCGAACACGATTTCGGGGCCAACGGTGTAGGCGAGCGCATCGACGGCGCGAGCCGACTCGGCGGCACGCGCATCCGTGTGGACGCGCACGCGCGAGAAGTCGTGCCCGAAGCGCGCTTCCATCTCGTCGCGCAGACCCGGCTCGAGCGGCCGACCCGCGGCGCGGAGGACGTCGTGCACGATCGGCGGCGCCGTTGCGGGCCCGGCCGCGGTCGCCTGCCGCTGCAAGCGCCTCGCCTTGCACGCGGCGCATTCGCCGTCGGGGCCGATGACCCCTCCGCACGCACAGCGCCGTGCACTCCTCGCGAGCAGCGGGCTCGACTGCAAGACCGCCGTCATCTCCTCCTCCTCGGCGGCGCAGCGGCGGCCGTGATGTCGACCGCCGGCAGGCCGTCGCGGATATCCGACTCCCACGTCGCCTGAGCCGCGGGGTTGCACCCGTGCGCCGACTGCGTGTCGTAGAGGCGCGTCTGGGCGGTGGCGGCGCGGCGCACACCCGCCAGCGCTGCAGCCGGTGCGCCGCCGCCGAGGATCTCCAAGGTTCCCGTGCGGGCCAGTGCGCACGCGAGGTCGTAGTGCCCCTGCTCGTGTTGCAGCAGCCGCTCCGACTCGAGCTGCGCGACGCGGTCGCACTCTGCGCCGTAGGGGTCGTTACATTCGTCCCGGCTCGTCGCGATGACGGATTGGTCGGGTGCGGCCGTGGCGGCACAGCCTCGCGGCAGGCCGAGTGGCCCGAAGGTGACGTTGACGAGGCGCCTGCGTGCGGCTTGGTCGAAATGCCGCTGGCAGGCCGTGACCTTCGCGGCGCAGCCGTTTTGTGTCCGGTCGCCCGCGTTGGCCCATCGCGCCTTGACCCACGACGGCCCGGCGTCGAAGATCGCCCGCACGATCTGCTGCCCATCGGCGTTGCCGAGCTCGAAGTGGAAGTGCGTCTCGGCGCTGAACCTCGATCTCGCCGGCGCCGGACCGGTGAAGTCCGCCCACGTGAGCGCCGCCGGGTGCTCGCAGCTCGCAGTCAGCGCCGACCCGATTCGCCGGATCCCCTCCAGCGGCGGCAGGATGTCGACTCCCGGCGGCAGCGGCACCCGATAGACGGTTCCGGACTCGCCGGCGCGTTTCTCCACCTCGACCGGTTCTCCGTTCTCGAACGCCGCCTCGGCCCGCTCGGCCTCCTCTTCGAGGGGATCGTCGAGGCCGCTGACGGAGCTGGGCATGGGGCGCGCGCTCGCATGGCTGCGCTGTTGAACCACGTGCGCGAGCTCGTGTGCCAACAGCCGCCGGCCCGCGCGCGACTCTGGCCGGTAGCCGTCCGCACCGAAGACGACATCCGTGCCGACCGCGTACGCGCGCGCGCCGAGTGCCGTGGCGGAGGCCTCAGCGGCGGCATCTGCGTGCACGCGCACGCGCGAGAAGTCGTGCCCGAAGCGGCCTTCCATCTCGCCGCGGACCGCGGGCTCGAGCGCGCGTCCTGGCGAACGCAGAACGTCGTGCACGATCGGCGGCGCCGTGCTCGGTCCTCCCTGCCGCAACTGCCGTTGCAGGCGCCGCGCCTTGCAGGCTGCGCACTCGCCGTCGGGGCCCGGCGTCCCCCCGCAGGCGCAGCGACGCTGCAGCGACGCCCTCACGACCGTAGCTCCCGACCGACGGCGCCGGTGACCTCGGCCGTGACCGAAGCGGTCGCGTTGCCGAGACCGTGCTCGCCGAGCACCGGATCGAGCGCGCGCGCGACCGCCTCGCGCACGGCGGGATCGTCCGGCGCCACCCCGTCGAGCACGAGCTCGTCGATCGACACCGCGAGCGTCTGGGGGTTCACGCCCACGCGTTCACCTCCGCCTCCGTCAGCGGGCGCTCGAGCTTGGCGCATTCGCGCGCCGCGGCCCGCGCAACGTGGCTCATGCGCACGGACGCTCCCTCGTCGGCGGCGAGGAAGGCCGCGGACAGCGCGATGTTCCTGATGCTCCCGCCGGCCAGGCTCAGCCGGGCGAGCGCACGCTCGTCGATCCCTTCGGTCGGCGTCTCCACCGGAAAGATGCGGCGCCAGATCTCCGCGCGTTGCGTCTCGTCCGGGAACGGAAAGCTGACGACGAAGCGGATGCGGCGCATGAACGCCTGGTCGATCGCGTCGCGTGCGTTCGTCGTCAGGATGGCGAGGCCGCGGTACGCCTCCATCCGCTGCAGCAGGTAACTGACCTCGATGTTCGCGTAACGGTCGTGACTGTCCTTGACCTCGCTGCGCTTTCCGAACAGTGCGTCGGCCTCGTCGAAGAGCAGGATCGCGGCCCCGGCCTCGGCCGCATCGAAGAGCCGGCGCAGGTTCTTCTCCGTCTCGCCGATGTACTTGCTGACGACCTGGCTCAGGTCGATCCGGTAGAGATCGAGGTCGAGCTCGCGCGCCAGGACCTCCGCGGCCATCGTCTTGCCCGTTCCGCTCGCGCCCTCGAAGAGAGCGCTGATGCCGAGTCCTCGCGTGCTCTTCCGCGCGAAACCCCACTCGTCGTACACGCGCGTGCGGCCGCGGACATGCGCCGCGATCTCCGTGAGGATCTCGAACTGCGTCGAGGGCAGGACGATGTCTTTCCAACCTGCGAACGGCTCGATGCGCCGGGCGAGATCGTCGAGACGTCGACGGGACTGTGCACGGCAGGCCTGCCACAGCGCAGTCTCGAACGGCACTTCACCCGCCGCCTCCCCGGACGCCGCGGCGATCGCATGCGCCGGAAGGTCGAATTGCGCAGTCAGCGAGTCGAGGGAGCCGTTGAGTGATCGGGCAGGCTCGCCGAGCAGCCGTTCCCACAGCACGCGCTGCTCGGCCGGCGTCGGGCGCGCAACGTCGATGCGGGCGGAAGCGCGGCGGCCGAGCGTGACGGGCTCGCTCGACGCGACGATGACCGTCGCGTGAAGCGTTGCGACGAACGCTTCGAGCCGGCGCAGGTTCTCGGCTTCGACGCCGTCCGCAACTTCGAGGAGCAGCACGTTCCGCGAGAGGGCGAGCTCTCGCTCCCAGAGCCGCGCGAGTGTCGCCCGCTCGTCCGGCTGCAGAGGAAGATCTGCCGAAGAGGCGGCGTGTAGTCGAAACCCGGCCTCGGCCGCGCCGTGGCTTGCGACGTCGCGCCGGGTGTCCGGGTCGGCGCCCGTGACGACGACCACGGACTGGGCCACACCGTAGGCCCCGCTGCATGCGCGGGTGACGCGCGCGGCGGCGGCCGCCTGGGACGAGGGCAGCTCCACGGGCGGCTCGACGAGCTCGGCGAGCTCTTTCAGCCGCTCGTCGAGGTAGTGGAGGCCCGTCAAGTGGTGGAGGACGCGCTCGTCGATGTGCAGCGGGCGCGTCGTCACGGACTCGCCCGGCTCGAGCTGGACGAGCCGCCAGTGCCGCAGCGGCGCCGCCGGGGCGAGCGCGCTCCAGTGCGGCTCGGCGAAGCAGGCGAGGGCGAGGCCGAAGCTCGGCGCGCGCTGCCGCTCGTCGCCCGCCGCCCGAGTGCACAGCGCCGCAAACCGCGCCTCCAGCTCGACTCCGGCGCAGAGCAGCACGACGTCGCGCTCGAACGGCGAGAGGCCGAAACTCGTGACGAGTGCTTCGAGGGCGGGCGGCGCCGACGGCTCGTCAACGGCGGCCTTCGTGCCCCCGGCGTGGTGCTCGAGGCGGCGCGCGATCCGGTCGAGCTCCGCGGTCAGCGCCCGCTGGTTGAGCTCCAGCCAGTCGTTCACAGCGTCACCTTCGGATCGGAGTACGTGTCGCCGGTGACGTCGAGCTGGCTGTCGGCGCCGTCGACCTGGATGCGCACCAGGTACTGGCCTGGGACGACGTGTCCGGCGTGGATCGTGATCGAGCTCGTCGGAGCCGTGCGCGGATCGTCGGGAAAGGTGTACGCGTGGGTGGAGCCGCCCATCCCGTTCAGGAGGAGCGCGACCCGCTGGCGCTCGGTCACCGCGGGCACGACCTTCACCGTCACGTCGGCACGGTGCGTCCCGTCGGTCTCCACGCCCGTGTTCGCGAGGGTGACTTCGTACACGCCGCCGCCCGTCTTCGTGATCCGCGGCGTGAGGACGAAGGCCGCGACGTTCGACTCCACGCCGCCGTGGTCCTGGAGCGGAGTCCCCATCTCGCGGATGTGCTCCACCTGGAGGGCGTGCAGGCCCGCGGGGATCGACGGTAGCGTCGCGGTGATCTCGGTCTCCGAGACCGACGCGACCGCGAGTGGAGTCCCGTCGATCGAGAGGCGTGTCTTGTGCCCCTTGAGGCGCTGCCCGCGGACGCGGATCACCGCGCCGTCGACAATCGCGTCGTCGTCACCGCTCGCCGCGACGACCTGTTCCACGAAGGGCTCGCGAAAGAGGTCGACGTAGATGTTTCTCAGCCGCACCGGCAGCGGAGACGAGAACGCGTCGTCGCTCTCGATCAGGACGACGGTTCCCTGGTACGCGACCGAGAGCCGGTACGGCGTCTGGAAGAAGATGGACCAGAGCTTCGAAAGCTCCTCGAGCGTCAACGGGGCCTGCGTGAACTTGACGAGCTCGACGTCGTCCGCAAGGTTCTCTTTGGCAAGCAGCGGAAAGGCGGTCACCGCATTGCGAATCTGCGGGCGCGTGAGCACCGGCCGCGCGTGCAGTGTGCGCACGACGCTTCCGAGAAGTCGCTGCGGCTCGAAGTCCGTGTCGCGTCCGTAGAAGGTGAAGAGGTAATGAAGGTCGAGACCGATGCGCGGCCGGCCCATCAGCCGCTCGCCGTCGCTGCTGCGCGTTGGGAGATCCTCGTTCCGCGCTGCCGCGCTCGGCGTGACCTGGTAGAGGAAGATGTTGACGCGGGTGCTCGGCAACCCGCCGCCGGCCGTCTCCGGACTGACCATCGTGACCTTCGCCCCGGGCACGTCGGCGTCGACGCGCTTCTCGAGCAGCTTGTCGAGCGTGGCCGTCACCGTCGCGATCGCGAGGTGGTTGCTCACCCGGCGGTCACCTCCATGTCCGGTCGACGTAGCGCCGCGCCGCCGCGAGGTCGGCGAAGGGGTTCCCGGCCGTCGCGCCGCGAGCCGGTGCCGTCTCGATCGACCTGATGGGCTCTGGGGCCCGGGGCGGCCGAACCTCGAGTCGCCCGATCCTCACCTCGACGCGATGAGATGCCTCGCGAGCGGGTCTGGTCGCGACCGGCGGAGCGGGCAGCGGCTCGTGCGTCCGGAGCTGGACGTGTCGGCGCGTCTGCACCGCCGTGGCCGGCTCGGGCGGGGGCGCCGCGACGGCGCGGGTCGTACGGCCCGCCGCCTCGGGGAGAGCAGCAGGAAGCTCAGCGGCGAGTGGACGAGCCGTCGGCGACGACGGCGGGCGCGCGGGGACCGAGAGCCTCGAGCGCGCGGCCGTGACTTCGATCGCAGCCGGCTCACGGGCAGCGTCGACCTTCTTTACGGCCGGCGGCTCGGCCGGCCGTGCCCTGGACACGCTCGTAACTGCCTCCGTGACCGGTCCCTGTTCAACCGCCGGAGGGGGCGACGGCTCCGGGACGGTCTGCTCGGCAAGCGCCGGGCCGCCGGTGACGACTTCTCTCCGCGCAGACTCCGGTGGCGGCGGCTCCCGCTCCGCGTCGTCGCCACGACTCGGCGCGGAGTCGACGGACGGAAGAGCCGGACGCTGCCAGACGCTGCCGACGATCTGGGGGGCGAGGCGCGGTGTCAGTGCAGGACCGAGGGCTCGTCCCTGCCCTCGCGACACCAGCCCGGCCAGGAAGTCCGTCACGTCGTCTCTCCCAGCGAGTCGGCGATCAGCTCGAGGTAGCGCCGTCGCTTGCACGTGTCGAGCGCGAGAATCTCGTCCTCACTCCAGTGGTAGTGCAACGCGATGGCGTGCACCTCGCGGTAGAGTTGGTCCGCTCTCCCTGTCAGCTCGCGGAAGAGGATCGTCGCTGTGTCGAGGAGCGCCGACGTCTCGGCGCCGCACGCCGGACACGAGAGGTTCACCACGACCTCCGCCTGGGGATCGAGCTCGGCCATCAGCCGCGGCAGCTCCTCCCTGACCGCATCGGGGACGCTCCGCACGCGCCGGCCGCGCGCTCGGACCTCCTCCACGCAGCGCTCGAGCAGCGTCCGCATTCCGGCCTCGAGGTCCGGCGCGCGGGCGGCGGCCTCCTGGTCGGCGCCGCTGGGCAGACGAAAGCGAACGTCGTAGCGTGTGCGGCCGGCGCTGACGGTCGTTTCGTATGACGCGCGCGCGTCCGGGTACGGCGGCAGGAGCACGTCGCTCACGCGAAGCTCGAGATCCATCCGCTCCGCGCAGTCGGGGCAGTCGAGCAAGCACGGGAGGCTGTCGCCGTGCGCCGCGGCGCGCAGGTGAAGCAACAGGGCTTCACGATCGCCCACGGTCAGGGTGCGGACGGCCTCCTCGCGGGGCTCGTCGCCCTCCAGCCGGGCCAGACAGCGCGACAGGAGGCCGGTCACTCGCTCCGCGTGCGTCCGCGTCGAGCCGTCCTCGAGCAGGAAGGCCTCGTCCGCCCCCGTCGGCGACCGAAGGACAAAGGCCTGCCGGCGCTCGGCGCCTCTGAACATGCCGTGGGGGAGCGTGACTGCGAAGGCCGTCACGACACCGTCACGTCCTACTCGACGAAGCTCGGTTCGGCTGGCTCGGGCACCTCGTAGTCGCGTTCGATCCCCTCGTTCTCGAGCTTGATGTGCTGGATCGCGACGGCGTTGGCGTTCGCATCGAGGTCCGGCAGCGACTGGTACTCGGACACCCAGCAGCGAAACACCTTGTAGGCGAGGGCCAGCTGGCCGGCCTCGTTGTAGACCTCGATGAGGAGGTCCTTGCGGAAGTCCTTGAGCGAGACCTCCGCGCCGAGGCCCGAACCGAAGTTCCAGACCTTGTTCGCCCACTGCTCGAACTCGACGTCATGGGTGACGCCGCGCTCGAGTGTGATCGCCTCGTACTTCGTCCGCCCCGGCGACTTCCTCGACGTGCTGGGATCGCCCCCTTCGCGGTGCTCGACGACCTCGGTCGTTCGCTTGAGCGCCGAGACCTTGCTGACACCGGCGACGTACCGGCCGTCCCACTTGACCCGGAACTTGAAGTTCTTGTACGGGTCGAACCGGGAGGGGTTCACGCTGAACTCGGCCATAGCAGCTCTCCTTTGGACGCCTTAGGTCTCGATCTGCCCGGCGAGCTGCTGGATCTTGATGATCACGAACTCGGCCGGCTTGAGCGGTGCAAAGCCAACGAGGATGTTCACGACGCCGTGGTCGATGTCGGTCTGGGTCGTCGTCTCCTTGTCGCATTTGACGAAGTAGGCCTCGCGCGGGGTCGTCCCCTGGAACGCGCCCTGGCGGAAGAGGTCGTGCATGAACGCGCCGACGTTGAGGCGGATCTGCGCCCACAGCGGCTCGTCGTTCGGCTCGAACACGACCCACTTCGTGCCGCGGTAGAGGCTCTCCTCGAGGAAGAGCGCGAACCGCCTGACGGGCACGTACTTCCATTCGGAGGCCTGCACGTCTGCTCCGACCAGCGTGCGCGCGCCCCAGGAGACGTTGCCGTACACGGCGAACGAGCGCAGACAGTTGATGCCGAGTGGATTGAGGACGCCGTTCTCGGCGTCGCTGAGCTTGTATTCCAGCTGCAGGACATTCCGCAGCACCGCCTCGGTTCCGGCCGGTGCCTTCCAGACGCCGCGCGTTGCGTCCGTCCGCGCGTAGATGCCCGCAAGCGTGCCGCTCGCGCCGAGGGAGCGCGGCCGGAAGTCGTTCAGCGGGTCCGCGCTGACGATCCGCGGGAAGTAGACGGCCGCATTCTTGTCGCGCAGGCCGTCCAGCGTGCTTGCAAGCCACTGCTTGAACTGGATGACGTTCGTGCGGTCGCTCGGCGTGTCGACGATCAGGAACGCCCGGCGGTCACGGCAGTAGTTCGTCGCCTGGCTGAACGCGGTCGCGACCTGGCCGCTCGGGAACGCGTTCGGCGTGGTCGCTCTGGCAACGCGCGGAAGGCAGAGGATGTTGAAGAGATCGACCTTGTCGAGCGCGAAGAGGCCCGTCGGCGGACTGACGGCGTTGCTGCCGACGAGGTCCGTGGCGTTGGGCGGAACCCCGTCCTTGCCTGTGACGGGCGAGTCCTGCTTGCGAACGTTTCCCGCGGGCGACCCGAGCGCGTACACCGTCACGTTCTCCTCCGCTGTCGCCGCCTCGAGATGAAGATCGGTCGCGGACGTGTCGGTACCGGCGTTCGAGAACGTGATGACCGTCGCGGGCCGCGAGATGCCGGCCGAGGCCTGAAGCCGCTTACCGACCACTCTCACGGTGGCGCCGGCCCATGCGTCGTTCATCGGGTTGGCGGCCCGGATGCCCGCCTCGATCCTCGCCGCCGCCTCGTCGACCGTGCCGATGGGCCCCTTGCCCAGGCTGATGTCCGCGCTCTCGTTCGTGAAGGCCGCGTCGTTGTACTCGAACAGGACATGAGCCTGCAGCTCCGCCGTCGAAGCGAGCGCGCCGAAGTCGATCGTCGACACGGTTCCAGTCGGGGCGGGCAGGGGCGCTCCGTTCACGGCGACGGTCACCAGCTCCGAGGAAGCGTTGACGACCGTGACGACAAAGCGCGCATCGGCGGGGCTCATCGAGAGATCGAGAAAGTCCTCCTGGCGAACGACCGTGGTCTTGCCGTTCTGGAGTGCGACCTCGAGGACAGAGATGTTGAAGCGGTTCGCCGGATCGGCGGTCGCGTTGTTGATCCTCACTCCAACGTTGTTTCCCCAGGTGCCTGCAGCGGCGGCCGTGAACGTGAGGGAGTTCGTGGCCGACGTCGCGCGCTCTGCGATGACCGACGCTTTCGTGGGCGTGTTCGTCCCGTCGGCCGAGGCAGTGCGAACGACCCAGCACTCGTTTCCGCCGTTCTGGAAGAACTGCTGGACGGCATAGCTCGCCTCGCTCCTGTCGTCGAGGCCGCCGAAGACGCGCTCGAAGTCTGCGAAGCTGAGGATCTGCACGGCCTCGTTCATGGGGCCGCGCTTGAAGAAGTCGACGAACGCCGCGATCGAGGTCGCGACTCCCGTGATCGGGTGGACGCCGCTCGGGATCTCCTCGATGTAGACGCCGGGATAGGTGCCCGTCTGTGGCATCAGGCCGTCCTCCGTTCGCTGGTTTCGTCCGTCACGGCTCCGCGTGCCAGGCCGGCGCCGCCCGAATCGTGCGCAGGAGCGTGTCCGCCGAGATCTCGCCGAGCGAGACGCGATGCGGCCGGAGCTCGTAGAGGACACTCTCCTTCCCCTCGGAGTGCACCTCGAGCGCGCGGACCCCGCGATCGGCTGCGACGAGGGATCGAATCGAGTCGTCCGTTCCGGCGTCCGACCCGACGATGACGAAGTCCGCGCCGGTTCGCGCGACCTCGTCCCGAACGTCCGTTGCGACGTCGTGCTCGGCGACGATTTCGAGATCGGGCTCGGGGGCGAGCGCCTCCCGAACGATCTCGCGCAACAGCGGTGACATGTCTATGAGCACGATCCGGATGCGCTCCAACAAATCCCCCCCACGGGGATCGCGGCGAGTGTGAATGCCGCCCAGACGAGCGTCAATGGACCGCCGGATCCAACTTGGATTCAGCCGTAAGCCCGGATCGCGAAGGCTGAAGGTCTAGATCGGTCCGAGTTCGCCGCGCGCCTGGGCGGCGGCGACCACCTCTGCCCGGCGGCCCACCCGCAGTTTCTCGAGGATGTGGTGCACGTGGTTCTTGACCGTTGCGACCTCGATGCGAAGCGAGCGCGCGATCTCCTTGTTCGTGAGCCCGTCGCCGATCAGGTTGACGATCTCGCGCTCGCGTCGCGTAAGCGCAAGTCCGCCGCCCGTTCTCTCCTCTACGGACAGCGAGGCGATGCGGTGGAGCAGCGCAGCGGCAACCGTCGGAGTGCAGGGCGCCTCGTCTTTGACGGCTGCCTCGACGGCGTCGAGCACCTCGGCGAGCGATGCATCGCGCGTGACGAGACCCGAGACGCCGGCCTCCGCCCACGAGACGATGTCGTCGTACGCTTCGCGCACGGCGAGCGCGACGATGCTCGTCGCGGGCCACGCGCTGCGGAACGCACGTACCGCGCGCGTCCCTTCCGAGAGGTCGAGATCGACCAGCGCGACGTCCGGCGGCGATGGGAGCGCGTCGAGTTGCCCTCCTGCGTCCCGAAAGGAGGCGGCAGTGCCGACGACGCCGAAGCGTAAGTCCTGCGCGAGGGCTGCCGCGATGCCGTCGCGGTAGAGGCGCACCGCGACGAGCACGAAGACGTCGATCTCGCGCCGCAGCAACTCTGTCCGGGGATCTGGCACGAGATCCACTCCCTCCCGGTCGGCTGCCTGGAGGCCGAGTTAACCCGCGGGCCGCGCCGTTGTCAAACGGTCGGGGGTGCGCCGCGTGGACCAAATAACTTAGGTTAGTCTAACTTTCATGATGGCGACCCGCATCGACGAGCTGCCCGTCATCGCGGGCCCGGGCGAGCGGATCTTGCGCGGAGACCGCCCGTTCCGCCTTCTACCCTTCCTCGGCCCGGCATTCGTCGCCTGCGTCGCGTACATCGACCCCGGCAACTTCGCGACGAACATCGCAGGCGGATCGAAGTTCGGCTACACGCTCGTCTGGGTGATCGTCGCCTCGAACCTGATGGCGATGCTTATCCAGACGCTCTCCGCGAAACTCGGCATCGCGACGGGACGCAACCTGCCCGAGGTCTGCCGCGAGCGTTTCTCATCGCGCGTGTCGATCGGTCTCTGGCTGCAGGCCGAGGCAATCGCAATGGCGACCGACCTCGCCGAGTTTCTCGGCGCGGCGATCG
>WNGA01011493.1_pt1 | contig 12027 bp, 11 predicted proteins | sample 5400061 | NCBI WGS metagenome assembly WNGA01 (sample SAMN13153366, study PRJNA577476) | soil metagenome | isolation source: 100 cm soil or saprolite under grassland replicate 2 | place: USA:California | collected 2016-06-15
CAGCGGGTGCCACTACACCAGATTGCTTCTTATCTTGGTATAACACCAGAATCACTCAGCCGCATAAGAAAACAATTAACAGAAAAAAGCTAAAGTATTCATAGAAATCATTCAAAATTTTTTACACAGTGTTTATTGAATAAAAATAATTTCACAGATTTTGCACAGGACTAAAATTTATTTCCCGTCACTATAAGCCTTTACCTGCTCAGGCCGAAAAGATTGCCAACCATCAACAGCTTCTTAACATAGATCAATAGAATTTCTTATCACAAATCAATGGAAACAGGCATCTGTTGTTTGCAATTTTGTTTTTCGAAAATTTAAAAACAAAAAGATATGCAAACACTAAAAGAAAAAATTGAACATCTTAATGAGTTGGTTCTGGCAGGGCAAAGCACTTGATGCTTTTGAAATGTATTATGATGATGAGGTAGTAATGCAGGAAAATGAAGCTTCGCCTACTGTTGGCAAAGAAGCAAACCGTAGACGCGAACATGAATTTTTTGGAAGCATTACTGAGTTCCGGGGCGCTTCAGTATTAAATGTTGCTGTTGGCGATGATGTAACGATGGTTGTATGGCATTATGATTACACACATAAAGATTGGGGAAAACGTAGCTACCGGCAAGTTTCTGTGCAGCACTGGAAAGATGGGAAGATTGTAAAAGAACAATTTTTTTATGGTAATTAATTCACTTTTTAAATTGATGGTTATGTTTAAAAAAATAATTCAAACGACAGACAATTATAGCTTGCTTATATTGCGTGTGGCTTTAGGAACCGTATTGCTGGCGCATGGATTACAAAAGGCATTTGGCTGGTTTCATGGATTTGGCTGGAATAATTCTATCAATTATTTCACAGGCACAGTGGGATTACCTTATGCTTTAGCTGCATTGGTGATATTGATTGAAACGTTGGGAGCATTGTTACTGATTATTGGTTTTGCAGGCCGGGTTAATGCAGCGCCAATGGGCATTGTAATAACGGGTGCCTTCTTTGTTGACCATTTGAAAAATGGTTTTTACATGAATTGGTTTGGCTTACAAAAAGGAGAGGGCTTCGAATTTGATATTTTATTTTGGGCAATCAGCGTAGCACTTATAATAAACGGAAGCGGAATATTCTCTATTGACAGTTGGCTAACAAATAAATTGGAGCAATTAAATTCAACAAAAATCAGGCATAAAGATTTTCTTGCTGCAGGTGCTACTAATTAATTAATGCGAAAGAACTGGCTGCTTATTAAAGCGGCCTTTTTTATGGCACCGGATCATAACCGCTGCCACCACCGGGACGACATCTTGAAATTCTTTTAACAGCAAGCCAGCTACCTTTTAATAAACCATATTTTTTCAAAGCCTGTATAGCATATTGCGAGCAGGTTGGTGTAAACCTGCATTTGGGCCCAATTGCGGGAGAAATTACATACTGATAAAATTTTATCAGCAGTATAAAAGGATAACTAAGTATTTGCAGCACTCGCTTCATTTAATTGCTTTATAATTCGCTCAAGTATCAAAGGCATTTTTGTTTTTATTACAGCATACTCAGGCAACACTTTGTCTATATACAAAAGAAAAACAACCACATGCTTATTTTGTTCCTGCAGATACTTATGCAATGCTAATTTTTCTGTTCTGTATGCTTCACGCAACAGTCGTTTTATACGATTACGGTCAACTGCTTTTTTAAAATGTTTCCCGCTGACTCCAACTCCGACTTTCACAGGAAAATCAAGTGGTGTATTGGGTTTCAGGTAAAATACTTTTACAGGAAAAACAGTAAATGATTTCCCTTCACTAAAAACCTGTTCAAGCAATTTCCTGCTCTTAAGTTTTTCATTTTTACCGTATGAAAATATTTTTGGCATACAATTAAAAAAGCCCCGCTTACGGGGCTTTAAATATAGTTTGAATTCCATTCCCTTTAGGGTTAGGGACTATTTCAATCTTAATTCGTCGGAGACACTCAGTTTCGTGCGACCCTTTCTGCGACGGCTTGCCAACACTTTGCGGCCATTCGCCGTTTGCATGCGTTTACGAAAACCATGAACAGATTTGCGACGGCGTCTGTGTGGTTGAAATGTACGTTTCATAAATCAATGTTTTTACTAACCAAAAAAATGATATTTCAACTGACAGGCAACAGTCACCATCACTGCCACCCGGTGAAAGGACGGCAAAAGTAGGGCAAAAATTTTAGATTTTGGATTTCAGATTTCAGATTTTTTTGGAGCCTATCTGTTAAAACCCTGATTGAGCTTTACTTGCGTCACACTCTTATACGCCTTGCTCTTTAATCAGCATTTCCGTCCCGAAGTAAACTATCATTAATTTTTATAATTTACACTTCATTCATCACAAATAAAAAACCAAAATGAAAAACAATCTGCTTACAATTTTCTTGTTTAGTTTTCTTTTGTCCAGTATTCAAAACTTTTCTTTTGGCCAACAAAATTTAGATAGCATTTTACCCGTTCGTGGTTTTTGCATTGCAGCACCGGAACCTAAAGAAGTTGACAGGTTTATCAAATTTATCAACGAAGAACTTATTCCCCGCAAAGTGAACACTTTAATTTTACGGGTAGATTATAATTATCAATTCGAAAGTCATCCCGAGTTAAGACAGGATAGCACACTTTCAAAAGGAGATATAAAAAAACTGGTGTATGCCTGCAAAGCCGGTAATATCCATCTCATTCCACAGATAAATTTATTGGGTCATCAATCATGGGCAAGCCAAACGAATAAATTATTAAGTGTGTATCCTCAGTTTGATGAAACGCCGTATGTAAAAATGCCTGCGAAATATGAATGGCCGAATGCGGATAATTTATACTGTAAAAGTTATTGTCCTTTGCATCCTGATGTGCACAAAGTTATTTTTGATTTGATTGATGAAATATGTGATGCCTTCGAAACAGATGCATTTCATGCAGGTATGGATGAAGTGTTTTATTTAGGTGAAGATAAATGTCCGCGATGCGGAGGAAGAGATAAGGCAGAATTGTTTGCCGGTGAGGTTCGTTTACTGAGAGATCATCTCGCCCAAAAGAACAGGCAGTTATGGATTTGGGGCGACAGATTACTTGATGGAAAAACCACAGGCATTGGCATGTGGGAAGCAAGTTATAACAATACTTATCGTGCTATAGATATGATACCAAAGGATGTAATGATCTGCGACTGGCATTATGAACGTCCTGATAAAACAGCAGTTTATTTTGCCATGAAAGGATTGAATGTAATTACTTGTCCATGGCAAAATCCTTCTGTTGCATTAATACAAACACAGGATATGATAAATTTTAAAAATCAATCAAGTAAAGTAATGAAGCCGCATTTTTATGGAATGATGCAGACAGTTTGGACTGATTGCAATGTTTTCCTTGACGGTTTCTATGGTAAAACAAAAGATGAAAAAGCTGGTAATAATACAGAGTGGAATTGCTTCAGGGCAATGTATGATAAGATTGGACAATTGAAATAATTATTTTATTGCAGTATTGTTATTTTAAACAACAATTAAAATAATTTAACCATTTAGCAATTTCACCATTCACCACCCAAATCAACATGCTTCGATTGCACCGGCTGGCGATAAAAAATAGCAGCATGATTATCAAAATCCTCTGTGGAATCCGTAGTATAAAATGTTCTGTTACCATTCTTGCTTAAACGGCTTTCCATTTCAGGATGGCGGCGCAAGTAATCTGCGAGACTAACAGCAACAATTTCTCCTTGTGTAAGTATGGTTATATCAACCGGTGTATATTCTACTATCTTTTTAAGTAATACAGGATAATGTGTGCAAGCCAGTAAAATGGTATCTATTCTTGGCTCACGTTTTAACAACTGATGAATATGTTTTTTAATAAAATAATCAGTGCCGTGCCCATCAAATTCATTATTCTCCACCAATGGAACCCACATAGGACAAGCTTCCTGTATTACACGCACATCAGGAAAAAATTTTCCAATCTCAATTATATAAGATTGAGATTGTACTGTACCATTTGTTGCAAGTATACCTACTTTTTTACTTTTTGTATATTGGCCTATCAGTTCTGTGGTAGGCCTTATTACGCCAAGCACTCTTCTATCGGGAGCAAGTGTTGGCAGATCATGTTGCTGAATGGTGCGCAAAGCCTTTGCAGATGCAGTGTTGCAGCCAAGAATTACCAGCGGGCATCCCTGGTCAAAAAACCATTTTACGCATTGTAATGTGTAGTGATATACAGTTGTAAATGAACGGTTACCATAAGGTGCGCGGGCATTATCACCAAGATAGATATAATCATATTGCGGAAGTTTGGCTACTATTTCTTTTAAAACAGTCAGCCCGCCATAACCAGAATCAAAAACACCAATAGGACCTTGCATAAGAGGATTATTGAACTTTTTTAATTTTTGAAATTACATCAAAGCTAAGAATGTGGCATTGTTATTTTTTTATTCGCAGAGCAGACTTCGTGAGATGCGGCATGCGAATGAAACGCTTACAATCATTTTAAACAGGCATACAAAGTGCTGTCCTTCCAGTGGATGAGGAAAATGCGGTTTTTGAATAGCGGACAGAATCAGGGAATTTGGAATCCGAGAAAGAATATTGAACAAAAATATCCGGTAAAGAAGCATAAATTTATTTCCTTCATCATTCCTTGTTCGATGTTCAAATGACACAGTAAAATATTTATTTCATGAAATATATCACATTGTTTATAACGATAAGCTTGTTATCAAGACAAATTGTTTTTTCACAATTACCTCCAGGCACAAATACAGACGAATCAAAAGTACCTGCCTATACTTTGCCTGATCCTTTATTGATGCAGAACGGGAAAAAAGTTAAGAATGCAAACGAATGGAACAAAGTACAGCGTCCTTATATTTATCATTTGTTTGAAGAAAACGTTTATGGAAAATATCCAACACAAAGAATTTCTATTCATTATACAACAAGAGAAACGAACAGCAATGCGCTGAATGGAACAGCAACACGCAAACAAGTAAGAATTTTTCTTCATCCCACAGACACAACTGTTTTTGTTGATGTGCTTCTTTATTTGCCTCATAATGTAAACCAACCTGTGCCCGTTTTCCTGGGCTATAATTTTTTTGGTAATCAAACGATACAAAAAGACACGGCGATTTTTCCGCCAAAAAGCGGAGTGCCGTCATTCAGAGGAGTTACAAAGCCACTGGATTCTACAAGAGGAACGGATGCAGGCTGGCCTGTTGAAGAAATTCTAAAGCATGGGTATGGTTTGGTTACAGCATATTATGGAGATATAGAAGCCGATAATAAAGATGGTTGGAAAACCGGCATCCGCACAACAATGAAAGATGTATTGAAGATAGAACCTGAAGAATGGAGTGCAATCGGCGCATGGGCATGGGGATTAAGCAGGATAATGGATTATCTTGAAAAAGACAAATCAATAGACACAAAAAAAGTAGCATTAATCGGACATTCAAGATTGGGAAAAACTGCTTTGTGGGAAGGCGCATCTGATCAGCGTTTTAGTATTGTAATATCAAATGAATCCGGGGAAGGCGGTGCTGCTTTATCAAAAAGATTCTATGGAGAAACGATAAAAAACTTGAATGATCAATTTCCTCACTGGTTTGTTGCTGAATATAAAAAATACAGCGGCAAGGCGGATTCATTGCCTGTTGATCAACATGAATTATTAGCCTTGATTGCGCCAAGACCTTTGTGTGTTGCAAGTGCTGAAGGAGATCAGTGGTCAGATCCTAAAGGAGAATTTTTAAGTGCCGTAAATGCTGGTCCTGTCTATGCTTTATTCAATAAAAAAGGATTGGATACAAATACAATGCCACCTCTAAATCATCCTGTAGGAAATACAATTCATTATCATGTTCGCACAGGCACACATGCTATTACTCTCTACGACTGGCAACAATATCTTCAGTTTGCTGATGAGCAGTGGAAATGATTTTAGATTTAGATCACAAAAAAAAAATGAACAAAAGAAAATCAGCTTACCACAGCACAATGAATAAAAAATTAAAAAGAGAATCAACTTAAAAAAAGCAACAGCGCAGTTACAAAACTTAATTGCGTTTTATACTATCTGCTGTCTTTCGCTTAACTACCTTAGCTCTTGTATGAAAAATATCATCTTTTACATTTTTGTTATTGCAGGTTTATTTTCTGCCTGCACACAATCTTCCAAACATGCCGCACAAGTGGTGCAACGCGATAAATCAATTACAGCCACTAATGCATACACGCAACTTTTTTTAGACAGCGCTTCAATGGAAAAATTTATTAGTGAAGCGTCATTAAATGATAGTTTGGCAAATCGCATGCGCAGCTTTTACAATTCACGAAACTATGAGTATGCATGGTTTTTCAATGATGGAATTGCTGACTATGCCTCCACTTTTTTGAATATGCAAAATGATTACATTGCCTATTTTCATGACAGCAGCTTATACAATCCGCAACTGCAGCAACTGTTTGATTCTGTCAGCAACATTCATCAAAGATCGAATACTCCAAACAATAATATTTTAAAAACGGAGCTGATGCTTACATCACAATTCCTTCGTTATGCACGCCGTGCTTACCAGGGCAGCAACCAGCTTGATGCAAAAGAGTTGGAATGGTTTATTCCAAGAAAAAAAATTAATCCAGTCGCAGTATTAGATTCTCTTATTAAAAATAAGGGCAAAAATGTGGAGGAGTATGAACCTGTAAATCGTCAATATAATTTGCTCAAAAATTATTTACTGAAATATTACATAATTAAAAGGAACGGAGGCTGGCAAAAAATAAATGCCGAAAAAAAATCCTACAAATTGGGGGACTCATCAGCGACAATTGCGTTGATAAAAAAAAGATTATTGATGGAAGGTGATCTTACACAAAATGATACTACGGGTGTTTTTGATACAGCAACACAAAATGCAGTAAAAAATTTTCAGCATCGTTACGGACTAAAAGAAGATGGTGTTGCAGGCTCTTCCATAATAAATGAAATGAACAAACCTGTTGATGAAGCCATTCGTAAAATACTCATTAATATGGAACGTATAAGATGGGTACCTGCTCAGCCGACAACTGATTACTTACTGGTAAATATTCCGGAGTTTCGGTTGCATGCATATGAAAAAGGAAATTATCAGTGGAGCATGAATGTAGTGGTTGGTTCTGAAATGCACAACACAGTAATTTTTACCGGCACGTTGAAATATGTTGTCTTCAGCCCGTATTGGAATGTGCCTTCGAGCATTTTAAAAAATGAAATTTTACCTGCTATCCGTCGTAATAAAAATTATCTGGCTGCACACAACATGGAGTGGAATGGTAACACTGTAAGACAAAAACCCGGCTCGAGAAATTCTTTAGGTCTTGTAAAATTTTTATTTCCTAACAGCTATAATATTTATTTGCATGATACTCCATCGAAAAGTTTGTTTGATGAAAACAAAAGAGCATTTAGTCATGGTTGTATTCGTTTGAGTGAACCAAAAAAACTTGCAGTATTTCTTTTGCGCAACGATAAAAACTGGGATTCGCAAAAAATTACAAAGGCTATGAATGCAGGCAAAGAGCAGTATGTAACTTTAAAAGAGCCTGTTCCTGTTTTTATCGGTTACTTTACGTCATGGGTTGACAGAAATGGTAAACTTAATTTTCGTGATGATGTGTATGGTCATGATAAAAAAATGAGTGATCATTTATTTGCTACTGCCTCTTTACAATAACATAATGTTGTCGCTCATTCATTTTTTGCATGCAAAGCTTCATGCTAACTGATGATACGTATTATTGTTACTCATTGAAGTTGTAAGTACGTTATTAATATACAAAGATCCTATCAGCAGCATATTTCTTATGCAGAGCATAAATAAAAACGCTGCCTTTTACAAGCGACGTTCTGCTAAATTTATTTTATTGTGGGTGGTGATGGTGAATATATTATTACTCACAACTGATCGCTCACCATTTAGAAAGTGTCCGGAATGAGACAAGTGACATAACAGAAGCCTCATAGTTATTCAACAGATAAGTGCACAAAAAATTCCTTGCTCCAAATTATATCATCTCACTTTGCAGCAATGGATTCTTTACTGCACTGCGTTGTTCATTATATTTTTTTACAGCTGCAATAAAATGAACAAACAATGATGCAGGTTTTTCTACCGTGCTTTTTAATTCAGGATGATATTGCACACCAATAAAAAAAGGATGTGCGGGTATTTCCATTATCTCTACCAAACATGCATCAGGATTGATTCCGCTGGCTATCATGCCATTGCTTTCAAACTGCCCGAGATAAGAGTTGTTGAACTCATAACGATGACGATGTCTTTCGCTGATGCGCGTTAAACCATAGATGCGGTGAGCAAGACTGCCTTCAGTTATTTCACATGGATAAGCACCTAGACGCATCGTTCCGCCCATCATCTTTATTTTCTTTTGTTCCTCCATCATATCAATAACAGGGTCGGGTGTGTGGGGATCCACTTCAGTAGAGTGAGCATGAGGTAACCCTAATACATTTCTTGCAAATTCAGTCACCGCCATTTGCATACCGAGACAAATTCCAAAGAATGGTAATCCATTTTCACGTGCATATTGTACGGCAATAATTTTTCCTTCAATGCCACGATGACCAAAGCCCGGCGCTACCAACAGTCCGTCAAGACTATCCAGTTTTTCCGCTACATTTTCCTGGGTAATAAATTCACTGTGCACGTTTACTACCTGCACTTTTACATCATTCAATGCACCGGCATGAATAAAGCTTTCGAGGATTGATTTATATGCATCCTGCAGTTCAACATATTTACCGATGAGACCAACCGTTACTTTACTCTTTGGATATTTAAGCTTATCTAAAAATTCTCTCCATCTTTCTAACTCAGGTTCTTTAGTAATATTTATATTCAGTTTGCGCAAACAAATTATATCAAGCTTTTCATGCAGCATAGCAAGCGGCACTTCGTAAATCGTTGGGGCATCCATTGCTTCAATTACAGCTTCTGGTTTCACATTACAGAATAAAGCAATCTTGCGTTTAATATCATTACCCAAAGGCTCTTCTGTTCTGCAAACAATTATATCAGGATGAACCCCGGTTTCGCTCAGCATTTTTACGCTATGCTGTGTAGGTTTTGTTTTTAATTCTTTTGCGGCACGCAGGTAAGGAATCAGTGTAAGATGTATAACAACAACATCTTCTTCCGGCAGTTCCCACTGCAATTGGCGAACAGCTTCAATAAAAGGAAGACTTTCGATATCGCCTACCGTACCGCCTATTTCTGTTATTACAATATCATATTTTCTTTCCTTACTCAGCAACAACATGCGACGTTTTATCTCATCAGTAATATGTGGCACTACCTGCACAGTCTTACCCAGAAAGTCGCCGGCTCTTTCACGGTTGATCACTGTTTGATAAATACGGCCTGTAGTTACATTATTAGCCTGTGAAGTAAAAATGCTAAGGAAACGTTCGTAATGGCCAAGGTCAAGATCGGTTTCTGCACCATCTTCCGTTACATAACACTCACCGTGTTCATAAGGATTTAATGTGCCGGGGTCAACATTTATATAGGGATCAAATTTTTGAATCGTAACCCTCAAACCCCTTGCCTGCAGCAGCTTTGCCAGCGAGGCTGCAATAATGCCTTTACCAAGGCTGCTCGTTACACCACCGGTAACAAAAATATGCTTTGCCATATTGAATGGTTAATTAGTTTATTTGTTAAAAAGTTGATTTGTATTACTATGAACCAAACTATCCGCACATATGGGACTGATATTGGACTTCAGTTCCTCCTCTGGCCGACTCTTCAACGACTGCATCTCTTTTAAGCAAAACGAATCGGCGACGACGAACTAACAAAAACAAACGCCGAACAAATACAAAAACTTGTTCACAAAAATTTTACCAGTAAGTACGTTGATTAAATTATTTTGACCTTAGTGGAGAAAAATAAACTCCCGGAGAGGTCATGCAAACCTAAGCCAATTTTCCGGCTCAAAAAAGTGTGCGTGAAAAGAATGTGAAAAAAATGTAGTTAAAAAAGGGTTTTAACTTTAGTATGTAATTCAAAAACATCTTATATAAATTAAAATTGTAAACTATGAAAAAATTTTTTACACTGTTTGCGTTAACCCTAAGCTATTATGTTAGTAACGCACAAACTACAATGAATTGCTGCACACCTTCAGCAACAGAAAAATTTGCGATGCTTGCATCAGATAAATCATTCGTTATGTCGCACGAAGAACCATTGCCCTTTACATTCAACAGCGTCAAAGGTCATGATATCACTTACAAAGCTTCTGATGGCACTGATGCGCATGCATGGGAAATAAAGGCAGATAAGAATACAAACTATTATTTGTTTGTAATTCATGAATGGTGGGGACTGAATGATTACATAAAACAAGAGAGTGAAAAATTGTCTGATGAGTTTGGTATAAATGTAATAGCATTGGATCTGTACGATAATAAAGTAGCCACAACACGGGAAGATGCAAGCAAGTATGTGCAAACTGTGAAGAGTGACAGGGCGCTTGCTATTATAAAAGGTGCATATAATTATATTGGTGCTGATGCAAAAGTGTTTACAATCAGATGGTGTTTTGGCGGAGGATGGAGTTTACAGGCAGCTATTGAAGGTGGCAAACAGGTGGTGGGTTGTATTATGTATTATGGCATGCCTGAAAAAGATATAGACCGTTTAAAAAAATTGAATTGTGATGTAATTGGATTTTTTGGAAATAAGGATCAACATATCAATCCGCTGGTAGTAAATGAATTTAGAGAGAATATGCAAAAAGCAGGAAAGAATTTAATCGTTTATCAATACGATGCTGATCATGCATTTGCCAATCCAAGCAATCCTGTTTATGATAAAGCAGCAACAGAGGATGCATATAGTAAAGAGGTTGCATTTGTGAAGGAGAGAATAAAGTAGAGCTTAATTTTAATTATAAAAACTCCATGAACAAAAATGTTGATGGAGTTTTTTATTGGTAACCTATATACTTAAAAGGCTAAACGTCTGTTCGAAGATGCTACTTAAAAGGTTTCCATGTTATCATGAAAACCAATGCCGGGCGGAGATAATTATTTATGCGTTTATTCAATCTTTAAAAAGGCTTAAAGTAAAAAAAGTAGCATCGGGGATGCGACTTACAATTTTTATACATCAAAATCTGTTATTATGAAAACTATACCTTCATAAAGATAAAGAATTTTTCCTTTTTAGGTGCGTAAATATCAACTGCATTATTGAATAAGCGTTATATCAAATACAACAGTGTTGAGAACACTTGCAGCTACAACGGTTGCGAAATTAACCGTAATCGTATTTGCAGCGCTAACACGGGCATAAGCAATACCAACTCCACTTGGCAAAGCAGTGCGGGGATTTATAATTACTGATGCATTAGTGTTTGCTCCACTCACTGTTATTGTTCCATTAACTGAACCCGCAGTAGGAACTGCAACGGTACTGGATAGTGAGCCGGTGGTTTTAATAATACCACTTAGACGCATGCGCTCGGAGCCATCAGCTAAACCACCTGTAAAAAAAATAAGAGATTTGGATGCTGTTGTATTCCCTATAGTGAAATCATTTCCGGTACTGTACAGGTAAGCTGTATTGGGATAACCAAGTATGCCAGTATTATTATTATAGTTACTTGAATTTATTCCCATATCAATATAGTTTACATCCTCAGTACCGTTATCAGCAGTAGCAACTACATCAGAACTCGCAACCCCTCCTTGAGACAAATTTTGAATATTAAACTGCAAATAATTATTTATTGTTCCCCGCGCTTGAATTAAATTAAAGGAATTAGTCAGACCTGCATCTATTAAAACTTTTTCAGGGTGAGTGCCATTAAAAGATGAAGTGATGAGCCCATCCCCGATTCCAAAATTTCCAGTAGTAGTGATGATCATTCTTTGCGAATTGGATGTTTTAAAGTTGAGTGCGACGCAACGAAGCCGCCATTAACGTAAAA
>WNGA01028887.1_pt1 | contig 12019 bp, 12 predicted proteins | sample 5400061 | NCBI WGS metagenome assembly WNGA01 (sample SAMN13153366, study PRJNA577476) | soil metagenome | isolation source: 100 cm soil or saprolite under grassland replicate 2 | place: USA:California | collected 2016-06-15
GCACGACCCTGGGCATTCGCCTGCTCCAGGAAACGCAGGTAGACGGACAGCCGCCGTACGGTGCTGTCGGAGATCTTCCGCATTGTGAACTATTTCACAATTGCCGACTCCGGCGCAAGAGCCGCACGAACGCTTCCGGGGGGAGGCGCTCGGGCCGGATCGTCGGATCGAATCCCAAGGCGCGCAGGTCCGCCTCCTTCATCCCTGGCACCGCGTTCTTAAGCTGCTTGCGGCGGTGGCTGAAGCACGCGGTCACGAACCTGCGCAGCGGCGCGACCTCGACGTCCATCACGAGCGGCTGGGCGAGCGGCGTCAGCCGTATCACCGCGCTGCGCACCTTCGGCGCCGGCCGGAACGCGCCGGGGGCGACAGTGAACAACTTCTCCACCCGCGCCACCGCTTGCACTCCCACCGACAGCGCACCGTAGGTCTTCCCGCCGGGCTCGGCTGCGATGCGGTCCGCAACCTCGTCCTGCACGAGAAACACGATTCGCTCGGGAAGTGGCGGCGGCCCTCTGCAAGCGCACGGTCCTTTTCGATCGCAATCACTTGAACACTTCGAGCGAGCAGCTCTCGAGTAAGAGTCCCCTGCCCGGGACCAATTTCAAGCACTGTCTCGCCAGGCGCACAGTCGAGCGCATCCACGATTCGCCCGAGAATGTCGGGATCACTGAGGAAATGCTGGCCCAGCCGACGAGCAGTCAAACTTTGAGTAGAACGAGCGTGCGGTCGTCGTTGGCAGGCCCGCCGCCGGTAAAGGCAGCGATGTCGGTGAAGACGGCTTCGAGAATGTCACGCGCCGGGCGGGCGCGCAGGTTGACGACGTGGCTCAACACCCGCTGCTCGCCGAACCGTTCGCCGTTCGGGCCGGGCGCGTCGGCCAGGCCGTCGGTGAACAGACACAGAATCGCCTTGCCCCGCTGGAACGGCAGCACACGCTCCTGGCCGCCGCCGCCCAAGCCGAGCGGCGGCCGTGTGGCTTCCAGGCGGGTGATCGCCCCGGACTCCGGAGAGACGAGAAACGCGTGCGGATGGCCGGCGTTGGCGTAGGTGAGCGTGCCGAGCGCCGGATCCGCGACAGCGTAGCAGAGCGTCAGAAACATCTCCGTGTCGGCCAGCTCTTCGGCGAGCGACGTCTCGAGGCGATGCAGCGCCTCGTGCGGTGACTCCGCGGTCTCGGCGTGGATACCGGAGGCCGCCATGGCCAGCGCCATGATGAGTGCCGCCCCGAACCCATGGCTCGAGACGTCGCCGATCATCACACCGATTCGCTCACCGTGCAGGCTGAGGAGATTGTAGAAATCGCCACCCACTGACTCCGCCGGCCGGCACCGCGCCGCCACGTCGCCCTTGGACGCGACGACCGCGGGCGACGGCAGCAGCTTGAGCTGCAGATCGTGCGCCAGCTCCAGCTCGCGCCGCACCCGCTGCTGGCTCAGGTCCTGCTCCACCAGCCGCGCATTCTCGATCGCCGCCCCGATCTGGTTCGCGATCGCGGCGACGAGCTTGCGATCGCCCGCGGTGAACGCGTCCTCGCCGGTGCGGTCCGTGAGATTGATGACGCCGATCGGCGTGGGCACACGGCCCGGCGACGCGTACACGACCGGGACCGAGAGAAACGCCTCGCCGCGGTAGCCGCGCTCGATGGGATTGGGGGGCTTCTGCGCGCGCTGGTCGGTGGGGTCGTAGCTGATGATGCGCATTTCACGGAACACACGCGCGGCGACCGACTTCGGATCGTCCACTTCGATCGGGTCGAGTTCGCCCAACTCCACGCCGCGGGCGGCGACGAGCCGCAGCACATGCGCGCGCGCGTCGTGCACCAGCAACGTCGCGCGGCGCGCGCGGACCACGGCCGAGACCTCGCGCAGAATCCGATTGGCGGCTTCGTCCAGCCGGATCGTGTGGCCCAGGATCTCGCTGATCGTGTAGATCAGGTCGATTTCCTCGTACCGGCCCGACAGCTCGGCCGCGACCTGCGTCGTTTCCTGCTCGGCACCGAGGACCGCACCGATGACCTCGGCGAGCTCAATGGCGGCCCGCTCCCCTTCTCCCTTTACCTCGAGCCACGTATCGGGGCTGGCTGGAACCGGTTGGAACCAGGCGGGTCCATCCGGCGTCTCCAGACGCCCTCCGCCATTCGGGGTGGGAGTCCAGTGCGGCTCCGCGCGGCCTTCCTCCGGGCCGCCCCCGACCGGCAGCAGCCTCCCGCCCGGGGTGCGGGCCCGCCACAAACGCAGAGTCTTCCCGGAAAGCGCCGCGAGCACCGGCAACAGGCGCTCGAGCCGTGTCACCCCGCCCGGAGCGTCAGGGATATGCCGTTGCCTTTCTCGTTGAACGCCACATCGTCGACGAGGTGGCGAATCACGAACAACCCGCGGCCGTACTCACGCTCGAGGTTGTCGGGGTGCGTCGGATCGGGGACGCGGCTCGAATCGAAGCCGTGACCGTCGTCCACCACGTGAATGCGGACGAAGTCGCCGCCTAGCTCCACGCGCACGGTCACAATGCGGTCGGGATCCTCGCCGGTTCCATACCGAATCGCGTTGCCCAGAGCTTCCGCCAGCGCGGTGCGGAGGTTGAAGCTGATGCGGCGGGGAGAAAGCGTGCCGGGAGGGACATGTGTCGCGACCAGCTCGACCGCGTCGCCGACCATCCCGAGGTCGCTCGGGACATCGAGCCGCATCGCGTTGCGCGTGACGTGGAGTTGTAGGGTCACGTCAGAACGCCGCCAACGCCTCCTCGGCGGTGCGAGTGATCGCGAACAGCGTGTCGAGCTTGGTGAGCTCGAACAGCGTCTGGAGGTCGGCGTTGAGGCCGGCGAGGCGCAGCTCGCCGTCCTGCTCGCGAATCTTCTTGGAGAGCGACACCAGCACCCCGAGTCCCGAGGAGTCGATGTAGCCCGTCTTGCTGAAGTCGATGACGAATTTGCGGGAGCCTTCCTCGAGCGCCTCGAGGACTTTTTGCTTCAGCTCCTGCCGGTTGCCGACGATGAGCTGTCCTTCCACGCCCACGATCACGACGCCGCTCTTGTCCTTCTTCAGGGTGAACCGCATCCCGATTACCCCTTCCGCGTTTGGAGAATGGCGATCGCCGCAGTGTTCACAATATCATCGGAGGTCGCGCCGCGCGACAGGTCCGCGATGGGTTTGGCCAATCCCTGGAGGATCGGGCCGAGCGCCGTCCACCGGCCGAGCCGCTGCACCAGTTTGTAGCCGATGTTTCCGGCGTCGAGATCCGGGAAGATCAGGACATTCGCCCGGCCGCCTAGACTTGAGCCTTTGGCTTTGCGCGCGGCGATCTCGGGCACGAGTGCCGCGTCGGCCTGCAGCTCGCCGTCAAAAACAAATTCGGGCGGCGAGGTGAGGCGGCGGCGAAGGGCGGCAACTGCCTCCTGGACCCGCTGTACCCGCGGCCCGCTGGCGCTCCCGCGGGTGCTATAAGAAAGAAAGGCGACCACCGGCTCGTCCCCGACGATGCGGCGTCGATCGCGCGCCGACGCGATGGCGATATCGGCGAGCTGGACCGAGGTCGGGTCGGGGACGACGGCACAGTCGGCGAACGTGAGCACGCGATCGCCGTTGATCATGTAAAATGCGCCTGACACGGTCGCGATGCTGGGGGCCATGCCCACTGCCCAGAGCGCCGCGCGGATCGTGTCGGCGCTGGGATACTCCGCGCCCCCCACCATGACGTCTGCGGCCCCGATGCCGACCAGGCCCGCGCCGCGCGTGAGGGGATGTTCCAGGGCTTCGGCGGCCGCGGCGTCGGTGGGGAATCGGTCGGGCCGGCGCGCCCGCAGATGCCGGGCGAGAAACGGCAGCCGCGCATCGGGCGCGCGCCGCAGGACCTCCACGGCACCCAGTCCTTCCTTCTCGACGCGCTGTGCCGCCTCCTGCACGCGCGGATCGTCGCCCTCAGGAAAGACGACGCGTGCTCTGGTTTCCCGCGCCCGCTGATAGACGCGGTCCAGGAAGCTCATTTCCCGAACTTGCGCTTCAGGGCCTGCTGGACCGTGGGATCGACGAGCTGCGACACGTCGCCGCCGAAGCGCGCGACTTCGCGCACGAGGCTGGAGCTGACGAAGGTCAGATCGAAGGCCGGCACGAGAAAGACGGTCTCGATCTTCGGCGCCAGATTGCGGTTCATCAACGCCATCTGGAATTCGTACTCGAAGTCCGACACCGCCCGCAACCCACGGATGATCACCGACGCGCCGACCTTTTTCGCGAACTCGGCCAGCAGCCCCTCGAACGCCTGCACTTCTACACGTTTGTCGGGGACAGCCTGTTTAATCAGCGCCACCCGCTCATCGAGCGAGAAGAGAGGCTGTTTGGAGACGTTGACGGCCACCGCGACAATCAGCTGGTCCACGAACTCCAGGGACCGCTGGATTAGGTCTTCATGACCCTTCGTGATTGGATCAAACGACCCCGGATACACCGCACTTCTCTTCATGGCGCGTACACGAACGTGATCGCCGTGTCACCGTAACGGCGCGTGTCGTCCCCCGCCAGGGCGCGGTCGGCGGAATGCTCGACGGAGAATGCGCGGGCGAACGGCGTCGCGCGAAACAGCGTCACCAGCCGCTCGGCTTCGTCACTCGCGTACGGCGGATCAGCGAAAGCGACGTCGTACTGCGCAGGCTGGAGCCGCTCGGCGAACCGCACGGCGTCCATGCGGTGAATCGTCACGCGATCCTCCACCTTCAGGGCCTCGATATTTGCCTTTAAGGCCGTGAGTGAAACACGGTGAGCTTCAACAAAGTCGACCGAAACGGCGCCGCGCGAAAGCGCCTCAAAACCGAGCGCGCCCGAGCCGGCGAACAAATCGAGCACGCGCGCGCCGGGAATCGATTGGTGGAGGATGCTGAACCAGGCCTCTTTTACCCGGTCTAGAGTCGGCCGGACGGTTCTGCCTGACGGTGTCTTGAGACGACGGCCCTTGAACTCGCCAGCAATGATGCGAAGCATATCCGTCCACCCCGGGCCATCGGCCCGGGGTTAGCCGGCACTCGGCTGACCCCGGGGCGGCGCCCCCGGGTCGCTCGGAGCCAAACTGGCCACCTTTGCCTGAATCGTCGTCCTCCCCTGCCAATCGTCTCGCTCTAACCGAAAGGCCACGTCGAGCGGGTTCGTGAGCCAGTCTTCCGGTACTTCATCGGCCCAGCGGAAGCCGATCGCCGGGAGCAGGCCCGAGCCATCGTCCAACGTAAACCGTAGGTGATTCGTGCCCACGCGGCGCGCCCCGACCGCGCGCGCGTTGCGGACGCCGAACACCGGCGCCGGATTCCCCGCCCCGCACGGCTCCAGGTGCCGGATCAGGCGTTCCAGATCCGGGCTCACTTCAGCTAGTGGCAACTCGAGATCCACGCGCTGACTCGGCGCCAGGTCGTCGGGGGTCAGAAGCTCGCCTGCCACGCCGAGGAACGCAACGCGGAAATCGTCGAATTTGTCGCGCCGAATCGTAAAGCCGGCCGCCATCGTGTGACCGCCGTACTTCTCGAGGTGCGTGCCGACTTTGTGCAGTGCGCCATGCAGATCGAAGCCCGGGATGCTGCGCCCCGAGCCACGCCCGAACTCCCCCGCTTCATCCCAACCGATCAGGAACGTCGGCCGGCCGTAGCGGTCCACGAGCCGCGAGGCGACGATCCCGATGACGCCCGGATGCCACGTCTCGGCGCCGAGCACGATGGCGGCGTCGGCGGGATTCAGCGTCTTGTCCACGAGCTCGATCGCCTCGTCGAGAATCAGCTGATCCATCTCCTGGCGGCGAGCGTTGATCGTCTCGAGCTCGCGCGCGAGCTTCGCCGCTTCCTTCGGGTCTTCCGTGAGCAACAGGCGCAGACCGTCGTTCGCGTCGCCGATACGGCCCGCGGCGTTGAGGCGCGGCGCGAGGATGAACCCCACGTGCGCCCCGCGCAGCGGCTTGCCGCCGAGCCCGGCGGTCTCGATCAGGGCCCGCAGCCCGACCCAGCGCGAGGCGGCGAGCTTCTTGTCGGCGATCGTCGCGAGGGCGACGTAATCGAGGAAATGCAGCGGCAGATTGTGCGACAGGCCGAGCACTTGGGCCAGCGCCTGCGCGAGCTTGAAGGCGACACCGGTGCCACAGAAGTTCTTGTCCTCCGACTTGCAGTCGGGGCGGCGCGGGTCGAGGACGGCGTTCGCGGGCGGCAGCTCGTCCCCCGGCAGGTGGTGATCGGTGACGATCACGTCGATTCCCGCGGCGCGCGCGGCGGCAACGGCCTGCACGGCGGTGATGCCGCAGTCGCAGGTGACGATCAATCGCGCGCCGACGCGCTGCGCTTCCGCCAGGCCCGCCGGCCCGAAGTCGTAGCCGTCACGGATGCGATTGGGCACGAACGGATGCACGATCGCGCCCGCACTGCGCAGAATGCGCGTGAGCATCGCCGAGGCGCACTGGCCGTCGACGTCGTAATCGCCGTGCACCAGGATCGGCCGCTTCTCGCGGACCGCGCGCTCCAGCAGCTCCAACGCGGCCGGCATGTCGGCCCAGGAGTGCGGGTCGGACAGGCGCTCGAGGTCAGGACGGAGGAACGCCTTGGCGAGCTCCGGCGACGCTAGTCCGCGCTGTACGAGAATGGCGGCGAGGGCGTCGGGGATGCGCAGCTCGGACGCGAGCCGTTGGGTCGCGTCGGGATCAGCCGTGGCTGTGAGGATCCAGCGAGGTGAGATCATTCCTTGGCGTACAATAATACGCCGCAGGCTTCGCAGCCTTCGATCGTGGCGCCGCGCTGGATCAGTGCCTTGCGCTGCGTCGGGACCGCCGTGAAGCAGTTCCCACACGAGCTGCCGTGCAACGGATAGATCGCCAGCGGCGCCTTGCCGCGCCGAATGCGATCGTAACGCGCCAGCAGCGCCGGGTTCACAGCGCGGCTCGCCTGTTCGCGCTCGAGCGCCGCGCTCTCGCGTTCGGCTGCCATCTCTTGGCGCTTGGCCGCGAGCGCCTCGCGCTGCGCCGCCTGCGCAGCGCGCACATTCTGGAGCGCGTTCTCGGCTTCGGCGGTCTTGCGCTCCGCCTCCCCCACCGCGTCACCCGAGCGCATGAACTCGGCTTCTTCCTTCGCAAGCACGGAACGGGCGAGGTCGAGCTCCGCCATCAACGTGGACGCTTCTTTCGCACCGCGCACCCACTCGAGCCGCTGGCGGCGTTGCTCCTGCATCGTGCGATAACTCTGGATCTTCCCTTCCAGTCCGTCGCGCCGATCGAGTGCCGCCTGGATCCCCGCGCGCGCCTGCTCCACCACGCGCTCGGCCGCGGCGATCTGCTCGTCGAGCCGCCTGACCTCCGGCTCCAGCGCCTTCAGCCGGGCGTCGCAGCTGGACACCGCGACGTCCGCATCTTGTAGAACCAACAACGCTTCAAGATCCGGGTGCACCCTTCCTCCTTGCAGACTGAATGATTCCATAGGTCGGTCGCTTGGCATTACGCTCAGCGGCGAGGCGGACTTTTTCATGCGCGAGGGTCGCTTTCTCAGCATCGCTCGCAAACGGTAGCGCGCGATTGATACGCTCGATTTCCCGATCCAGGCGCCGGGCTTCAAGCTGGTTCACGGCGCGCTCGAATAGCGCATCCGGTTGCTCGCGACCGAGCCCGTCGGCTTGTAACGATTCGTAGGCGCGGGCAGCAGTTTCGTCGAGCCGGTCGGGAGCATCATCGGCAAGCGCTTCGAAGATCGATCGATAGACGGGGAATTCGATCTCATCACTGTCGATCGCCTCGGTCACTCTCTGTCGCCAAGGTTCTCCCTGCATCATCAATAGCAAGAGTGATTTCTCGGCATTCGAAGGCAGGACCGGCTCCGAAGGTAATGCGCGATACGTGACCGCTGGTTGTTCCTTTGGATCAACCTCGCGCTGCAGAACGTCCTTGCGCACACCCGTCACTTCGGCAACTCGTGATATGTACAAATCCCTCGTGATCGGATCCGCCGCTGCTCGAATCGTTGGCAGGAGCCTATCCAAGGCCCGTCTTCGCCCCGGCAGCGATCCGAAGAACCCCTTACGCTCGAGGATCTGAATCTTCCGTTCCAGCACATCGACTGAGTCCTTGAGCGCCTGCTCGAGGGCCGCCGCGCCCTTGGTTTGAACCAGCGTATCAGGGTCCTCGCCCTCGGGCAGCGAGGCGACGCTGACCCGCAGCTTGTGGCGCAGCAGCACATCGCCGGCGCGGAATGTGGCGCGGAGGCCAGGATCGTCCGAGTCGTAGAGCAGAATCACGTGCGCCGTATGGCGCTGCAGCAGCGCCGCCTGCTCGTCGGTCAGGCCCGTGCCCAACGGGGCGACGACCTCTTCCAGGCCGGCCAACGTGACGCGCAGAACATCGAATTGCCCCTCGACCAGAATCGCTCGTTCTGCCTTGCGCATGCCGTGCTTGGCGAGGTGCAGGTTGTAGAGCAGCTGTCCCTTGTGAAAGATCGGCGTCTCGGGAGAGTTCAAGTACTTCGGCTCTCCCTCGCCGAGGATGCGGCCGCTAAACGCCACGACTCGCGAACGCAGATCGTGAATCGGGAACAACAGGCGACCTCTAAACCTCGGGATCTTCGTGCCATCATCCCGTTTAACGACGAGCCCGGCCTCGAGCAACACTTCTTCGCGCAGCGCCAATCCTTTCATTGCGTCGAGAAACGACGTGCCCCTAGGCCCAAACCCGAGGCCCTGAAGTTGCGCCTGCTCCATCGTGACGTGCCGGGACTCGAGATACTTGCGGGCGATCTCGGCCTCGGGGCTCTCGCGCAGCTGCCGCGCGAACCAGTCGGCGGCGGTGGCGACGGCGGCGAACAGCGGCTCGCGCGGATCAGGGCCGGTCGGGCCTGAGCGCTCGGGGATCGTGATCCCGACGCGCCGCGCGACTTCGCGCACCGCGGTCGGATAGTCCATGCCGAGCTTCTTCATGAAGAACGTGTAGACGTCGCCCGCTTCATGGCAGACGAAGCAGTAGAACATCCCCTTCTTGGGAATGACCGCGAAGTTGCGGTGCGTGCCGCCGTGGAAGGGGCAGCGGCCCCGATAGTCGGTGCCGGAGCGTTTCAGCTCGACCGATTCGCCGATGATTCCGACGATATCCGCGGCTTCCCGGACTTGCTCGATCACATCATCTGGGATCACGCGAACTCCGCTACGGTCACGCCGTGGCCGCCCTGGTTCGACGGCGCGAGCGCGAACCGCTTGATGCGCGGATCACGTTTGAGCGCCGCCTGGACGAAGTCGCGCAGCGCGCCGGTGCCCTTTCCATGGATGATTCGCAGATACGGAAGATCAGCGAGAATCGCGTCGTCGATCGCACGAAGTAGCAAGGGCTCGGCTTCTTCGACGGTCAGCCCGCGAAGCGAGATCTCGCTGGCAACCGAGGTGCTGGTACGAACCTGGGTTCGGTCCTGTGACTTCGCCGCCGACGGAATGTTCTTCCGACGCCTGAGCTCCTCCAGATTCACCCACCCTTCCCTCGTCCCCCGTCCCTCTTCCCCGGTTTTCTCGATTGCCTCTTCGACGATTCGCCGCGCTTCTCTTGCCGTGGCCTCGGTTACCGCAGCGCGGGCCTGGGCAAGGGCGGCCTCCACCGTCTTCCGGGCTTCGAGCAAGTACGCCCGCGCGCGCTCGCGGGCGTCCTTGTCCATCGCCTTCTCGCGTGCACGCAGCTCACGTTCGAGGTTCTCGAGGTCGGCAAGGTTCTGACGCTCGAGCTCGAGCTGCGCGGCGCGAGTCTCCAGCTCCGCGGCCCGGGCGTCGATGTCGCGCCCGCGCGCTTCCACCGACGCCAGCAACCCGTCCAGCGTCCGCTCTGCATCCGGCACCGCGCGCTCGGCCTCGGCCAGGACATCGCCCGCGATGCCAAGCCGACGCGCGATGGCGAGGCCGTACGACCGCCCCGGCACGCCCTTCAGCAACCGATAGGTCGGCGTCAGCGTCTCCGCGTCGAACTGCAGCGACGCGTTCACGATGCCGACGGTTTCGGCGGCGAGCTGCTTCAGAGCGCCGAGGTGCGTCGTCGCGAGCGTGATCGCCCGGCGGCGCGTGAGCGTCTTGAGCGTTGCGGCGGCCAATGCCCCGCCCTCCGCAGGATCGGTGCCGCTGCCGATCTCGTCGAGCAGGACGAGTGAGCCGGGTCCTGCTCCCTCGAGAATCTCGCGCAACGCCGCTACGTGCGCCGAAAAAGTCGATAGGCTCGCGGCGATCGACTGCCGGTCGCCGATGTCGGCAAAGACCTCCGTGAACACCGGCAACGACGAATGCGGCCCGATCGGCGGGACAATCCCGCTTTGGGCGAGCAGCGCCAGCAGGCCGACGGCCTTGATCAGGACTGTCTTGCCGCCGGTGTTGGGACCGGAGACCAAGATCGTGAACTCGTCGGGGTGCAGATCCAGATCGAACGGGATGACGAGGTCTGAAGAGTAGGGGCGCAGCATGCTGCGCCCCTCCTCCCACAACAACGGATGTCGTCCCCCGCGTATTTTGAGGTGTCCGCCGATTTCTGGTACGAACCCGTTTATTTGTACCGCATAGCGCGCCCGCGCGCACAGATCGTCGAACGCGATGCACATCTCTAACGCCGCCGCGATCGTGACCGCATGGGGGCGCAGCTGGTCGGTCAGCTCGCGCAGCACGCGCAGCACTTCCCGCAGCTCGGCGGATTCCGCGGCGCGCAGCTCGTTGCCGAGCTCGATGATTTCCGGCGGCTCGACGAAGACGGTGCTGCGCGTCGCCGACTCGTCGTGCACGATGCCGCCCACACGCGCGCGCGCGGTGCTGCGGATCGGAATGACGTAGCGGCCCCCGCGCACCGTCACCGCGGCATCGGGCGCGCGCTCGGTCTGATCGAGGGCCCCCAGAATCGCGCCCAGCTTGTCCATGACGTGCTTGCGCGCTTCGCGTACGCGCTGGCGCGCGCGCGCGAGATCCTTCGACGCGCCGTCCAGCACCGAGCCGTCGGGCGCGATGGAGCGTACCAGCGTCGTCTCGAGTTCCTTCGGGGGTGGATCGACGCGCAATGAAGCCGTGCGTCGTGCGTCGTGCGTCGTCTCGAGACGTTTGAGATCTGCCGCAGTCACGCGCATTGCGGCGAGCGCGACGGTCAGCTCCGCCAATGGCAGCGCGTCGAGCGCGCTGCCGGGCACGTCGAGCAATTCGAGCGACTTGCTGATGTCGGGAACCGGCTCGGCGCGGATGGAATCGTCAGTGATCAGCAGCGCCGCCAGCTCGGCGACCTGGGCCAGCGCGGCGCGGATCGTCGTGGGGTCCTGCTCGGGACGGCGCGCTCGCACACGAGCGGCGCCCATGGACCCGGCGGCGTGCTCCGCCACACGCTCCAGGGCCTTGTAAAACTCCAGTGTCTCCAGACTCAAGTCGATCCGGCCAACTCCTCGCGTACGATCTGATTCACAAGCTTGCCGTCAGCGCGTCCTTTGAGCTTCGGCATGACGGCGCCCATCACCTTCCCCATGTCCGTCGCGCCGGCGGCGATCGCCTCGCGCACGGCGGCGCGGATCTCTTCGGGTGGAACGCTGGCGGGAAGAAATGCTTCGAGTGCTTTGATCTCGGCGCTCTCGGTGGCAGCGAGCGCGGTCCGGCCCGCTTTCTCGTACGCCTCGACGGACTCGCGACGCCGCTTGATACCACGCCGCAACACCTCCGCCGTTTCGTCGTCGGTCGGGAGGCGATTGAGCTCGATTTCGCGGTTTTTGATGTCGGAGAGGATGGTCGAGAGGAGGAGGGTGCGCGCCTGGTCGCGTTGCTTTCTCGCTTCATTCATCGCGGCGCGCAGCCGGTCCGCTAAGCTCTGTGCCACCATTTACGCGTAGCGCGGCCTGCGATTCTTGCGGCGCGCCGCGTTCATCTTGCGCTTCTTACGCTCACTGGGCTTTTCGTAGTGACGGTGCTTGCGCAGATCGGCGAGAATTCCTGCTTTTTCGCATTTCTTCTTGAACCGCTTGAGCGCGCGCTCAAAACTTTCGTCATCGTGAATGATGACTTCCGGCATAAGGCTCCGTTTTCCTAAGTGG
>WNGA01015380.1_pt1 | contig 12018 bp, 10 predicted proteins | sample 5400061 | NCBI WGS metagenome assembly WNGA01 (sample SAMN13153366, study PRJNA577476) | soil metagenome | isolation source: 100 cm soil or saprolite under grassland replicate 2 | place: USA:California | collected 2016-06-15
GGTCGTGGAGGTGACGGCGTCGGTCGCGCCGTGCCGGCACGATGCCGGCCCGACGGTGCTCGACGAGCACAGGCACGCCCATGCTCGTGGTCCCGCCGCCAGCCTTGGCGGCGATGTTGCAGGCACCGACCAGATCCCGATGCCCGAAGAACTTGCAGTGCGGACAACGGAGCTGGCGGCCCGTGGGCTTGGGGACCCGCTGCCGGCACGCCGGGCAGGTCGAGGAGGTGCCCCGCTCATCCACCCGCCGCACCACGATCCCGGCTTGCTCGGCCTTGTCCTGGAGGGCTTGGAGCTGGTGGGTGCGCCGCCACTGCCGCAACCGCCAGTTCTGCACCTTGCCCGCGTCCCGGTCGGTGATCCCCTTGGGGTCCCCGACCACCAAGGTCCCAACCCGGCGCTGGACGGCGAAGGCGATCACCTGTTTGGCGGCCTCGTGCTGCGCTTGGTGGACGCGGCGGCGATGCCGCGCCTCCACCCGGCGCAGGCGGGCCCGATGGCGGCGCCAACGCCGCGAGCCGCGCTGCCCGGGCTTGGGCGCCCACCGGGGGCTTTGGCCTGGCGTGCTCGCTGATCCGCAAGATGTAGATAGCTGTCGGCGCGGAGCGCCCTGCCCGACACCAGCAGCCCTGCCTCCCCGGTCACCACGGCGTAGGGGTGGATGATGCCCAGGTCGACCCCAGCCACCCGACCCGGATCAAGGTCATGGTGCTGGACGGGGACGGCGGCGGTGACCGCCAGCCACAACCGCCCACCCTCGGCCAGCAAGGTGACCGCTCGGACCTGCTCGGGCGGGTAGGGCAAGGGACGCGCCAGCCGCACCCACAACTCGGGCTGCCCTCGCGCGACCGGCAGCCCCACCCGCTGGCCGTGGATCGTGAAGGTGCCATGGTAGAACCGGACCGGGACCAGGCCGCGCTTGCGCCGCGGAAACCCAGCATCCTGCTGACCGGCCTTGCGGCGCTCCCTCACCGGTGAGCTGGCGGCACAGCGCCTGATAGTTGCTGATCGCAGGCTCGCCCTGCTGGTGGCGCTGCCGGTTGCTGTCCAGCAGCCACGCCCACACGTCCCCGGCCGAGCGCAGCAGCCCGTAGCAGCGGCGGGTCCGTCGGCGGGTGATGCGCAGCCGGATGCGGGCGGTGCGATGCACCAGGCGCGGATTAACGGGAGCGGTCATGGCGAACTGATGTTCGACTCATGGGTCGTGGGCGTCAAGGACGGTTCGCGCCGCTGTGGACAACCACGGCGGCAAGCCGCAGGTCGCCCTACCGCTCAGGTCCCAGCGTGTCGTCCGCGCGAGCTGAACCCGAGAACACGGCGAACCTTGCCGGCAACGGCACTAGCCCCCGGCCGCGCGGCTACCGGTCGGCGAGCCCGAGGAGGACGCCGTCGAGGATGTCGGTCTCGCTGGCGATCACCCGCCGGAACCCGAAGGTCCGCACGAGCTCGTCCAGCAGGAGCGCGCCGGCGGCGATGACGTCCTCGCGCCCCTTGGCCATGACCGGGATGGCGGCCCGCTCGGCGACGGTCATGGCGGCCAGCTTCTCGGCGACGGCCGCGATCTCGGCCGCGCCCAGCGCGGACCGATGGATGCGACGGGGATCGTAGGCGTCCAGGCCGAGCCCGATGGCCGTGACCGTGGTGATGGTGCCGGCCACCCCGACCACCCGCTCGGCCGCGGCCGGGTCCAGCGTCTCGGTCACCCGGGCGAGCCGCGCGGCGGCGTCGGCCCGCAGCGCGGCCACCTCGGCGGCGGTGGGCGGGTCGGTGTGGAGGTGGCGCTCGTGCAGGCGCACGCAGCCGAGGTCGAGCGACACCACGGCCTCGGGGCTGCGGGTGCCAAGGATCAGCTCGGTGGAGCCGCCGCCGATGTCGACGACCAGGGTGCGCGCCTCGCCGGGCAGGTCGTGGGTGGCGCCGCGGTAGGCGGTGGCGGCCTCCGCCTCGCCGCTGAGCACCTCGGTGTCCACCCCCAGCAGCGCCCGCACGCCGTCGAGGAGCTCCTGCCGGTTGCCGGCGTCCCTGGTCGCGCTCGTCGCCACCACCCGCCGGCGCTGGACGCCGAGCCGGCGGCAGGTCGCGCCGTAGCCGGCGAGCACGTCGAGGGTGCGGCGCAGCGCCGCCGGGTCGAAGCGCCCGGTACGGTCCACGCCCTTGCCGAGCCGGGTGATGATCATGTCGCGGGCGTGCTCGGCGACGACCCGGCCGCCTTCCACGTCGGCCACCAGCAGCCGGGTGGAGTTGGTCCCGACGTCCACGGCGGCCAGCCGCGAGGCCGTCACGGGCCCTGGCCGGGCAGGGGGCCCGGCCCTGGGTCGACGCAGGGGCCGGGACAGTCCACCGGGTCCACGACCTGGCCGACGATGCGGCCGACCGGGTCGGCGCCGGTGGCGGCATGGTGGGCGTAGAGGGCGTGCAGGCACTTGACGCGGCCTGGGAGGCCGCCGACGCCGGGGTCGCCCTCCAGGCGGTCCATGGCGTCGCGCTGGGCCAGGTAGCTCGCGTGAGCGTCGGCGTGGGCCCGCGCGAGGTCGGGCTCGGCGGCCACCCGCTCGGACAGGCGGGCGTTCCAGCCGGCCGCCTCCAGGCGGCCCACCGCTACCCGCGCGGCCGGGCAGGCCAGCCAGTACAGGGTCGGGAACGGCGTGCCGTCGGGGAGGCGTGGCGCGGTGCGGACCACCGCCGGCAGGCCGTAGCGGCAGCGGACCGCGACCGCCACCGAGCCGCGGACGTCGCGGCCGATCTGGGCCTGGATGAGGCGGCGCTCGGCCGGGCCGGCCTCGGGCAGCGACGCCGCCCAGAGCCGTAGCGGGTCGGGGAGGGCGGAAGGATCGGGCCGGGACGGGGACCGGGTCGGCGTGCGCGACACCGACCTACCCGCGCCTGCCCTCGCGCTGGCGCTTGACGTCGACCAGCCGTTCCTCGCTGGACCGCATGAACCGCTTGAGCTTCTGCTCGAACTCGGGGTCCTTGCCCGCCCTGCGGGGCCGCGCCACCTCAGGCTGCCAGTCGGGGGCGGCCTGCTTGATGGAAAGGTCGATCTTGCCGTCTTCCTTGACACCGACGACCTTGACCGTCACCGAATCGTCGATGCGAAGGTGCTCCTCCACCGATCGGACGTAGTTGCGGTCGATCTCGGAGATGTGGACGAGACCCGTCTCGCCGGACTCGAGGCGGATGAAGGCTCCGTAGGGTGCGATCCGAACGACGGTGCCTGGGACAATGGCCCCGATCTCGGCACTCATGCTTGCAACCAGCGCTCCTTTCTAGGGACAACCGGGCCGAAGACGCTCGGCCCGACGTCATCGTAGGGATGGCCGTCCGGGAGCGTCAACAAATTCACGAGCTGCCCGGTTAGGGTAGCTCGTGCGGATTCAGCGAAACCAACCGCTGAGCCGCCGCCAAGCGCGCTTGTACCAGGGCGACTCCGGCTCGGGCGGCGGCGGGGCCGGCGCCGGCCGGGTGGTCGGCGGCGTCCCGGTCACGAGCCAGGCCTCCTCGCCCGGCTCCACGAGCTGGAAGTCGCGCTTGGCGAGCTGCTCGACGTAGGCCGGGTCCTTGAGCCGGGCGCGCTGCTGCTCGAGGCGCTGGTTCTCGGCCTGGAGGGCACGCTGCTTGTCCTGGAGCCGCTGGATGCGGTCGGCCTGGGAGACGTACTGGCGCAGCGGGTACACCGCCGCCGCGGCGAGCGCGAACATGACCAGCAGCAGCAGCGCGCCGCGCGGGGTGAGGCCGAGGGGCGGACGGCTCCGGCCGCCGGCGATCCTCACGAGCCGGCCTCCTCCTGGAAGGTGCGCGGGAAGGCCCGCCGGCCGAGGTAGCGGGCGCTGTCGCCGAGCAGCTCCTCGATGCGCAGGAGCTGGTTGTACTTGGCCACCCGGTCGGTGCGGCAGGGAGCGCCGGTCTTGATCTGGCCGGAGCCCACCGCCACGGCGAGGTCGGCGATGGTGGTGTCCTCGGTCTCGCCGGAGCGGTGGCTGACCACCGTGGCGTAGTCGTTACGGTGGGCCAGCTCGACCGCGTCGAAGGTCTCGGTGAGGGTGCCGATCTGGTTGACCTTGATCAGGACGGCGTTGGCGGCCTCCTCCTCGAGGCCGCGCTGGATGCGGGCGACGCTGGTGACGAACAGGTCGTCGCCGACGAGCTGCAGCTTGTCCTCGAGGGCCTCCGTCAGGGCGGTCCAGCCGGCCCAGTCGTCCTCGGCCAGGCCGTCCTCGACCGAGACGATCGGGTAGCGGTCGGCGAGCGTGCTCCACAGGCCGATCATGCCGTCGACGTCGAGGGTGCGGCCCTCTCCGGCCAGCTCGTAGCGACCGTCGGCGTACAGCTCGCTGCAGGCCGGGTCCATGGCCAGGGCAACCTCCGGGCCGGGCTGGAAGCCGGCCTTGCCGATCGCCTCGACCAGCAGCTCGAGGGCCTGCTCGTTGCCGGCCAGGTCGGGGGCGAAGCCGCCCTCGTCGCCGATGCCGGTGCCAAGACCGCGCTCCTTCAGCACCGCCTTGAGGGCGTGGTAGACCTCGGTCCCCATACGCAGCGCCTCGGCGAACGAGGGGGCGCCGACCGGCACGACCATGAACTCCTGGAAGTCGACGTCGTTGTCGGCGTGGACGCCGCCGTTGAGCACGTTCATCATCGGCACCGGCAGCAGGTAGGCGGAGAGCCCTCCGAGGTAGCGGAACAGCGGCAACCCGAGCGAGTCGGCCGCCGCCCTGGCGACCGCGATCGAGACCCCGAGGGTGGCGTTGGCGCCGAGCTTGGACTTGTTGTCGGTGCCGTCCAGCTCGAGCAGGAACCGGTCGACCGCCCGCTGGTCGTAGGCGTCCTCGTCGAGCAGGGCCGGGGCGATGACCTCGTTGACGTTGCGCACCGCGGTGCGCACGCCCTTGCCCCCGTAGCGGTCGCCGCCGTCGCGCAGCTCGACCGCCTCGAAGCGGCCGGTGGAGGCCCCTGACGGGACGATCGCCCGGCCGAGCCCACCGTCGTCGAGCTGGACCTCGCATTCGACGGTGGGGTTGCCGCGCGAGTCCAGGACCTCCCGGGCGAGGATGAGCTCGATGGCGGCCATGGGGAAGCGCCTTCCTGCGCGGGCGGATGAGGGCGTCGGCGAGCATATCATCGCCGTTCGCGGCTGCCTGGGATTGTCACGGGGAATTTGCCGTAACGTTCACCTCGACGGGTGCGGATTGCGGGAGGGAGCGACCATGACGAACCCCGGCCGCCGTGCCGGCATGCGGGGCGGCCTGCGCCTGGGGGCGGTGGCCGTTGCGGCGGTGTTCCTGCTGGCGGGCTGCGACCTGGCCACCGGGACGGTGCGGACCGCGACCGAGCTGCAGAACGCCGGCATCCGCAATCCCGACCTGCAGTACGACAACGGCGACGCCAGGCTCGAGTACGACCCGGCCAGCGGGCCGCTCGAGCGGCTGCGGGAGCAGGACCGGGCGGCCGAGGTGATCTGGACGAACCTGCCCTTCCGGCTGGACAGCATCACCGTCGTCGCCAGGAGCGGGAGCCTCTTCGACCAGCGCGACTATCCCCGGGCGGTGCTGGAGGCCAGGTTCGGGCCGCGGCCGGCCGGGCTGGACCGCTCGCCGGGCGAGATCGCGCGCCGGGTGCTGCTGTGGGCCAGCGTCGCCGGCCTGCTCGTGCTGCTGGCCGTCGTCCTGATCATCGTGCTGGTCGTCAGGGCGGTCCGACGCCGCCCGTCGCCGCAGCCCGCCGGGGCCTGGCAGCAGCCGCCGGCGCAGCAGCCCTGGGGCCAGCCCGGCTACGGGCAGCAGCCCCCACCGCGGTGGCCGCAGCAGCCCGGCTACGGCCAGCAGCCGCCACCGCAACCGCCCTGGGGCCAGGCGGGCTATGGGCAGCAACAGCCCTGGGGCCAGCCCGGCTACGGGCAGCAGCCGCCGCCGGAGTGGCCGCAGCCGCCGCGGCAGCCGGGCCAGGCCACGGCGCCCGAGGGGGAGCCTCCCCCGCAGGACCGGGGAGACCAGGGCCCGGTTCCCCCGTCGTAGCCGGCCGGCTCAGGCGTCCGGAGCGGCGGCGGGGGCGCGCTTGGCCGCCTTCCAGTACCCGAGCCAGGTCTCCAGGTCCAGCCCCGCCGGGTCGCGGCCGTCCGCCTCGGCGGCCGCGCGGGCGGCCAGGAAGCGCGCGCGGAAGCGGCGCGCGGTGCGGCGCAGCGCGGCCTCCGGCTCCACCCCCTTGGCCCTGGCGAGCGCCACCACCGCGAACAGCAGGTCGCCGACCTCCCACTCCAGGTGCTCGGGCTCGGTCGCCTCGACGACCTCCTCCAGCTCCTCCCTGACCTTGGCGACCGGGCCCGACACGGTCGGCCAGGCGAAGCCGCCCTCGGCGGCCCGCTTCTGCAGCTTGGCGGCGAGCTGCAACGCGGGTAGGGCCGCGGGGATCCCGGCGAGCGGATCGGTGCGGCCCTCCTCGTCCCGCTTGATCGCCTCCCAGTTGCGCACGACCTCGCCGGCCGAGGAGACCCGCAGGTCGCCGAAGACGTGGGGGTGGCGGCGGACCAGCTTCTCGGTGATCGACCTGGCGACCCCGTCGATGTCGAAGTCGCCGGCGTCCTCGGCCATCTGCGCGTGGAAGACCACCTGCAGCAGCAGGTCGCCGAGCTCCTCGCGCAGGTGCTCCGGCGTCCCCTCCTCGATGGCGTCCAGCACCTCGTAGGCCTCCTCGACCAGGTGCCTGGCCAGCGACGCGTGGGTCTGCTCGTGGTCCCACGGGCAGCCGCCCGGACCGCGCAGGCGGGTCTCGGTGGCCACCAGGTCGAGCAGGGCCGAGCCCTTGGGCTCGCCGACCGGGTAGACGGCCTCCACCTCGACGTGGCTGCGGGCGGCCCGGTCGGCGACGAGCTGCACCAGCGGGCCGTCGTTCACCGGCGGCAGCAGCAGGGTGGCGGACCCGTCCCGTCGCGCCAGGTCGAGCAGGCCGTCGGCCTGGCGCCTGGCCAGCGCCACGGCGTCCACGTCCAGCCCCTGGCCGACCAGGAGCAGGTCGCGGCCGGCCGGTCCGGTGTCGGCGGCCGGCACCAGGACCTCCCACGGCACCTCGGCCACGTCGAGGGCGGGCAGCGAGGGATGGTCGGCGTCGAGCACCAGCACCGGGCGGGCGGCGTCGAGCGCCCGCCACGTCTGGGGCGGGAACAGCAGCGGCAGCCGCGGGCTGGAGGCGACCAGCACGACCCTGGTCATCGGGCGGTTACGGCTGGGAGGTCGGCGTGCCGCCGGGCCCGGTGGTGGTGGCCGACCCCGGGGCGGTCTGGCGGTCGACGACCTTGCCGCTGTCGGGGTCCCAGCGGCCGAAGCGGGGATTGACGGTCACGTCGGCCTGCTTCACCAGGTCGTCGAACCAGCGCTGCACGGCCTGCTGCCTGCGGTCCTTGACGGCCGGCTCGAGCTTGGCGCGAAGGTCGTTGCTGAGCGTCGGCAGGCGCACGCCGACGACCTGCAGGACGTGGAAGCCGAACTCGGTCTTGACGGGCTGCGAGATCGGCGAGGAGCACGTCCCCTGGGTCTTGCCCTTGCAGCTCCCCTTTTCGGCCAGGCCGAACTCGGCGTTCTCGAACTGCTTCACGGTCTGGCCCTTGCCGTTGAAGCCGAGGTCGCCGGCCTTCTCCTTGCTCTGCGGGTCGATCGACAGCCGCTTGGCGACACCCTGCCAGTCGCCGGAGGCGACCAGCTCCTTGCGGGCCTTGTCGGCGGTCTGCTTGTCCTTGACGAGCACGTGGCGGACGTGGAGCTCGATGAACTCGTCCTTGCGCTTGTCGAGGGTCTTGAGCAGCTCGGCGTCGGGGCTGTAGGGCACGAGCTTGACGGCGATCAGGTCGACCGCGAGCTGGACCCGCTGCTGGTCGCGGACGACGGTGTCGGTGATGTTCTGCTCGCGCAGCACGTCCTCGTACTTCCGGCCCTGGGCCTCGACCTGGGACTTGAGCTGGTTCATGCGGGCGTCCACGTCGCCCTCGTCGATGCGCAGGCCGGCCGCGCGGGCGCCGTCGAGCACGAGCTGGAACTGGATCAGCCCCTCCAGCGCCTGGCGGGTCAGGCCCTCGATGTCCTGCGCCTGTGCCTGCCCCTGCTGCTGTTGCTGTTGCTGCTGCTGCTGGCCGAGCCGGGCCTGGACCATCTCGGTGAGCCGGCTGGTCGGGATGCCGACGCCGTTCACGGTGGCGGCGTCCCGGTTGCGGACGCCGAAGCTGGAGCAGCCGGCGACCACGAGGGCCCCGGCGAGGCACAGGACAGGGAGCAGACGGCGCACAGACGACCTCGCACGACTCGACGACCGGCTAATGCACAAGCATACCGGCACCGGCCGGGAAGGCCCGACCGAATCCTGGAGTTATAGCTGTGTTGGGACTGCTCCCGATCACGAGGAAAGGAGCGCATGCCCGTGCGCCGTCGCCCCATCCTCCTCCTCCTTGCCGCCCTCGCCCTGGCCGTGCTGGCGCCGGGCGCCGCCGCGGCCAGGGCGTTCCCCGACACCATCCGTCTACCCGACGGCTTCCAGCCGGAGGGGATCGCGAGCGGACGCGGCACCTCGCTGTTCGTCGGCTCCATCCCGACCGGTGCCGTCTGGGCGGGTGACGCCCGCAGCGGCCGCGGCGCGGTGCTGGTCCCGCCCCACACCGGGCGCAACGCCATCGGCATCAAGGTCGACCGGCGCAACCGGATCTTCGTCGCCGGCGGTCCGACCGGCCAGGGCTACGTCTACGACGCCCGGACGGGCGCCGACCTCGCCAGCTACCAGCTCGCCCCCGCGGGCGCCGCGACCTTCGTCAACGACGTCGTGGTGACCCCCAAGGCCGCCTACTTCACCGACTCGCTCAACCAGCAGCTCTACGTCGTCCCGCTCGGCCGCCACGGCCGGCTGCCGGGGCAGGGCGCCGTGCGCACGCTGCCGCTCACCGGCGACCTCGTGTTCCAGGCCGGGTTCAACCTCAACGGCATCGCCGCCGCCAGGGGCGGCCGGGTCCTGGTGGTGGTGCAGAGCAACACCGGCAAGCTGTTCACGGTCAACCCGCGCACCGGCGTCACCGACGAGATCGAGCTCGGCACCGCCACGGTGACCAACGGCGACGGCCTCCTGCTGTTGGGCAGGCACCTGTTCGTGGTCCGCAACCAGCTCAACCTGATCGCGGTCGTGAAGCTGTCCGGCTCCCTGTCGAGCGGCCGCGTGGTCGCCGAGCTGACCGACCCCGACCTCGACGTCCCGACCACGATCGCGTTCACCGCCGGTCACCTGTACGCCGTCAACGCCAGGTTCGGCACCGCCCCCGACCCGGCCACCGCCCGCTACGACATCGTCCGCATCGACGACGACTAGGCGCTGAGCTCCAGCCGAGGCCGGGCTGCGGTCACGGCCCGGCCTCGGAACGGGCCAGGGTCACCGCCTGGTGGACGGTCAGGGTGAGGCCCTCCTCCCAGGCCCGGCGGGCCTCGTCGTCGGTGAGGTGGGCGCTGGACTCGGCCACCGGGTCGCCCTCGAGCATGCCACCGAAGCCGGGGGTGGGGCCGCCGCCGGCGCGGTCGCGGTGGGACTGGGAGGCGGCGGCCATCCGGATGGCGTCCCGGTGGCGGCCCTCCCAGGTGAGCAGGAACGCCAGGTCGAGCAGGGCCAGGGCCACCCCGGTGGCGTCGTCGACCTGGTGGAACAGCTTCAAGGCCTCCAGGGCGGTGGCGCGGGCGTCGTCCCGGCGGCCGGCGCGGCCGTAGGCGAACGCCAGCCAGACGAGGGTGTAGGCGAGGTTGAGGCGGTCGTCCAGCCGTCCCCAGATCGCCATGACCTCCTCGATCCTGGTGATCACGCGGTCCCAGGCGCCGGCCGTCGCGTCCGGGACCACCAGCATCACCAGGACCTTTGCCACCCCCCGCTCGTTCCCGACCTGGCGGAACAGCTCGAGGCTCTCGTCGAACAGGCGAGCTGCGCCCTGCAGGTCGTGCTCGGCGGCGATGGCGTGCGCCTGGTTGTAGAGGGCCTCGGCCAGGCGGGCGGGGTCGCCGAGGTGGCGTTCGATGGCCAGGGCCTCCTCGTACAGGGCGCGGGACGCCCCGCGGTCGCTCCACCAGGCGATCCCGCCCGCGCCGGTCAGGGCCGCGGCCCTGGCCGCGGTTGGCGCCTGCCCCGACGGCATGGCCAGCACCTCCTCCAGCCACCGCCGGCCCTCGGCGAGGTGCCCGCGCTGCTGCCAGAACCGCCACAGCGCCCCCGCGGCCCGCTGGGCCCGGTCGGCCTCGCCGGCGTCGACGGCCCACCGCAGGGCGGCGCGGATGTTGGCGTGCTCGGCGTCGCAGCGGTCCAGCCACGCCCCCTGGTCCTCGCCGGTAAGGTGTGGCTCGGCCTCGACCGCCAGGCGCAGGAAGTGCTCGGCGTGGCGCCGCACCACCGGCGCCAGGTCGGCGCCCGCCTGGAGCTGCTCCTGGGCGAACTCCCGGATGGTCTCCAGCATCGAGAACCGCGGCGGCTCCCCGGGCGGCTCGGTCCAGCGGACCAGCGATTTGTCCACCAGCGAGGTCAGCCCGTCGAGGGCGTCGACGCCCAGGCTCTCGGGGTCGCAGACCGCCTCCGCCGACTCGAACGTCCAGCCGCCGGTGAACACCGACAGCCGCGCGAACAGGCGCCGCTCGACCGGGTCGAGCAGATCGTGGCTCCAGGCGATAGCGGCCCGGAGGGTCCGCTGGCGTTCCGGCAGGCTCCGCGCCCCCGAGGTGAGGATGGAGAGGCGCCGCTCGAGCCGGGACAGGATCTGCTCGGGAGTCAGCACCTTCGTCCGGGTGGCGGCCAGCTCGATGGCCAGGGGGAGGCCGTCCAGCCGGGCGGTGATCTCGGCCACCACCGAGGCGTTCTGCTCCGTCAGCCCGAACCGGGGGTTGGCGGCCCGGGCCCGCTCGTTGAACAGCCGCACCGCCTCGACCGCGCCGAGCACCGCCAGGCCAGGAGGCAGCCGCCCGGGGTCGGGGACGTGCAGCGGCGGGACCGCGTACTCCTGCTCGCCGCGGAGCGACAGCACCACCCGGGAGGTGACCAGCGTCCGCAGCCTGGGCGCGGCGGTGAGGAGCTCCTCGATCAGGGGGCCCGCCTCGGCCACCTGCTCGAAGTTGTCGACCACCTGGAGGAGCTCGCGGTGGCGGAGGTGCTCCTTGACCCCGTCCAGGATGGGCCGCCCCGCCGTCTCCGGGACCCCGAGGGCGTTGGCCACCGCCGCCGGCACCAGGGCGGGGTCGGTCACCGGGGAGAGGTCGACGAAGCAGGCCCCGTCCTGGAACCGGGTCAGCAGCTCGGCGGCCACCTGGAGGGCCAGCCGGGTCTTCCCGGATCCCCCCGGCCCGGTGAGGGTGAGCAGCCGGGCCTGGCCGAGGAGCCGCTCGACCTCTGCGATCTCCTCCTCGCGGCCCACGAACGAGGTGAGCTGGAGCGGGAGGTTGTTGGGCCGGGCGTCGAGCGTCCTTGGCGGGGGGAAGTCGGACGCCAGCCCATCGACGACGAGCTGGTGGAGGCGCTCGGGGTCGGCGAGACCGCGCAGGTGGTGCACGCCCAGATCGCGGAGGGAGGCCCCGCCGGGGAGGATGTGGCGCACCAGCGCCCTGGTGGCGTCGGACACGATGACCTGCCCGCCGTGGGCCGCGTCGGCGATCCGGGCCGCCCGGTGCACATCGATGCCGACGTAGTCGTCCCCGCCGAGGGTCCCCTCCCCGGTGTGGACGCCCATGCGGACCCGAAGCGGGGGGCCGGGGGACCAGTCGTGGGCGGCCAGCTCCCGCTGGGCGGCCACCGCCGCCCGGACGGCCTCCACCGGGCTGCGGAAGGCGACGAAGAAGGCATCCCCGTGGGTGCTGACCTCGACCCCGCCGGCCTCGGCGACGGCTCGCCGGACGATCGCCGCGTGCTCGCCCTGGACGGCCGCGTAGCCGTCGCCGAGCTCCTGGAGCAGGCGGGTGGAGCCCTCGATGTCGGTGAAGAGGAACGTCACCGTCCCGGTCGGCAGCTCGGTCATCCCGGTGACTCTATGCTGCC
>WNGA01010825.1_pt1 | contig 12016 bp, 11 predicted proteins | sample 5400061 | NCBI WGS metagenome assembly WNGA01 (sample SAMN13153366, study PRJNA577476) | soil metagenome | isolation source: 100 cm soil or saprolite under grassland replicate 2 | place: USA:California | collected 2016-06-15
AGGAGTACGTCGTGAAAGCATATTTCGAATGAAACGAAAGAGATGAACAAAGAATCTGTGGAAAGATCAAACTATGAAACTTGAAAACGCAATCCGTGTGCTGGCGGGTTCGCTGGTGTTGACCAGTCTCGCCCTCGCCCATTGGGTCAGCCCTTATTGGCTGTTCCTGGCTGCATTTGTCGGCGTGAACCTCATCCAGTCAGCCTTCACCGGTTTCTGCCCCGCGGAGATGGTGTTCAAAAAGCTCGGTGTGGGAAAGGGCGACGGTTCCTGCTGTGGTTGACGCTCGACAATCCCCGTGAAGGCAAAGCAGTCGATATGAAAGCCGCACGCCCCATTTCAGCCCTCGCCACCCTCGTCATGGGGTTCTTCTTCGCTGGATGTGACCGGAAGGCGAGTTCGCCCGTTTCGGAACTTGCTGCCGCCCCAATCCGCCTGCGCACCGTCGAACGCAAATCACATGTTGCGACCGAAGAAGTCGTCGGCACGGTGCGAGCAAAGTTGCACGCCGTCATCGAAGCAAAGGTCAGCGGGCGCATCGAGCGGGTGTTCGTGGCGCCAGGGCAGACCGTGAAATCCGGGGATGTCCTGGCGCAGCTTGACTCCCGCGAAATTCAGGCGCGGCTCGACCAGGCGCTGGCCCTGCGGGAACAATTCAGTCGCGATAGCGAGCGGTTGCGCCGCCTGCTCGCCGAGAACGCCGTTTCCCGACAGGAGTTCGAGACGGTGGAATCCCGTTACCGCGTCGCCGTTGCTTCTGCGAGCGAAGCCGAGACAATGCTCGGCTACACGAAAATCGTCGCACCGTTCGACGGTGTTGTGACCCGCAAATTGGCTGACGTCGGCGACCTCGCCACACCGGGCCGGCCTCTCTTCGAACTCGACGAACCCAAGTCACTCCGTCTCGAAGCAGACGTACCCGAAGCTCTCATCAAGCAGATTCAACTCGGCGCGAAGCTCGAGGTGCGCGTCACCGCTCAGGACGACGCCATTGCCGGTGTGGTGAGTGAAATCGCTCCGGTCGCCGACCCTGCGAGCCGCACCTTCAACGTGAAGCTCGACCTGCCCGAGGGTGCCGGTCTGCGGGCCGGGCAATTTGCGCGTATGACGGTGCCGGTTGGCGAAACCAAAGCCCTGCGCGTCCCGGCGTCGGCCGTGGTGCAACGCGGCCAATTGGAACTGGTCTTCGTCGTCGTGGACAAACGGGCGCAATTGAGGCTCGTGAAAACGGGAAAACACTTCAGCAATGACATCGAACTGGTGTCGGGCGTCAGTGGCGGGGAACGAGTCATCGTCGAAGGCGCGAGCCAAGTGCGCGACGGACAGCCGGTCGAGGTCAAGCCGTGAAGACTAACAATCCAGTCAGCCCCGGCCTGGGCATCGCCGGGCGCATTGCGCGCACCTTTATCGACTCCAAACTCACGCCGCTGGTGGTCATCACGTCAGTGCTGCTCGGTTTGGCGGCAGTCTGGATGCTACCGCGCGAGGAAGAGCCGCAAATCAAAGTGCCGATCGTGGATGTGCTCGTCTCCATGCCGGGCTTCACTGCGAAGGAAGTCGAGGAACGCGCGACGCGCCCGATGGAGAAACTTCTCTGGGAAATCTCCGGCGTCGAATATATCTACTCGACCTCGCGCCCCGGTGAGAGCTTGGTCATTGTCCGGTTTAAGGTGGGCGAAGATGTCGAGCGCAGTCTCGTCAAGCTGACCGAGAAGCTGCGCTCCAACTTCGACCGAATCCCGCACGGCGTTTCCTTCCCGCTCATCAAGCCCAAGTCGATTGACGACGTGCCCATTCTCGCCCTGACGTTCCACAGCGAACGTTATGACCACCTGATGCTGCGCCGGCTCGTTGCACAGGTGGATGATGCGGTGAAACAAGTGCCGCTCGTCGCGGAGACCACGCTCAGCGGCGGTGCGCGCCGACAAGTGCGCGTGCTGCTTGACCCGGTGCGTCTCGCCTCGCGCAATCTTAGCCCCGCCGGACTCGTGCCGATGCTTCAACAAGCCAACCGGCAAGTTGCCGCCGGCGGCCTGACGAGCGACAACCACGAAGTCGTCGTCGAAACCGGCGCGTTTCTCACCAAGGCCGCCGAGGTCGGGAACGTCGTCGTGGGCGTGTTCGGCGGACGGCCGGTTTATCTGCGTGAAGTCGGGGAGATTGTTGATGGCGCAGAGGAGGCTGTTCAATACGTGTTCTTCGGCAACGGCGCAGCGAAGTCCGCGACGGCGAATGAACAACCCGCCGTGACTCTCAGCATCGCCAAGCGTCCGGGCGCGAATGCCATTTCCGTCGCCAAAGATGTCCTCCGCAAACTCGAAACCCTGCGCGGCTCGATCATTCCCGCTGACGTGCAGATGACCGTCACCCGGCACTACGGCGAAACCGCCTCCGAGAAATCCAACGAGCTGCTTTTTCACATGGCCATCGCGGTAGTCGGCGTTTCGATTCTGATTCTGTTCACGCTCGGCTGGCGGGAATCCGGCATTGTGGCCGTGGCTATTCCGTCCACGCTGGCGCTTACGTTGCTGGTGTTCTTCCTCTACGGCTTTACGTTGAACCGTATCACGCTCTTCGCGCTCATCTTCAGCATCGGCATCCTCGTGGATGACGCCATCGTGGTTGTTGAAAACATCGTTCGGCATTTCCAATTGCCGCACAACAAAGGCCGGAGTTGGTCGGCCATCGCCGTCGAAGCCGTTGGCGAAGTCGGCAACCCGACCGTCCTCGCCACGTTCGCGGTCATCGCGGCGGTGTTGCCAATGGCATTCGTGGGAGGACTGATGGGGCCTTACATGCGCCCGATTCCAATTGGCGCGGGCGCGGCGATGTTTTTCTCGCTGGCCATTGCTTTCATCGTGACGCCCTGGGCGGCGATTCGGATTCTGAAAGTTGGGACGAAGTATTCGTCGCTAACCCATAGTAGCGATGAAGCGGTCAAGCGTTCAAACGGTGATTCGGATGCCGGTTCAACGGTTGAACCTTTCAGCGCTTCAACCGAACACCCCCGCTCCCACGGCCACAAGGAAGATTTCTTCACCCGCCTCTATCGCCGGGTGATGGGACCGCTCATTCTTCGCGCCCGCTTGCGCTGGGTTTTTCTCGGCGTCATCGGCGGTTTGCTGCTCGTGGCGATGGCCTTGGTCGGCATCGGCTGGGTGAAGGTCAAGATGTTGCCGTTCGACAACAAGAGCGAATTCCAAATCATCCTCAACATGCCGGAAGGCAGCGCCCTCGAACGCACCGCGCAAGCGGCGCGGGAAATCGCCGCCGCCGTGCGTGGTGAACCGGAAGTCACGGATTACCAGATTTACGCCGGCACGGCCGCGCCGTTTAACTTCAACGGATTGGTGCGGCATTATTTCATGCGGCGTGGAGCCAACATCGCCGACCTGCAAATCAACCTGGTCAACAAGCACGACCGCAAAGCCCAAAGCCACGATATCGCCAAACGCGTCCGCCCGCGCGTCGCGGCCATTGCCGCAAAGTACGATGCTCGCGTGGCCGTCGCCGAAGTGCCCCCCGGCCCGCCGGTGTTGCAGACACTGGTCGCCGAGATTTATGGCCCCACGGAGGAATCGCGCCTCGCCTTGGTCAACAAGGTGCGCGGCATTTTCAGACAAACACCTGGCGTCGTGGACGTGGACTGGTATATCGAAGACGACCAGCCAAAGACGAAGTTCGTCATCGACAAGGAAAAGGCCGCGCTCCACGGCATCAGCGCCGAAACGATTTCACAGACGTTGCGTATTGCCGTCGGCGGTGAGAACGCCGCTCTGCTGCATGACCCGCGCGAGAAGGAAGACGTGAATATCGTGCTGCGCCTTCCGTTGGCCAGTCGCTCATCGCCGGAGGACCTGCTCGCCTTGCGCGTGCGCTCCGGCGATGCCAACGCGCTGCCAGAACCGGGAGCGGCGGGCACCGCGCCGCTGGTGCCATTGCGCGAACTCGCGACCATCGAGCGCACCATTACCGACAAAAGCATCTACCACAAGAATCTGATGCCAGTGACGTATCTCATCGGTGACGTGGCTGGCGTCGTCGAAAGCCCGGTTTATGCCATTCTGAAAATGAACAAGGCATTGAAGCGACTCGACACACGGGAGTTCGGCGGGAGCGGTGCGACTTTGAGAATCTTGAATGCCAAATTGCCGTTCACCGACGATCAACCCGCGCTCAAATGGGACGGCGAATGGCACATTACCATCGAAGTGTTCCGTGACCTCGGTCTCGCTTTCGCAGCCGTGCTGGTCTTGATTTACATTTTGATGGTCGGCTGGTTTCGGTCGTTCCTCACGCCGCTCATCGTGATGGCCGCGATTCCGTTCTCGCTGGTCGGCATCCTGCCCGCGCACGGCGCACTGCACGCCTTTTTCACTGCCACGTCGATGATAGGCTTCATGGCGGGCGCGGGCATCGTCGTTCGTAACTCGATTATCCTCGTGGATTTCATCGAGCAACGACTCGCCGAAGGAATGCCACTCGGTGAAGCGGTCGTGGACGCGGGTGCAGTGCGCTTCCGCCCAATGCTGCTGACCGCACTGGCCGTAGTGGTCGGCGCGACGGTGATATTGTTCGACCCGATTTTCCACGGCCTGGCTATCTCGCTCATGGCGGGCGAAGTCGCCTCCCTGCTCATCAGCCGCATGGCCGTGCCTGTGATTTACTTCATGTCGCACAATAAATCCCTGCCGGGAGAAACTACTGGAAAGTCGGAGACGTTCGTTGGAACTGAACCGGTGCAGCAACCGGCCGGCCCAATAGGCCAGCCGATGATGGTCGATTTGACTCGGCTGGTGGCCTTGGAAGATCATCGGCCTGATGAGCATGAATGACTCCATCAACATCCAATTCCTCGGAGCTGCGCGATGAGTCACCGGCTCGAAGTATCTGCTCCGCACGTTGAGCTGCACGACGCTCCTGGATTGCGGCTGTGGTTTTGGATGAGCGGCTCTGAATGATTGGCATCGCCAGTATGGAACAATTTCGCAGAGTCATCACGGCAATCATCTCGCAGTGCCGGAGATTCCCGGAGACACCGCTCGCACTCTATGGTTTTTTGTTGAGTCTTCTGTGGGAATTCGGCCACTCAGTGCTTTACCTCGACCATGCCCGCAGTCTGTCCTATGTCATTTGGACGCGCTTTCATTGCTCGCTCGGCGATGTCTTGATTCTCCTCGGTTCCTTTTGGTGGACAGCCTTGTGGTTCCGCACCCGCTTTTGGTTTGCCGGAGACTGGCGCTTTCCTGCTGTTGTATTCGTCTTCTCGGGACTCGCCTACACCGCATGGAGCGAATGGTACAACACGCGGATTGCTCACGCTTGGGCTTACGCTCCCACGATGCCCACGCTTTTTGGGATCGGTCTCAGCCCGCTGGCTCAGTGGCTGGCGGTTCCTGCGTGGCTCGTATTCGTGCTCAGGCGACGAACACAGGATCATTTATGAATGCGATTGTGCTTTGGTTGGTGCTCACGTTGCTCTTTCTCCTGATGAGCTATCTCTTTGGCGCGAGAAGAACAAGGTGCAGTGCAGAAGGTGAGGACGAGCAGAAGGAATCTCAACGCATCCCAGAGGAAAGAATCTCAGCTTTTGAAAAAAAGCTCGCGCCTGTATTGGCGGTCGCGGGACACAAAAGGCGGGGCGAGGTGATTCAATTTGAAGGAACTCTCCCTTGATGGCAGTCCTGGCCAAGCTGTCCCTCGGCGCTTCCGTCGCCGAAGGACACCGGCTGCTGCTCCATCCGTTGGCTTTTGCCGGGTGGCTGGGCCTGATGGTCACGGCATTGAATCTCCTGCCCATTGGCCAACTTGATGGCGGCCACATGGCCCACGCGATGTTCGGAGCGAAGAGAGGACACATTATCAGTGTGGTTGCTTTGGTTTCATTGTTCGGACTGGCTCTGTTCGTCTGGCCAGGGTTGATGATGTGGGCTTTCATCGTCTTCTTCATCGCAGGGACACGGGACGCTCCGCCAGCCAACGACATCACGCCAATCGTTACCTCCAGAAAACTTTTGGGCTATTTCACTTTCCTGCTTTTGTTGCTCATTCTCGTGCCTGTGCCCCATACGCTTTATCGCGCCTTCGGCATCCATTGCCCGTACCTATGAACGCGCAGAAGAAACGGCGAGGAGGAAGGACTTGCGGCTTGTTACCTCGGCGGCAATATCAACGGCCATGCGTTTCGGAAGCCTTTGGTTGTGGCGGTTCATCTCTGTGCTGGCAATTGTGCCGCGCGCGCCCGCGCAGCCGCAAGCAGCTCAAGTCACCGTCTCGTTCACCCATCGACTCGGTCCGCTTGAAATCCACAACATGGCTCTCGGCCAGGGAGGACTGTCCGAAGAGCCCATGTGGGACAATCGCATCGCTGAGATTCGCGCGCTCAAGCCGGCCCTCATTCGTCTGTTCATTCAGGAGTATTTCGATTTGTTGCCCGAACGCGGGCGGTATCACTTCGATACGCTCGACCGATCGGTGGCGACGATTCTCGCGGCAGGCGCGAAACCGCTCATGTGCATCTGCTTCAAACCGCGCGTGCTCTTTCCCGAGATCAATCACGACATCGTCGAGCCGAACGACTACGTGGAGTGGGAGAAGCTCGTTTTCAATCTGGTGCGTCACTACCGGCAACGCGGGGCCGGAACTCGCTATTGGGAAATCGCCAACGAGCCGGACATCGGCGAGAGCGGCGGCTGTCCGTATCGATTCAAGCCCGACAGCTACGCGCGTTATTATCAACACACCGCCGCCGCCATTCTGCGGGCTGATCCAGATGCGCGCGTCGGCGGCCCGGCGCTGGCCAGCGTCAAGTCGCCGATTCTTCCGGCGCTGCTGAACTTCTGCGACACGAACAAAGAGCCGCTGCACTTCGTCTCCTGGCACATCTACAGCAGCAGTCCCCGCGCGGTGCACGACACGATCGGTTATGCGATGGGCTTGTTGGCACAGCATCCGTCACTCAAGCCGAAAACCTTCCTCGACGAGTGGAACATGGACCTGACGAATCCGCCGCTCGATCCGCGCTTCCAACCGTGCTACATCGCGGAAACCGTGTGGCAGATGAAAGAGGCCGGGCTAGATTACTCGTGCTATTACCACATTCGCGACTGGCACGTGGACTTCGACCAGTTCGCTCGGTTCATGTCGCGCGATGGCGTCGTGTTCATGACCCGCTGGTGGAATCGCATGCCGCAGTTCGACGGGTTGTTCGATTACCAAAACACGGCTCGCCCGGCTTACTTTGTCTTCAAGCTGCTCTCGCGTCTGGCCAGCGAGCGATTGCAACTCACGTCAACTCATCTAACCGTTCATGGCCTGGCAGCGTACGATTCGCAACTGCGCATGTTCAACGTGATGCTCTGGAACTTTTCGACAAATGCATCTGAAGTGGAACTGACATTCGCCGATATCCCGCGTGATTTGCGGATACGGCATCTCACGCTAAATTCCGAATCAGGGAGCAATGATGAAAATGTTCGGCTTCGCCCGAATCCACCGCAGCAAATCAAGAAGGGCGAACACAAGGTGAAGGCGCAGTTCGATCCCTACGGCGTGCAGCTTTGGATGTTCGAGTGAGTGGGTGCGCAAGTTCTTCAGCAACTCCGTCACAGTGTGGACGGAGACCGGCTGTTTCAGCTTCGCTCTCGGCATCATCTTCGGACTCATTCTCGGCCAAGCGCCGCAGCCCGTTCCGGGTTTAAGCGAACCGGTGCGGCTGGGCCTTGCGGATGGTCCTTTGGTTGTGTTCAACCTCAAACAGTCTCAATTGCACGGAATCGTTGACGAAATTCAGTCGGCGACTCGCCAGTGAGTTTCAGGAACGTGCGGTTGAAATGGGTGAGCGATTGGAACCCGGCCTGAAAGGCAATCTCGCTGATGCGCAGGTTCGGATTCGCGAGTAACTCCTTCACGCGCTCAATTCGCACTCGCGTCAGGTATTCCGTGAACGTGACCCCGGTGCTTTTCTTGAACAAGGCGCAGAAGTAGAACCTGCTCAAGTGAAGTTCTCTCGCGACCTGGCTGGATGAAATGGCTTCGGCGTGGCGCCGCGCGATATAATCCTTCGCACGTCGAATGGCTTCTGGCTCGGCCGTCTGTTCCTGAACAACAAGCTGATTGCACAGGCCGGAAAGTTGTTGCGCAAAGATTCCCACCAGCTTGACCGCGGCTCGATACCGCTTGGGTGAGAATGGCCGATACTCGGGGCGACCCGGGCTGTCCATGCTGGGGCCACCACAAGGAGTTGCAGTGGGCCGGTGCTTGGGCGCATTGCTCGTGCGGCGAGGGGGAGCGCTCACGTCTCCGGCGGGGCCAAGTTTGAGAAGAGCAACCAAGTCTGTGCCTGACCGGATGGGCACCAACGTGCCGCACGGACACTGGGCGAATTGAATGACGCCCTGTTCGGATGGAGGTCTGTTGGATATCCGCGCGAATGCCCTGACGCAACACTGGCAGGTGCAGAGGGGCTGGCCTAACGACGCACAGTTCCAACTGCTCTGCCCCTGCTTGATCCGCGACCACAACGTCGCATCCAAAGGACACAAGAACAGCGGCAAGCCGGTAACCTCTCTGAACGCCTTGGCGTAGCCCCGGTAGATTCTCGACCGGCTCAAGACCGCTGTGACGTTGCCGTTCATACTCAAACCTGAATACGCCGCTGCCAGCGGAAAGCCCTTGACCATCTGTTGTTCAAGGCACAACACGTATTGCCACGCGGTTACGGTGGCATGCATGGCGGTGGCGAACCGGACATCACCCGCGTGACCATCTCGCTGCGCATGCGTCTGGCCGACGTCATCAAGCGCATCGAAGGCATCCCGATGGGCGGCACGGACTGCGCTCTGCCGATGCTGTGGGCCGCTCGCAACAAGCTGAACGTATCGGCGTTCATTACCCACACGGACAGCGAAACGTGGGCGGAAGTGAATGCTTCCGCCCGCTCCTTTAATCTCGAAACAGGAATTAGATCTAAGTTAACTCAACCATGCGCGTTCACATCTTGAGCGATCTTCATTTGGAGTTCGCGGCGTTCAAGCCGATCAATGTAAACGCTGACGTGGTCGTGCTCGCTGGTGACGTTCACACGGGCAAGAACGGAATCAAATGGATTCTCAAGACCATCCCCGATCGGCCAACAATCTACGTTTTTGGAAATCACGAGTTCTATGGGCAGAAGATTCCGAAGCTCATCTCGGAAATCAAAGAAATCGCCCAAGGCACGAACGTCCACGTTTTGGAGAATGACAAAGTCGAGATCGGAGACGTGGCATTTCTCGGAGCAACGCTTTGGACGGATTTCCGTTTGAATGGCGACCCGGTTCTCGCGGAGGTGGCCGCGCAAACTGGAATGACGGATTTTCGGAGGATTCGCGTGACGCCATCCTACCGGCGTTTCCGTCCGAGCGACGCGCGACGGATTCACGCGCATTCGTTGGAGTGGTTGGCCCAACGGATTGAGCAGGCACGAGGCAGGAAGATCGTTGTCGTGACTCATCACGCACCGAGTCCTCAATCAATACCGGCGAGATTCCAGAACGACCCATTGAATCCAGCGTTCGCATCGAACCTCGAACCGTTCATCGTGGAATGCGGGGCGGCCTTGTGGATTCACGGTCATATTCATCATCGTGCCGATTTCACTGTTGGCGGCACTCGTGTCGTCGCAAATCCGCGCGGTTATCCGACCGAACCGCACACTGGTTTCGATCCGACATTGGTCATCGAAATCTGATCACGTCCCGTTGGCCGAGCAACCAAGGCAGTGGTCTGCAAAACCATTCAGGTGGGTGTAACTCCCGCACGGGACTCCATTTCTTCGGGCATAAGTGTTGAGAGACACACGCCGGTCTTGCAAACCGGAATAGTCGGCGCGCTACCGACATGCCCGGCCATTTCACGCGGCGCGAAATCCCGGTGCCGGTCAGGACTTCACAGATCTGGCTGCGGTGGTTCAACTCCGCCTTCGTGTCCCGATTGGGTTGCAAACTTTGATAGTGAAGTCCCGGCTCTTAATCGGCAAGAACTCGGTGCGAGTCCGAGGCAACCCACCATTTCCGCATCCGTGGTGAAATTATTATCATCCTCCGCTTCGAACGGAGAGTTTGCAGGTGAGAGTCCTGCCGGATGCGCCAGTTTATGCCGCGTTAGTCCAACGACAAGAGACACTCCGCTCAGAACGGAGAGGTTGGGGGTGGAAATCCCTCACGCGGCACCATTTGGAATGTCAACCGGTCTAGCGAACCGAGCCTCGGTGCTAACGAGTGCGTGCCTCCGGGCAAGTGGTGCAAGTCCACGACATTCCGCCATGCGCGCGTAGTTCAAAGTGAACCGTCCGTTTTATAAACGGAGTCGCACTAGATGAGTGCCTGGATCCGGAGCGTTCCCGGACGCGCGCACCAATTGTCCCCATAGCTCAAAGCACAGAGCGGGCGCGTCCTAAGTGTCAGGTTGCCGGTGAAAGTCCGGCTGGGGGACACCATTTCGGGGGCGTAGCTCAACAGCAGAGCGCTCGTTTGACATGCGAGAGGTAAAGCGGGCAGCACGCTTCGCTCCCACCATTTCGAGGGCATAGCTCAGTCACCAGAGCGGGTGCGTCACATGCACCAGGTCGAAGGCGCAATTCCTTCTGCCTTCACCATTTCGTCCTTGTGGTGTACTCCAGTCAACATGCCTGCCTCTCATGCAGGAGATCACCGGAGCGAAGCCGGTCAGGGATGCCAAATCAATCGCCCTCAAAGCATTGTTAGCGATGCATTCGCTCGGTAAGCGAATCAGCTCGGTGCAACTCCGAGTGAGGGCTCCAAATCCAGGTGGCCGTCCTCAAGGACCGCAGTCGAGCCAGCCCTCACGTGGGTCCCATAAGCCCGCTGTGTCCGGGGCGGCACCGGAGACTGCGACCATTTTCGCCTCCACGCAGCAGCCTGCGGATTTCTTTTGTAAAGAATTCCTGCCGGAGCATCACCGACTGGAGGCTCCATTCCATTTGCTCGCGTAGCCCAATGCAGAGGCACGACGTCGAGAGCGTCGCGAGTGCAGGTGCAAATCCCGTCGCGAGCACCATTCCGGCCTGCAAGCATTAAAGTGATGCAGCGGACTTTTAATCCGCTGAACAGCGAGCGTTACCCTGGCGGGCCACCAATTCATTGCCGGGTCGTCTAATTAGCAGGACATCGCCCTTTGAAGGCGACTTGTGGTGGTGCGAATCCATCCCCGGCAGCCAATCCAGCCCGTTAGCTCAAAATCAGAGCGGCAGTCTTACAAACTGCGGACGCTGGAGAGTTACCAGCACGGGCTACCATTTGCCGCTGAGTGTGGAAGTCTGCACACCTGTCTCTGAAACAGGGAGAGCTGGAGCGTTACCAGCAGCGGCAGCCAATCTCCATTGCAACAAAGAACAAGCACCTCAAACACGCGAGCAGTCATGGTGTGCAAACATTTTATGAGCGACATACTGAACAAGACGATTGTGCTGGTGCTCAACCGCAACTGGCAGGCGATCAACATTCGTTCGCCGCAAGAGGCGTTCTGCATGATGGCGACAAACGTGGCTACCGCACTCGAGATCGAAGGCGAGAACCACATCCACCCCGTAACGTGGGACGAGTGGATCACGCTGCCGATTCGTGAGCAGGACAACTCCGTGAATACCGTGCGCGGAGCGATCCGCGTGCCGACGGTGATCGTGGCGGTCAACTTCGCCAAGGTGCCGAAGAAGCGCCCGAAGCTCTGCGCGAAGACGATTCGCGAGCGCGACAGCAAACGCTGCCAATACACGGGGAAGTTGCTGAAACCGGACGAAGGCAGCCTCGACCACGTCCTGCCGCGCTCGCGCCGTGGCAAGGACAAGTGGGAAAACCTCGTGTGGTCGAGCAAGGACGTAAACGCCCGCAAGGGCAACCGTCTGCCACACGAAGCCGGCTTGAAGTTGCTCAACGAGCCGCGCGCGCCGAAGGAACTGCCGGTGACGGCGCTTCTCCGCAACACCCACGGCGTTGCCGAGTGGAAGCTGTTCCTGAAC
>WNGA01010826.1_pt1 | contig 12015 bp, 9 predicted proteins | sample 5400061 | NCBI WGS metagenome assembly WNGA01 (sample SAMN13153366, study PRJNA577476) | soil metagenome | isolation source: 100 cm soil or saprolite under grassland replicate 2 | place: USA:California | collected 2016-06-15
TTTTACCCCTTTCAGACAAGCTTCATCGCGCTCGCGAAACTTGTCCGGCGTAAGCTCCGCAGCCAGCCCCGGCTTCGCCCGTTTGACCAAGCCCGGATAATCCAGTCGCGGATCGGTCTCGTCCTTTTTTAACAGGTGAGCCCAATCCTTCGCGCGTATGCTCAATTGCGGGCTATGTGACGTGCCGATACCTATTACAATTTGTGCCATAATTGCCTCCCTATCGCTTCGCCTTTGCGTGTACAATCGCGAGCAGATGGTATGTCTGAGTGTCTATCGGGAAAAGACCAGCGGTGTCAAGTTCGGATAAAATTGAAGGATTTCCACGCAAAAGTACAGCACTTCTAGTCTCGCCGATTTTCTCAGATCAGTTTTTTACCTTTACGATCCTAACCACGACTTCACTGATGACTTTGCTACCGCTTGATGATCGGGATTTTCTTCATCCTCAGCCCAGCGCGCAGGATTGTTGACGATGTAATCCCGAATACGCTCCAATGACCGGTCGTCACGGATGACGTGCTCGTAATAATTGTGTTGCCACGCGAAGTCTGAGTTCACCGTTCGCCGAATCAGGCGCGTCGAAACGGACTTATATGTGCGCACGATTTCCCCTAACGTAGGGGCGCGATTCATCGCGCCCTCTTGGGCCGGCGTCGACTGATGGGGCGCAATGAATTGCGCCCCTACGCGGATGATTCCGTAGATGTGATTAGGCATGACGATAAATGCATCAAGGGACATATCGGCAAACCTTGTGGGCAACTCCTCCCATGCCGACCGGACCTTCCGCCCAATGTCGTTCAGTCGCATCTCGCAGTCCGTTACCCAACCGAACAGACATTCCCGGCCGCGCGTGCAGACAGTTACGAAATACGCTGCCGCCTGCTTGTAATCGTATCCTTTGAGGCGGATTGAACGGCGGTGCTTCATAGCGACATTGTTTCTCAGCAGCAACGTTCTAGTTATCTCCACATAAACACAATTCTACTTCTTCTTCGGCAAAAGAATGTCTTTCAGTTGCGCCACGGTGGCCGGCTTGAGCTCGTAAAGACTCGCCAAAGTCTTCGCGATTGCCGGTCCGTCAACCGGATTGATGTCGAGCTGCGATCGATTTGCTTCGGCGACAAGATCCGGATCCTTCAAACTGCGGACAAAGGCTCTCTGTAACAGTTCAAGCCGGTCCTTCGCCATGCCCGGCGGCAAGGAAAATGGAAATTGCACGACGTGGACATTGTCCGCGACTTTCAGCAATTCGCGCGCTTCCTCTGTCTTGGCGTAGTCGATCGCTAAGGGAATTTGTTTGTACTTGGGATGGGACTTGAGCGACGCTTGGAGAACGGGAACGATTTTTTTGCTTTCGTAGGCAGCACGCCAAACGGTTTCGACGGTTCCCCACGAGCCACAGTAACCATCGACTTCGCCGGACTCCACGGCCAGCCTGGCATCCGCGCCGCCCTTGTAGCCATCGATCACATCCATCGGCAAGTTGAGCGCGACCTTGAGCAGCTTGGGAATATCCGATGTGCTGGTGCCCGGGCCGATGGTGGAAATCTTTTGCGGTCGTTTGGCATTGATCCAATCATCCATTTTGGTAATGCCGCTCTGCTGGTTAAACGTGCACACCGTATCGTACGGACTCGGAATACCAAGATAAGCGAATTTACGCCCGTCGAACTGCGCCGCTTCATTGCCCATGATGTGCTGTAGCACCAACGGCGAAGCCCATGCGCCGATCGTTAAACCGTCGGGCTTGACTCGGTTGTACAAGTGATTCGCAGCGATCATGCCGCCGGCGCCGGTCATGTTTTCGACGACTCTGGTCGGATTACCGGGCAGATGCTTGCCGATGTGCCGCGCATCACACGAACACAGAGGTCAAACGATCCGCCGGGCGAATAGCCGACGATGAACGTAAGAGTTTTGTCTTTAAAAGAATCCTGCGCTGTTGCTTTGAAAGGACTCGCGCTAACCGCAACGAAACCAGCGAAGATTGCCGAAAGAAGCTTAACTTTGCTGATAATGCCGCCTCCAATTTAGAAATAGTTTTCGATTTAAAGCGGGTTGCTGAAAGACCCTCTCGGAGTCCTTCGACAGATCTCAGGACGAACTGAAGGGATTTGATACCATTGTGATTTTTCCGCTCATGCTGAGCAAGCTCTCTAAGGATGAACGGTGGGTTTTGCAGCAGAATCTTCTTCCGATATGAGAGTTTGACATAATACCTCGTTTCGAATACGGTCCGGCGACGTTTACATCTAGGGGGAAGATTATGATCATCGGGATACGTAGCCTAAAAATTCTCCTGGCAAGTTTGTTCCTCGCAGTCACCGCCGCAGAGGCGGGGGAATCCGGCCGAGGGCGCAGGGTGACAGTCATGACCCAGAACGTCTCTAACGGAGTCGATGACAAACTCAATGCTGTGGCGACCGCCACCAGTTTCGGAGACCTGCTCGTTAAAGTAGCCGCGGTCTACCAAGCCTATTTCACGAGGAACTTTCACGAGCGGGCGGCAGCTCTCGCGGCCGAGATCGAGGCCAAGCGGCCCGATTTGATCGGCCTTCAGGAGGCTGTCCTGGTTCGGACCCAGTCCCCGCCGGATGGCCCGGCAACGCCGGCTACCACAGTGGTGCTCGATTACGTCCAGATCCTGCTGGACGCGTTAGCCGCGCGCGGGCTCCAGTACGAGATCGTCGTGCAATCAATCAACTTCGACGCCGAGCTGCCGAGCGCGCTGGGCTTCGATGTCCGCCACACGGACCGCGAAGTGATTCTCGCGCGCACGGACTTGAAGACTGCCGATCTCAAGCTCTCTAATGCCCAGGGAGGAAACTTCGTCACCAACTGCACGCTTCCGAGCATCGCTGGACCGATAACGATTCGGCGAGGATGGGTGTCGGTCGACGTGAAGATCCGAGGCAAGTCCTTCCGGTTGATCAGTACGCACTTGGATCTTGCCTGCCTGCCTTTTACTTCCGCCATCCAGCGAGCGCAGGCGGCCGAGGTTCTCAACGGCCCTGCAGCCACCAAGCTGCCGGTTGTCCTCGTCGGCGATTTGAACTCGCCGGGTGACGGCAGCGGCGTAACGTACAACGACCTGATCGCGGCGGGATTGGACGACGCTGCGCTCGAGGCGGGTGTTGGAGGCGTCCCGACCTGCTGTCAGGCCGCTGATCTCCTGAATCTCGTTTCCATACTCAACAGCCGGATCGATTTCATCCTTTTCCGTGGCGCTTTCTTGGTGCGCAGTGCAGATATCGTCGGAGAGAACCCGGCCGACCGAACGCCATCGGGCCTCTGGCCGTCCGATCACGCCGGAGTCGCGGCCACGCTTGAGCTTCCACATCCCTAAGTAAGTCCGCCCCAGGAAATCGGACTAGCGCTGGACTACGAGCATCGTGGCGTTTCAGGGAACATGGGGGGAAATGTGACTGATAGTGCCTGAGTGGTCGGACACGAGTAGGAGCGGCTCTGCCTAGCATCCGTAGCAACCTGATCGCCGCAAGCGCGCTTCGCTTGCTTGCGGTTCCTTCGTCGCTCCGCTCCTCAGCGACAGGTTATACGGGGCGTTACGCCATACTGTGGGAGAAGCTGCGGTTTTGAGGAGACACGGAGGGGAGAACGCTATAAGCTCGCTCTACCTGTGCAATTGAACGATGGGATCGGCACCACGTGTGTGATATCAGCACATCGGGAATTTTCGCGGTGGCCGAAACGCGTCCAATTTTCCGTGGCAACTGGATCAAAAGCTTCGACCCTGTCAAACAAACGAGACACGTCAAGAATCGAGACGCGACACCGATGTTGACTCGTATTTTCCTCCTTTGACTCAGTTCCTACACAGCCATTCATAAACCATAGGTAAAACGAAAAAAGGGCCCATTGATGAAATTCATGTTGCTACCGAATCGGGATCCTCTCTTTTCCGCCCCTCCAAACTTGTTGTAATAGAGGTCCAGCCGGACATTGTTTCCCACTTCCCAATGCACCCCAGGCTGCAGCCAATGGGCGTCATCAGTGTCGAAGAGACCAAAGAACTCAAGAGAAACCCGCTTCTGAAAAAGAGGCTGCTGAAAGAAGACCGTGAAAATATTAACGTTGCTGTCCACTTTGGCCCCCGCGGCGTCCGTCAAACCTGCCCTTTTGCCGGCCGTATAAGTTTCAAATAACTGAAGGCCGATGGTCATCGAGTCCAGTCCCGGTATTAGATAGGTCGGCCGGTCCACCGCCAAAACCGTCTTCCAGACAGGCCGCTTTACAATATCGGTCGGGATTCCGGCGGTATTGCTCGAAAACGGGGCGTTCGGTGTTACCGTAGTCTCCGCCCGCAGGATGGCTCCTGCCCAGGTCCAGTTGTAGTTCGCGGAGCCGCCTAAGACGTAAATCCGGGGATGCTTGCCGTTGAGAGCAACACAAGGAAAGGCCGGGGGAATGCCGGGAACTCCAAACAGGCAATTACTGGGAAAAACAGGGCTGGGGAGGAATGTCCTAAACACTCCAATCGCATCGTCATTGGGCTTGGTAACGAAGTTAAGAGAAAACTGCATGGGGTCTACGGTGCCGGTGATTCGGCCTCCGACCGTCGGCTCTCCCTGTCGCACTTGGTTCCAAACCTTAAGCGATGCCGGCACGACATTAAAGGGAGAGCCTTGTGGAGGCAGTATTGTGGGTACCACCATTCCTGGATTCAATATGAACTCAGCCGTAAGATCCTGAATACTCTCGTTCGGTATGGTATAGTCGGCCCGCAGAAACCACTGGGGAATACGAACTCTGTCGAATTCCTCGAAGGCCCGGTCGGTTGACAAATTCTGGCTTAGATCCAACGGATTGACCGTGTCCAGGACCCGAAGGCCAAGCGCTTCTCCCCAGGCGATCTGTTGCTTGCCAAGGCGGAGCCACAGGTTTCCGCTTCGGTAGTCGGTATACGCCTGCCATAGCTCTGCCTTGAAATCGTTGCCACCGCCGCGCAGCATCGAGCCGTTACCGGGAAATGGGACCGGCAACGACTCGTACTGCCGAAAGTGGTTATCCACGATCTTGGTCATATCGAAGAAAAAGCGCGGCTCAAAAGTAACGCTCCAGTTCTCGTTTAACTTTCCAAAGATGTTGACATCGAGAAGCTGCCGCATGAGCAGCAAATCGGGTTTGCCTCCTTTCTTCTGTAAGCCCGGGGAGCACTTATACTGGCCTACAATGACACTAAGGCATGCAAAATTATTGGGGTTTGCGTGCTCCGTGGACGTGGCGACATAGTACTGGTAGAACCCGGTTATCTCGAAAGGGCCGACATTGAACTGACCCCAGGCCGTCGATCGGATTGCCATCGCAAAAAAGATCGACAGCATCCAACTTAGAACCTTCCCCCGTCGCATAGTCCACCTCCTGTCAGTCGATAGAATTTCCATTGCGCCGTTGCTCGAAAAACAATCCCTTCTGAATGAACTTCGGCTGCAAAAGGCGCATGAAGGCCGCCTGGAAGAAGAGAGCTAGGATGACATGCGCCATCATGACCGCGGAAAGCAGTAGCCCCATCTCAGCCTGGAAGCGAAGACTGGACATGAAATACCAGAGGATGATACCCACTACCATCGTTGTCGCGGTGAAAAAGATCGCCTTCCCGGTCGTAAAGATCGAGGCGGGAATGAGCTTGGAGTAGTTCGGGTTCCTTCGGTACTCTTCGCACATCCGGCTCATGAGATAAATGTTGTAGTCGATTCCGATGCCCATCCCAACTGCCCCGATGGGGAGCGTGTTCACGTCTAAACCGATCTCTAACTGATACATAATGGCAGACGTAATGAGGTATGCCGTGTTCGATACCACAGTGAGAAGTAATCCCGCTGTAAAAGAACGATAGATAAAGGTTGTTATCGCGAAAATCACTAAAGAGATCAAAATGACAGTGAGAGTCTCCAGCCGGCCGATAGTTTCATTGAGAGCTCCAAGAAGGCCGATGGTCCCCGAGGCCAGACGGACTCTCAACTCACGTCCTTCGTCATTTTTGTTCTCCTCCATAAAACTGGAGGCCCTTTGAAGAGCGCGCTCCACAGTGGGACCCCGATGGTCTTTGTACCAGATCGTTACATTTCCGGCGCTAAAATCCCTGGCAAATAATCGATCGAAATCCCCTGGGCTGGCCCCTGTCATAGACAACTGAAAGACCATGGCAGAATCGACATCTTTATCCGGTATCACACTCCATTTCGGGAAACCCCCGTGGAAAAGACGATTGACCTGTGAGACTTGGTCCGAAAAAGAAAAGGTCGCCCCCACTTCAGGGTCTAGTTCCATGTGCCTTTGAAAACGCTGCATCAAGTTAAGTCCGTTACTTGTCTTGATGCTCTCGGGCTTGCCTTCCACCACCACTTGAAGAACGTCAAATCCGGCAAAGCGTTCATTGATCTTACGGATCGCCGTGTTGTAAGGAGAATCGGGCCACAAAAGCGGCGTGCCGGGATTTACGTCGCCAATGCCCCGGTTGAACGCCCACCAGCCCGATAGGACAGTCACGACAAGAAAAAAGATGCAGGTCGCAATGGACCACTGAGGCGTGGAAGAGAAAACAGAGATAAAGCTAAAAGTCCGATAAAGAAGCCCGCCCCTTCGCTCGGAAGTCAGGACAACTTTTCCAGCATTTTTCGGCGGCGGCAGATACGACAGTAAGAGAAAAGTCAACACCACTGCCGTAATCACCAGAGACAGAGACCAAAGTCCGCAGACATAGGCAAGCTTCTCGATGAGTCTAATGGGAGCGATGGCAATAATAAATAAACCTGCGGCATCGCAAATGATGCCGACGACGCCAGGAGGAAAGAGAGAGACCAAAGAATCCACACTAGCTTGCCTTACGTTGCCCACCTCGCTGTAGATTTCAAAGTAGCGCTCGCACATTTGCACCGAGTGGCTCAATGCTCGGGCGACTAGCAGCACGGGCACTACAATGATCAACGGGTCAAGGTTGTAACCTAATAACCCAGCAAATCCGAACCCCCAAATCGCACTAACAACTGCGACTATCAAAGGTGTGACTACTCCTACGATGTTGCGAAAATGGAGCACTAGAAAACACCCCATGGCAACGAGTCCAAGACCAAAGATAAAGTACATCTCTTGTTGATAGTGGTAGACCCAACCGGTAAGCATCGGGTGGCCCGCCGCATGGACCTCGTGGTCCTGATCCTGCAATTTTTTGACGATATCGTTGACCCCATTAAAGATGACGTTGTAGTCCGTCAGCCGTTCGATAAAAGTGGCTTGAACCAGGGCCGCGTCCTCTCGAAATGAAACTAGAGTTCCCGCCACGCCGCCTGTGGAGCGCACCTTGTCGCGCAGCTTTACGACTTCTTCCGTTGTGTTTGGCACGGGCCCTACCAAAAGATTGGTAGCTTGAATTCCCCCAATGGTGGCTTCGACATGCTTGACCTTACGAGAAGCTATGGAAAGAATTTGATCGTGATCAACGCCCGGGATCAAGTCGACTAATCTCGTTCCTTCTTGAATTTTTTGCAGCGTGCGCGGGTTGTAGATCGTGCCTTTTTTGACTTCGATGACGATGGATACTGTAAAAGGCGAACCAAAGATGGGATACTTCTCAAAGGTCTTAACGTATGGATGATTCCTGGGAAGCAAATCAGAGAAATGGGTGGAAATCTCAAGGTGTTTCACTTCCCAAGCGAAAAAGACCGTTAGAAGGGTAACAACAATCGTTGCACCCAGCCGATAATCGTAAAGCCAGTCCGCCCAGCGTTTCATGGCGCTTTTCTCCCCTCAACGCGGTCTAGCGGCAATAGTTGAGTCGTCCCTGCCTGCCCCACAGCGATTGCCTCGCTGCTTTTCAGCGCTACACCGGCAAGCCATTGGTCTTCACGCTTTGAGGCTATAGACTTCCAACTGGAGCCCGCATCGTGGCTCACGAAGATCACTCCGTCGCCAACGATGACAGCGCGCTCACCGTCAAGCGCCACATCGTAAAGATCACGATTTGTCTTAAGCTCTATCGAAACCCAGTGCTGCCCACCATCGCTCGTTGCAATCAGGTTACCCGCCTGGCCCAATGTCCAGCCACGAACGGGGTCCAGGAATTTAACTGCGTAAAGCTGCGGCAAGTCACTACCATATCGCTGAGAACTCCACGTCTGACCTCCATCTTTTGTCTTTAAGACCAACCCGAACTCGCCCACCACCCAACCGATCTCGGGAGAAGTAAAATAGACAGCGTTCAAATTAGGTTCGACGTAGCCTGCTTCTTTTACAATCCGTTCGATCAGGGTATCCCATTTGAGATCATGCTTGCGCCAGTTCCGACCTCCATCAGTAGTCGAGAGCAGTGTCCCAAACGCGCCCACGACAAAAGCTTGCATGGGATTTAACGCATAGACGCCTAACAGTTGGTCTTGAGTACCGGAACTCTGCGCTCGCCAAGTGGCGCCACCGTCATGGGTTGCCAGCAGGGTTCCCCCACTGCCAACAACAAATCCATGCTCATGGTCTGCAAACGATATCCCCGATAATGTTTTAGCGGTTCCGCTCGGTCGTCTCTGCCAAGTCTTGCCGCCATCTGCGGTAACAAAAATGTTCCCGAATTTTCCGACCGCTACCTTATTCCCATTATGGCGCCCGTCGATGGCAAGCAGGTCATCATGGATCGTTAACATCTTTTCTTGAATTTGCAGTGATTCTCGACGACCTACATAGCTTGCTAGAAAGTACCAGCCAAGAAACGCAACAAAAATTGTCAACAAAATACCGCCTACCAAAGTATACTGTATCTTTTCCATTTTCAGTGAGTCAGCGAAAAAATGTAACTATCTACTACTGCAACATTAGATGAAGTGACTTAGATGGGAGATTTCCCGTTCGCCCGTCTAGCCTGATTCCCTCCTACAGCCAAGTGATTTAAAAGACTCCTTGTGCCCTAAGGTGGAGCGAATGTCCAGCCCTGCCTGCAAACCGACCGGAGGTTGACATAAGACCTGAGTATCGGATATTCTCCGGTCCAAATTGGGATACGGGCCGGTTCGCTCTCTCTGATGGCTGCTGGTGGTTCTCCAACGCGGGCTGGCACGGGGTAACTTGGGGCGGTTTTGAGTTCTGGTAGCTGACCCCTCAGAAGAAAATTCCTATCAGTTCAGTTTTTTACTATTTGACGGCCGCCGCGCTCGGCATCCTGTTGGTCGGCGCCGAGCACGTTTTCCTGACCGTCCTCATCGGCGCCATCGCGGCCGGGTTGATCATCCTGATCGGACGGAAACGGGAAGCGCCTGAGACGCTTTGACCGCGCTATGCGGGGAATCCAATCCTTATGGCCGCGTCATCACGCGGCAGGGGGCTGCACGTGCGCTTCATTCCGAACATTCGCTACGGCACCGAGCGATACCCGGAAAAAGTTGCCCGGCGATTGCGGGCGGTCAACATCGCAGCCTGGATTGTGGCCGTCAGCACGGGATCCTTCGCTATCCAGCGGTTCTTCGACGCGAGCCCGCATTGGAAATATACCGCCGTCGTGGCGCTCGCCTATGCGTCGACTCCCTTGCTGCATCGCTTCGGCCCGCTGGCAGCGCCGCTGACCTTGGTGGGCGTTGGTTATGCGTTCATCTTCTGGGTCAGTTCGATTGTCGGCACCGATGGCGGGACGTACTTCATTTATTTGACGGCTGCTGCGCTCGGCATCCTGCTGGTCGGCGCTGAGCGTGTTCTCCTCTCCGTCATTATCGGCGCCGTCGCGGCCGGGTTGATCATCCTTCTGCACATCGTCGTGCCGCGAGATACGGGCTACATTTCGGCGACGAGGCTCTTCTACGGGAGCTTCGTCATCAACGTGCTCGCCGGCTCGGCCCTTCTGTACGCCATCATCTTCTATGCGGTCCGGCAGTTCACGCGTGCCGAGGAGCGGGCGGAGCGCGAGCACCAGCGTTCGGAAAGCCTGCTGGTTAACATCCTGCCACCGACCGTCGCCGAGCGCCTCAAGGACCGCACCGGCTCGGAGATCGCCGATGCCTATCCGGAGGCGTCGATCCTGTTCGCCGACATGGGTGGCTTCACCGCGCGCGCCAGCGACACCACGCCAGAGGAATTGGTCCGCTTCCTCAACGGCGTGTACACCAAGCTCGACAGCCTGGTCGAACGGCACGGCCTGGAGAAGATCAAGACCACGGGCGATGCCTACATGGTGGTGAGCGGCGTGCCGGAGCCGCGGCCGGATCATGCCGCCGAATTGGCCGATCTTGCTCTCGACATGCGCGATGCATTGGCTGGGTTGACCGACCCAAAGGGCCGCGCGGTGCCGGTGCGCATCGGGATTGCGTCCGGCCCGGTGGTGGCGGGCGTGGTCGGCACAAGCAAGTTTTTCTACGACGTGTGGGGCGACGCGGTAAATACGGCATCACGCATGGAGTCGACCGGCGAAGCTGGGAAGATCCAGGTTGCGCCCGCAACCCGTGAGCTGCTCGCCGGCCGCTTTGAGCTCCAAGAACGCGGCATCATCGAGGTGCGCGGCAAAGGCCCGATGCAGACGTGCTTCCTGATCGGACGGAAACGGGAAGCGCCCGAGACGGCTTGACCGCGATGTGCGGGACCCGATCCTTGCGGCCGCATCATCGAGCGGCGGGGCCTGGGCGTGCGCTTCAACAGATGGATCTCTCGGAGATGGCTTTACAACCCATCGTCCCCGTTGTAAACGTGGTCAACGCAACAGCTACACGAAAACATAATATACGGAAGTAAGGCGGTGCTATACGGAACTAGATACTTGTAGCCGGACGAGCGCAATCTCGTCGGCAGAGTATTTTGGGGTCGTACATGGAGAATCGAGAGAGATGTTGGACGCGGGCAAGCGAGCCATAAACTTGCACGCCATCGGCGAGAAGCTCAAGTTTAGCGACGCTCGGGAGCGGACTCGCGGTCGGCGCAGTGAAGGGATCATTTCGCTTGGACCAGGGAGGGACGGACCAGCAGCCCATATTCACACGCAGCAGGTCGAGGGCTTTGAAGTGCTGAGCGGCACGATGGTGGTTGTCGCCGGCGGGAGGTCGGTTACGTTGCGAACCGGCGAATCGTTCCTCGTGGCACACGGCGAGGCCCATACGTGTCGGAATGGCGACAACACCACACCTGTTGTCGCGAAATTCTGGTTCGAGCCGGCGCTCAACCTCGAGTGGATGCTGCAGAGCATGGGTGAGTGGGCGATGGATCGTGGCGGAGACTGGAAGAAGGTCCCGCTCCTGCCCGCGGCGTACATCTTCTTTCTTTTGCGCAGAGAGTATCGCCTGGCCGGAATACCGTTCTGGGTGCAGGACTTGCTCTTTGGCGGTCTTGCCGGTGTGGCACACATCACTGGTCAGGCAAAGCGGGTGATACGCCCTGTCAGCGATGTCAACACATACAGCACGGCCGGCTAACCCGGCGATGGAGCCGGCGGCGGCAGCGAAAAAGAGCCGGACGATTGGGAAGTGTCTTCTGGGCGGATGGCGTGCTTGCGCTTTGCTTACGGATTCTGATCATAGCGAGGTCATTTTCACATGGCTGAATTAATATGGTCGAGGCGAAACTTTCTTAGACAAACCGGCGCCTGGGTAGGAGCCGGGCTGTTGCAGCCCGTGTGGCCCTTGATCGGTGCAGGCAAAAGCATCGCGGCGGCATACCCCGAAGCCATTCTTTCCATCGAGAAATACACCAAAGGCAAAGTCAAGCCGGGCATGATCATTTCGAAGGACAACGCTGACCTGGTCAAAGACTTTAGCCCCGAAGGACTTTACGTCGAGCTGCAACGAGGCGCGCAGATAAAGATCGCCGACACCACCATGGCGCCAGACGCCATCGTCGCTCCCTATTGGGTAGAATTGACGCTGCGTAACCGGGGCAAGGCGGTGCTTGACGGCAAAGGCCAACTCTGGTCGCCAGATGGCCAGCCGTGGATCGGCGGCGACCCATTTCCCCAACCGCAAAGCGGGTTAGAGGCGATGTGGAATCACACGTGGAACATCTCGCGCTATGACGACGTTAGAGAAGTCGCGC
>WNGA01010829.1_pt1 | contig 12014 bp, 9 predicted proteins | sample 5400061 | NCBI WGS metagenome assembly WNGA01 (sample SAMN13153366, study PRJNA577476) | soil metagenome | isolation source: 100 cm soil or saprolite under grassland replicate 2 | place: USA:California | collected 2016-06-15
ACGTAGACATATCCGGAGAGCCGGCCATTCTCGTCACGGATCATCGAGGGCCCCTCGACGAGGCGAATGTCGGCGAGCTGTGAGAGGGGGATCTGGGCTCCCGACATCGTCGGCACGAGAGTCCGTGCGAGTTTGTCCGGGTCGTCGCGCAGCTCGCGCGGGTAACGCACGTTGATCGGGTAGCGCTCGCGCCCCTCGACCGTCGTCGAGACGTTCTCGCCGCCGATGGCTGACATGATGACTTCCTGGACTTCCTGGATGGTCAGTCCGTAGCGGGCGATCTCCCGACGCTTCAGGTCGAAATCCACGAAGTAGCCGCCGGCGACCCTTTCCCCGTAGACGCTGCGCGTGCCCGGGACCTTCTGGAGGATCTGTTCGAGGCGCTGCCCGATCCGCTCGATCTCCGAGAGATCCGAGCCGAAGACCTTGACGCCTACCGGTGTGCGGATTCCCGTCGTCAGCATGTCGATCCTGTTCTTGATCGGCATCGTCCAGGCGTTGGTCTGGCCGGGCAGCGTGAGGGAAGCGTTCATCTCGTTGGCGAGGTCGTCCCACGAGATCGTCTCGGGCCAGAGTGGACGGACGACGGGCTTCAAGAACCCCGGCAGCCACTTCGAGTACCAGCGGTCATGGGTGCGCCACTGCGACTCGGGCTTCAGGATCACGACCGTCTCCATCATCGAGAAGGGCGCCGGATCCGTCGAAGTCTCCGCGCGGCCGGCTTTTCCGAAGACCCGCTCCACCTCGGGGAATTGCCGCAGGATGCGGTCCTGGCGCTGGAGGAGATCCTGCGCCGACGTTACCGAGATGCCGGGGAGAGTCGTCGGCATGTAGAGGATGGAGCCCTCGTTCAAGGGGGGCATGAACTCGGAACCGAGGCGCTTGTAGGCCGGGATCGTCGCGAGGACGACGAGAAGCGCCAAGCCGATGACCATCCTCGGGTGGCGCAAGACGAATCTCGCCGGCGGCCCGTAGAGACGGAAGAGCACGCGCGAGATCGGATGTTTCTCTTCCGGGTGCATCTTGCCGACCAGGACGGCGTTGGCCATGCCGCAGAGCCAGCGCGGTTTGAAGTCGTAGTTCTTGAGCCTCGTGAAGAGGAGCCGGATGGCGGGATCGAGCGTGATTGCGAGCAGCGCCGCAATCGCCATCGCAAAGTTCTTGGTGAAGGCGAGGGGACGGAAGAGGCGCCCTTCCTGCGCTTCCAGCGCAAAGATCGGCATGAACGCGACGGCGATAACCAGGAGAGAGAAGAAGCTCGGCCGGCCGACCTCCTGGATCGCGCCGATTAAGACCTCCTTGTAGTCCCCCTCTCGCCCCGTCGCCTGCCAGACCTCCAGTTTCTTGTGAGCGTTCTCGACCACGACCACCGCGGCGTCCACCAGTGCTCCGATCGCGACCGCGATGCCGCCGAGCGACATGATGTTGGAGCTGATGCCGAAGAGGTGCATCGGGATGAAGGAGAGAACCACCGCGGCCGGGATCGTGACGATCGGGATCACGGCGGAGGGGATGTGCCAGAGGAAGATCAGGATGACGAGCGACACGATCAACATCTCGAGGATCAGTTCGTGCTTGAGGGTCTTGATCGACCGCTCGATCAGCTCCGACCGATCGTATGTGGTGACGATCTTGACTCCTTGGGGGAGCGTCGGCTCGATCGCCTTGATGCGCTCCTTGACACGACCGATCACGTTCATCGCGTTCTCGCCGTGGCGCATGACGACGACGCCCGCGGCGACCTCTCCCTTGCCGTCGAGCTCGGCGATACCCCGCCGTATCTCGGGACCGAGCTGGATCTGCGCAACGTCACGCAACCGCACCGGGGTTCCTTTCTCGTTCGTCTTGACGACGATTTCCTCCAGGTCTTCGACCTTGCGGACGTAGCCGCGGGCGCGCACCATGTACTCGGCGCCGCTCCACTCGACGAGCCTCCCTCCGACCTCGTTGTTCGAGGCCCTGATCGCCTGGGTGACGGACATCAAAGGCACGCTGTAGGCGGAGAGCCGGTTGGGATCGACCGTCACCTGATACTGCCGGACGAATCCGCCCAGGCTCGCGACTTCCGCGACGCCGGGCACCGACTGGAGGTCGTAGCGGATCGTCCAGTCCTGGACGGACCGAAGGTCGGCGAGCGAATGCTTCCCCGACTCGTCCACGAGCGCGTATTGGAAGATCCATCCCACTCCTGTGGCGTCGGGTCCCAGCTCCGTCTGCACCCCTGGCGGGAGCCTGGGCTGGATCTTGGACAAGTACTCCAGTGTCCGGCTGCGCGCCCAGTAGAGGTCCGTCCCTTCATCGAAGATGACGTACACGTAGGAGAAGCCAAAGTCGGAGAAGCCGCGGATGGCCTTGACCTTCGGCGCTCCGAGCATGGACGTGATGATGGGGTAGGTGACCTGGTCCTCGATGATGTCGGGGCTGCGGTCCCAGCGCGAGTAGACAATGACCTGCGTGTCCGAGAGGTCCGGCAGAGCGTCCAACGCGATGTGACTGACCGACCAGGCGCCGGCAAAGATCGCGGCGCCCGTCACCGCCAGAACGATGAAGCGGTTGCGGGCCGAGAAGGAGATGATTTTTTCGATCATTGGTCAGCTCTCCGCTTTCAGTGGGCGTGCGCCGGGGCCTGGGGCGTTTCCTTTGCCTTGGGAGAGCCGCCGGCCGCAGGCGCCGACATCCCGGCGAGGGCAGCCTTGAGCCGCGATTCCGAATCGATCAGGAAGTTCGCCTGGGTGACGACCTCGTCTCCCGCTGCGATCCCTTCCCGAATCTCGTAGTACCCGTCTACCTTCGCGCCCGTCTGGACCACGCGCGGTTCGAAGCGGCCCTCCCCCTTCGCAACGAAAACGATCGCGCGCGTGCCCGTCGAGAGGACCGCGCCGTCGGGCACCGTCAACACGCGGCCGAGCGGCTTCTCGAGCGTCACGTCCGCGTACATCTCGGGTTTCAACGCCCCGTCCGGGTTCTGGAACTCGATCCGCACCTTGACCGTCCGCGTTTTCTCGTCGAGGACCGGGGCGATGAAGGCAACCTTGCCGGTCCAAACGCGCCCGGGGAAATAGGAAAGACTCATCCGGGCCGTCTGCTTGAGCGCGACAAAGGGGGCCTCCGACTCGTAGATATCCGCCTGGACCCAGACGTCACGAATGCCAGCGATCTCGAAGAGCGTGTCGGACGGCATGACGCGCGCCCCCTGGACAGCGTTCTTGGTCATGACGAAGCCTTCCACCGGGGAGTACAGCGTCAGGGCCTTCTGGGGCTTGCCTGTCCGCTCGAGCTCCGCGATCTGCGCGGGGCTGATGTCCCAGAGCAGAAGCCGCTGGCGAGCCGAGTCGAGGAGATCCACGCCTCCCCGGGCGAGGTCCGGATTGGAAGACTCCTGAAACTGCTGGCGGGCCCGGAAGGCGAGAAGGTATTCCTGCTGCGTTGCCAGAAGCTCGGGGCTGTAGATCGAGAGGAGCGGCTGGCCCTTGCGCACGGGCTTACCGGTGAAATCCACGTAGAGCCGCTCGACGAAGCCTTCGAACTTCGCGTGGATCTGGTGATTCAGCGTCTCGTCGAAGGTGACGCGGCCCACCGTCCGGATGGTCTTCGTCAGATCGCGAACCTCCGCCTTTCCGAGCCGGACGCCGATCGCCTGCTGCCGATCCGTCGAGACGGTCACCGGCACGTAGCCGGACACGGCGTGTTCTTTCGTCTCGCCGCTCGAGCCGTCCTCGTACACGGGGACCAGGTCCATGTCCATGAAGGGAGACTTGCCGGGCTTGTCCGACTTGTAGCCGGCCACCATCGGATCAACCCAGTAGAGGATCTTCTTCGCGGGAGGCGTCAGGCGCGAGGCGTCAGGCGAAGCCGGAGCCGCCGCCGCGCGAGCCCCGCCCTTCGGGCTCTCCTTCCGGGAGAGCGTGAGCACGACGAGGGCCACGGCGAGGAGCGCGGTCAGAAGCCAGGGAAGTGTCGAGCGAAAAAAGGACTTCATGTTCATTACCTCATGGAAGGAGCTGAGCCCATGGCTGTGGCGGCTCCCGTCGAGCCCGCGCTCGCCGGGGCCGAGGGCGAAGCAGACGACATCCCGGCGCTCGCCTGCAGGTCCGCTTCGTCGATCGCGACGCGCAGTTTTTCGGACTCGGCCAGTCGGGTCCGGTAGATGGACCGGTCCGCGTAGAGCGTGTTCAGGGCCTCGAGAACCGTGACGAAAGGGACTTTCCCGGTACGGTAGCTGGCGATCGCCGACTCGAGGGAGAGCTGGTCCACGGGCAGCACGCCCTCGTCGTACAGCCGGGCGACTTTGACGACGGCGGCGAGGTTCTCGAAGCGCTCCCGCGTCTTGAATTCCAGCTCCAAACGCGTCGACGCGGCGCGCGCCTCTTCCGAACGCAGGTCCGCCTGGGCGGCGGAGAGGCGCGGACGCTGCCGCGACCCCGCGTAGATCGGGAGCGTGATCCCCACACCCACCTGCCACATCGGGTCCAGACCGCCGCGGTACATCGGGCCGCCGCTCGCCACGAAGTCCGGCAGGAAATCTTTCTTCGCGAGGGAGACCCGCAGGCGAGCCGCCTCGATCGCCCGGGACACGCCAGCCAGCTCCGGGCTCCTGTCGCGGACCGCCTGGAGGATGGCCGGCAGGTCCGGCACTTCCCGGCGCAAGGCCAGACGGGCCGGCGTCTCGATCTCGGTCTCCTGTGGGCGCCCGAGCACGCGGTTGACCTCCGCGCGCCGGTTGGCGACCTGCGCCGCCTGTTCCGCCCGTGCTTCGTCGATCCGGAGGACCTCGATCTGGGCGCGCAGCACGTCCTGCTGGACGCCGATCCCGACCGCATACCGCTCGCGGACGATGTCGGCGATCTCACGCCAGGACCGGCCGCGATCCTCGACCAGTTCGAGCAGTGACCGCGCGAGCAGGTAGTCGTAGTAGGCGCGCCGCACCCGGGCCTCGACGGCCAGGCGGGCCCGCCCCACTGTCCCCTCCTTGACCTCCTCGGCGCGATTGTGAGCCTCCTCCCCCGCCAGACGCAGCTTTCCGGGCCACGGCAGGGGCTGCGAGAACATCGCTCCGAGAAACGTCATGTCCTGCTTGCCGAGCGAGGGCGACTTGCCGTCGTTCTGATAGTTGAAGGACAGGAAGGGGTCGGGCAGCGTCCGCGCCGGAGCGATCCGGAATTGCGCGGCCTCGGCCGAGGAGACCGCGCCCGCAAGCTCGGGGTTCTTCTGGAGCGCCTCCAGGACGAGCCCGTCGAGAAAGGGATCCACGGAAGTCGCTCGGCCCTCGGGAGCGGGTCTGCCGGGCGGACGTTCCTGAGCGATCGCCGCGGCCGCTGCGAGCAGCGCGATCGAGACGAGTGTTGCGATTCTGTTTCTGATTCTGATCACCGGTCTTGCCTCCAGAGGCCCGGGAAACGCCCGGGCGGACGCGCGGAGAAAGCTCCGCCGTTGCCTGCCTTGAGGAGAAACCGGTCTTAGATCAGGAGCTGCGAGTGGAGGCGGTAGAGAGGCGGTCCGCCCGAGAGCGGTGTGAAGGAAGGCTCGGAGCCGGTCAGATGAGAGAGACGCGGCGCCGAATCAAGCGATCCCAGAGAATCGACCGAGACGAGCCCGGTCGTTGGCACCGAGACGGCGCCCGGAACCACAGCGGAAGAAACGGCCTGCAAGCGAGCCGGGCATTCGGACGCGTCCGCGCAGCAGTCCATGCCGCTGACCTGCTGCTCCGCCAGGCCGCTCGGAGAGCAGCATTCACCCCGCGCCGCTGTCGCGACGGTCGCGATCAGCAGCAGGGCCAGAGCCAGAGCGGTTCCGCGAGAACTCATTTCAACACGCAGGGTACAGAGGCCCCATCAACAACGGCCTGATGCAACCGCATTATTCCGGCCCTGACAAGCTCATCGCACCAGCACGGTCAGCGTAGTGAAACGGCTCTCCCAGTCGAGGTCGGGCTTCGTGGACCGCTCAATGTTCGTGGCGCGCAGGAGCCACCAGCCCGCGCGGTCGAGCGGGAAGGAGACGCGTCCCTCCGTGTCGGTCTTCTGGGTGGAGCCGGCCTTGGTTCCGGCAGCGACGAGGCCGACGGGGAAATTGGGCAGGACCTTGCCGTTCTTCACGAGACGGACGGTCAGGCGGTCGCCCGAAGAAAGGGCGGTCGGGTCCTGCTCGGGGACGATCTCGAAGGCCATCCCGACCGGCTCCTTCCACGAGAAGTCCTGCCCAGGCTCGCCCACGCGCACGAACGTCTTGACGTGTTTTGTGTAGTTCTCGCGCCACTTTGCGCTTGAGCCGCGTGCCTTCCACTCGCGCCCGACCGTGTCTGCGGCGCCGATCTCCTCGAGGTACTCGTCCACCTGCTCCGGCGTCAGCTCGATGAACCTCGGCTTGCTCTCCGCCCAGGCCACCGCGATCCCGTTCTCCCCGAGTGTGGTCGTGAGCTTCAACGCGTGCGCGCCCGCGCGGCGCTTGGAGATGTCGGACGTTCTTCCCCACAGCCGAAAAGACGCCGCCGCGAGCCGGTCCGCCACAACCGCATGATCGAGCGCGGGGAAAGCCATGCCGCTCGTCATGTCGAAAGAAAGGACGGCCCCGGGCCGTACCGATCCCGAGGCCGGCAGGATCCACGTGTCGTGGGCCAGCACCGCCGAGGCGACAAGACAAAAGAGAATCGCGACGAATCGCTTGGTCATTCTGATTCCCGCCTTTCTTCAGTCTTCGTGACCGACATGCGGCCGGTGCGCGGTGGGAGATTCTCCTTTCCAATTCACGGCCGTTCACATCTTCATTTCGCCGTGGTCCATGTGGCCGGCTCCATGAGGATTCCCCCAGCGCAACCGAAGGAAGGCGTGAACGGAGACCGGAAACCGTCCGTAAACCAGATCGAGAGAAGAGGGGAAGCTGTAGATCGTCAGATCTGCGCCGATTCCGGTCTTGAGCCCGGAGACGAGATCGAAGTCCCGAAGATACCCGGCCGTGTACGCGCCCACGCGGACGAGGTCGGCGCCGCCGCCGTGCGCTCCGCCGGAGATTTCCTTCGTCGAGAGGAGCGTCGAGTCCTTCTCGACCAGCTCGGCCCGGCCGTAGATGTGGTCGCGTGTCGTGATCTGGTATGCGGCCTCGAGCAGGAAGCTGTCGCTGCCTGACTGCGCCTCGTCGTTTCTGCCCCACACGAGCATGGCCGCGAACGGACGGTCCCCTTCCGCTCCGTAAGAGACAGCGGCGGTGGTTCGGTGCGTGTCGCCCGGCTCGAGAGGCTCCGGGTTCTTCAGGAACCCGTGGGAGATCTGACCGGACCAGCCGCCTCCGAAGAAGAACCTAGCGCGTCCGGAAGCGGAATCGATGCTTCCGCCCTCGATGTCCCAACGGTGCTCGTCCGGCTCTTGCCCGTGAAAGACCGAACCTTCCAGGGCGACCCACTTCCAGCCGCCGCCGAGCGTGAGCACGTTGAAGGAAATGTGCGTCGAGTCCTGCCAGTGATGGCCGAGCGGCGCGGTCGGATTCTCACCGGACGAGGCGCGGTGCATGAACGCGGTCGGGCCCAGGGCCGGCTCGCCGACCGGCGCGACCTGGAGCCACGCGCCGGAGTCGGCGCCGAGGTCGAGCCGGTAAGTCGCGGAGAGATTCATGAAGAAGTCGTGCGGATGTTGCCGGTCGACCAGGGGCCGGCCTCCATAGCTCTCGCCGGTTTGGAAGAGCTCTCGCGACCCGAGCTTCGCGTACGTTGCGGGCTCCAGCGAGTTCATCATCATGAGGCTCAGCCTTCCCGCGCCGAGCGATTTCTGCGCGTGGATCATGTTCCAGTTGCTCGACTCGACCCCGCTGCCGCCGGACGGTCCACCCTGGCGGTTGTACGACAGCCGAGCTACGCCCAGGTCCATTACGTGCCAGCCGGGCATCGCCATCCCGGCCATGGGGTCCTTGGGGACCATGCCGGTCATGAGACTCATGTCGGACTGGAAGAGGTTTCGATTGGAGTCGCTGTCTCCATGGCTCATCTCCTTCATCGATTCGTCGGAGGTTGAGGTCGGCGTCTTCTCCGTTGACGGTGAAGGGGTCGGGGTTGGAGAGGCGGCATGGTGCTCATGCTGCGCGAGCGCGCAACCGGCGACCAGCCATCCGAAGATTAGAACCAAGAACCTGGACGTTCTCATTGAGATCCTCTCATTCGACGAAATTCAAGTTTTTGTTGCCGCCGCCGGTCTGCGGCCGCCGGACGGTGCAATGGGGGGCGTCGACGGAGGGTCTTAGATCCGGAGCACGGAATGAAGAGGAGCGGGAGGAAGAAGTCGAAAAGCAGGCCGGAGATCCGGGAAGGCGCTGCTGAAAAACTCGACTACGACTGGGGCGACTCCCGGGGCCGTCAGCGGGATGAGTTGTTGCGCGGCATCCGGTCCGGCCAGGGACGGGCGAACGGCAAGAACCGCGATTTCGCCGGACCGTTTTCCATGACACGGCACTCGGCCGGACGAGTGGTGAGCCGGCGGATTCTGTTCGCCGCGCTCCGCCATGGCGGGACAGCACTCATGGGCCGCGGCGAAATCCGCCTGACCCACCTCCACCTGCGAGGCTCTGCCGCCCACCGATTCACAGCGCAGGTCGCAAGCGAGGGCGAGCCCTGGCAAAGCAGCCAGGATCAGCGCGAAAGGGACGACAACCCAGCTTCGGCCCTTCATGATCGAAGGAGGCAACCCGAAGGGCGATCGGTCCATTCCTTGATCGAGCGGCGACTTCGCGGGGATCCCCTCAGAAGACCCGGGCGGAGCAGGATCCGCTTCCCTTTGGCGGCCAGGGTCACTCTTCAGCAGGCTTGCTAGCGGACCATCCGATAGATCACATCCAGAAACTCGTCGTAGATCTCCTTCTCACGGCCTGCCTTGATCCCGCGGGTCACGCAGCTCTCCACGTAATTGCGCACCATGATCTTGCTCGCTGCGCGCAGAGCTTCTTGCGCCGCGGCGATCTGCTGGAGGATCTCCCGGCATGGCCGGTTGGCCTCGAGCATCCGCTCGATGCCGTCCACCTGCCCGCGCGCTCGCTTCAGACGCCGGCGGACCTCAGACTTCCGCTCGTCGGGAACAAAAACGTTATCGACAACCGGTAACGAAACGGCCTGACGACCCATATCACCTCCCGAGCAGAAGCGAATATATACTCCCCAGTAGTATTTGTCCAACCCGCTGGCCCTTCGTTGTGCGGGGCGACTCCCGCACGACTGGAAGTGTCACGGTCAATCTGTTCTACTCGTACTTGACCGACCAGCCTCGCCGCTCCGCTTTCGAGGCCGCTGCGGGCGTGCGCCCCCCTCGGCTCGGGCGATGGAACGCAGGTGTGGAGTTGCGGCGAGAGACGGCGCTCGGCAACGAGACATCGCATCGGCTCGAGGGGGCCGGGGCGTCGGCCATGCCACAATGAGGAGCTTGGAGAAAAAGAAGAAGCAACGAGAGGTGGAGGCTCGCGTGGCGGGAGCCGCCGGCGCAGTCGGCGCCCCCGGCTGGGCGAAGCTGGTGGTACTAGGAGCGCTTTCCGCTCTCTGGTCGCTGTTTCTGTGGATGGAGCTTGTCCTGCTCCGCTCCGGGGGACCCTCGTTCTGTGCGACCGGCGGCAAGCTCGATTGCTCGGCGATCTGGAACAGCGGTTTCGCTTCCGCGGTCCAACGGCTGACCGGGCTTCCAATCGCCGGTTGGGGGCTTATGTGGAGCGCCGTTGCGTTCGCGTTCGCGCTTGCCGGGCTGTTGCGTGCGGCGCAGGGAAGGCCCGCGCCAACGATCCTCCCGGCCGCCCGGCTTACGGCGGCGGCCGGCGTTCTCGTCGTCGCGGTGATGCTTGCGGCGAGCCTGATCGCCGGCGCGATCTGCATCGGGTGCATCGGGACGTACGTCCTCGTCGTGGGATATGCCGCGGTCGCCCTGCGGCGCTGGCGCCCGGCCGGCCCGTCGGAGTGGCCGCGAGCAGCGGCGCTCTCCGGCGGCGCTGCGATGGCTGCCTTTCTCCTGCTGCTTTATCCAGGGCTTCACACGCCCAAATCGAGCGGGGAGGCGGGGCGCCGGGCGGTGGAGGCGGCGGCCCGCCCGGCCGGTTTGGAAGGGGCCACGGGCTCGGCCGCCCGCGGCACGGGAAGCCCGCAGCAGGACAAGGCGCTCTCCGACCTCGTCGCCTCTCTGGAACCCCCGTTGAAGCAAACGCTCGCGGACTCCCTGGCGATTTACCGCGCGTCCGCCCCGCAGCAGCTGCCTGCCCCGCGAGCGCTGGTCGGCTCGGACCTGTCGCCGGTGCGGATCACCGAGTTCACCGACATCCTGTGCGAGCATTGCGCCAGCCTGAACCAGACGCTCCGCACGCTTCGCGAGAGCGTTCCGCCGGGCAGCTACAGTGTCGACGCTCGGCAATTCCCGCTGGACGGCCGCTGCAACCCTCTCCTGCAGCCCCGGACGGGGGACGACGCGCGCTGCGTCGCCGCGAAGCTGCGGATCTGCGCCGAGCCGACCGGAAAAGAGCCGGACCTCGCCTCGGCTCTCTTCGAGAAACAGGAGGGATTGACACGCAAGAAGGCGATCGAGATCGCCTCCCGGTTCCTTCCGCGAGCGGAAATCGACGCCTGCCTCGACTCCCTAACGACCCGCTCCGAGCTCGATCAGGACATCGCCGCGGCGGGCCGCTTCGATTCCGACGGCACCCCGATCGTCGCGATCAACGGCCGGAAGGGGACGAGCTTCGCTCCCTTTCTCTACGCGATGATCTTGACCCGCGGCAACGCCGACCACCCCGCCTTCGATGCGCTGCCGCCCGGCGACCCCACCGCGCACCTGCACTGACGTTGCTTTCGGCCTGATTTCATCAACTAACCACCGCCGAGTGTCTGCAAGGCGTCCCGGAGGCGTGTCCGGGCCTCTTCGGGAAGACCGGCGAGGTCGGCCTGCGTCTGGGTGTCGACAACCTCGAACATCGCCCGGGGGTCCAGAATGGAAACCTGGACATCGCCGTCTTCCAAACGCAGGACGACGTTGCAGGGAAGCAGAAGGCCGATCGACCGGTCCGAGTCGAGTGCTTGGTGGGCGAGCCGTGGATTACACGCGCCGAGGATTATGTAGGGCTCCATCTCGACGCCAAGCTTCTCTTTCAGCGTCTTCTGGACGTCGATTTCCGTGAGGACACCAAAACCCTGCGCCTTCAGCGCTTCGACCACCCGGGCCTTTACCTCCGCGAAAGCGCCTTTGACGCTGGTCGACATCTCGTAACGTGCGGGCATCTCTTCCTCCGGTGCGGCCTTCCACTGCCAGCCTGATTCTTTCCCGTCCTGGAGAGAACCCTATGCCGCCGACGAAACGGGCGCATGATGCATCGGTGTCATTGCCGCCATTGCGGGCGGCGGCATCGAACCGAGCGAGATCACCTGGCCGATGTAGCGTTGGGCATGCGCCAAGGCCCGCTTCTCGCGCTGGCAGCCGCCCTCTTGTTCGGGGTGAGCACGCCGATCGCCAAACTCCTGCTCGGCCGGACCGATCCGGTGCTTCTCGCGAGTCTCCTGTACCTCGGCTCGGGCATCGGCCTGGCCGCATGGCGGCTCAGCGGCCGCAGCCATCGCTCCGAGACCCAGCTGAGCCGAGGTGACTGGCCCTGGCTCGCGGGGGCCGTCCTCGCCGGAGGGGTCGTGGCCCCCGTGCTGCTGCTGGTCGGCCTCTCGCGGACTTCCGCTGCAAGCGCGTCGCTTTTGTTGAACCTGGAAGGAGTCTTCACAGCGCTGCTGGCGTGGTTCGTTTTCCGTGAGAACTTCGATCGCCGGATTGCCCTCGGAATGGCTGCGATTCTGATCGGCGCCGCGATCCTCTCGTGGAGCGGCCCCGGAGGACTCACCTGGGGGGGACTCTTGGTCGTCGCCGCCTGCGCGGCTTGGGCCATCGACAACAATCTGACCCGCAAGATCTCCGCTGCGGATTCCGCGCAGATCGCAATGTACAAGGGGCTGGTCGCCGGCACTGTGAACGCCGGAATCGCGCTGGGCCAGGGGACGCCATTCCCTGCGGCCTCCGTGGTCTCCT
>WNGA01010832.1_pt1 | contig 12012 bp, 11 predicted proteins | sample 5400061 | NCBI WGS metagenome assembly WNGA01 (sample SAMN13153366, study PRJNA577476) | soil metagenome | isolation source: 100 cm soil or saprolite under grassland replicate 2 | place: USA:California | collected 2016-06-15
GTACTCAGCGAAACCTTGCCCACGTCGACCGGCTTCTTGTCCTGAGCGGACGTGAACTCCAGCACGAAGCCGTTCTTCCCCTCTTTCCACTGGCCGGATTCGTTCTGCAACGTCACGGTGACGTCCTTCGTCTTCTGGGCATGGATCGGCTTCATGTCCGCCGCGGTCGCGGCGAGTGCTCCAACCATCGTCAGAATCCCAAGTGAGAGCACCACGATCAGACTTTTCAACATGTCGTCCTCCTTGTGCTGGTTAGTCGGCCGACCCCATCGCCGGCCGGTGGTTGGGAGTTTCGCGTCTGCCCGCCTCGGCCTCGGCGCGGCGGAGGTCGCGCTCGCGCAGCCAGTAGAAGATCACCGGTGTCACGATCAGCACGAGGCCGAGCGAGCTGACCATGCCGCCGAGCACCGGTGTCGCGAGCGGCTTCATGACCTCGGCGCCGGTCGAGTGGCTCCACATGATGGGCAGGAGGCTCGCGACCACGGTGGAGACGGTCATGACCTTCGGGCGTAGCCGGAGCAGCGCGCCTTCCTTCACCGCCTCGAGCAGGGCCTCGCGCGTGAGGCGCCCGCCCAGGTCCTCGCGTTTGCGGCCGACGGCCTCCTCGAGATAAATCACCATCACGACCGCGGTCTGCACGGCGGTGCCGAACAGGGCGATGAAGCCCACCCAGACGGCGACCGAGAAGTTGTAGCCGAGGGCGTAGAGCAAATAGATCCCGCCCGCGAGCGCGAAGGGCACCGCCAGCAGGACCTGCGCCGCGTCGAGGAACGAGCGGTACGTGAGATACAGCAGCACGTAGATCACCACCAGCACGATCGGGATCACGATCTGCAGCCGCTGGCGCGCGCGGACCTCGTTCTCGTACTGTCCGCTCCACTCCACGTACGAGCCGGGCGGCAGCGCGATCCTTCCGGCGATCACCTGGCGCGCCTCGTCAACGAAGCTGCCCACATCGCGGCCGCGAACGTTCAAGAGGACGGTCACCACCAGCAATCCGTTCTCGCTCGAGATCATCGATGGCCCACTCACGCTCCGGATGTCGGCGAGCTGGGCGAGCGGCACCTGCGTGCCGTTCGGCGCCGTCACCAGGACGCTCCCGAGGTCCCCGCCGCTCGTCCGGTATTGCGGCGCGTAGCGCACCCGCACGGGGAACCGCTGGCGTCCTTCGATCGTCAGGGTGAGGTTCGTCTCGCCCACGGCGGTCTCGATCACGTCCTGGATCGCCCCCACGGTGATGCCGTAGCGGGCCGCCGCCACACGGTTCACCCGGACGTCGACGTAAGGCGCGCCGGTGATCTGCTCCGGGGTCACGTCGGCGGCGCCCGGGATCTGACGAAGGACATCGGCGATCGTGCGTGCGCGCTCCTGGAGCACGTCCAGGTCGCTGCCGAAGACCTTCACGCCGACCTCAGAGCGGATGCCGGTCGTCAGCATGTTGATCCGGTTGATGATCGGCTGGGTCCAGATGTTCGAGACGCCCGGCAGCGTCGTGGCCACGTCGAGCTCGCCGATCAGCCGCTCGCGCGTCATGCCGGGCCGCCACGCCGCCTCCGGCTTCAAGCTCACGATCGTCTCGGTCATGTTGACCGGCGCGGGATCGGTGGAAGTCTCGGCGCGCGCGATCTTCGCAACGACCGACGCCACCTCCGGGAACTGCTGGATGGCCGTATTCTGCTTCTTCGTGATCTCGATCGCCTGGGCGAGCGAGATCGAGGGATCGGTGACCGGCATGAACATGAGATCGCCCTCGTTCAGCGGGGGCATGAACTCCTTGCCGATCCTCGGCACCAGCACGACCGCACCGACGACGATGAGCACCGCGACGGCAAGGGTCAACACGCGCTGCCGCAGGGCGAAGGCCAGCACCGGCCGGTACGCCCACACCAGCGGGCGCATGATCGGGTTCGACTCCTCGCGCCGGATCCGGCCTCCGATGAGCAGGCTGCAGAGCACCGGGACGAGCGTCACCGACAGAAGGGCTGCTCCGACCATGGAGAACGTCTTCGTGAACGCGAGCGGATGGAAGAGCTTGCCCTCCTGACCGGTGAGCGCGAACACCGGGACGAAGGCGAGGATGATGATGGCCATCGAGAAGAAGATCGGGCGCCCCACGAGCCGGGTCGCATCGAGCACGGCTTCCGTCACGCGTCGGCGGTTGCGCGGGTCGACGCCCCGCTGTTCGATGAAGCGGAAGGCGTTCTCGGTGACGACGATGGCCGCATCGACGAGCACGCCGATCGCGATGGCGATGCCGGCCAGCGACATGATGTTGGAGGTGATCCCGAGATAGCGCATGAAGAGAAACGCCGTCAGCACGGCCAGCGGGAGCGGCAGCGTCACGATCAGGACGGACCGGAAGTGGAGCAGGAACAGGACGTTCACGATCGTGACGACGATCGTCTCCTCGATCAGCGCTCGCCGCAGGGTCTGGACCGCCCGTTCGATGAGCGCCGACCGGTCGTAGAACGACACGATCTTCACGCCCGTCGGCAACCCCTTCTGGAGCGCCTGGATCTTCTCCTTGATCCGGCTGATCACGTCGATGGTGCTGACGCCGTAGCGGGCAACGACGACGCCGCCCACCGCCTCGTCCGTCCCTTTGACGAGCGCGGCCGCCCGGAACGCATCGCCGAGCTTGATGTCAGCGACCTGGCTCACGAAGATCGGAATACCGTTCTCGGCGCCGACCACCACCTGCTCCAGATCGCGCGGGCTCTCGATGAGGCCGAGTCCGCGCACGACGGACCACGTGCCGCTGGCCTCGACGACGTTGCCTCCGACGTTTCGGTTGCTCCGCATGACAGCGTCGACGACCGCGGAGAGTGGGATGCGGTAGGCGCGCAGGCGATTCGGATCGACGTCGATCTGATACTGGCGCACCGTGCCGCCGATGCTCGCAACCTCGGCCACGCCCGGCACCGAGTTAAGCTGGTAGCGGATGTACCAGTCCTGGAGCGAACGGAGGTCGCGCAGCGACGTCCCTTTGCCTTCCACGGTGTACCAGAAGACGTGGCCGACGCCCGTCGCGTCCGGGCCGAGCGTCGGCACGACGCCACCGGGCAGCGCCTTCGCGAGCAGGTTGAGTCGCTCGAGCACGCGGGAGCGCGCGAAATAGAGGTCGACGTCGTCTTCGAAGATCACGTTGATCATCGAAAAGCCGAACGCCGACGACGACCGCACGACGCGCACCCCGGGCAGGCCCTGCAGGCTCACGGTGAGCGGATACGTGACCTGGTCCTCGACCTCCTGGGGCGAGCGCCCAGGCCAGTCGGTGAAGACGATGACCTGGTTGTCGGAGAGGTCCGGGATCGCGTCGATGGGCGTCGTCAGGAGCGCCCAGTAACCCCAGGCGCCGACGAGCAGACAGACGGCGACCACGAGGAAACGGTTCCTCAGCGACAGCTCGATGAGCCAGTTGACCACGCACGCTCCTCCGCGGCATCGCGAGCGCGCAGAACGGCGCACGCAGCGCGACGCTTACCGTGACAGCAACGCGAACGTCAGAACGCTAAGCGGAGAAGAGCGTGGACTTCGGCGGCGGCGTGAGGGGCCTGGCGCTGATGATTGCCGGCTGCTGAGTCGCGGGCGATTCGAGATACGCGAGCGGTTGCAGGAGAGCCAGGCTGGTGACGACCGGCCCCGTGATGTACGACACGACACCACAGGGCGCCTCGCACATGGCGCCCATCATGGCGCAGCCATCGAATGCCATGCCGACCGGGCCTGAGACGACCCAGAGCATCAGCATGAGTGCTATCAGGAGCGGCCGAACAAGGTTACGCATTCACCAGGATCATAGCATGGGAGGACCGGACCCCCTGACGCTCGCTCAGTCACAGCAGGTGTGTCCGCGGATCGCCTCGATACCCTCCCAACCGATGAGTGGCGTCATCGCGAGGGCCGCGACGGGGTCCGCCCACCACCATCCCAACGCCGCATTCAGCCCGAGACCGATCACGAGAATTGCCGAGAGATACGCGCACACCTTCGTCTGGCGAGCTTCCGCTTCCAGCGCGCCGCTCGCGAGCTCGCGGGCGACGCGTCGCTTGAAATGCACGAGGGTCGGCATGACGATCAGCGACAACGCCGCCACGATGATCCCAACCGTGCTGGCCTCGGGGGCATGGCGCGCGATGAGCGCGGCGGTCGCCTCGTACGCCACGTAGCCCGCCAGCAGCAGGAAGCAGCTACCGATCACCCGAAGCGCGCGACGCTCGGCACGCTCACGCGCGGCCTCGTCGGAATCGCGCGCCAGCCGCCAGAGCGCGGCGAGGCTGCTCGTCACCTCGATGGCCGAGTCGAAGCCGAAGCCAACCAGGGCGATGCTGCCGGCGAGCAATCCCGCGACGACCGCGACAATGCACTCGGCGGAGTTCCACCCAATGGTCAGATACTGGAGGCGCCGACCCCGGCGGGCGAGCGCGTTCCGGCCGAGCGGCGGCGCCGACACCGTGGTCAACGGTGAAAGCCTCACGGCCGGGCCGGCGGATAGTCGCGGGTGTAGGCGGGGAGCTTCAGGAAGTCGTCGGGCTTGTAGGTCCAGAACTGCGAGACCATCGGATAGGTGTGGACGACCGCGTTGGTGAGCTTGCCGTCGACACGCTCCACCTTGAGGATGTAGACGTTCTGCGTCGGATTGCCCGACTCGTCGAGCTTGATGGGCCCGCGCGGGTCCTCGACGGTCTCGCTGGCCTTCTTGATGGCGGCGAGGAAGCGCTCGCGGTCCTCGACGCGGCCGTCCACGATCTTCGCCGCCTCGGCGACCCAGCGACCGGCGCTGTACATGACCGCGGTGAAGTAGGCGGGCGTCCTGCCGACCTTGGCCTCGGCGAGCTTCATGTAGGTGCGGTTCGCCGGGGTCGCGAGCGTCGGGGCCCAGATGAGCGCGCCGACCGCGCCGACGGCCTCGTCGCCCAGGTTGCGGATCACGTGCTCGTCGGTCATGACGCCGCTGCCGATGAGGGCTAGCTTTCCTTTCAAGCCATACTCGGCGTACTGCTTGATGAAGCGCACGCCCTGCGCCGCGACGAACACGGCGCACACCGCGTCGACGTCGCGGTTGACCTGCGTGAGGTACGGGGCGAAGTCCAGCGCGTTGAGCGGCACCCAGATCTTCTGCGTGACGCGGCCGCCCTGGTCCTCGAACACCCGCTGGAAGCCGCCGATCTGCTCGTGGCCAAACGGATTGTCCATCGCGATCGCGGCGACCTTCTTGTACTTGAGCACCCGCGCGGCATAGTCGCCGAGCGCGTGCATGGGCTGGCTCGCGGCGAAGTTCGTTCGGAGGATCCACTTCGACACGTTCTTCTTGGTCAAATCGTCGGGCGTCGTCAGGTACAGGGTCGGAAGCTGGTCGCGCTCGATCGGCGGGATCAGCCCGTAGCCGATGTTCGAAAGCAGCACGCCAGTGAGGATGTGCACGCGGTCCTGGGTGACGAGCTTACGGTACTTCGCCTGCGCGACCGCCGGGTTGCCCTCGTCGTCCTCCTCGATCAGCTCGATCTTCCGGCCGACCGTCTGGTAGCCGATCTGCTCGAAGGCGAGCTTGATGCCTTCGAGCATGTCCTTGCCCGCCTGGGCGAAGATTCCGCTCAGCGGCGCCATGAAGCCCACCTTGATCGTCTCCGCCGCGGTCGCGGCTCCCGTGCCGGCGGCCATCGTCAGGGTCAGCGCGAGCGACGCGAGCACAAGCTTCAGGAGCGATCGAATCCGGTCGACCATCTCAGATCTCCTATCGGTCTGTTCGTGCGCTCTTCGCGCGGATGAGCGCGGCGAGGCGGTCGGGCGACAGCGGCAGCTCGGCGATGGCGACGCCGAGCGGCGCCAGCGCGTCGGCCACGGCGTTCGCGATGGCGGCGCCCGCGCCCGAGCTTCCGCCTTCGCCCACGCCCTTCACGCCGAGGGGATTGAGCGGCGTCGGCGTCTCCTCGAGAATCTTCACGATCGTCTCCTCCGGCATCTCCATGGCCGTCGGCACCAGGTAGTCCATGAACGTGGTCGTGAGCGGCTGGGCCTGGTCGTCGTAGACCAGCTCCTCGAGGAGCGCACCGCCGATTCCCTGGGCGAGGCCGCCCGCGATCTGGCCCTCGACGATCATCGGATTGATCGCGCGGCCGACGTCGTAGGTCACGACATACTTGCGGAGCGCGACGCGGCCGGTCGCGACATCGACCTCGACGACCGCCACGTGCGTACCGTAGGGATAGGTCATCTTCGGCGCCTCGAAGAAATGGGCGGCGTAGAGCCCGGGGTCCATCCCCGGTGGACCGGGCACCGCCGCGCGCGCGAGCTGTCGCAGCGTCACCGCGCGCTCGGCCAGGCCGCGGACGTGCACCGCGCCGCTCTCGAGCACGAGGTCGCCGGCGTGGGCCTCCAGGAGCGCCGCCGCCACCCGGAAGATCTTGTCGCGAACCTTGCGCGCCGCCTCGAGCGCGGCCGGAAGCGCGACCGCGGCGCCGCGGCTCGCGAAGCCGCCGATCCCGAATGGCACCCGAGCGCTGTCACCGTGGACGACGGTGACGTCTTCGGCGGCCACCGAGAGCTCCTCGGCGACGACCTGGGCGAGCGTCGTTTCGATTCCCTGCCCGACGGCGGCGACGCCTGAATACACGACCACACGTCCCGAGCCATCGACCTCGACGCGGGCGTATTCCCAGGGCCCGAGCCCCGCCTTCTCCAGGACGCAGCCCAAGCCGATTCCGAGATAGCGGCCTTCCCCTCTCGCCCGCGTCTGCTCGGCGCGCACCGCCTTGTAGTCCGCCGCCGCCAGCGCCTGCTCGAACGCGGAGAGGTAATCACCGCAGTCGTAGACGGTGCGCTGGCCCAGGGAGGCGCCGCCAACCTCGTAGGGCATCTCGTCCGCGGCGATGAAATTGCGCCGACGGACGTCGGCCGGATCGAACCCGAGCTCGGCCGCCACGCGGTCGATCAGCCGCTCACGGACGAACGTGCCCTCGTACCGCCCGGGGCCGCGATAGGTGCCCGTCGGCGTCTTGTTGGTCATCACGCACAGCGCCTCGCACTCGTAGTTCGGAATGCGATAGGGGCCGGGCAAGAGCGCGATCGTCAGCTCGGGGACGACCACGCCGTGCGTGCGGATGTAGGCGCCGAGGTCTACCATGAACCGATCGCGCAGGGCGAGGATGGTTCCGTCGCGGCGGACGCCGATCTCCACGTCGTGGTACTGCTGCCGCGAGTGGTTCGTCGCCATCAGGTGCTCGCGCCGGTCCTCGACCCACTGCACCGGACGTCCCAGACGCATCGCCGTCCAGGGCACGACGAAGTCTTCGGGATAGAACTCGCCGCGCACGCCGAAGCCGCCGCCCACTTCGAGCTCGATGAAGTGGATCAGGTGCTCGGGATGGCCGAGCAGGTCCGCCAGGACGCGCCGGTTGAAGTGGGGCACCTTGGCCACGCCCCACAGCGTGAGCACACCCGTTCCGGGATCGTGGGCGGCGGTGAGCCCGCGCGTCTCCATCGGCACGCCGGTGTGGCGCTGGACGGCGAAGCGCTCGTGCACGCGTCGATCGGCGGCCGCCAGCGCGCCCGCCGCATCGCCGGCGCGCGTCGTCAGCCGCTCGACGACGTTGCCGCCGGCGGCCGGGTGAAGCACGGGAACACCCGGCTCGCTCGCGCGACGCGCGTCGGCGACCACGGGCAACAGGTCCCAGTCGATCTCGACGAGCTCCATCGCATCCTCGGCGAGATAACGGCTGGCGGCGACTACGAAGGCGACCGGCTCGCCCACGTAGCGGACCGTCCCGGTCGCGAGCGGCGGTTGGAGGCACGCGGTGGCCCCGGCGCCGGACCGCTGCCCGAGCCGCACGGGAATGCGGCCGACCGAGCCGAGATCGTCGGCCGTGATCACCGCCACCACGCCCGGGAGCGCGCGCGCCGCGTCCCCGCGGATGGCAGCGATGCGCGCATGGGGATGCGGCGAGCGCAGGATCACGGCGTGCAGCAGACCCGGCAGTCGCACGTCCGCCGCGTACTTGCCGCGCCCGGTCAGCAGCCGGAAGTCCTCCTTGCGCTTCATCGGCACGCCGACCACGCGCGGGCTCGCCGCAGTCGTGGCCCGAGCTGGAGGATTCACGGATCGAGGTGGAAGACGCGCGCGGCGTTGTCGCCAAGGATCGCCGTCTCGGCGCCGCGATCGAGGCCGGCCTCCCGCACGACGCGGAGCGGGTCGGGATCGCCCAGCCAGAAGGGATGGTCGCTGCCGAGCACGACGCGGTCGCGGCCGACGAGACCGACCAGATAGCGGAGGGCCTCCGGTCGCTGCACGAGCGTGTCGTAGTGGAAGCGCCTGAGATAGCCGCTCGGAAGCCCCGCGCCGTCCGCGCGGGCCTCGGGCCGGGTTCGGTGACCACGGTCGAAGCGGCCGATGTGGTAGGGCAGAAAGCCGCCGCCGTGGACCAGGACCACGGAGAGCGCGGGAAACCGGTCGAGCGTTCCGCCGAGAATGAGGCTGGCGGCGGCCAGCGTCGTCTCGAAGGGATAGCCGACCAGGTTGTGCAGATAGTGCCGGCCGAACCTCTCGACCGCCTCGAGCAGATAGGGATGCAGCACGACCGGCGCCTCGAGGTCCGCCGCCGCCTTCCAGAACGGATCGAAGGCGGCGTCGCCGAGCGAGCGGCCGAGCGCGTTCGGATCGATCATGGCGCCGCGCAGGCCGAGGTCTCGCACCGCGACCCGCAGCTCCGCGGCGGCGGCCGCGGCATCTTGTAATGGCACCGTGGCGAGTCCGCGATGCTCGCCGGGCGCCTCGTCGAGCGCGCCGGCGAGCGCTTCATTCTGGAGCCGGCTCCACGCCGCCCCCTGCGCGGGCGGCAGCGAGTAGCCCGCGATGTCCATCAGCGGGCCGAAGACCGCGGTGTCGATCCCCTGCTCGTCGAAGAACTTCACGTGGAGGTCGAGGGTGTGCAAAGCCGGGAGCAGTGGCCGCGTCGGCGGCTCGTCGCCGACGTGGAGCCGCACGCCGTCGCCCGGCAGCAGCCGCACGCCGTAGGTGTCCGGTCGGCGCCGCACCGTGTCGAACGCGCCGGGCGAGACGTAGTGGACGTGGACGTCGACGATCACGCCGCCGTCAGTCGAGCAATGCCTTCCGCTGCCCGCCGTCGAGCGTGATGATCGCGCCGTTCATGAAGCTCGCGCGCGGCGAGGCCACGAACACGGCCACGTTCGCGACTTCCTCGGGCGTGCAGATCCGTCCGAGCGGAATGCTGCGCTCGGCGCGCTCCTGGGCCTCGTCGACGCTGATCTTGCGCATGCGCGCGATGCCGCCGATCAGCTGGCCCCATCGCTCGGTGGCCACCGGCCCCGGGTTGATCGCGTTCACGAGGATGTTCTGCCGGCCGTACTGCTCGGCCAGCGCGACCGTCATGGCCAGATCGGCGGCGTTGGCCGCGCTCGGGGAGAGCTCGATCCCGATGGGCTTGACGCCGTCGTTGCCCACGATGTTGACGATCCGGCCGCCGCCCTGCCGAAGCATGTGCGGAATCACGGCCTTGATGCACCGGACGTAGCCCATGAACTTGAGCTGGAGCGCCTTCTGCCAGTCCTCTTCCGTCAGGTCGAGAATCTCGCCGCCCGGCGCCGCGCCCGCGTTGTTGACGAGCACGTCGATCCGCCTGAAGCGGGACACCGTGGCGTCGACGATCCGCTGGACGTCCTCGGGCCGCGTGAGGTCGCCCGCCACCCCGAACACCTCCGATCCCGTCGCTTTTCCGAGGTCCTGGGCCGCCTCCTCGAGCGACGCCTTGCTCCGCGCGCAGATCGCCACCCGAACACCCTCCTGGGCGAGACCCCGCGCGACCGCCTTGCCGATGCCCTTGCTGCCCCCGGTGACCAGCGCCACCTGTCCCTTCAAACCGAGGTCCATTGCAGACTCTCCTTCATCCCCGGAGGATTTACGCCGGCGAGTCTATCAGAGTCCTATACTCGCCGCGCCCGCGGCCACAAGGATCCGCGGCCCGTTCATCGCGGAAGTCGGTGACCGGAGAAAGGAGTCGCGATGGTGAAGTATCTCGAAGGGACCGACCAGCAGCAGAGCCGGGCGTACTCGCCGGCCGTCGTCACCGAGGGCGGACGCATCGTCTGGCTGGCCGGCCAGACCGCGACGGTGGACGGCGACGGCAAGGACATCTCCGGCAACTTCGAGGCCCAGACGCATCGCGTGTTCGCGCTGATCGACCAGACCCTGCGGCGCGCCGGCGGCACGCTCGCGAATCTCGTCACGATGACGGTCTTCATCAAGGAGCCTCGGTACGGCGACCGCTTCGTCGAGCTCCGCAAGCAGAAGTTCCCGGACGGCAACTACCCCGGGAGCGCGCTCATCACCGTCACCAACTTTGCTCGCCCGGGCATGGAGATCGAGATCCAGGCCATCGCCGTCGTCGGGGATCGGGCCTGAAACCCGGATCGTCCCAAGTCTTGTCCCCGGGGGAGTGACGCGGGGAGACGCGGCTTATACAGGGAAGCTATGGCCCGTGGAAGAACAGAGGGACGAACCAGACAGACCCTCCGTACGCGCTCATTGCCACCTCAATCACGGTTGCCGCGAGAAACGCGAACCGAGGGGAGCGGTGCGGCGAGAGGACTGTGCACACGAGAAAGGTGAGTGCGAGGAGTGGCGCAACGAGGATTCTGAGCACGGAGAGGTCGACCCATGTCGCGAGGGGCGAAGGCGTCGCATGACGGCGAAGAGGATTGCTGCCGTAACGCCCTTGCTCGCCACAGCGAGACCCAATGCCGAGAGCACTGTCCAGAAGTGACGGTAGGGTCTGAGGAAGAAGAGCGCTGCGCCCGTGGGCACGAGAGCGGACACACCGAATACGGCGACGAAGAGAAGCGCGTCCCCGAACGCGTACATGCCGCTTGACGCCTGTGCGTCGGGGCCGCTCGTGTTCGCTACGCGGATGGCAACAGCCGCGGATGCCATGAGGAAGGCCGCAATGTACCCGCCGGCGACCACGGCGACCTTGAGGAACTGTTTCATGGCGTTGGTACGGGGGTTCATCGGGATGTTAGACGGCATCCGGCGCACGTGCATCGAGAGAACGTGGGTAGCGCTCCTCCCAGGCTCTTCGGATTCCGCGAACGATCGCCGGATACACGATGAACCGGCGGAACGGCTCGATGAAGGCCATGTAGAGCGGTGTGAGCCGGGACACGGGTTTCACGTATACCGCAAGGTACAGGCGGTATCCGCGCGGAATCTCTATCAACACTGACGATAGGAACGCGTGCACGGTCGCGTTTCGAAGCTCCGCGAGAGATTCTCTCTCTAAAACGTACAGCAGGCGGAAGAGTCCGTCCGGCGAACCGGGAGCCAGTACAGACCGGCGTTTGATGTCGCTGTTCAGTCGATGGAGATACGACGTCTCTTGGTGCGTACGAATATCGGGATCCCAGCGAAACAGCCGTCCCAGCAGCAAGCGCAGCGCGAAGAGGAATCGTACCACTGGGTTCGCCGCGATCAACTTTCCCCGGGCCATGGGCGCTCGCACATCCGAAATCGTTCGCCCAGCACCTCCCGCCGGCAGGTCGACAGCGGTGACCTCGCGGAGCCGGACATCGCTCAAGATGGCATGGACTTCAAGGTCGAGACCCCGAAACTGTTCGCGAGGAACACGCATCTTATGCGGCCGTCCGCCCACCGTTGGGTTCGGCGGCCGTTGCTGCGTCGGGCGCTGCGTCACTCCTCTGGTAACCCATCCATTGTCAGGCCGTATACCTGCATCCGCCTTTGAAGCTCCGTCTGGCTGATCCCGAGCAGTTTGGCGGCCAGGGCCTTGTCGCGATGGGCCTGCTCAAGTGCTTTGCGGATCATCGTGGGTTCCATGCTCAACGGAGTGTCTTGAGGTTTGTCAGCCATCGTGGGTCCTCCTGGGCAGAGGCTTCAAACTCAGACACTACCCCCGCCTCGACGGTGCCGGCGGCTGAAGCGGCCTGTTATACGGCCTCTCGCCCGTTAGCATCGCCTCGGCGATAGCCAAAGTGCCTCCTGAA
>WNGA01013215.1_pt1 | contig 12012 bp, 9 predicted proteins | sample 5400061 | NCBI WGS metagenome assembly WNGA01 (sample SAMN13153366, study PRJNA577476) | soil metagenome | isolation source: 100 cm soil or saprolite under grassland replicate 2 | place: USA:California | collected 2016-06-15
GGCGCAGATTGTGCCGCTCCCGGAAAGGTGGTCAGCCCCAAAGCCTCTGACATGGTCTTGAGCACGCTCGGATGCTGATAGAAAGTTGTGGACCGATAGCCGGATTTGACGTTGGGGCCGATCACCAGGGTCGCAATGCGTCCACCACCTTTGTTTTCAGGAAGCGGTGGGCATGAAGGTGCGGGACGACAATCGGAATCGAACGACTCGTCCCAGGTAATTATGAGAATGCCATCCTGCTGGAATTCCGGGCTCGCGATGAGCGGGGCGATGTTGGTCTTCAACCATTTGTCGGCAGCAGCTAGTGTCCCATTGTGCGCGTCGTCCAGCAGATTCGGCGTGATGAATGCGTAATTCGGCAGATTGTGGTTGGCGATGTCGCTGGCCAGTTCTGTGAAAGGCACGATATTGTTCTTCTCGCTGCTATTGGCTACGTCGGCGAAGTATGGGAACGGATTGTGGCGCTCGACATAGTTGCCGACGTTAAAGCCGGTGTATCCCGCATAGGGCAGGCTCTCGGCATATTCCTTCCACGTCTTTCCAGCTACCTGCAGATGATCAACGATGTTGTCCACATTGAACGTCGCCCGGGTATTGTCGTTCATGGTCACGGGAGCCCCGGCCGTCAGCCACATGTAATTGGGAATTGAATAGTGCGACTTGGCGTAGTACTGCGTGGCCAGCCCATATTGCTGCGCCAGCGAGTTGAAGTAGGGCATGGCAGAGTTACCGATTACACTCTCGTAACTATGGTTCTGCCCCACTAATACGAAAACGTGATTGGAGGGCGGAACGGCGGCGACCGCTGCTGTACTGAGCAGAATTGCTGCAAGCAAACTGCAAAGCAAACAATATTTCGTTGAAATGGTGATCGAAATCTTCCGAGAAGATTTGCGCATACCAGAAATGACTTCTCCTAACTGCATAGGGATTGCACGGCACTACGTCTGGACATGTCCGCATAACAGTGGTGCTCGTCTTATTGGTAATGCAGTTGGAATGCCAGAGGAGTGACACAGAAATAAATGCTGAGCGGACTTTTCCCTACAACAACTTCCGGCTACGAGATCTAGTGTGGATCGTTCTAACGCAGGTTCGGCAAGGGTGCTGATTCAAAACAGCGTGTCGGGGAGTTGACGCGTTGTCGAAACACTGACTGAAAATGCTAAGCGTTTTTGACTAGCAAGTCAGTGCCGCGTTCGCGCCGCGCGGACCGGCGTGCCGGCCTATCTTTTGAAACCAAGCCGCGACCAGTTCTCTCATTGACAATTGTTTACGCAACATGCCGGATAAACGTTCTGTGCTGCAGCGCGTTCCCGCAACTTTCCTGCGGCAGCAGTGTTTGCACTTATGTGAGACGGAGGTAACGAGATGAAGAAGACGAGTTTACTTCTGGTCTTGGGATTGGCTCTGGTGTTGGCTTCTGCAGCTGTTCCGAAGGCGAATGCTGGAGTCATAGTTGGAGTTGGGATACGCGGGTCCTTATGTTGGGCCCTATGTGGACTTCGTGCCCGCGCCAGTTTATTCGCGCGTTTATGTAGCACCGGCGCCGGTTTATTACAGGCATTGGTATCCGCGACGCTATGCTGCCCGACGAGACTTTTACCGCTATCGGCGGTAACGCAACACGAGTTAGAAGGACGGGCTGTTCGTGGCGCAAGTGCCAGGCGATGAACGGCCCTTGCTGTCTACAGTTGAAGACCTGGAACGAGTTAGGACTTAAAGAAAGGTGAATATGAAAGTACGGACGTTAGTTCTTGGTTTGGGAATGATGGCATCAGCGTTTTCATTCTCTGCGCAGAGTGCAATGGCCTCGACGCGGGGGACGGAAGCAATCGATAAACAAGTTAAACATGAGTTGAATATGCTGCCCTATGTGAATGTGTTCGATTACATGGCATTCACCGTGGATGCAGACAACACTGTCACGCTCACTGGAGAGGTCACGAATCCGGTACTCAAGAGCGATGCGGGCAACGTGGTCAAGAGAATCCAAGGCGTCGAGCGCGTGGATAATCAGATTCAGGTGCTGCCGGTATCCTTGATGGACGATGGCTTGCGCCGCCGGTTGTACCGCACGATCTATGGCTATCCGGCGCTGCAGAAGTATGCGTTGGGCGTCAACAAGTCGATCCGCATTATTGTGGATGGCGGCCATGTGACACTGATGGGTATGGTCGACAGCGAAATGGACAAGAACATTGCCGGTATGCGAGCGAATGGCGTCCCGGGAATTTTCTCCGTCGATAACCAGCTAAGAGTTGTAAAGGGTTAAGGCGGGTGCCCCGCTCAAGCTTCGCTTGGGCGGGGATTTTCTGTCACTGGTGGCACTCTCACTTTGGAAGCGCTCTCCTCCTGTTGCCGCCTTTGAGCGCAGCCGGATGCGTCAGATCTCGAGACCTGGGAACCTACATTCCCGAGCCTTGCTCGCGCGGGAACCCACATCACAACTCAGTCATCTTTTTCTGGAACGCTTGCTCATAATACGCTGCGTCCCTGGTTGCATCTTCGTGGTACTTGCGAAGACTCTCCGCCAAGTTAATCAACCGTTCTTCGCAGCGCAGGGCGGTGTCGGAACTGGCATCACTGACCAGATTGGCAGAAGCGTTGCTGCTCGGTCCCGAGCTCTGTTTTAGCCAGGCTGCATAGGATGCAGCCAATTCTTTGTACTTCGCCCTACGTTCGGCGTAGAGTGCAGTGCGTTGCTGAAGCTCCGCAGCAGCACGTGCGCGGTCGAGCGTCGCTTGTTCGCGCTGCAAGGCTTTCACTTTGGCTGGATCCGGGCCGGGATCAGCTTCGCCCGCCGTAGGGATTATCGGCAGCTTTGCGATTTTGGCCTGGGTCGCGCCCGCAATCTGTTCGTGGCTGCCCGGCGCAGCCGTGATCGCCTTGTCCTTCGGCGTGAACTCGTCCTCAATCTGCACCATGCGCATAAGAAGCGCCGCAATGTCGTTTTGCCTGGCGACATTTGCGGCCATCTCGTTGGGCGCCTTCATCGCCCGTTGCTGCTCCGCAGCTGTGTGCTGAGCCACAGGCGCAGAAGGCCCCATGGCCTTGCGCATTTCCGCTTCCTGCTGTTCCGGCGTCATCTTCTCGAAGCGTTCGCGATATTCAGGATCGTTCATCACACGCTGCATTACCGCCTGCATAGCATTGGACGTCTCCTGATGCCCGCCCGCCATACTCTGCTGGTAGCTACCCATAGCCTGCATGGCAGCCGCCTGCTGTTCCTGTTCGCTCATCTGCGAAATTTTTTCGGTCCCGCCCATCCTGGAGATGATGGCGTTGTTGTCAGCCTCTGTCTTCGCGCGCTGCGCCATCGCCTCCTGATTCGCAGGACGCGCATCCACGGCGCCTTTGATGACGTCGCGAGCGGCTGCCACGCGCTTGCTGAACAGCTCATAAAAAGGGCTGAAGTCGGCCGTGGACAAGCTGACATTAAGGTCGGTGCCGTAGGCTCGTTTTCCCGCTTCTGCAGTGCTGGCCGGCATGGCCGGGGCCGCGTCGTACAACACCGAGAAGTTTATTTTTCCCAGAACATCCTGTGGTTGTTGTTCCGCCAACACAAACATGGCGAGAGCCGTAAATCCGAACAGCGCCACTACAGGTTTCGTCAACGCGCGCTTCATGGGTCCCTCCTTAAACGTGAGATATTGGCCGTCAACTCCTTGATTTGCCGGGAGAGTTATATCACTTCTGGAACATGACTGGAAGAGTTTGGGTCAAATTCCTTTGCGGCGTATCTCCGGCCGGGTTCCCCGCGTCTAGCGGTTTTCGAGCGTGGGGAAAACTCATCCCTACGGGAGGAGGCGTTTTCGCCCGTCATCGAGATCGCCGCGGATGTATCCAGGTCAGAAGTCTCAGCATCAAACTCAAAAGTTTCGTATTAAGCGTAAGCACCTTTTCACCGATTGTGTTGTTTTGAGCTTTGTAGAACAACTTCAACTCACCAACGTAGAATGTTCCACAAGACGCAGTGGCGCCTCCCACTAGTCGGACGGCCGCGCAAATCAGTAGCCCTAGTCGAGGCTCCACGTTCGTCGAAATAGGTTCTTCCGAGTCGCCCTCGGAGTAGTTTCGCTGTGAAAACAAATTCCTTTCCCCGTTTCCTGACCCCCGCCGCATTACTTTGTCTTGCAGTCTTACTTGTCGGTTGCGGGAGTTCCACACCTACGCCTAGCGGTTCGGTGCCGCCGGCAAGCACCACTCTCCAAGCCGAAACTGGCAACAATACCAGCACGGCCAACTCCTTCGCGGGGCAAACGAACGGCAATGCCGGCGCCGGCAACGTCAGCAAACTCCCGATCAGCTCTCTCCTCTATACCGGATCGACAACCAAAATCTACGCAACCTGGCTCGGCTGGTTCGGCCAGCCTAATCACATAAGTGTTGGCTATATCTCGAACACTCCCGCACAAGTCCACGCGCAAGTCGAAGACATGATCAGTCGCGGCATGCAGGGCGCCATTGTCGACTGGTATGGCGTCGCCAACACCACCATCGAGGCCGCCACCACGCTGCTCAGAAACGAAGCCGAAGCCCATGCGGGCCAATTCGAGTTTGGCATCATGGAAGATAAGGGCGCCCTCGGCGCTGCGGCCAGGAGCAATGGATGCGACGTCACCGATCAACTCATCTCCGATTTGACTTACATCGCATCGCAATATGAAACTTCGCCGGCATACACGCGGTTGAACGGGCGTCCAGTGGTGTTCTTTTTCGATGTGGACGCTTTCTACATCGATTGGAACCGGGTAATTTCATCCGTCCCCGGCAACCCGCTCCTGATTTCTCGAGGAACTAACGGTTTCACTCGCACCGTTTCCGACGGCGGGTATTCGTGGGTAAATATCCACTCGAACAACCCCTTTGATCCCGAACTGAATTTTCAGGACTCGTTCTTCCAGGCAGCGCAGCAAGCCCCTCAAAAGGTCGCATACGGCACGGCATTTAAAGGTTTCAACGACACGCTTGCCTCGTGGGGCACGAACCGCGTCGTGGATCAGGACTGCGGCCAAACCTGGCTCCAGAGTTTCAGTGAAGTTGGAAAATTCTATTCCAGCAGCCATCAGTTGCCCGGGCTCCAGATCGCAACCTGGAATGACTACGAGGAAGGGACCACCATCGAGTCCGGGATTGACAACTGCGTTTACCTGGCCCCCGCGCAATCTGGCACTACTATCAAGTGGATCGTCAACGGCAACGAGAACACCATCGATCACTACACGGTCTTCATGAGCACCGACGGTAAAAACCTGTCTCCGCTAATTGATGTCCCTCGGGGCACGCATGCTGTCGATCTGAGCAAACTGAATCTTTCCGCGACGGCAACGTATTCGGTGTACGTGAAAGCTATTGGCATGGCCAGCATTCAGAACAAAATGTCGTCTGCCATCGCCTACCACGCCGGCGACCAGCCTCCAGCCGTTTCACTCAACGTGTCGCAGAGCGGAGCGCTGACCTACACCGCATCAACGTCGGGATCGTCAGGTAATATCGCCAAATCCACGATCGATTTCGGCGACGGCACGGTCGTGAACAGCGCATCCGCCGCGCACACATATAAGGGCGTAGGGAAGTATCTAATCACTGCCACTGTTTACGACTCAGCCGGCGCCTCGTCGGTAGATGTGCAACAAATCTCCGCGAAACCATCTTCCGGCGGCATCACTATCTTCTCTCCCGGCAACAGTTCGACCGTAAACTGGCCGACCACGCTCGTCGCTTCCGCGAATCCCGCAAGTCCGGTTTCTGCAATGCGCGTCCTGATCGATGGCCAGCAGGCCTATGCGGCCCACGGCGACACGGTCAACACCGCGCTAAAGGTCTTCACCGGAGCGCACAAAATTACCGTGCAGTCGCTCGATGCCTCCGGCAATCCCACCGCCAGTGCATCGTTGAATGTAGTCGCCGAACCCGGCGACATTCCGCCCGTCGCCAATATCACGCTGACCGCGATGCCGAACATATCTCCCACGACCGTCCTCGCTTGCACCGCCACGTCCACAGATGCTGACGGCTCTATCAGCAGCCATAGACTGCAATTCTCGGACGGCAGCAAGTTCTCTTCGCCAGCCGCGCTCGAAACCTTCCCCGCGCCGGGCACTTACACCGCAACCGCCACCGTAACCGACCAGTTCGGCGCCACCAATACCACGTCAACTACTTTCACGGTGCCGTAACAAGGCCTGAAGTCGGAGGGTGTGCCGCGCACGTGTCGCGCGGACGCCCACGTCCGCGTACTTGCTCAGCAAAGCAATATCCGCGCGGCCTTAAGTTTCTTTATCTTCCATCGCCTGGATGAAAAACCAGCGCGAAGGCATAGCGCCGCTGTAACGGATCTACCTGCGGCACGATCATCGGCACTAGTGACGAGTGTTTGTGCGCGAGATGGCTCATGTGCGTGTCATAGACGTAGCGTCCAATAAACCAACCCATCGCACCACCGGCGACGACATCCGAAGCGAAATGTTTCTGCGCTGCGATTCGCGCCGCACTTACTATTCCGGCCAGACTATACGCGGTTATACCGACGATTCTCTTGTGCTTGTACTCATGATCCAGCAACGATGCGATCGCCCAGATCTGAATCGCATGACCGGACGGGAACGAAGTTCCTCCGCCCCAAAAGTCGCCGGGGTTTTTCTCATCAGGACGATTACGCCGAAACACTTCCTTCAAAACTCCAGCGACAATCAGGGTGTCAAGCAGCGACTCGGTTCCGAGAACACCAATTTCTCGTCCTTTCGGATTGTCCCGCCAAGCTCCATAGACGTAGGACCCGGCAACGATAGGGATCAATGTGTAGGACGCGCCGATATCAGAAATCCGGCCACCCCAGCGAACCTGCCCACGGCTGTTCTCAAAAGCATTCGCGATGTGCGTATCGCTCGCAATCAGTGCTCCCGTTGCCGCCATCGGCACTAGCCATTCCAAAGCGTTGTGCCGATTTACATGCAAGGGGCTGGTGAAAATGTCTTTCTGATCGAGCGCAATGTTCAGAAACAACTTTCGCAAGAGCGGTTTGGGCCGCTCCGTGTCCCCGGGATAAAAGATGCGGTCACGGCGGTCTAAAGCCGGTGGTGGCTGGTTTCGGGAGTCATCGCTTGTAGCGTCGGCTTGGGCCGTATTGGTTCCAGCCAAAAGAGGTTGACTGGCAGCTGGTTGGGTGGGGAAAAACAAGTCATCGCTTGCCCTTGCGGAAGTGGCGAGAGTCCCCGCAATGACGAGTATTTGCAGCAACCGAAGTGCTTTCATCGTATTCCTTGAGTTACCCCATCTCTTCGATGCGGGTTCGGCTCTTACGTGTTTGGTCACCTCCTCTGAAAAGTCGCAGGCCGATTCCGCACCTGATGAAAATCCCCGCCCAAGCAAAGCTTGGACGGGGCACCCTCGATAACAGGTAATCAGACCGGGGCGATCATCCGCGGAATCTCCGCCTGGCGGCTTAGATCATCTTCAAGGCCCACTATTTACCGCCCACTATTTCTGCGGCGCTTTGATCGCTAGTCCGTCGTCAACCGGGATTACGATCACGGACAATGGCGTTCCGGCGTCGTCCGACACTTGAGGAAGCAGGCTACCGAACTGGTTATTACCTAACATCGAGTTCTCATAATGCGGCGCGAACACCATCAGGTGAGGATGCCAATGGCCGATCCCTGGTCCGAGGTGTTGGTCCGCAGACCACATGTAGCCAAAGGAGACCTCGTTCCTCTTCGGGAGCTCGCCCTTGACGTAGGCCGCCTGAACACCTTCGGCAATCTGGTCTGGCGTCTTACCCTCCATGCCAAGTTTGTGCCGCAGTTCGTAGTAGGGCATGACGGTTCGCGAAGCCACTGGGTTGAAACAGATGGGCGCGCGCACGGCTGCGCCATAGACGAGGCTGCGGAACTTTGCGGGGGTGTAGGTGGGCGCAGGCCAGCCGCGCATTACCAGGCAGACAAAGCCGTTGTCACCTTCGCGGGTCACTTGGAAGCCTGACGCGGTTAACACCTTGATCGTCGCCCGGTCCGAAATATTTTTCGGCGCCGCACTTTGGGCGAGTGCTATCTCAGTGTCGCGATCCATCATGTAGTCGCCGAGTGGAGGATTCGTGGAAGCCTGCGCCCAGGCGGAGACAACTCTCAAGTTCGCCAATAGTAAGACCAGAAAAACCATGTTGTTTTTCATCTCAACTTTTCTCCCTCAATCGGTAGTTGCATTCTTTAATACGTCTGGGACTCTTCGGGATACGTGCAGCGAGCGGCTGTTAGGACGGAGAGTTATGTGTTGGCGCTGATCCGGGGCGCACCTCGAGCACCGTCGGCGTACGAAGCCGGGGTGTGAGATTACTTATGGACTGCCCACTACGACCGAGATAGCCGCCGGCAGGACCCAGGGACAATGCGTGTAGTCCACGATGCGCTCGACCTGTCCGTTGATCATGCTGAGCCGGATGATTGAGTAAGGCGTCCACCTATCATCGGCACGGTGTAGCGTAACCAAGACCGGTTCGCCGTCCACCTCGCCCACCGCCATCTTCCAAGGAATCTTCAAGCCAGCGTATTCGCCGAAATAAGGCGCATTTTCCACTCCCCCTGCAAAGCAGTCGGCGACACGGATACGGGCATCGGCGCTGATTAACTCACGCACTCCGTCCCAGTCACGAAGATTGAAACGCTCGACGTAGAGATGAAGCAATTTGGACAACTCCGGAGTCGCCATGCGCTGAATCGGTTTGTGGTCAGGCAACGAGGCCAATTTGGAGCGGCCACGGTTGAGAGCTGCTTTCACAGCGCCGACCGTAGAGCCGACGAGATTCGCGATCTCGGCAAGCGAGTAATCAAATACGTCCTTCAGGAGCACACACGCTCTCTCTTTGGAGGGAAGGTTGACGACCAAGCGCTCGACAGCGCGGCCGAGACTCAGACCAGGAGGTTCCACGGGCGGAACCGAGTCGAGTCCCTCGGTGGCCGCTTCTGCCTCCTCACGGACCCCACGTTTGCGCAGGAAATCAATGCAGCGATTGTGCGCGATGCGGAACAGCCACGGGGTCAGGGGGCGGCTGTCATCAAATCTGTCCAGCTTCCGATAAGTTTCGAACAAGGCTTCTTGCACCACGTCTTCACCGTCTAACACCGAACCAGTCATGCGCGAACAATAACGATGCAGGCGTGGGCGGAGTTCAGTGATCGTCTCCAGAAACGCGCGATACCGCGCGTCGAAGAGGCCTATCGACTCGATGTCAGATTGCGTCTCCATATATCTATATACGCAGTCGAACATCTTTAGGATACGTCGCAGCTTGGTGGCAGATTCTCGTTAGCCTTGCTTGGCCAGGAACCGCTCTTCACCCAAATCCAGTTCGTGTTCCAACTCTCGGAGTAATTCATCACTGATACGGCGTTCATGGCGAAGTCGGACCGCAGTCTGTCGCTCGATCCGCAACAGTTTGCGCGACACTTCTATGTAGCGGTTGTAAAACTGGGGACCGATGCCATCTCCTGCCTGCCCATCTTGGTTCAAGGTCGCTAAGCGGGCGCGATAGTGCTGTGACAGGTCGTCGTACACTTCGACAAGGTCGGGCTTCGCCTGGTCTCGAACTTCGTCGAGATAGCTGAGCGCTGCTTCCAGAATGGACCGCCTCGCTTCTTTCTCCTCGGGATGTTGCAGAGTGCCACCGGCCAGGCCCAGCGCGCGAATGAGCGGCGGCAAGGTGAGGCCCTGAAGCACAAGCGTAACCAGGATGGCGCTGAAGGCGAGAAAAATAATCATGCTCCGTTGGACGAACGGAGTGCCGTCGGCAAATGTTTGTGGCAGAGCGATGGCAGCAGCCAGCGAAATGACCCCGCGCATTCCTGTCCAGCCAACAACGAATATCTGGCGTGCTCCAGGCAGGCGCTCGTTCTGATGAAGAATGCGCCTGCGGATGAGGTTGGCTACGTACGCACCGGGAAAGGCCCAGATCAACCGCAACAGGATGAGAAAGGCACTGAACATCGCGCCATACACTAGTAATGTTCCAAGATTATGGTCGCGAATGGTTCCGAGCACGTAGGGAAGCTGTAGTCCGATTAATACAAATACCGCTCCATTAAGAATGAAGGTCAGAGAATCCCACACCGCCCCGACTTGCAGGCGTACGCCGGCTGAAAAGTAATGCGAGCTCTTGCGGCTCAGATATAGTCCGCAGGCCACGACTGCCAGCACGCCCGAAGCATGCAGCGCCTCGGCAGTCAGATAAGCAACGTAAGGCGTCAGAATACTTAGGGCGATTTCGATTGGACCGTCGTCGATGCGATGTTCAACAAAGTGTACGATCTCGCCGATCACCAGTCCGACCAGAATGCCCACGGCGATCAGGTTAGTGAGCCGCAACAGGCCGAACGCGAAAGTCGGTCTCTCGCCGCCAACCAGCAATGCGATTCCGAATTCGAGCGCAAGCAAGGCGGTGGCATCGTTGATCAAGCTCTCGCCTTCCAGAATGTCCACAATTCGTTTGGGCAATCCAATGCGCTTTGCGATGGAGGTCGCGGCAATAGCATCGGTCGGCGCAACCACGGCGCCGAGCACCAAACCAACTCGCCAGTCGAAACCTGCGAGAAACCAGGAACCGGCTACTGTCACCCCAAGTACGGTGAATGTAACCAGGCCGAATGCTAGAAGCAAAATGCTGACCAGATTGTAGGAAAATTCACGCCACGAAGTGAGCCAGGCCGCGCTGAAAAGCAGCGGCGGCAGGATCGCAAAAAAGACCACATCAGGGTTCAGGTTGATCCTTGGGATCCCCGGGACAAAGCTGAGCAGCAGCCCGCCAATCACAAGAACAATCGGATACGGTGTCTTCAATTTCTTCGAGAGGACGCCGAAGACCACGACGAACAGCAGCAGAAGAAGGAAGACGATCTCAAGTGCGTGAACATTCGACTGCATAGAGACTCTCCCTTTAAAAATACATCAGCTCACGACCCGTGGGGATGAGAAATAGGTTTGGCGCCATCGTGATCGTCAGCACCATAACTAGCTCTGGGAGCGTGTGGGTCGGACATTCCTGTCCGACAGTATCTGGAGTAAAATTCCTCGATCATGCCTCCGAAGGCCGGGTTTTCGACGCCCATGCTTCACGTCGCCGACGTCGCACGCTCCATCCACTTCTACGAGCTGCTGGGGCTTGAACTCATTGACACTGAAGGCCCGGCTGGGCGATTCGGCTGGGCACGCATGCACTGCGAAGGCGGCGCGCTGATGTTCCTGCTGGCCGAGGAGACTGTCGATGCTTCCTCGCAGTCTATCCTGCTTGCCATGTACGCGCCCGATCTACCCGCGCTGCGCGAGCACCTGCTGGCCAACGGCGTGAACGCGCCACCGATCACCTATCCGGAGTACATGCCGAGCGGCCAGATCACGCTCCACGATCCCGATGGCTACATTGTCGGCATCAACCACTGGGGGGATGCGGAGCACGAGGCCTGGTTGAAGAGCGTCGAGCAGAAGAACAAAACCGGATCACTGCTGGTCGCTAGTCGTTAGTCATTACTAATAAGTCGCTAGTTGCTAGTTCGTATTTACGCCGAATCCCAGAATCATGTTGACCTCAACTGCCTGAGTGCCACGGAATGCTGGCGTAAATTTCCAGCCGGGCAAGGCTGCCAGAATTTTAGACTGAAAATCGGCAGCTTCGGACTTTACGACACGCGGGTTCTGGATGACTCCGTTGCGATCGAGTACGCACCGGATGACCAAGTGGGAGCGCTGCACATCTGAGGGGAGTTCCGCGCGCATGGGAGTAGGAGCGGTCAGGTCTTCCGCATAGGATTGGGTTGCGGAAGCCGCATCGGCAAATTGCATGACGACGGTTCCCACCGTCGATGGTATGTAGATGGTGTACACACGATCGCCTTTGAGTGCGCCGTAAAAGTTCAAAGCGCCTCCGGACCGGGGACTGGCAACGACGGTGATTCCGTTACTGGCTTTTCTGGCGATATCGGAGCGGCCAGCAGTAGTTGGCGGAGGAGTGGCGCCAAAACTGGG
>WNGA01010835.1_pt1 | contig 12011 bp, 13 predicted proteins | sample 5400061 | NCBI WGS metagenome assembly WNGA01 (sample SAMN13153366, study PRJNA577476) | soil metagenome | isolation source: 100 cm soil or saprolite under grassland replicate 2 | place: USA:California | collected 2016-06-15
TGGCGGGGCGCTTCAAGGGCCTTTTTCGGGCCGCAGAAATTGTCCAGCGCGTTCTGGGCGGTCAGGTTGGCGGTGCGGAGGGCGTCCTTGCTGCGGCCCTCGAAAAGTTCCGCCCACCAGAGGAAGTGCATGTTGTGCGGATAATACGCGCCCGGATAGAATCCCAACGCACGGCAGTGGCGAATGTAGTTGCGGTCGGCTTTGATGGCCCGCTCGTTGGCGAGAATGGCGTCGTGATACTGCCCCACGCGGACGTAAATGTGAGCCGGCATGTGAACGAGATGTCCGGCGGCGGGCGCAGCTTCGCGCAACCGGTCGGCTGAAGGCAGACCCGCCTCGGGCGTCGGCCCGGCCTCGACGGCGTGGATATAAAAGTGGTTTGCGCCCGGATGATCGGGGTCGCGCGCGATGACGAAGCGGAGAGCGCCGAGGATTTCCTCCGTCTCGGGCTTGGGGGTGCGGTCGCGCGTCCAGTAATCCCACGGCATCGTGTTCATGAGCGATTCGGCGAAGAGCGTCTGCGCGTCGAGGTCGTCCGGGTATTGCTTTGCCAACCCTCGCATGGCGTCGGCGAACGCCTTGTCGAGCGCGAGGCGGTCGTCCTTGTGCACCGGCTGGTAACGCTTTTCCAACGCGCTGATGTAAGCCTGCTCCTTCGCGGAGGCGCGCGCTTTGTTGGCCACCGCCAGTTGCAGCGCGGCCCACGCACCGGCTGTGTCGTTCGAATCCATCGGCTTGTTGACGTGCGGTCCGAAGGCGTAAGCCGCGCCCCAATGGGCCATCGCGCACTGCGGATCGAGATGGGCGGCAGACCGGAACGAACGGATGGCTTCCTTGTGATTGAACCCGAAGAGCAGGCGCATCCCCTGGTCGAAGTAGCGCTGGGCATCCTTGGACTGCGTGTTGATGGGATGGTGCAAGTCGCCAAGACCCTCAAGAAAAGGGCCGGGAAGTTTCTCCGCGGCAGTCGCGGTCACAGCGAGGGCGGAAACGAGAATGGATGAAAGAATGCAAGTGTTCATTGGTCGTTGAATGGTTTCGAGTTCACGAATGGTCCTGCGATTGGGCGATGAACCGACCGAGCTTGTCCGGATCGAGCCGGCCGTCACAGCGCACACCGCTGCACACGTCGAGTCCGAACGGGCGCACGGCATCGAAGGCTTGTCGCACGTTTTCAGCCTTCAATCCGCCCGCCAGGAACACAGGAACAGCGGCTTGCCCGGCGATGCGGCGGCTCAGACTCCAATCATGGGTGCGGCCAGTGCCGCCGAGTTCCTTCACCGCCGCCGTGGGATTGCCGGAGTCCAACAGCAGCGCATCGACGTGACGGGCCGCTTCGAGCGCCTCGGCCACTGACCGCTCGCCGGTCACGTGGATGACCTGCACCAGGCCGACGCCCGGCAATGCCTCGCGCAGCGCAGCGTAGGCGCCTTCGCTCAAACGGTCACAGATTTGAATCGTGTTGGTCCGGCACCGGCGATGTTGCGCAATGATTTCGATGGCAGTCTGCTTGCTGGTCAACAGGAAAGTCGGAATGCTTGGCAGGATCGACGCGGCGATTTTGGCGATGAGTTCCTCCGAAATAACGCCCGGCCCGCTCGGCATCTCGGAAACCAGCCCAAGGGCCGAGGCGCCCGCCGAAATGGCCATGCGGGCTTCCGCAACGCTCTGGATGCAGCAGACTTTGACGGGCGGACATTTCGTGAATCGTGCGGCGAAAGGGCCTGCCCCGGCGACCGTCAGTTTCATGGGCGGGGTTGTAGCAAAGGATCTCCAGTAGGTCCATCAATAGCCGCCCGAACCGAGAGATGGCTGCGTGCCGGCGCGCGAAGCGCCGGATTTTTCCGCGGCTTCGCGGCGGCGGTACTCGTCAAGCATCGCGGCAGTGGCCGTGGCCCCGCAACGACTGGCGCCGAGATCACGCACGAGGATCAGCACGTCGAGATCCCGGACTCCGCCGGCCGCCTTGAGCTGCACCTTGGGCGAACAAGCCGCCCGCATGAGCTTGAGGTCGTGCTCGGTGGCGCCCTTGTAGGAATACTTGCCGTCGGCGCCTTTGACGAAACCGTAACCGGTCGAAGTCTTCACCCAGTCGGCGCCGGCGCGCTCGGAGATCTCGCAGAGCTTCCGCTTGAAGTCGTCGCTGCCGAGGCCCGCGCCGCCGTTGGCAAGGTAGTCGTTCTCAAAAATCACTTTCACCTTCGCGCCGTGCTTGTGGGCTTCGTCGCAGACGGCGCGAATGTCGCGCTCGACGTAGTCCCAGTCGCCGCTCAGGGCCTTGCCGAGATTGATGACCATGTCGATTTCGGCGGCGCCGTCGCGGCAGGCCAGCTCGGTCTCGTAGCGTTTGGATTCCGTGCACGAGTTGCCGTGCGGAAAGCCGATGACGCAGCCGACGAGCACGCCGGTGCCGCGCAGCAACTCCGCGGCGCGCGTCACGGCGTAAGGCTTGATACAGACCGAAGCGACGCCGTACGCAGCAGCCAGCTTGCAACCCTGCTCAAGCTCCTGGTCGGTCATCGTGGGGTGCAGCAGCGAGTGGTCGATCATCTTCGCGAGATGAGCGTACGAGTATTTCACGCCCGCCAAATTGGCGGACGGCTCGGCAAATTGGCGAGAATTTTCTTTGCGAAGACTGACACTTCACCGCATTCCCTCCCGTTCCTGCGGCGGGGCACTTCCGGTTGGGCGCATCCCGACGCTGCCCCCGGGGCGCGGCCTTCAGGCCGCTTCAGCGTCCGAGCGGCATGGACGTAACGATTGGCCTGTCGGCTTAGGTACGATGAAGCGGCGTGAACGCCGCGCTCCGACCTGCTTTCAGTCGGGGGCAGTGCCCGGATGCGCCCCTTCCGATTGCAACGGGTTCATCGGGGTTGCAGGTTGGGCGAATCGAGGCCACGCTGAACCGGGATCCGCGAAGCCTGGATACGGATCGGTCCGACGATTGCGACTGCCATGAACGCACCACCCCCCTCGAAGAACGAGCGCGACCTTCTCTTTGTGGTGAAGCTGGCCAGCGCACTGGGCATGGGCACCCTGGCGGGATTCCTCTACTCGCTGAAGGACGTGCACCCAAATCTCCGCCTGGAGTTCGGCGCCGGCGCGGTGCTTGTCGCGGTGGCGACCGCAATCGCTTCGTGGATTTTTTGCGGCGTCATGGCGCGCGCGGACGTGGAAGGCCGCCCGACGTTCGCGCGGCGCCGGTTTTTCATCCGCTGGCTGATCTTCTTCGGGAGCGCCAGCACGCTTGGGACTCTGTTCGCATTTGCCTACTCGCTGCGCAATGTTTCATCCGCCGGCCGGCGCGACGTCGTCGAGGGAACGGTGCTGGCGGTGGTGGTCATCGCCGCCGGCGGCTTCCTCATCCGGAAAGCGTTCCGTTTCTTCGAGGAGCAGGACAAGGCCGCGCTTGAGGAGCAGCGCCGTCACGATGAAGAGGCTGACGACTAATGCGCGCTTTGGGCTTTGTGCTTGAGCGCCGCCCAAGGGCGCGACTAAGAACGGGCAGTGAATCGCACCATGCCATTTCGACTCGGCATCCTCGGTTCGGGCAAAGGCTCGAACATGGTGGCCATTGCGGAAGCCATCCGCGCCGGAACGGTGATGGCGGAGATTGCCGTCGTGCTCAGCGACGTGCCCGACGCAGGCATCCTGGAGCGGGCCCGCGAGCTGGGCTTGAAGGCGGAGTTCATCGCGCCGGGCCGGTTCAGGACAAAACTCGACGACGAAGCGGAGCAAGCCTATGTGAAACGGCTTACCGAGGCGCAGGCCGATTTGATCGTGCTGGCTGGGTTCATGAGGATTTTGAAGGGCGAATTCCTCCGCGCGTTCGCCAACCGCGTGATCAACATCCACCCTTCGCTGCTCCCGGCGTTCCCCGGATTGGAAGCCTGGCAACAGGCGCTCGACTACGGCGTGAAGGTCACAGGCTGCACGGTGCATTTCGTCGACCAGGGAGTCGACAGCGGGCCAATCCTGGCGCAGGAAACGGTGCCGGTACTGGCAGGCGACACCGCGGCGACGTTACACGAGCGGATTCAGGAGTCGGAACGGCGGCTCTATCCGCGGGTCGTCGGCGCGCTGGCCGAGGGGCGGATAGCGTTGAAGGGCCGGCAGTGCGTGTGGGGTTGAGTAGAGGGACTGGAGTGATGGGGAGATGGAGTATTGGAATGGCGGGGTGATGGAGTAACGGGGTACTGAGATGCAAACGCGCAGACTCCCCTGGCTGGACGCGGCTCGCTCGGTCCGGCAATTTCATAACCGCCATGAAACAGCCACAGCCTGTAGCCGCCGACGTGAGGAGGCGGATTCGTTCCCACCGTTGGCACATCCGCCTCCTCACGTCGGCGGCTACTTCGGGTCTGAAATATCCAGGTCAGGCGCTGAGCGTCGGTGCCGCAAAAGCCATGCCGTGCGCGTCGGCCACGGCTTTGCAAGTGACTTTGCCGTTCTGGACGTTGATCCCGCCCCGCAATGCGGGCTGGCGTTCGCAGGCTTCCTTCAAGCCGGAATCGGCCAGCAGTTCGATGTAGCGATAGGTCACGTTCGTCAGCGCCTGAGTCGCGGTACGCGCGTAGGCCGCCGGCATGTTCGCCACGCAGTAATGGGTCACGCCTTCCTCGACAAATACCGGATCGTGATGAGTCGTTGGCCTTGATGTCTCGGCGCAGCCTCCCTGGTCGATGGCGATGTCCACCACCACGCTGCCGGGCCGCATCTGGCGCAGCATCTCGCGTCGGATGAGCTTCGGGGCCTTGGCGCCCGGTAGAAGCACCGCGCCGATGAGCAGGTCCACGTTTGGAAGAAGATCCATCAGGTGCGCATCGTTCGAGTACAAGGTGTGGGCCGTGTGAAGGGTGATGTCCAGAAAGCGCATGCGCTCCAGATCCACTTCGAGGATCGTGGTGTCTGCTCCCAAGCCCGTGGCCATGCGCGCGGCGTTGATGCCCGCCACCCCGCCGCCCAGCACGACAACGCGGCCCGGCAGGACTCCCGGCACGCCGCCGAGCAGTGTGCCGCTCCCGCCGAAATGCTTGGCCAGGAAGTAACCGCCGACCAGCACGCTCATACGCCCGGCGATCTCGCTCATCGGCTCGAGCAACGGCAGGCGGCGATTCACTTCGATGGTTTCGTAGGCCAGGGCCGTCGCGCCGGACTTCAGCAGTCCTTCGGTCAGCGCGCGGTTGGCGGCCAGGTGCAAATAAGTGAAGAGCATCTGGCCAGGCCGCAACAGCGCGTATTCGGCCGGCTGCGGCTCTTTGACCTTCACGATCAAGTCGGCCTTTTGGAAGAGCGGGGCGTGGCCGGTCCACACGCTGGCGCCGGCCTTCTCGTATTCGGCATCGGAGTAGCCGGCGCCGGCGCCGGCCCCGCGCTCGATGAGCACCTGGTGGCCGCGTTGGACGAGTTGATACGCCGCGCTGGGCAGCAGCGCCACGCGGTATTCCTGTTCTTTGATTTCCCGGGGGACGGCGATGATCATTTGCGGTGTTGATTGAGGGCGGACTCTAGCGGCGGGTCGATGTCTGCGCAAACCCGCAAACTCGCCGTGAGGCGCTTAATTCCACACTTTGCAAAGTGTGAAAGTTCACCCAGGTCTCGGCGAACCGGGAGCAAACACGCACCGCAAACTCGACTCCGCAAACTCGACTTGAGCCTGGCATCGACCGCTGGCATCCTGCGCCCCCATGAATCGCATCGCGGAACGCTTCGCGCGTCTCCGAGAAAAGAAGCAAAAGGGCTTCATCGTTTACATCGGGGCGGGCGATCCGAACCTCGAAGCGACCCGCGAGTTGGCGCTGGCCTTCGATATGGCCGGCGTCGATGTGCTGGAACTGGGCGTGCCGTTCAGCGACCCGCTGGCCGACGGCCTCGTGAACCAGCTCGCAGCCCAACGCGGTCTGGAGTCCGGCACCACGCCGCCCAGGGTGCTGGAAACTGTCGCCGCCATCCGCAAGTCTTCCAGTATCCCGGTTGTCCTTTACATCTACTACAACCTGGTCCACCACCACGGCCTGGCGAAATTCATTGCGGAGACGGCGCGGGCGGGGGTCGACGGGTTGCTGGTCCTCGATCTGCCGCCGGAGGAATCCGGGAATTATGAGGCTCTCATGCGCGAGGCAGGCTTGAGCGTTATTTATCTGGTCGCACCGACGACACCCGACGATCGCATCGAACTCATCTGCAAACGCGCCAGTGGATTCGTCTATTATGTATCGCGCGAAGGGGTCACAGGGATGCAGGCCAAGCTCTCCGAAACCATCGGCCTGATGACCGCGAAGATCCGCAAGCACACCTCATTGCCCATCGCGGTCGGCTTCGGCATCTCGAACCCCGAACAGGCGCGCCTGGTGGCCGCAAACGCAGAAGCCGTCGTGGTCGGCAGCGCGGTGGTGGACCAGATTGCGACGCATGGGAAAAGCTCGGATCTGGTCCCGCGAGTCACCGCGTTCGTGAAGGCCCTTGTGAATGCAGTCAAGGCCTAGCGACTATGCCCATCGACGCGCAGACAGCCATTCTCAGCTTCATCCAGCTTCGGATCATGGAGACCTACGACGGCCCGGCGGAAGATGTGTTACAAGCGGCGAAGGAACTAGGGGTCGGCGACGGCGCAGCTGTGATGGATATTGAATCTGAATGGCCGCCTTGGGACGAGCATCCCGGACCTACGGGAGTATTCCTGATGGAACGCCAGGTCGTGGGTAAGGACAAGACCGGAAATGATTGGTTCGTAGGACTTTCTCCACAGCAGAACTGACGCGTGACCGCTAAAGCCAGGCCAGAGGACACGCACGACGAGCGAGGAGAGAGAGCTCGGATTGACCGGGCGACGGGGCGGCAACCCGGCCGACGAACAGGTTTGACTTTGACGGGAGCAATCGCGTGATTAGATTCATTGCATGTCAACGCAGGTGACACTCGACGTGCCTGATGAAGCGATGGCCGCCCTTGCTGTCAGCCCCGATGCATTCCCGCGTGAGTTATTTGAGGCCGCGGTCGTTAGGTGGTTCGAAGAAGGACGATTGTCGCAAGGCCAGTCCGCCGAAATGCTTTGCCTGTCCCGAGGCCAGTTTCTAGATGTGCTCTCGCAGCACCGAGTGCCCGCCGTCCAAATGACAATCGAGGAACTGGAGGAGGAGTTTCGGCGTGGCTGACCGCTGGGTCTTGAATGCCTCGCCGGTGATTCTTCTGGCCAAAGCCGCAGTCATCCATCTCGTCCCGCGACTTTGCGAGGAATTGGTCATTCCTGCCGGAGTAATCTCCGAGGTTCGCTCCGGCGTCGCCGCAGATGCAGGCCGGAGCTGGCTGGCCGGAGCAGGCTCGCAATTCGTGCAAACGGCCCCGCCCATTCCCGCGGCGCTTGCGAATTGGCATGGCGGTGCAGGTGAGGCCGAGGTCATGGCCTGGGCGATGGCGAAACCGGGCTTCACGGCGGTGTTGGACGATCTCAAGGCCAGAAACAAGGCGAGGACTTTGGGTGTGGCCGTGATCGGGACCGTCGGAATCATTCTCCGGGCAAAACAGCAGGGCGTGATTCCCTCGGTCAGGCCCGTGTTGGACAAGCTTCGCGGCGCAGGGGCTCACCTGAGCGATTTCCTCATCACCCGCGCGATTCAATTGGCCAATGAGCGTTAGGCGACAACGGACATTTACCCCATGAAAGCCACCTCCAACACCAACGACCGATTCGTCATCATCATGGCCGGCGGACGCGGCGAGCGTTTCTGGCCCGTCAGCCGCCAGGCCACGCCCAAGCAGCTCCTGACCCTGCTGGGCACACGCTCCTTCCTCCAGCAGGCCGTCGATCGCGTGTTACCGCTGGCGCCGGCCAAAAACATCCTCATCATCACCAACGAAGCGCAGGCCGCCGCGGTAAGGAAACAGCTTCCCAAGCTGCCGAAGGAAAACATCGTTGCCGAGCCGTGTGGGCGCGACACGTGTGCTGCCGTCACGCTTGGCGCGGCGCTGGTCGGCGCCCGTTCCACCACCGGCGTCATGGCCGTGCTGCCGGCGGACCACATCATTCCCGACGAGAAAGGGTTTCAGCAAGTGCTGGCCGACTCCTTCGACCTGGCCAGCCGCGGCCAGTGCATCGTCACCATCGGCATCAAACCCACGGAACCGAACACGGGTTACGGATACATTCACGTCGGCGAGCCGTTGCCCCCGCCCAGCGGTGTGAAGAGGTACAAAACACCCTTCTGCAAAGCGGAACGCTTCGTCGAGAAGCCGAATCTAGAAAGGGCCGTGGAATATCTGAACAGCGGCCATTACCGCTGGAACGCGGGCATGTTCATCTGGAGTTTCGTTACCATCACGAACGGCCTGGAGATGCATCAGAAGGAAATGGCCGACGCCTGCCGCCGCTGGTTTAAGGCCGCGTGGACACCGAAGCTGGCGAAGGTGCTGGCCAGGGAGTATCCCGAGGTCCGAAAGATCTCCATCGACTTCGCGCTCCTGGAGCACGCGCAGAACGTGATCGTGGCCGCGGCCGATTTGGAATGGGACGACCTCGGCTCATGGACCGCGCTGGCCCGGCACGTCAAGGCCGACGCCGAGGGCAACTGCGCCGTCGCCGACTTCATCCACGTCGACGCGGCCCGGAACGTCGTTTACGATGCGCGCACGAAGAACCGCGCGCCCATTGCCGTGGTCGGCCTGCGCGATGCCATCATCGTCATGGCCGACGACGCCACGCTCGTGGCGCACAAAAGCCAGGCGCAAAAGGTGAAGGAGCTGGTGAACCGGCTGGCAGCGGAGGCGAAATATAAGAAGCTGGTTTGAGTCCCGAAGCGAATGTGTGATGCGTGATGCGTGAAACGTGAAACGTGAAACGTAAAATGTAAGTTAAAAGCCGAGGAGCTTTCCGGCCTGGTAAGTCACGAACGCCAACACCCAGGCCAATGCGCCCATGTAGACCCATTGGAAGATTGGCCACTTCCACGAGTTGGTCTCGCGGCGGACGATCGCCACGGTGCTGACGCACTGCAGGGCGAAGACGTAAAAAACCATCAGCGTGACCGCGACGAGCGGGGAATAGACGGGCGTGCCGTCCGGCCGCATTTCCTGGCGCATGAGCGTGGCCAGTCGCGTGGTCGCTGCTTCGGATTTGTCGTAGTCGCCGAGATTGTAGACGACGGCCATCGTGCTGACGAAGACTTCGCGCGCCGCGAAGGAAGCCACAATACCGATGCCCATCTTCCAGTCAAAGCCAAGCGGGGCGATGGCCGGCTCAATGAGCCGGCCCAGGCGGCCGGCGTAACTGTGGCGAAGACGCCGGCCGGCTTCGGCCTTGTCGAGCGCGGAAAGTTCGTCTTGGACCAAGGAATCCTGCTTCGTCTCCTTCGTGAGGCGTTGTTCAGCGGCGGCACGCTGTGCGGCAAAGCGTTGTTCAGCGGCCTTGTCCTTTGGGTACGTCGCGAGCGCCCACAGGAGAATATTGATGCCGAGAATCACCGTGCCGGCGCGGCGCAGGAACAGCTTTGAACGGTCCCACATGTGGCGCAGCACGACGTGCGGCACGGGCCGCTTGTAGGGCGGCAGTTCCATGATGAGCATCGGCGTCGGGCTTTTCAGCAGTGTCTTCTTGAACAGCCACGCCATCAGCAGCGCCACCAGGATGCCAAGCAGATACATCGAGAGCATCGTGATGCCGGAGAGGTTCCAAAAGCCGAGCAGTTTCTTGTCCGGAATCGTCGCCGCGATCAGCACCGTGTAAACCGGCAGCCGCGCCGAACAACTCATCAACGGCGCGACGAGAATCGTCACGAGCCGGTCCTTGGGCGACTCAATCGTGCGCGTGGCCATGATGCCGGGAATCGCGCACGCGAAGGAACTGAGCATCGGGATGAAGCTCTTGCCGTGCAGGCCCACCTTGCTCATCAGCCGATCCATCAGGAACGCCGCGCGCGCCATGTAACCGCTATCTTCGAGCAGGCTGATGAACAGGAAGAGGAGCAGAATTTGTGGCAGAAAAACAATCACGGCGCCGACGCCTTTGATAACGCCGGAGACGAGCAGCGTGTTGAGCGCGCCGGGCGGCAGCAGCGTCGCGACCCAGCCGCCGAGCGCGTCCACGCCGCTGGACAGCCAGTCCATCGGGTGCTTCGCGAACGTGAAGATGCTCTGAAACAACAGCGCCATGAGGACGATAAAAATCGCCACGCCCCAGATTTTGTGCGTCAGCACGCGGTCCATCCGGTCGCTCAAGGATTCCTTCGGCCCACCCTTGCGGGTCGTCACGTTGTCCTCGATCTCCGCGATGCGGGCGTAGCGTGACTCGATGGCGACACTGCGCCAGTCCACTCGCTGGGATTCGAGGCGTTCGCGCGCAGCGACGACGGCGGCGCGGATCGCTTCGGGATAATGCGCGCCGCTGAGTGGAAGAAATTTTTCGTCGCTGAGAACGAGCAATGCTTCGACGCGCGATTGGAAGCAGCTCTCCGGAAACGCACGGATGAGCGAGCCGGCGAGCGTGGTGATTTCGGCCGTCAACGGCCCGGGCAGCGTGCAGAAGTGACGTGGCAGGACCGGCGTCCGGGTTCTCGCGCCGGTGGAAAGGATTTTCCTGCGCAGCTCATCCACGCCTTCGCCGCGGCTTGCGACGATCGGAAAGACCGGCACGCCGAGCTTCTGCTCCAGCGATGCCGCGTCGATCTCGTGCCCGTTGTCGCGCGCCACGTCCACCATGTTCAAGGCGACGAGCGTCGGGTAGCCGAGTTCGATGACCTGGGTGGCGAAATAGAGATTGCGCTGGAGGTTCGAGCCATCGACGACGACCACGACGAGGTCCGGCGGCGGCACGCCCGCCACGCGATGGAACAGCACGTCGCGGGCGATTTGTTCGTCGAGCGATTGCGGACTGAGACTGTAGGTGCCGGGAAGGTCGAGCACAGTCACGCCCGGTTCCCTGGGCGCGTGGAGCAGACGGCCCTCCTTGCGCTCGACCGTCACGCCGGGGTAATTGCCGACTTTGGCGCGCAGGCCCGTGAGGGCATTGAAGAGAGTCGTCTTGCCGCAGTTTGGATTTCCGCAAAGGACGACCTGGAGCGGGCGGGCGGGCGCCGAAGCTTTTTTGCCTGAAACTGCCGTGTTGCTCGCGCCGTCGCTCATCCTGAGGCTTTGGTCTCCTTCGCGGCTCGCGGTTATTCGCGAGGCCGCACCCAGATTTGCTCAGCCTCGTGCTTGCGGAGCGTCAAGTGGTATCCGCGCACCTTGATTTCGACGGGATCCCCAAGCGGCGCGAATCGGACTAGTTCGATGGGCGTGCCGACCAGCAGGCCCATCTCGAGCAGGCGGCCGCGAGATTCGGCCGGCACGCGGATATCGCAAACGGTGGCGGCGGCGCCGGCCTGAAGCGCGGCCAGCGGAAGGGGCTCGGCGGGCATATCACGCCAGCTCGAATGCCGGCGGGGCCGGGGACAGGGGCTGAACGAGGATGGTTTCGGCCAGTTGCGTACTGATGCCCAGCCGGGCATTGCAAATCTGGCAGATGACGTTGTCCTGGCGGCTGACGAGCCGGATCTCCTGTTCCTCGCAGAAGCCCATTTCCCGCAATCGATGGGTGACTTCCGGCGCCGCAGCCAGGTGCTTGATGCGCGCGGTGGCGCCCGCCTGGATTTGATTCAACGGGCAGAGCTCGGGCTGCGGGCATCCAGGGGCGGCACCGCATTTTGGCATCGAGTTGTTCAAGCCGGAGAAAAGTACGTTAGTTGAGACTGAGTTGCAAGAGGCTTTTCCGGTCAACACGTCGCGCTCCCTCTTTCCATGTACTTGGTAGGGCCGACCTGCCGGTCGGCCTGGACGCAAGGCAGCGCGTCCCTGCCGCGGTTCAGGGGTTCCACGCGCGAAGATTTGCTTGGGAGAATTCTCTCGCCTCAAAGGGGGTTGGGGTGAGGGCTGAGTCCGTACCTTGACCGTGCCCTGCAACAAAGGGGATGCGCCCAGCAGGCATTCACGCGTTGTGCAAGAGTTGGTCGAACCGCGCAAACTGTTTCTCCCACTCCGGCGCC
>WNGA01046963.1_pt1 | contig 12011 bp, 12 predicted proteins | sample 5400061 | NCBI WGS metagenome assembly WNGA01 (sample SAMN13153366, study PRJNA577476) | soil metagenome | isolation source: 100 cm soil or saprolite under grassland replicate 2 | place: USA:California | collected 2016-06-15
CGTAGACTTGGATATCTCGTATTTCAAGCCAAGCTACGTGAGGGTGAGAATATTCGCTGAAACGGGGCTGGTTGAAGATTTCAGAGTCACATTGGGCCCGCTCTTGTAGAGTCTCATCGTCTTCGTCCTCTAGGAGAGGTACAAACCTGAAGATGGAATCGGGCTTCGCGTTTGGATAGTTACAGTTCTACAAGCGCGTGGTAGCTTGCTGAGCCTAGTTACTATTCCTTCCGAGTCCGGTGGCGATGAACTCGGCCTTGGAGAATCTTGCAGGGTCGAAGACTCGTCTTGCATCTAATATCCGTGCTCTTCCCCCCATCAACGTTGTCAGTTCGTCGCTGTCGAGGTCTTGGAATTCTCGCCAGGCGGTCATGATGATCACAAGGTCGCTACCTTTTACACAAGCCTTGGCGTTCGGGGAATAGGATATGATTGGGCCAAGTTCCCTCTTAGCTCCCTCCATTGCCATAGGGTCGTAGGCTCTAACCACCGCCCCCTTATCGACGAGCTTTCTGATCAGCGGGAAGGTGCGCGACGCGCGGACATCGTCGGTGTTGGGGTTGAAGGCTAGGCCGAGGACGGCGATCCTCTTTCCTTGGACCCGCCCCAGCATCTTCTCCGCCTGTGAGACCACATTGTCGGGCTGTGTCTCATTGACCTCAAGAGCAGACTCGAGGATTGATGGTTCCACGCCCAGTCTTTTCGCATATTCGACCAAGGCTTTTACGTCCTTTGGGAAGCAGGATCCTCCGAAACCAGGTCCGGCCTGGAGGAATAGAGGTCCGATCCTCGGATCGAGTCCCATCCCTCTAGCAACATCGTTTACGTCGCTTCCTGGAATCTTTTCGCAGATCCTAGCTATCAGATTGATGAAGCTGATCTTCGTTGCTAGGAATGCATTGCTAGAGTATTTTATCAGCTCCGCCGTATCAGCAGATGTCTCCACCACCGGAGGCATCTGTTCCCCGTAGAACGATCTGTAGAATGATAGAACTTGATCGCGAGAGTACTGATCGATGGGCCCTATCACTATTCTACTCGGCTTTAGTGTGTCCCGGATTGCCTGACCCTCCCGGAGGAATTCCGGGTTGGAACATAGGCCAAAGCCTTCGCCGCACGTCTTGCCTGAAGATTGTTCGAGTATGGGTTTAACGACGCTTCTTGTAGTGCCTGGGATGACGGTGCTCTTCACGATGACAGTAGTCCGTCTGCTGGAGCCTGCGATGGCCTCGCCTATCGACCGAGATGCAGACCTTACTTGGGAGAGGTCGATTTCGCCGGACATGCTGCTCGGGGTCCCTACGGTTATGAAAACGATGTCGGATTCAGAAACAGAGCTATGGCTCGTCGTGCATTCTAGTCTTCCATTCGGAACGTGCTCTTCTAGAAGTGGTTGGAGACCCGTCTCTAGGAACGGGGCCTTTGCTTGTCCAATGAGCCCTACCTTGGCCGGGTCCAGATCGATGCCGGTTACATGAAATTTCGATGCGAGGCACGCGGCCGTTGACAACCCTACGTATCCGAGCCCGACGATTACTATTCGCGCTTCGTCGGCCTCTGCTGGTATCATAATTCCTTTCGCAAGGGAATGGTTTCTTTGGGTTCGGAGGCCGATAACGCCGGCGTGTCCAAGTCCATCCGGAGACTTTCTTTTGTTGCTTTGGCGTCGACATACCCAAGTGAGAGCCTTAGAGCTTCCACCATCGTCTCAGGGGTACCCATGTCCAGCCTGAGTTCGTCGGTCCTTAGCTTCACCCCGATGACTGTTCTTCCTTCGGTGACGAGCTTCTGAATTGCATCTGTTAGTTGTAGTTCGCCATTCTTGCCGGGCTCTGTCTCGGACAGTGCGTTGAAGATTTCTTCCGTGAAGACATAGAGCGGCATTATGGCGATGTTCGTCTTGGGCTCCTCAGGCTTTTCCTCGGTAGCTGTTATCCTCAGCACTCCCTCCTCAAGCGGGGAGCCCTGAACGACTCCGTACTGTCTCGGGTCGGGGACTTCGTGAAGGAGAATCGTTGCTGACGCCTGATATTTTTGGTGCATCAGGACCAGCCGTCGCAGATGTTCTTCTCCCTCCGATAGAATGAAGGTATCCCCAGCCTGGACGATGAATGTCCCCTTCACAAAGGGTCGACCGAGGAGGACCGCATCCCCGAATCCAAGAGATTCGGGCTGGTTGAGGAAGACGATGTTCGAGGATCTTATCTTCTCGTAAAAGCGAGACAAGCATTCGGGATCCCGGCCCTTTTCTTTCAAGAACGCGGAGAAACCGGGGTCCGGGGAAAAGTGATCCTCGATAGCCCTCTTTCCTCTTCCGACGACGAAGTAAAAGTCTCTCACACCGAGGCTGTGAAGCTGCTCGAAAATGGCCTGAACCAGCGGCTTCAGCTCGAGGCTGTGACTTCCATTGTAAGTAATGATCGGGAACATCTCTTTGGGTATCTCCTTCGAGAAGGGAAGCATTCTGAACCCAATCCCGCCAGCAGTTATGACGCCTTTGCATTCACTGAATCCGTTTACCGAACTTTTCTTCATGTTGGCGTCTAACGCGCATCACCTCGTCAACCCGTAACCGCATGCATTCACACCCGCAGCCAGCATCATGTTGAGTCCATGACTTTTCTCCTGGGCCCTACCTATCCAACGATATATTCCTGCAGAGACAGACGGAGATGGAGAGGCATAACAACTAGCCGAGCAGAAAACTGCTGATCCAGCTATAAAGGGTGGCGGTTCATTTGTGTTTGCACCCGACCATCTATCTTCAGATGTACGCATATTGCAATTGTACACGTGATGAATATAACGGCCTCACGGGACTAGAGATGCAGACCATGTCTTTTGACCTGACATTCTGCCGCCACCTCCAGGGGTTTGTTACGGACCATGAGATCCCTGATGATGCCTGCACAAAGGGGGCTGAAGAGGATCTCTAGGGTTCTGATCACAGGCGGGAACGGGTTGATTGGAAGCCACCTTGCTGAAAAACTCGAGGATGCAGGTGACTCGGTTACACTACTTGACCTGAAGTTTAACTCCAACACTCAATCTCTAAACTGCGAGAAGCTTCACGGGGACATCAGAGACTACCCGACCGTAAGAAAGGCGGTCGACGGGAAGGACGCGGTCTTCCATTTTGGAGCAGTCTCTCGGGTCGCGTGGGGGCAGGAGGACCCGTTCAACTGCTGGTTGACCAATCAAATGGGCACTCTCAACGTTCTGGAGGCTTGCAGGAAAGCTGACTCTAGACCGGTGCTGTTGGAAGCATCCAGCCGGGAAGTGTATGGGGAACCGCTCTACCTTCCAGTGGGCGAGGATCATCCGAAGAATCCAAAGTCAGTCTACGGGGTAACCAAGCTCTCGGCGGAGAGAGCCTGTCTCTCCTACTCAGACGAGTCCAACATCGCCCGCCCGGTCAACTGTGTGATTATGCGCTTCTCGAATGTCTACGGTAGCGAGAGAGACCTTCCGGAGAGAGTAGTGCCCAAGTTCATGAACAAGGCTCTCCGAGGCGAAGATCTCGCATTGTACGGGGGCGAACAAATCCTAGATTTCACGTTCATCGATGACACGGTTTCCGGTATAATGAAAGCATACTCTGCGTCGTTGAAAAGCGATGCTGGCATATTTGGGGAAGCTTTCCATTTCGTTACGGGAAGAGGCGTATCGGTTTCAGAGCTTGCACGCATGATAATCGACATTGTCGGTTCGGGATCCAAAATCATACATGAGCCCTCCAACTCGTTTGAGGTTCGAAAGTTCATTGGCGACCCCTTCAAAGCAGAGAAAATACTGGGCTACAAGCCAACAGTAAATCTTGAACACGGGCTCAGAGCGCTGATGGATAGAATGGTGCCAACCATTGTCGCAAGGTGAAGCATTCGTCGTGAACAAAAGATTCCGCGACGCCTTTCCGATCTGGCGAGCTTGAATCTCGTGCAAGTAACAGAACAGACTTCGAAGCAGCGGAGTCGCATTGTAGAGCGTCCGAGAGTCAGAGGGAAGTTTCTCTTTGTCGGTGATGAGAAGTTCTGGGTTAGGGGTGTGAGTTATGGCACCTTCTTAGTAGACGAAGACGGAAACGAGCAGCTGACTCCCGAGGTTGTGAAGAGGGACTTCTCCTGCATGGCGGAGAACGGGTTCAACGTGGTAAGAGTTCACACATGCCCTCCAAGGTGGGTCTTGGACGCGGCAATGGAGGAGGGACTCTGGGTTATGGTTGGACTCAACTGGGGGGAGCGGATGTCGTTCATAGACGAGCCTAGAAAGCCTCAGGAGATCGAGGAGCGGGTCAGAAGATGGGTACGCCGCTGGCGATAGCCCGCTGGACCGGGAGGCGTAGAGTGGAAAAATTCATCGAGCGTCTTTATAGAGCGGCGAAGGAGGAAGACCCAGATTCTCTCGTCACGTATGTGAACTACCCGTCCACCGAGTACTTGCGACTACCCTTTCTAGATTTTATATCGTTCAACGTCTACCTAGAGTCAAGACAAGACTTCGATAAGTACATCCCGAGGCTGCACAGTCTAAGCGAGGATCGGCCTGTACTGATCAGTGAGATAGGACTGGACGGGCTTCGAAATGGTGAGGAGAAACAGGCTGAGACCTTGGATTGGCAGGTCCGGTCAATCTTCAGGAATGGTTGCTGTGGGGTCGTAGTCTTTCAATGGACGGATGAGTGGTACCATGGGACGGTTCCGGTCGAGGATTGGAAGTTTGGACTGACCACACGCGAGAGAACAGCCAAGCCGGCCCTCCACGCGGTTAGGAGAGCGTTCTACGAAACGCCCTTTCCAGAAAATGGTGTGCGCTGGCCGAAAATCTCAGTAGTGGTCTGCAGCTTCAATGGAGCATCAACGATCCGTGAAACTCTGGATGGCTTGCAGCGGCTCGACTATCCCGAATATGAGGTGATCGTCATAAACGATGGATCCAAAGACTCGACCCCGGATATCGTATCAGACTACCCGGTTCGTCTCATCAACACTGAGAATCGCGGGCTCAGCGAAGCACGCAACACAGGAATAAGTGTGGCCAATGGGGAGATCATAGCGTTCATCGACGACGATGCCTATCCAGACATTCACTGGCTCAGATTTCTCGCCTTGTCTATGATGGATGGAAGATATGTCGGGGTTGGAGGGCCGAACCTCCCGGCACCGAATGACGGGTGGAAGGCCGAGGCCATTGCCAACGCGCCGGGACCCAACCCGGTTCTGCTCTCCGACACTGTCGCAGAACACATCCCCGGATGCAACATGGCTTTTAGAAAAGCGCATTTAGAGGCGATCAATGGGTTCGACCCCACATTCCGAGTCGCAGGCGATGACGTGGACCTTTGCTGGCGACTCCGAGAACCGGGAGGAATAATCGGGTTTGCGCCTGCAGCAGTAGTCTGGCATCACCGTCGAAAATCAGTCTACAAGTACTGGTGGCAACAAGTGGGCTACGGTAGAGCAGAGGCTCTACTGGAGCGAAAATGGCCTGAGAAGTACAATCTGTTCGGACAGTTGAATTGGCGCGGCCGCATCTACGGCAGAGGCGTTTCGCTAGATTTCTCGTCGCTTGGAGGGAGGATCTACCATGGCGTCTGGGGGGCCGCGCCTTTCCAATCATTGTACGGGTCTTTCAGCTCTCTTTGGTCGCTCGTCCTGATGCCGGAATGGTATCTGGTCATAGCGGGTCTTGCGGTGATTTTGGTCCTTAGCATCGGTTGGGGCCCGGTAGTGATACTCGGGACAGTGCTCTCTTCGGTCGTTGCGTTACCCGCGGCCCTGGCCACTATGAACGCGAGGGCTGACCCCATGGCGCAGACGTGGGACTAAAGCTCGAGGCAGCTTCCTTCCTTCAACGATGACGCTATGGCGTGATACGAGGGAAGCGCCAGAGATTATGCTGGGAGAGCTGCAAAAAATGATCCAAGAAGCCGGGTCAGTAGTGAGAATAGGGGGCAACTATGACTCCTGGGATCTTGAGGTAAGGGGAGGACTACTCGGCGGAAGCCAACTCCTAATCGCAACGGAAGAATACCCCTCCGGAAAGCAGCTGCTCCGGTTCCGAATCACTCCTAAATATTCTGGTCTTGGGCTGGCTGTCTCTGCTCCCCTTGTAGTAATGTCGATCGCAGCTGGTCTGTCCAACGCCTGGATACCAAGCATCGCATCTGGGCTGATGGCTGGAGGATTGATATTCCGGGCTATCAGCGATACAAGATTCGCGTCGGGCATGTTCCTTGAGCTGCTCAGGCGCAAGGGTGCTACGTAGTATCTGCGTGCCAAGATGGTCTGGTTCGAATTGCTCCAATCTCGCTTTCTCGCCTGCACTGTTGATGATACTAGTCACTCTGTCCCACGACTGCTCTTAGCCGCGCCTATCTCTTGGCTGATTTGGGAATTAACATGGAGCCGAATGGTTGATGATTGACCTTTCCATTCTACCCCTAGTTTTTTCGGTCACGTTTACTATCACAATGGCTGTTGGCTGGGTCTTGCTCAAGTTGCAAGACCATCGAACCGCACGCGCGAAGTCACAATCGCAGCCGCAGTCGCCTGAGAACGTTCGACTCGGCTCCCGGCAAAGTCAGAGAGATACTCAAAGAGGTCACGGAATGTTGATACGAGTCTTCGCAGATCTGCGGCCCTATCTGCAGCCCATCTTCGTCCTCTTGCTACTCTCGCTATCCGCGATTCCAATAACACTGATTACTCCTCTTCCCATCAAACTGATGGTGGATACAGTTCTCGGCTCCAAGCCTCTCTCCGGCTATCTCACGCTCCTCGCGCCGGGCGGGTCGCAGGCCTCCAAGGACTATGTGCTCTGGCTAGCGATCGGGATACTCTTGGGCGCTACCGTCCTGACCTACGTACAGAACCTTCTGAACGTGTGGCTGAGCAGCAAAATTGGAAATCGGATGACGCTCGACGTTCGAGCTCGCCTCTTCCGACAGATGCAGAGACTCTCCATCGCCTATCACGACACTAAGGGTGCCGCGGACTCAGCCTACCGTACTCTGAACGACGCTCCCATGCTACGTTCCTTCGGAATCGACAGCATGATCCCGCTAGCGACGTCCATACTAATGCTGTCGGCGATGATAGTTGTCACTCTCTACCTCGACTGGCAGCTTGCCATTATCTCGTTGCTAGTGTCTCCCTTCATGTTCCTCCTTACACTGGTATTCAAACCGCGGTTGCGAACAGGATGGCGGAAATTCAAGACCTCGGAAAGCGCCGCGATGGCAGTGGCCCAGGAGACACTGGGCGCTTCGAGAGTAGTGAAAGCATTCGGTCAGGAGGATCAGAAAAGCGAACAGTTGGTCCATCACTACAACGAGAGCCTTTCAGCCCAGCTCAGGGTCTACGTTGACAGCGCGGTCTACAACCTGCTCGTCGGGATTGTGACGGCTGCCGGGCTAGCAGCAGTGCTCTACATAGGAATAACCCACGTGCAGCAGCCGAATGGTCTGACCCTGGGGAACCTGCTTGTCGTCAATTACTATGTTACCCAGCTCTACACGCCTCTAAGAAACGTTGGACAGAAAGCACTCGACATGCAGATGTCGCTGACTGGAATAGAGAGAGTCCATGCCGTCCTTGACGAGAAACCGGACGTGCCCGAGGCTCCCAACGCGCTGCCTCTAGCGAGAGCTGAGGGGAAGATCGGCTTCCAGAACGTATCCTTTGAGTATGTGACAGGCAATCCAGTACTTCAGAACGTATCTTTTGATCTTCCTGCAGGTTACTGCTTGGGCGTAGTGGGTCCGACAGGCTCGGGCAAGACCAGTCTCTCAAGCCTATTGCTGCGCTTCTTCGATCCAAAGGAGGGGGCGATTACCCTGGATGACGTCGACCTGCGAAATTACAGGCTGGCCGATCTTCGAAACCAGTTCGCAGTCGTTCACCAGGACACGGTACTCTTCTCTACGACGATAGCTGAGAACATTCGCTTCGCTAGGCCGGACGCGGCGATGGACGAGGTCACCGCGGCGGCCAGAGCCGCGAACGCACACGACTTCATCATGAATCTGCCGGATGGCTACGATACCATTGTAGGCGAACGGGGAATGAAACTGTCTGGAGGCGAACGCCAGCGCGTATCCCTCGCCCGAGCATTCCTCAAAAACGCGCCCATTCTCATACTCGACGAGCCCACCAGCTCACTTGACGTACATAACGAAACAGCGATCCTCGAAACGATCCAACGTCTGATGAAGGACAGAACAACCTTAATGATCGCTCACCGAGCAAGCACTCTGAGAAACTGCAACATGATCCTGACGCTGGAAGATGGAAGGGTAAGCGGAATGACCAGTGAAGTCGCTTCAGTCCTCTCTGAAATGTCGGCTCCGGATATTCAAGTGACGACTGACATGTAGCAAACTCACGTAGGTGAGGCTGAATTGTCGAGTTTCAAATATCCCAGCTCGGAAAGACTCGCCGCGGTACTAACGAGGGTCCTTAGCCGCAACGGACTCGCTAACGGCGATTTGACAGTTGTGAATCGAAAACCGAATCCATACAACAGCACCTTTCCCACTGAGATAGTCACCTGCCACAACGGTCCGGGGCGCAGTATTCCGCGCCTCTTTGTGAAGTACCGAACAGGAGGATTTGATGGCGTCTTCGGCCACAGACGTGACATTTCATACGAAGCGAGAGTTTACCGGGACGTCCTCCAACCCCTTCACGTTTCAACACCTGCGTTCTATGGACTGTACAAGGACGATGAGTCAGGGGCCGAAGGGCTGATAATCGAATATCTGCCGCGGGGCTCACCTGCAAGCTGGTCGCGCGATCCTCAAGCGATGACCCGCTCGGCGCGATGGATCGGAAGGTTCCATGCGGCCAATGAGAAACGAGTCCATGATGCTAGGCTACAGTTTCTTCGCAGATACAACGCTGAATACTACAGGGGCTGGGCACGAAGGACCAACCTATTATTCGGACAGCTCAATTCCCGGTTCCCGTGGATACCGCCAATCTGCACAAGTTTCCAACATCTTATCCCGAGATTGTTGAGGGCACCTGAGACTATCATCCACGGCGAATACTTCGGGTCAAACGTAGTATACCAAGACGGGACAAGCCGGCCGGTTGACTGGCAGTCTACCGCTATCGCCGCAGGAGAGATCGACCTTGCCGCCTTAACACACTCCTGGCCGAAGAAGGTCGTCCAGAAGTGTGAGAGAGAATATGCTAGAGCCCGATGGTCTGGAAGAGCTCCAGATGGGTTCGAGGGGACACTTGAACTTGCCCGAGTCTACATGAACCTTCGATGGCTGGGTGATCCGAACATCATGTCTCCACTCGTATCACGACGGGGGCGACTCGTCGCATCAAAGAAAATGCTTGTTGCAATGCAAGCCGTACTTCAGCTTCATTCAGTAGGAGAACGACTAGGCCTCCTCTGACGAGGTTGCGCCGATAAAGAGGTGCCTACAACGAACTTAGTCCTTCGTCAAGCATCGCTTCCGACCATTCCGGAATCGGCACAGTCCGCTTGTACAGATCACGATGTGCGCGGTGGAGACACTCGACAGCCTTGAAGAAAGGAAGATGCTTCGAAGCATCCAGATTTCTCGCGCTAGCGTAGGCCTCGAGGAACGCTGCCACCTCCCTATCGTGAGCTCGAAGTGAGAGACCCTGCTTCAGCCCTAAGCGTTCAAGTGAGACAATGAACCAGGCCAAGTCACGGCTGGGATCAGCCACGTCATGCTCATCCAGATCGATCGCGATTGTCTGCGGACCATTCAAGAACACGTGCTCGGGAATGAAGCTCCCATGCCCACAACAAGACTCGACAGAATCCGGCATCGTCGAGTCCAGCTTGCGAAACAATGACTCGCACTTGCTGGCGAAGGGTTCTCCGGATCGCTTAATCCTCTCCGCCCAGTAAGAGATTTGTGGGAGCAACTCTCTAGGTGCTGAGGTCTTACCGAGTCGCGGCGCGTACGAGTGGAATCGTGCCAGCCACTTCCCACTGCGCCTAGCAGTCTCAGTTTGTTCACCTGGACTGCCGTTCAGGAAGCGTTCCATTGCCAATCTTCCCTGAATCTTCTCTTCGAAGAGAATGTGTAAAGATGACACGTAGGCGAGGGGTTGAGCGATGGCGAACTTCCCGTCCGGGCCAAAACCGGACCGTGCCACTGCCTTTAGCGTTATCATAACGTCGGGCCGATCGTTACTGTAGACTTTCCCAACGATACTTTTCCATCCATGCTCGGTCTTCACACTCACCTCGAAGGTGCAGCGATCCTTGTGTGCCTTCAGAGGTTTGACCTGCACATCTTCCGGTATCCCCCAATGCCAATCGGACACAAATAGTCGCCGTAGTTCCTTGCGAAACTCTTCCCCGGACAGTACGGCCGAGAAACGTGAAACATCCTCGGCAGGCAAAATCTCCTCGTTGATAACCGACGGCATACGCATGCTCGAAAAGTCACGCGTTTGGAAAGGCTCCGGCAACCCTGTCTCTACCCTTACACATTTGCGAGCTTGGGCCACAAAAAGATAGCTGAGAGTAGCTTTGCAGGATTCATAGTCGGCCCGCCCGGTTCAGCAACCATACGAGAAGGATTGTGAGTTGATTGTGTTCGATTGTGTTGTAATGAAATCGAAAGTCTAATCTAGTAAACGCGTCCGCCAATATGATGCTCTCGGTGCAATTCTTGAGGTCGGCATCATTGCCCCTCCGTCTCCTCCTCATACTCTTGACCGGGATACTACTTACGACTGTAGCTGCTACTCAGTCACAGGTCATGATGGCCACGCTCTCGCCAGACTTCACAATGTCAGCTAACCCTGATAGCTTGACCATTCCAGCAGGCGCCTCTGGCGCTTCGACGATCACTCTTACCAGCGTGAATGGTTTCAACGGGTCCGTCAGCCTATACGCGCCGTCTCCCCTCTGCCCGAGCCCCTATTGCACCACATGGGAGATAAGCCCATCCAGCGTGAGCCTCGCTCCTAATTCCACGGCGACTGCAACCCTCACAATAAACGCCGGGGGCCCGGGAAGCGCTGGCAACATTACGGCGTACGGAAATAGCGGAGGCCTCTCCCACTCGGTCAACGTGGCTTTCAAAGTTGTCTCTTCCGGCGGGACTCCTGACTTCACTATGTCGGCCAACCCGAACATGCTCACAATCGTGCAAGGGTCCTCCGGAAAATCGCTCATAATCCGCACCAGTATCAACGGGCTCCAAGGCAACGTAAGCCTCACACCCCCGGTCTCTTGTCTGGCGATCGGATGCCCAACCTATTCGGTAAACCCGATGAGTGTATCTTTGCGTTCGAGCCAGAACGCCACCGCCGGTTTCACGCTACAGACGTACCCGCAGACACCGCTTGCCTCTTACAATGTGGCTGTGACGGGCACAAGCGGCAGCCTCTCCCATAATGCGCCAGTAACCTTTACGGTCGTGTCCTCAAGCCCACCTGACTTTACAATTTCTGCAAATCCCACGAACCAGACAGTCCCAGCAGGCTCCACAGCAAAATCCCAGATCATTCTGTCAAGCACTAACGGATTCAGCGGCACGATAAGCCTCACAACCTCTCCTCCACCCCTCTGCGTGTCATGCCCCGGCTGGAGCATCAACCCGTCCAGCGTCACACTCTCCGCCGGTGGAACAGCTACCTCAACTCTCACCTTCTACACTTACGCGGGCAGTCCAGCCAGCACTTGGGTCGTCAGCGTAACGGGGACGAGCGGAAGCCTGTCACACTCCGCCAGTGTAACCTTCACAATTGTCCCGTCCGGTTCAACATCCGATTTTGCAATGACAGCCAATCCAAATAGTCTGACTATTCCTGCCGGCTCCTCCGGCACGTCAAGCATAGTTGTGACGAGCCTGAACGGGTTCAACGGGACTGTCAACCTCTACACGTCTCCCTCTCCCCTCTGCCCTAGTCCTCAATGTAGCTATTGGACGATAAGTCCGACTAGGCTGGATCTCGCACCCAACTCGACGGCCAAAGCGACACTCACAATATTCGCGGGGACTTTTGTCG
>WNGA01024408.1_pt1 | contig 12003 bp, 14 predicted proteins | sample 5400061 | NCBI WGS metagenome assembly WNGA01 (sample SAMN13153366, study PRJNA577476) | soil metagenome | isolation source: 100 cm soil or saprolite under grassland replicate 2 | place: USA:California | collected 2016-06-15
CACCAAGATAAACGGAACGACGTCGCGCTGAGACGTCACGCGAGATGCTTCACGCGAAGACGTGACACCGCGCGCTACGGCACCACGCGGGTCCCGAACAACGCGTAGTTCTGCGAGCCTAGGACGCCGCTCACGTACAGCGAGTCGGTAGTAACCCGGTAGGTGCCAACAAACAGAACTCCGGGGGCCAACGTGACGGTGATGGCTTCGCCGGAAGTGGTGTACGCGCCGCTGATCGTCGAGGGCGCACCCTCAATGGTGACGTCCGCCGTGAAGTTCACGTCTGTAATGGTGACCGTCCCCGTGGCCGCCGGCGGCACCAGGTTCGGCTTCATTCCCTGGCAGAAGGACTTGAGATCGTACGTACCGGGCAAGCTGGCCGACCCGATTATCCCACCTGTGTAGGTATCACAGGGGACCGGCGCGGTTGCGTTGTCCCCGCCGCACGCGATCGCGAGCGCAACGGCGATCACCAGACCCAGGCGACCCCTCCGCCAACGTCGTCTGTTTGCCATCCGACGGTTCTCCGCGACGCCTCTCTCGTGACGTCTTCGCGCGACCTCGTTGCGCGACGCCTCTCAGCCCTTCCCCGCCAGCTTCGAGTGCCGCACTCCGTAGCCGAAGTACACCAACATCCCGAGCACGAACCAGATGATCAGCCGCTCCCACGTCGTGCGCGACAGGTGGATCATCAGGTAGAGCGCGGAGATCGCGCCCAGTGGCGCGACGAGCCAGTACGCCGGTGCCTTGAAGGCCCGCGGCAGGTTCGGCTCGCGCACCCGCAGCACGATGACCCCGATCGAGACGATCACGAACGCGAGCAGCGTGCCGATGGACACGAGGCTCGCCGCGTCGCGAATCGGCAGGATCGCCGCGAAGAACGCCACGGCGATGCCCGTGACGATCGAGGTGATGTACGGGGTCTGGAACTTCGGGTGGATCTTGTTGATCACCTGGGGCAGGAGTCCATCGCGCGACATCCAGCCCAGGCCCGCCCGGTCCGCGGCCACGGCGATCGGGTCCGGGACGTTCAGATCCTTGTAGGGCGTCACACCCGTCGCGATCCCCGACACCAAGATGTAGAGCAGCGTGCAGATCAGGAGCGACCCGATGATGCCTATCGGCATGTCCTTCTGCGGGTTTTTCGCCTCCTGGGCCGCGGTCGATACGGCGTCGAATCCGATGTAGGCGAAGAACACGATCCCACCGCCCGCCACGACGCCGTCCCAACCAAAGTGGCCCGACCCCTCCGCCGGCGGAATGAACGGGTGCCAGTTGGCGGGGTTCACGGCGTGCGCCGCGAACACGATGAACAGCACCACGACGGCGAGCTTGATGAAGACGATGACGTTGTTGGTGGTGGCCGATTCCTTGATGCCGATGACGAGCAGCGTGGTGACGAGGGCGATGATGACCACCGCGGGCAGGTTGAACACCGCGGTCATGCTCGTGCCGTCGGGGCACTGCACCACCGTGCCGCGGGCCGCCGACAGCGCGCACGGGACGTCGAGCCCGACGTCGTGCAGGAACGACACGACGTACCCCGACCAACCGATCGCGACCGTCACCGCGCCCAGGGCGTACTCGAGGACCAGGTCCCACCCGATGATCCAGGCGATCAGCTCGCCCAAGGTGGCGTAGCCGTACGTGTAGGCGCTGCCGGCCATCGGCACGAGCGAGGCGAACTCGGAGTAGCAGAGCGCGGCGAAGATCGAGGCGATCCCGGCGAGGATGAACGAGAGCACGACCGCGGGCCCCGCGTTGACGGCCGCCACCGTGCCGGTGAGCACGAAGATGCCGGTGCCGATGATGGCGCCGATCCCGAGCAGCGTGAGGTTGAGCGCGCCGAGCGCGCGCTTCAAGCTGTGATCGGTCAGCGCCTCGGTCTGCAGGTCGGTGACGCTCTTCCGCCGGAACAGGTCCATGCGCACCTCATGAGGAAGGGGAGAGCCGACCGTCCGAACGCGCGCTAGAGTAGGCCCGGCCCCGGGGACTGTCAAGCCGCGCCGTTAGACGCTGTAATTGGGGGCTTCGCGGGTGATCACGACGTCGTGCGGGTGGGATTCGCGCAGCCCGGCGGTGGTGACCTGGATGAACTCTGTCTCGGTCCGGAGCGCCTTGACGTCGCACACGCCGCAGTAGCCCATGCCGCTGCGCAGGCCGCCGACCATCTGGAAGATCACGTCGGCCACGGGGCCCCTGTAGGGCACCCGCCCCTCGATGCCTTCGGGGACGAGCTTGGCGGGCGAGACTTCGCCCTCCTGGAAGTAGCGGTCGGCGGAGCCCTCTTCCAGGGCGCCGAGGCTGCCCATCCCGCGGATCACCTTGAAGCGCCGCCCCTCGAGCAGGAACGACTCGCCCGGGCTCTCCTCGGTGCCCGCGAGCATCGAGCCCATCATCACGCTTTCGGCGCCGACGGCGAGCGCTTTCACGACGTCGCCCGAATACTTGACGCCGCCGTCCGCGATCACGGGCACCTCCGCCCCCGCGCCCTCCACCCCGTCCCGGATGGCCGTGATCTGAGGGACGCCCACGCCCGTGACCACGCGCGTCGTGCAGATCGAGCCGGGCCCGACGCCCACCTTCACGGCATCCACACCGCGCTCGACCAGCGCGCGCGCGCCCGCCGCAGTGGCCACGTTGCCGCCCACGAGCTGCGCGTCGGGGAACGCCTCGCGCAGGCACGCCACCGTCTTGAGCACCCCCTCGGAATGCCCGTGCGCCGAATCGACCACGATCACGTCGCATCCGGCGTCGAGCAGCGCGCGCGCGCGCGCCAGCGCCTCGGGGTTGCCCCCCACGGCCGCCGCGACGCGCAGGCGGCCGTGCTGGTCCTTGTTGGCGTTGGGATACTGGCGGCGCTTGAAGATGTCCTTGATGGTGATGAGACCCTTGAGAATCCCATGCGCGTCCACCACCGGGAGCTTCTCGATGCGGTGCCTGGCGAGGATCTGCTCGGCCTCGTCGAGCGTGGTGCCCACGGGCGCCGTGACCAGGCGGTCTTTGGTCATCGCGTCGCGGATCGGGCGGTCGAGCTGGCGCTCGAACTGCAGGTCGCGGTTGGTGATGATGCCGACCAGGCGGCCGGCGTCGTCCACGATCGGGACGCCCGAGATGCGGAAGCGCTCCATCAGGCGCACCGCTTCGCGCACCGGGCGGTCGGGGCCGAGGGTGATCGGGTGGAGGATCATCCCTGACTCGCTGCGCTTCACACGGTCCACCTCCGCGACCTGGCGGTCGATCGGCATGTTCTTGTGGATCACGCCGATCCCTCCCTCGCGCGCGATCGCCATGGCCATCTCCGATTCGGTGACGGTGTCCATCGCCGCGGAGACGAGCGGGATGTTGAGCGGGATGCCGCGGGTGAAGCGGGAGCGCGTATCGACGCTCCGCGGGTGCACGCTCGAGTGCCGCGGAACCAGGAGAACGTCGTCGAAGGTGAGGGCGGAGCCGGGGCGGAAGGTTCCCATGGCGAAAGTTACTGGGCAGGAGGGGTTTCCTCAACCTTTTCCGGGGGTTTTTTCGACGCCTCCTCGACCGCGGCCTTCCCCGCGGCCGCCACCTTCTCGAGGAACTTCCCCGCCTTCCCCACCGCGTCCATCGTGCCCCGGATGATGTTCACGGGGACGCGACCCGCGCGCAGCGTGTCCTCGAGCGTCTCCGCGACCTTCTGGAACGGCGGCGCACCCGCCGGGCGGTCGGCGTACTTCGATTCCAGGAACTCGACGTAATCGAGCACCTGGTACGCCTTGTCCTCGGGCAGCGCGTCGAGCTTGCGCAGCAGCCGGTCGCGCAGGATCTCGTTCATGGCTGGGCCTCGAAGCTGACCAGGTCGAGCACCGGATTGCCGAGAAAGCGGCTCCGGCCGGTGCGCACGCGCGCCGTGACCTGGAGGGTGGCGAGCGGGTTGATGGTCTCGAGCACCGCCCGCTTGGCTTCGGGCACGATCACGTACACGAAGCCGCGCTCGGGCAGCGGCCCGCGCGCGAGGAAGTACATCGCGCCGTTGGGAATGTCGGGCCGCAGCTCGTCGGCCTTCTGGAGCGAGATGAATTGCACCGTCCAGCGGAGCACCTGGCCGGCGTAGCGCTGCGGCTCGGTGCGCAACTCCGCGGCGGAAATGCCGACCAGCACGCCGGGCGGGGCGGCCTGGAGGTCGGCGGTCCTCACCCAGCCTTCCAGCTCGACGCGCGTCCACTCTCCCGAGCGTCCCAGCACGCGCAGCGGCGCCGAGGGCGCGAGCGTGCCTGCCGGCGGACCCTCGGGCGCGCGGTACAGCACCGTGCGCCGCGCGGACTCGAGGCGCGAGGGGTCCACGGGAGCCGACGAGCCCGTGGTCGTATCGGGTGCGTTAACCCCGGGGCGGCGCCCCGGGGTTGGCGCGGCCCCGGCCGGAGTTGCCGCCACCTCCGCCACCAGCTCCACGTCGCCTTTCTCCACCCAGCCGCTCCGAGTCACGTGGATCCAGCTCTCGGTCGAGCCGTCCGCCACCCGGGTGAGCAGGAAGCCCGGCGGCAGCCTGCCCACGAGCGCGCCGGCGGGCGCCGAGCGCAGGTTCTCCTCCGGCGCGCGCGTGACGGCGAGGTCGTACCCCGCCCGCGCCGTGGCGCCGACCGAGGTGGCGAAAATCCACCCCTCGAGCGTCACGCCCAGCCAGTCGCCCTGCGCGTCGCCGGCCCCCCCGGCCCCGCCGCCCCCCGCCGAGACCAGGGCCCCGCGCGCGAGGCGCGCGAGCCGCTTGCCACCCGCCTCCTGGTAGAACCAGGCGCCGTCGGTGAGCACTCGGTATCGCGCTTGGGCGGCGAGCGGCGGCGCGGGCACGAGCCACAGGACAACTGGAAGGGCGCGAAGGGCCCAGCTAGATTGCATCCCCTCCAATATGGCTTTCCCTCCCTAGCACGCCAACACCCGCAGGTGTGGTTGTCGCTGCCGATGGCTTCGCACGCTGTGTGACCCGGCGTAAAGAGGACGGGTGGTCCTGAGGGGGAGCTTCCCGCCCTTCTCCGCAGTGGTCGCCTTACATAACTGGAGGGTTGCCGGCAGGCGTAAAGGAGGTTAGGTCCTGCATCACTTTTCGCCTCGGAGGCGAACATGTCAACGGATACGACCGTCGTGCTGGTCCACAGCGCGCGCCTTGTGCGCTGCACGCTTCCCATTCTCGTCGGCCTCCTTGCGCTCGCCGCCCCGCTTGTCGGTCAGGCGAGACCTGGCCACTTCTATCACGTCAACTATTATCAGGTCCGGCCCGGCCAGGAGAAGGCATACGATTCGGCGCTCGTCGATGTCGTGACCCCAGTGTTCGACGCGTTGGTGAAGCGTAAGGCAGTCGTGTCATATTTGTTGCTCACCAAGATTGCCGGCTCCGGGGAGAACACGCATGTCGTCATCGTGGAGGTGGCAACGCCGTCCGCGGAGGGCACCTTCCAAAGGGAACTTGAGGCAGCCTCCCAGGCTCTGTTCCACAAGTCTTGGAGCGACGCGACCGTGCGCTTCCCGGAGCTGCGTGGATTCATGCACGCCGAGCTGTACACGCCCGCTGGCCAACGGCCCTAACGGTGGTATAGCGCGGGGCGATGGCATAGGGGGCCGGAGGGGCCTCCGGTAGATCCGCCGGCAACCGGCCGCGGAGCGACGGCACCCTGGAGCCGATGCCGACGTCCGGGCCGTCCCAACCGAGCAGCCCGCCTACTTTGCGCCGGATCGACCAGAGCGCGCGGGCGGCACGAGCGCGGCCTTGCGACACACGCCCCGAGGCGATCAGCGCCAGCAGCCGAGGGAAGTCGTCCGGGCCGCCCGGCGTCGGCAGCGCCCACACGTCCTCCAGCCGAAAATCGGGGGTGACCTCGTGGATCCGCCAGGGCCGGGACGTGTGCGCGGTGTTCGAGAGCCTCATTCGTGTGCCTCAATCCATACGCGCCGCGACCTCATGCCCTGACGAGGAGGGTGCTGGTCACTGCCGCGAATCTACAATCAACAACGAAGAAAGTGCCACTGCGCAACGGCACTACTCGGGACTACGGATAACGATCGGATCGACAGAACCTTCCGCGCCTGGAAAGGAGGTAGATGAGATTCTGGCACAGCGGTCCGTCAGATACACTTCTGCATCCTCAGGAGGCCGGTTATCCTATACCCCTGCACGACCCCAAGAGAAAGTCAAAGACGATTGACCTTTCCCCGTAATTTGGCGGCTATTCGAGGCCATATTTCTTGATATGGCAAAGAGGCATGGGCCGCGCACCCCGGTCGTCCTGATCGTGCTCGACGGCTGGGGCTTCCGTCCCGGCCGGGAGGGGAACGCCATCGAGCTTGGCGAGACACCCGCCTGGCATCGCCTCTGGGCGAAGGCGCCGCGGACGCTGCTCAACGCGTCGGGCCGCGCCGTCGGACTCCCCGAAAGCCAGATCGGCAACAGCGAAGTCGGCCACCTCAACCTCGGCGCGGGCCGCGTGGTGCCCCAGGACATCGTGCGCATCTCCCAGGCCATCGAGTCCGGCGAGTTCTTCCGCCTGCCGCCGCTCGTCGAGCTGTGCCGGACCGTGAAACGGCGCGGCGGAACGCTGCACCTCCTCGGGCTGGTCGGCAACGGCGGCGTGCACGCGCTCGACCAGCACCTCGTCGCCGCGATCATGCTGGGCCACCTGCACGAGCTGCCCGTGGCCGTCCACGCCTGGCTCGACGGGCGCGATACACCGCCGCAGTCGGGGCTGGCATTCATGGAGGAGTTACTGCAGGGGCTCGGGGCTCGGGGCTCGGGGTTCGGGGGTGGCGGGTCCCGAGTCCCGAGCCCCGAGGCCCGAGCCCCGGTCATCTCCAGCGTCGTCGGTCGGTATTACGCCATGGACCGCGACAAGCGATGGGAGCGCACCAAGATCGCCTACGACGCGATGGTGCACGGCGCGGGTGAGCCGGCGCCCGACCCGGTGAGCGCGATCCGGCGCGCCTACGAGGCCGGGGAGACCGACGAGTTCGTGAAGCCGCGGGTGATCGCCGGCACCCCCCGCATCCGGCCGGGCGACGGGGTCTTCTGCTTCAACTTCCGCGCCGACCGCATGCGCCAGATCGTGCGGGCGCTCGCGATGGAGGGCTTCGACGGCTTCGACACCGGTGCGCGTCCCGCGGTGGATCTCGTCACCATGACGCAGTACGACGAGACGTTCCCCTTCCCGGTCGCGTTCGCGCCGATGGTCCTGTCGCGCATCGTCGCCCAGGTGCTGTCCGAGCACGGCAAGACGATGTTCCGCACCGCGGAGACCGAGAAGTACGCGCACGTCACCTATTTCTTCAACGGCGGGTTCGAGACGCCCTATCCGGGCGAGGAGCGGCTGCTCGTCCCGTCCCAGAAGGTGGCGACCTACGATCTGATGCCCGAGATGAGCGCGCCGGGCGTGACGGACGTGCTGTGTCGGGCGATCGAGGCGGGCCACCACGACTTCATCCTCTGCAACTACGCCAACGGGGACATGGTGGGGCACTCCGGGGTACTACCCGCCGCCGTCAAGGCCGTGGAAACGGTCGACCGCTGCCTCGAGCGGGTGGTGACAAGCGCCGAGCGGCGCGGCGCCACGCTGCTCGTCACCGCGGACCACGGTAACTGCGAGCTGATGATCGATCCGACGACGGACGGCCCGCACACGGCGCACACCACCAATCCCGTCCCGTTTCTCGTCGTGGGCGACGACGCCCGCGGCCCGCTGCGCCACGGCGGCGCGCTGTGCGACGTCGGGCCGACGGTGCTGCGCATGCTGGACATCGAACCGCCGCCCGAGATGACGGGGCGGGATCTGAGGGAGAGCGACTGATGGGGCGGTGCTGGGACTCTTGGTTTCCAACGTTCCAACCTTCCAACTTTCCGCCCAAGTGGGTCACGACCCCTCCCGCTCCCCCTACCGCGACGTCCCGCGGGGCGGCGTCGCGGTCCTCACGGCGGGCTACCTCGGTGGGAGTCGCGGACGCGTGGACGTCGGGCTCTCAGACGGGCCGACCTTCGGCGTCCGCTACGAGGCGGGGCTCGGCGCGATCGGCGTCTCGCTCGGCCTCGCCTACGGGCAGACGACCCGCTTCGTGGTCGATCCCACGAAGGACAGCGCGTCGCGCAAGACGGGCCCGTTCGACGACGACGTGGTGCTCGCCGACGCGGGGCTGCAGCTCGTGTTGACGGGAAGAAAGACGTGGCACGGCCTCGCGCCGTACCTCGGCGGATCGATCGGGGTGGCGGTGGGCGGCGGCTCGCCCCGCGACACCAGCGGCTACGACTTCGGCAGCAAGTTCACGTTCGCGCCGGAGGCCGGCATCCGCTGGTATGCCGCGCGGCGCGTCTCCGTGCGCGCCGACTTCCGCGCCGTGGCCTGGAAGCTCACCTACCCGATCTCCTACAAGGTACCGGGTCCCACGGGGTGCACGACGGACTGCAGCCGCGTCCTGCCGCTCGACGCTCCGCTCGACGAATGGACGTGGCATCCCTGGGTCACGATCGGCATAGGATGGACTTTCTAGGCGAGGGGTTCCGGCGCGGGCTCGCGCTGCTCTTCTCGGGTGACGCCGAGGTGTACGGCATCGCCCTCCTGACGCTCAAGATCGGGCTCATCGCGACCGTGGTCGCCTGCGGCCTCGGCATCCCGGCGGGGTTCGTCCTGGCGACGAGGCCCTTCTGGGGCCGCCGCGCTGCCCTCACGGTGGTGAACACCGCGCTTGCGTTTCCCACCGTGTTGGTGGGGCTCCTCCTCTACGGGCTGCTGTCGCGCCGCGGCCCGCTCGGAGGCCTCGGGTGGCTGTACACGTGGCAGGCGATCGTCGTCGGGGACGTGCTGATCGCGCTGCCGATCGCCGCCGCGCTGTCGGCGGCCGCCGTCCAGGGCGTGGACCCCCGCATCCGGCGCACCGCCGAGACGCTCGGTGGCAGCCCCTGGCGCGTCGCCTGGACGGTGGCGCGCGAGGCGCGCTTCGCGCTCGCCGCCGTGATCACGTCGGCGTTCGGGCACGTCGTCGCCGAGATCGGCTCCGCCATGACCGTGGGCGGCAACATCCGCGGCCAGACGCGCACCCTCACCACGGCGGTCGCCCTCTACACCGGCCAGGGCGACTTCGGCGTGGCGCTCGCGCTGGGGCTCGTCCTGCTGCTGCTCGCGCTGCTCGTCAACGTCGCGCTCCAGGCGCTCCAGGGGAGAGGGGGGGCCAGTGCTTGAGCTGCGCGGCGTGCGCCACCGCTACGGCGACCGCGTGGTCCTGGACCTCGACCGCTTCGCCGTCGCGCCGGGGGCGCTGATCGCGATCGTCGGCCCGAACGGCGCCGGCAAGAGCACGCTGCTCCGGCTGCTCGCGCTGCTCGAGCGGCCCACGGAGGGCGAGGTGCTGCTCGAAGGGACGGTCGTCGCGGGCGGGAGCCTGCGCGGCCGGCCGGGCGCCCACCGGGGGGGGCGGCGCCGCGTGACCCTCGTCGAGCAGCGGCCGATCCTGCTGCGCGGAACGGTGCTCGATAATCTGGGATTCGGGCTGCGGGTCCGCGGGGTCGGACGAACGGAAGTGACCCGCAGAGCACAGGACGTAGCAGCGCGGCTCGGCATCACCCCGCTGTTGAGTCGCCGGCGCCACGAGCTGTCGGACGGCGAGGTGCAACGCGTGGCGGTCGCCCGGGCGCTCGCGATCGAGCCCGACGTGCTGCTGCTCGACGAGCCGGCGAGCTCGGCCGACCGCGCTGCGGCGCAGACGCTGTACCACGCGCTCGCGGAGGAGCGCGCCCGGCGGCCCCTCGCCATTTGCCTCGCCTCGCACCAGCTCGAAGACGCGTACCGCTGGGCGGACGACGTGCGCGCGCTCGCCGACGGCCGGCTGTCGCCCGTCACCCCCGAGAACCTGTTCCGCGTCGACCTGCCGGGGGAAGGGCAGGACGACCTGAAGCACGTTCGCGTGGGTGGGGTCGAGATCGCGGCGCTGACCGACAAGTCCGGGCCGGCGATCCTCGCCGTGCCTCCAACCGACATCCTCGTGAGCCGGGAACCGGTCGCCTCGTCGGCGCGCAACGTGTTCTGCGGGCGCGTCACGCGCCTCGTGCGGCAGCGCGCGGGCGCGGTGCACGTCACCGCCGATGTGGGAGTGGAGCTCGTGGCCGTCGTGACGGAGGAGGCGGTGCGCGACCTCCAGCTCATCCCGGGGAGCCCCGTGGCGTTCGCCTTCAAGGCCAACGCGGTACGGGTATTCTAGGGATGCCGATCAGCTATCTTACGCGTATCGTTGAGTTTACCGCGACGCACCACATCCGGCGCGCCGATTGGACCGACGAGCGCAACGCGGCCGAATTCGGGAAGGCGGCGACGGACCACGGCCACCGCTACCAGTGCCGCGTCACCGTGAAGGGACCGCTCGTCGCCGAAGCCGGAGGAGTGACCAGCCTGCAGGCGCTCGACGGCGTGCTCCGGGACGAGGTCGTCCGGCGGTTGGACGGGCAGAGCATCAACGACGCCGTCCCCGAGTTCGCCGACGGCAGGCGGCTCGCGACCGGGGAGGCGCTGGCGGTGTACCTGTGGGCGCGTCTCGCCCCGCGGCTGCCGTCCGGCGTGACATTGCACGCGGTGCGCGTGCAGGAGGGGCCGCACATCTACTCGGAATATTTCGGTGAACCCTGACCCGGAGACCCCGCCCTCACGGCCGGGGCCAGCCCCCGGCTCCCGTCGCGGGCGCATGCTCGCGGAATCGGCGGCCGTCGAGGAGGTCCCCGTCTGGCTCGAGGTGAACGGCGAGCCGGCCGTGACGTGGATGTGCACCCCGGACCAGCTCGAGGAGCTGGCGACGGGGTGGCTCCACGGCGAGGGCTACATCGAGACCCTCGACGACCTCGTGAAGCTCCGTCCTTGCGCGACGGACGTGGGGTTCTGGGCGGAGGTGAAGCCGGCGCGCCTCGCGGCGGTGAAGGGCGAGGACCGGCGACGCGTGCTCGCCTCGGGGTGCGGGGCGGTCTCCACCTTTCTCGCCGACCCGCACGCGGTGAAGCACGCGCCCCCGCGCGGGGAGCCGCCGGCGCCCGAGCGGCTGCGGGCCCTCTTCAAGGAGCTGTTCACCCGCGGGGAGCGCTACAACGAGACGGGTGGAATCCACGCGGCGGCGCTCACCGACGCCGCGCGGCTGCTGTTCCACGCGGAGGACATCGGCCGGCACAACGCCGTCGATAAGGTGATCGGCGCGGCGGTGATCGCGCGGGAGCCGATCGGGGGACGAGGATTGCTCGTGACGGGCCGCATCTCCGCCGAGCTGGCCTACAAGGCGGCACGCGCCGGGATCGCGTGGGTGGCGACGCCGAGCGTGCCCTCCACGCTCGCCCTCACGATCGGCCGGCGGTCGGGCATCGTGCTGGTGGGCCGAGCGGTGAGCGGGACGCCCCACATCCACCGGCCCGAGGCGTGACGCCGGACGCGCTTCGGGCCACGCTGCGCGCGGCGCGGACGATTGCGGTGGTGGGGCTGTCACCGCGGCCGGAGCGGCCGAGCCACCAGGTGGCGGAGTATCTTCAGCGGGCCGGCTACCGGATCGTGCCGGTGAACCCGGGGCACGAGATGCTGCTCGGCGAGCGGAGCTACCCGACACTCACGGCCGCCGCAGCCGGGGGGGCGGCGGGGGTGGGGCCGATCGTTGACGAGGCGATCCGCATCCGGCCGCGCCTCATCTGGCTCCAGCGGGGCGTCGTGGACGAGGCGGCGGAGCGGCGTGCCGCAGCGGCGGGCGTCCCGTTCGTGATGGACCGTTGCCTCATGGTGGATCACCAACTCCTCGAGGTGTGATGCGCCCACTCCCCGCCCGTCTCGTGCTCGCGCTCATGGTGGGTGGGCTCCCGGCGCCCGTCGCCGCCCAGCAGGGGAGCCAACCCAATCTCGTGCTCACGTTGTTCGGCGGCGTCGTGACCGGCGGGAACCTGTGGGAAGTCGGACGGCAGCAGGTGTGCTTCCTGCCTTCCTGCTCCCCCTACGACACGGTGCGCCTGGCGCGCGATGTGAGCTCGAGCATTAACATTGG
>WNGA01018145.1_pt1 | contig 12002 bp, 3 predicted proteins | sample 5400061 | NCBI WGS metagenome assembly WNGA01 (sample SAMN13153366, study PRJNA577476) | soil metagenome | isolation source: 100 cm soil or saprolite under grassland replicate 2 | place: USA:California | collected 2016-06-15
CCAATCCCGCCAACGACCTGCTGCTGGGCTGCAAAACCCTCCGGCCCGTAGGCGTACAGCCGCTCAGTCCCGTCCGAGCGCACCTCGCCCAGGATCGTCGGCAGCGCCCCGCGCTCGTCCAACACAAAGTCAGTCGTCACACCGCCCACACTCTCGCGCACCAGGTTGCCCCAGCCGTCGTAGCCGTAGGTGGTCGTCACCCCGCCCTTGACTGTCTGGATCAGCCGGTTGGCCGCGTCGTAGGTGTAGGTCGTGGTCCCGTCGTTCAACAGGTTGCCATTGTTGTCGTAGCTGTAGCCCACATTGGTGATGCGGTCGCTCCCGTCGTAGCTGTAGCTCGTGCCACCCGCCGTGAGCTGGTTGCCCGCCGCGTCGAAGGTATAGGGCACCGTGCTCGCGGCGGGCCCGCCCGCGATCGCCGGGTAGCTGGCGTTAGTCAGGCGGTTCAGCGCGTCGTAGCCGTAGGTCGTGACGCCGTCATTGTCGGTCAGTTGGGTCCGGTTGCCGTTGGCGTCGAGCAGATACTGGAGGTCCTGGAGCGTATTCGTACCCTTCTGATACAGCAGGCGCGTCAGGCGGCTGGCCGTGTCGTAGCCGTAGCTCGTCGTCACCCCGTTGCCGCGGCTCTGGCTCGCCAGAAGCCCGGTCGAGCGGTAGGTGTAGCTGGTCGCTGCCGCGCCCCACGGCGTCAGGCTGCTCAGCCGCCCGGCGTCGTCGTAGCCGTACTGCACGTTGCCGCGGCCCCAGTAGCCGATCTGCGCGACCTGGTCGGTCGCGGTATAGGTGTAGCTGACCGTGCGGCCGCCGCGCGTGCGTTCGCGCAGACGGTTGGCGGCATCATAGGCGTAGCTGGTCGTCCCCAGCCCGTCGGTCATGCTGGTGACATTGTCCGAGGCGTCGTGAACGAAGCTCACGTCACTGGTGCCAGCGGGATAGTCGATGCCGGTCTGGCGCTGGTCGGCGTCGTAGCTATAGCTGGTGACGCGAGCGGCGAAGTCGGTATAGCTCGCCAGCGTGTTGTCGGGGTTGTAGTCCCAGCGCTCGGTGCGCCCATCCTGAGCCAGGCTGGTGGTGCGTCCCAGCGCGTCTACGCCGTAGCTGACGCTGTGGTTCAGCGAATCGACCTGGCTTGTCAGCCGTCCCAGGTTGTCGTAGACGTAGCTCCAGGTCTTGCTGTCCGCGTCGGTGGTGCTCGCCAGCAGTCCTAGCGTGTTGTAGCTGAAGAACGAGCTGTGGGTACGCGGGTCCACCACCTCCTGCAAACTCCAGGTATCGCTGCTGCCGGTGCGCGTGTAGCGGTACTGGGTCAGCAGGTTCAGCCCATTCGGGTCGATCCGCTCGGTCAGCTTACGCCCGGCGGCGTCGTAGGTGTAGGCGATCTGCTGCGCCTCGCCGGCGACGTTGCTCCCGACCGTGCGCAGGGTGAGGCGGTCGAGCACGTCGTAGTCCAGCGTGGTCGTGTTGCTCAGCGGGTCGCTCGCCTCAATCAGCCGGCCGAAGGAGTCATAGCGCGAGGTGCTGACCTTGCCGCGTGGGTCGGTCACGCGAATCACCCGGCCGTTGACATCGTAGTCGTAAGTGGTCGTCTGATTCAGCGCCGGCTGCCCAGCGACCGCCTGCGCCCCCACCGTCGCTGTCTTCAGTCGCCCGGCCGTATCATACGTGTAGGTCGTCTTGACACCGCGCGGGTCGGTTACGCTCAGCGGCTGGCCGTCGTTGTTATAGGTGGTCGTGGTCGTCCGGTTGCCGGGCGTCGTGACCGTGCGGGGCCATCCCTGGAGCGTATACGCCAGCGTCGTCGTGTGACTCAGCGGGTCGGTGCTGCTGCTGAGCTGGCCAGCCGGCGTATACGTGAAGCTCGTCTCGTGGTTCAACGGGTCGATCACGCGGCTACGCGCGTACTGGCCCCCGCTGCCAATTGGCGTGTAGCGGTACTGGGTGGTCACATTTAGCCGGCCGCTGCCCGCGTCGTCGACCTGGGTGAGCAGGTTATCGGCCTTGTCGTAGCTATACTCCGTGCGCCCGGCCCGCCCGTTGGGATCGCGTGTCATCGCCGTCAGGCGGTTGTGCAGGTCGTACTCATAGGCTGTGCGAATCCCTTGCGGATCGATGCTGCTCTCGCGGTTGCCGTCGGCATCGTAGGTGAATGTCAGCACATGGCCTGTCGGGAGCGTCTGCGTCAGCACCCGTCCGACCGGGTCGTAGGTGTAGCTGGTCGTCCCACTGAGCGGATCGGTCGAACTGGCCAGGTAGCCCTGCGGGTTATAGGCCAGCGTGGTCGTGCGCGCGGTCGCGCCCGTGCCTTGGATGACATGGCGGAGCCGCCCTTGCGAATCATAGTCATACTGGAGCGGCGCCAGGTTGGTGGTCTGCTCCTGGACCGGGCGGCCCTGCGCATCGAGCGTGACTACCGTCTGCTTGCTCGCCGGATCGGTCGTGGTAATCGTCCGATTGGCCGCGTTGAAGACGGTGGTGGTGGTGCGCCCATTGACGGTCACCGTATCGGTCTGGGTCTGTAGGCTCAAGAGATCAGTTGGATCGGCCAGCGTGACGGTGCGATTGGCGGTCCTGGTATAGAAGGTCTGGCCGTCCGAACCCTTGATCGTCACTGATTTTTCGAAGGGCGCCTGCATGCCCCAGCGTGGGTCGGGAGCCTGGACCACCGTCGTGATGGTGCCATCGGCGCGGGTAATAGTCTGGCTGCCGTCGGGCTTGATCAGCACGATGCTGGTTGCACCATTCGGACCAATGCTCACGCGGCGCTGATCGCCTGTCGGCAACTGATCCACGCCCATGCTCGTAGTGTCGCTCAGGGCGTTGGTGATGGTGACCGTGTAGCCGCGCGTGTGATCGATGCGAGCCAGGGCGGTGAAGCCGCCGATCGGATTGGTATCGCGTGTCAGTCGCCCAATGGTGTCGTAGGCAAAGCTATGCACGCCATTACGCGGCGTAGTCAAGCGGGTGAGCAACCCATCGCTGGTGTACTCGAATTGGATCGTCTCCGTCGCCGGATTGGTGATGCTGACGAGATAGCCGTCGCCGTTGAGGGTCAGCGTGGTGCGCTGGCCATAGGGGCTGACGATCGCGGTCGGGTTGCCGCTGGCATCCCGCTCGATGGTCGTGATCTGGCCGTCGCGATCGGCGACCTGGGCCAGCCGGCCGCTGCTATCGTAGGCGAAGGTGTAGATGGTGACGCCAGTCAGAGCGTCGAGCGTGCGCAGGTGGCGACCGCTGTTGTCGAAGATGTAGAGCTGGCTTCCGTCCTCGCCAGCGATGACAATATCGCTGACCGAGCGATCCGGCAATAGGCTGGCCAACTGGCGGATACGATGATTATATCTATCCGCGAAAACGATCTTCCCGTCTGGCCTGAGCGCAATTCCATATGGCTCATTCAGATTTGCCTGAATGGCCGGGCCGTCATCGCCGCTGTAGCCCGTCGTACCTGTTCCTGCGAGGGTGACGATAGTGCCATCTGACCCCACGGCGCGAATGCGATTGTTGGATGCGATATACAGCGTGCCATCTGCCCCTACTGCGATACGAGCGGGGTACGATAATTTCGCCTGGGTCGCCGGGCCGCCGTCGCCGCTGTAGCCGTTCTGTCCAGTCCCAGCGACAGTGGTGATAATGCCGTTCGGTGCCACTCGGCGTATCCGGTGGTTCCATGTATCGGCAATATAGAGGCTACCGTCTGGCCCAACTGCAACACCCCAGGGACGGTTAACCTGGGCCGCGTTTGCGGGGCCGCCATCACCGCTGTAGCCCCCAGAGTACCATCCCGAAGGGCTTGTACCTGCCACCGTAGAGAGCGTCCCATCTGGTCCCACCCGGTAAACGCGGTTTGTGTAGTTACCAGCTATATACAGTGTGCCATCGGGGCCTACCGCAACGCCGGACGGGTACCGCAGCCCACCGCCGTCGCCAGCCACCGTAGTAATGATGCTGTTGGGTCCGACCCGGCGAATACGACTGTTCGTGTAATCGGCAATATACACTGAGCCATCCGGCCCCAATGCGATACCCATAGGATCCCAGAGGGTTGCCTGAGTTGCCGGGCCACCGTCGCCGCTGTAGCCGTTCTGTCCGGTCCCAGCGATCGTCGTGATTCTGTCATCCGACCCGATTCGACGGATGCGATTATTAGAGGTGTCCGCAATGTAGACGCTGCCATCCGGTCCCACTGCGACATCCGCAGGAGAGTAGAGTTGCGCTTGTGTCGCTGGGCCGTCGTCACCGTTGGAGCCACTCGTCCCACTTCCTGCTATTGTGGTAATGATATCGCCGAGCGCTGTTGCGCTGCGTCGAGCGCCATCCCCAAAGTACAGAATCTTCCCTGAGATATCGTAGATGTGATGGACATTCAGGCTCCAGCCGCCGAAGCCCTGACCATGTGCATCAAACTCGTCAGCAGAACCAATGGTGCTTGTCCAGTCTTTCCAGAGTGTGACCTCGGCGCTGGCTCGACTTCCAGAAATTGGGGTTCCACTCCCGAAGCGGGCGAAGCTCTGCACAACGTTCTCCGGCCCCAGGTAGGTCGCCGGATACACATAGCCAATCCGCACCGCAACCGGCTGCTGGCCCTGCACGTCGCGGCCGTAGGCATCCAATCCATCCCAACTAAACGTGTACGTCTGGTTCGGCGCCGGCAAGAACGTTTGAGCAAAGCGCCGGCCGGCGATGGTGATCTCCAACTCAACCCGCTTGAGACTCGCCGGCACACTGGCGCCAGTAAGTGGTATCTGTAGCAACCGCGCTGCCGTACGGCCGCTCACCCGATCGCTTCCGTAGTAGAGGTGGAACGGCGTGCCTGCAACCTCCACCGTTTCGCCCAGTGTCTGATTCTGGCACTCGACGATCGAGCCATCGCGGATGCAGGGGTCATCCAGTCGCTTATCACCATTTGGGGGATCGCCGTTGGGGCCAATCGCGTCATTCGGCGGGCCATACGGCCAGTTGCAATCCCAGGGCGTGAAGTGCGGGATGGGCACCCGCCACAGTTCCTGCCCAATCGTGTAGCGTCCGGCCAGCTGCTGGCGCTCCGCGTCGGTCACGCCCAATCCCGAGGCGTCATCCGCCGCGCCGTCGCCGGTGATATCCAGGTCGGCCAGCCCGCCGCTCACGCTGACGATCTTGATAATTCGCCCGTTCTCGGAGGGAATCCAGGCCGCTTTCTCTCTGTCGTAGTAGCCGGTCGGGACGATCCCACCGACCGGGAAGCCGATGAAGTTCTCGACGTAGTGGATAATCGGCTGGCTGAAGCGCACGTCGGTCGCGCCAGCCTGCAGCGCCTCGTCCACGCTGAACTCGATCGCATAGGTGTAGCCGCTGTTGGCTGGCAGTGCGCCGGGCATCGCCTCGGGGCCATTCTCCCCCACGGTATATTCGGTCGCCCGCACATGCAATGTCGTCAAGGGCTGCTCGGTACCGTCTGCCAGCACCATCGTCCCGGTGACGTTCTCCGGAAAAAGTAGCACGGACTGCCGCGTGCCGTCGGTGTCCGATACGACACTGCTGACGGCAACCTGCATAGAGCTTGTGCCGTCCAGTGTCATCGTCGCGACGCTTGAGTCAACCGGCATGAGCGCCACATCGGGCAGCCAGGCGTAGTCGCGCCACGGCGCCGTGACCTGCCGCTGGGCCGGCAGATAGCCATCCCTGGTGTAGTTCACCGTCAGCAGCCCGCCGCCGTTGACCGCCAGGTCGAACATTCCGTCTGTACGGCTCAGAGTCTGGCCGTATTCCGGGTGATCCAGGATAGAAATCGTCACCCCCGGCAGCGGCGCGCCAGTACGGGTTTGCACCCGCCCGCGCAGCACTGCCGCGCGCGTGATCTCAATCGTCCCGCTCACCACACCTGTCTGAATAGGGTCGGCGCCGGTATAGAGGAACGTCGTCGCGCTGGCCAGATCGGTCGCCACAGTCTGGTCGGTGGGCGGTGCCACGGCGGCCGGGTCGGGCGGCAGACCATCCGCGGCCGCCGTTGTGATCGTCACGGCGTTGCTGGCGGGCGAGACATTCTCGGCCGCGTCGCGCGCCTTCACTGTAAAGGTGTAGCTCGTCTGCGGCGTCAGGCCGCTCACGCTGAATGTCGTTCCGGCCGTCGTGCCCGCCTGTGTGCTGCCATTAAAGATGATGTAGCTCGTGACCCCCACGTTATCGGTCGCGGCATCCCAGGCCAGGCTGACTGTGGTGTCAGTCACGTCGAACGCCCGCAGGTTGGCTGGCGCGGTCGGGGCCTGGGTATCCGGCGCCGCATCGTCGTTGATAATGGTGCCCTGTCCCTGGCTGTCGGCCAGCGTGGCGTTGGTCGGCGCGCTCAGGTTGACGACGAAGGTTTCGTCCGGCTCGTACGTCGTGTCGCCCGTGACGGTCGCCGTCGCGGTCTGTGTGATCGTACCTGCCGCGAAGGTGACGGTGCCTGAACTGCTCACGTAATCGCTGCCCGCCGTAGCGGTACCGTCGGCCGTGGCATAGTTGACGGTCACATCCTGCGGACTGGCCACGGATAGGTGCAGTGTAAAGACCGCGGTCGTCGTTCCGGCATTCCCTTCCGATACGCTCACGTCATCGATCGTAATCGTGGGCAGGGCGATTTTCGTCACGAAGCCGTCCTTCGTGCCGCCCCGGTACACCGGCGCCAGCGCCCCGCTGGTCGTCGGGAAGCCAGTCGAATAGGTCGTGCCGGTGACATAGATCGCGCCTACTGCGTCCACCGCCACCCCATAGCCCTGGTCGTCATTGCTGCCACCCAGGAATGTGCTGAAGCCGGGCGGGCTGCTGGTCAGGTCCAGTTGCGTCACGAACGCGTCTGGGCACGGCGAGGTCCCGCAGGTGCCACCGCCGAATGTCGGCTGCGTCGCGTTGGCGATTGGGAACGCGCTCGAATTCGTATAGCCGGTCAGCGTCACCGTGCTGCCCGAGAGCGCGATGCCGAAGCCGCGGTCGTCGCCAGTGGTGCCAAGGTAGGTTGAGTACAGCAGCGAGCCAGTGCCCGACAGCGCCGGGTTAAGCTTCGCGACAATGACGTCGCGGTCGCCAGCGTTGGCCGCCTGGTAGGCGCCCACCGTCGGGAAGTTGCTCGACTGGGTGTGGCCGGTGATGTAAGCGATGCCAGATGCATCTACCGCGATAGCCCCACCGCGATCGTAGCTACTCCCACCCAGGAAGGTCGAATACAGCAGCGAAGCGCTGCCGTTGGCGCTGGGGTTCAGCTTGGTCACGAACGCGTCGGCATTGCCAGCCCGGCTGGTCTGGCGGGCGTTCTTGGTCGGGAAGTTCGATGAGTAGGTCCGGCCGGTCAGATACACATTGCCGCTGCCGTCGAGCGCCAGGCCATTGCCCTCCTCGTCGGCGCTACCGCCCAAATAGGTTGAGTACAGCAGGCTGGCGCTGCCCGAGAGCGACGGATTGAGCTTGACCAGGAAGGCATCACTGGCGCCCGCTGGCGTTGTCGCGTAGCCGTTCAGGATCGTCAGCCCGCCCGTGATCACACCCGTGGCGTAGATATTGCCCGCGCTATCCACTCCTACGCCGTAGGCGCGATCCTCGCCGCTGCTGCCCAGGAAGGTGCTGTACCCAATCGCGCTGCCGCTGGCGTTCAGTTCGACCACGACGGCGTCATAGCAGGCCGAACCGCTGCAGGTGCCGCCGCCAAAACTGTTGTCGAGCGCGTTCACGGTCGGGAAATTGCTCGACGCGGCCTCGCCGGCCAGTACGATGTTGCCACTGCCATCGAGCGCGATTGAGCGGCCTTCGTCTTCGCCGCTGCCGCCCAGGAAGGTCGAGTACAGCAGCGTGCTGCCGTCGGCGGAGAGCTTGCTGATGGTGATGTCCTGGCTGCCCGCGCGGCTTCCTTGCACCGGGTTTTGGGTCGGGAAGTTCGAGGAGTAGCTGCCACCAATCACATAGGCGTTGCCGGAGCTATCCACCGTAATGGCGTTGCTGTCCTCGCTGCCGCTGCCGCCCAGGAAGGTCGAGTAGCTCAGCACCGGGTCGATCGTGAGTGGCTGGCTGTGGTCGTAGGCGCCCAGGTTGAAGCTGGCGCTGCCGTTCACGGCCACCTGATAGGTGACGCTGACCGGCACGCGCACTCCGCTGATGTCCTGCCAGGCGCGTGGGGCGCGCTCGATCAGCGTCGTCTCGGAGAGTCCGGTCGTCGGCGCCGGCAGCGTCATGACCAGATCGCCAGTCGTGCTGTCCAGATGCAGATCGCGCGCCCCGACATAGCGCCATTGAATGAGACTCGGGTCGGCGTTGGGCGCGACAGTGTAGGTGCGCTTGAGATGGCCTTCCGTGCTACTATAGTGCAGATCAATGCCGTCATAGAGTTGGTTATAGACCACTCCAGCGTAAGTTGGTACGTTGATGTGCCACTGTAAGGGATCATTGCCGGTCAGGTAGTTCACAACGCCGGGCAATGGCGTCTCAGCCTGTAGTTGGGGAGATGGGTTGGTGCGATCGAAACGTAAGCGCGCGACGGCTTGTCCAGCAACACGACGAGCTACGGGTAAATCGGTATCGTTCTCGTTGGATCAGGCAACGGAATCGCGAGCACCGCCTCGTCAGAGCCAAAGAACAGTGTGCCACCACTGTTACGGACCAGGAAGCGCACAGCCGTATCCGTTTGTCCAACGTTAGGAACGAATGATAATGGGAGAGCGCTTGCGGCGAGTGTCGCGGCGCGGGTGGCAGTGTTGCGATTGCTAGTTGGCGCGTTAGCCGAGGGAACCGATAGCGCGGTGGCCTGGGCCCGATTGGGCTGTGGTGCAGCCGCCTGGGCCTTCGGCGCCGCGGGCGGGATAATTCCGAGCAAGAGAGCGACGATAACCAGGCGCAACAGCGCACGCACACGATAGTGCCGCATAATAAACTCCTAGAACGTGCAATACATGGAGACGATGCAGGCTGAGTACAACTTACAAGATTTGGGTTCTGCCGCACCTGCTGGCGACGGTCTACGATATGAGATAGTAAGAAAATGGTTAACGCGAAGATACCATAGATGCCTCGCACTGTCAACCACGCAAAGAGCATCAGGAAGCGGAAAAATGACCATGAGGGCGATTTGCAGGGTACACGAAGGAGAACCACGTTCCAGCGGTGGATGCGCCGCGGGGTGCGGAGCACGGTTGCCACGGGCGGTAGGCTGGGCGATGCGCTGAGCCGGGATCGGCGGGTGGTAAGCCCGCAGCACAGGCGATGATCGACGGACGTCAGGGTCCGCAGCGCTGGCTGTCATCCAGATCCCGGCAGCCAGGCGCATCGCTGATCAGCGCCGCGCGTGGGCCGGAGATCCGGCCACAGCGGGCATCGTCAAACGACGGTGGGCTGCGATGGTTATTCGGTTGGGCGGCATCGGTACGAGTTGAGTTGCGACGCCATGTATCAAACGCGCCTGGCTCCTTTTTTGGACTATGCCACATGGCCTATTTTTGGAAACGCATGCCCGGAGCAGTCACAACGGCTGCTCCCGATGGTGCCTGGACCTCTGAACCCATGCTCAGCGGCGTAACTGGCTGCGCGGTCGCATTGATGGTCTCGCTTCGCGGTGCGCCACACACTTGACCAGCAGTGCTCAGGTAGGCAAGTATTTGCTGCCTCGCATGGCCAAGCTGTGGCTCAAACCACTACATTGCTGGATAGAAATCAATACATTCATTGACCATACCCCGATTCATATTCTCATGCTGCTCTCTCAGAAAGGATCCTTTTTGAGAGAGCGTCGGCGGCACGTTCCCTGGCCGCTTTTCGCATCTCTCAATCTCTCAAAACTGTCTCTTGTACTATCTCTCTCACTACCGTATACTCTCGATGAGTTATGAGAGACAAAAAGCAGCAGGAGGTTTCATGTTGGTCGGGTATGCTCGTGTCTCGACGTTGGACCAGAATCCGGCCTTGCAGATCTCTGCGCTGAAGGGCGCGGGGTGTGAGCGCATCTTTACTGAGAAGACTAGCGGCGCGCAGCGCGACCGCCCAGAGCTCGCTGCGGCGCTCGACTACATTCGCGCAGGGGATACCCTGGTGGTCTGGAAGCTCGACCGCCTGGCACGCTCGATGCGCCAGCTGATCGAGACGGTTGAGGACTTACACGCTCGTGGCATCGAGCTGCGCTCGCTCACCGAGAGCATCGACACCGCCACGCCGGGTGGGCGGCTGGTATTCCACATCTTCGGCGCGCTGGCTGAGTTCGAGCGCGCCGTCATCCGCGAGCGCACCAGCGCCGGCCTCCAGGCCGCACGCGAGCGCGGCAAAAAGGGCGGCAGGCCCAGGACGCTCGGCCCCAAAGCCCTCGCCGCCGCCAAAGCGCTGCTTGCCGACCCCGCGATCCGTGTGGAGGATGTCGCGGCGCGCCTCAAGGTTTCCCCGGCGACTCTCTACCGATACCTGCCAGGTGGCCGCAGTGCGGTGCTGGCAAAGGGGTGAGGTAGAGCGTACGAGTGCGGGCATGGAAAGCGCACTGCTTGTGGAAGGAACCACGACGCGCGTGCCACTGACACATATCCTGTCCGATCTGCAAACTCCATAGGAGAGGCACAGAAACGGCGTACGATTTTGTCGCTCAGGCGACAAGATATGTGTCAGAATTGGACGAACATGTCGGGCAATGCCATCAAATCCTGTCGCAAACACACACATTGCTGTCGCGACACGTTATGTGACAACGTGTAAGAATAGGCGATCCCAATTTGAAGCTTTCCGTGAGGGATGTGCGACAATTTATCTGGCAGAAATCCGCCAATTTACGGTTCTTACGCAGGTTTGCTGATCACCTTTGTAGTATAATCAAGAGTTTAATGTTTTTTGCTATGGAAGAACTTGTTCGAGGACTGAACCCTATCCCATGATTGTTATTCCAGAACTGCCCGATGTCCAGGTGGAAGCGGTCGCCGTCGCTGCTGCGATCACTCTGACCCTCCGCACGACCTCACCCACTGCTGCGTGCCCCACGTGTGGGACCGCATCGTCACGGATCCACAGTCGGTATACCAGGACGCTCCAGGATCTACCATCCGGCGGGCGTCCTGTCCGGCTCATCATGCATGTCCGCCGGTTTGTGTGTTCCAAGCGCAGCTGTGCGCAGAAGATTTTCGCTGAACGACTCCCCGATCTCTGCCATCCGCATGCCCAACGCACCAAGCATCTGCAAGCCGCCCTCTGTCAGTTGGGCCTCAGCAGCGGGGGCCAGGCCGGTGCGGACACGGCTCAGGAGCACGGGCTCAGCGGCAGTCGCGATACCATCTTACGCCTGGTACGCCGCATGCCACTACCACCCCCAGCCGCGCCGCGGATCATCGGGCTGGACGATTGGGCCTATACACATGGCCGCCGCTACGGCACCCTGATCTGTGACCTGGAGCGCGGCCAGCCGATTGATCTGCTCCCCGACCGCACGGTGGCGACCGTTGAAGCCTGGTTGCAGCAACATCCCTCGGTTGAAGTGGTCAGCCGCGATGGCTCGGCGGAATACGCGTCGGCGATTCGCAAGGGAGCACCACACGCCCGACAGGTCAGCGACCGCTGGCATTTGGTCAAGAATCTGGCGGAATGTGTTGCGGTGCTGCTGACGAAGGTCCTGGCCCACGTGCGACGAACCGCCGCCGCGCCAGCCAGCGAGTCCGTGCCGGCTAGGGACCCACCCGCGCCGCCCCAACGGTCGGCGCCAGCGCGTGCGACAGCACAGGCCCAACAGGTCCGCCACGACGAGCGCCTGGCGCGCTATGCCCACATGATCGACCTGCACCACCACGGCATGCGCAGTGCAGAGATTGCCCAACAGCTCGGCATGACCGAGCGCACCATTCAGCGCTGGATCGCGACCGGTATCCCGTACACGCGCCCCCGCAAGGAGCGGGCGCGGTGCCCTGGCTGTCTTGCTATTACATTATGACGTGCTATCATGGCTCGTAGGAGCACATCACTGGAGGCACGCCATGGAGAAGCAACCACGCCATCGTCCGTCGCGGCGCTTTGCCGATGCCAAGCGCCTGATCATCCCGTGT